>Ga0070699_100003726_pt1 | contig 13463 bp, 10 predicted proteins | sample KBSK1503metaG_FD_65473 | JGI IMG/M metagenome (GOLD analysis project Ga0070699, IMG submission 65473) | Corn, switchgrass and miscanthus rhizosphere microbial communities from Kellogg Biological Station, Michigan, USA - KBS K1-50-3 metaG | ecosystem: Host-associated > Plants > Roots >...
CAGGTTGTCGTAACGGCCGCCGCCGCAGATGGCGCGCAGCTTCTTCCCCGCGTCAAACAGCTCGAACACGGTGCCGGTGTAGTAGGCGAGCCCGCGGACAATCGTCAGGTCGACGTCGACGAACCCGCCCAGGCCCATCGCGGTGAGCGCGTCGACCACGCTGCGGAGCGGAGCGATCGCGGCCGCACCCCCGGCCACCGAAGTAACCCCCTTCTCGATCCCGGCCCAGGTGCGCAGCTCCGTCGCCCTGAAGACCGCGTCGGCCATGCGATCGTCGAGCGATTCCTTGAGCAGCAGCCTCCACTGGTCCGGCTTCATGCGATCCACTTTGTCGATCGCCAGGTACACTGTGGCCAGCGAGTTGGCGGGAATGCCCTGGGCCAGCAGGTAAGCCTCGAGCACCCGCCGGTCCGACAGCCGCACCCGCACATCCTTCTCGCTCAGTCCGAACGCGCGAACCACGTCGATAGCCAAAGCGATGATCTCCGCATCGGCCAGCGGGCCCGGTTCCCCGATCAGATCGCAGTTCAGCTGGAAGTGCTCGCGCAGGCGGCCGCGCTGCTGCCGTTCGTAGCGAAAGAGCTGCGGAATGGAGAACCAGCGGATCGGTTTCTTGAGTCCGTTCGCCCGCGCGGCCACCATGCGGGCGAGCGTGGGAGTCATCTCGGGGCGGAGCGCGACCGGCCGGTCGCCCTTGTCGACAAAGTTGTAGAGCTGGCCGACGATTTCCTCGCCGCTCTTCGCGGTGTACAGCTCCAGCGGCTCCAGCGGAGGACCATCGTACTCCTCGAATCCGTACCGCTCCGCCACTCGGCGCCAGGTCTGGAAGATGTGAGCACGGAGAAGGAAGTCTTCAGGATAGAAATCGCGAAAGCCGGGCAGGGCCTGGATCGGCATGGCCCAAAATAGTCTAGATGGGCTCCATTCCCAAGGCTTCCATCACGTCGCCAACCGTATGAAATGACCCGGTGACCAGAACCGTCCCGGCGCCTTGCTGCACCGTCGCGAGGGCCTCGGGAAAATCGGGCAGCAGCGACCAGGTTGCATGGGCCGGCGGCCGGTCGGAGCGGCGCAGCCACTGGTCCAGCCACTGCAGGTCCCACCCGCGGCTCTCCGCGGTCGGTGCCCGGGTCAATACCCCGTGATCGATGGCTGCGTCCAGCGCGACCAGCATCTCGGGCCACTCCTTGTCTCCCAGGATGGAGACCAGAGCGTGGATCGGGCGTGGCAGGTCGGCGGCAGCCAGCGCGGCCACCAGGGCCCGCATTCCGTCCGGGTTGTGGGCAACATCAAACACCCATTTTCCCCGCCGGTCAAACCGGCCCGGGATCTTCGCGCCGGCAAAACCCCTCGCGATTGCGGCGGGGGCCGGATGCCAGGGACGGGGAAGCGCACCGAGAATAGCCCGGGCGACCGCGGCGTTGCGGCGCTGGTACGGACCGGCGAGGCCGAGCGGTGCGGTCCATTCCGCGGCCGGAGGTACCCGGATGATCGTGGGGGGACTGCCGTCGGAGCTCGACGCGACCCGCACCGCCTCGGCTTCCAGCACCTGGACCAGGCCGGGATCAGCCTCCCCGATGACGAACGGCGCCCCCGGCTTGGCGATGCCGGCCTTTTCCCGGGCGATGGCCTCGAGGGAGTCACCCAGGTACTTCATGTGGTCCCGCGCGATCCGGGTCACCCCGCTCACCAGCGGCCGCAGAACGTTGGTGCTGTCCAGCCGGCCGCCCAGCCCCACCTCCACGACCGCGATATCGACATTGCGCGCCGCAAAATCGGCGAACGCCATCGTTGTAGTCGCCTCGAAGAACGTGGCGCCCAGGCCCCTGATCATCGGTTCCAGCCGGCTGGCCCACATCGCCACCGCATCTTCGGAGATCGGGGACTGGTTGACCCGGATCCGTTCCCGAAAGGACACCAGGTGCGGGGAGGTGTAGAGGCCGACCCGCCATCCCGCCTGCTCCAGCGCCGCGGCGACCAGGGTGACGACGCTGCCCTTCCCGTTGGTTCCCGCGACGTGGATGGTGGGATAGTGAAGGTGAGGATCGCCCAGCTCGCCCAGCAGGGCCCGGGTGGTATCCAGCCCGAACTTGATAGAAGTGGTGCGGGGATAGAGGAAGTCGAGGGCCTGAGGGTAGGTCAACATGGCCAGAACAATAAACACGCAGGGGCGCCCAGTTGAGCGCCCCGGTCGGAAGCAGCCCCTGACCGCTACGTTATGCTTCCATTTCTTCCAGCGGCTTCTCACCCTGCATATGGCGAATCAGCCGGGCCGTGGTTTCCCGGAGCGAGGCCCGGGGCACCACGTCGTCGATCTGGCCGTGCTCCAGCAGGAACTCTGCGGTCTGGAAGCCTTCGGGAAGATCCTGTCCGATAGTCTGCTTGATGACCCGCTGTCCGGCGAACCCGATCACCGCGCCCGGCTCGGCCAGGATGGAGTCACCCTGCATGGCAAAGGAGGCCGAGACGCCGCCCGTGGTCGGATTGGTCAGGATGGAGATGTACGGAATGTGGAGACGGTAAAGCTGGGCGATCATGGCCGAGGTCTTGGCCATCTGCATCAGCGAAAGCACGCCTTCCTGCATGCGCGCCCCGCCCGAAGTGCTGATCAGCACCAGGGGTAGCCGCTTTTCCGCCGAGCGGCGGGCCAGCCGGGCGATCTTTTCTCCTACCACGGCGCCCATCGAGCCGCCCATGAAGGAGAAGTTCATCACGCCCAGGTTGAAGGGGATGCCCTCCAGCCGAGCACTCCCGGTATAGATCGCGTCGGCATGGCCGCCCTTCTTGGCGGCGGACTCCAGCCGGGTCGCGTAGTTTTCGAAGTTGAGGGGATCGGTAGAACGGAGGTTTTCGAAGAGCTCCCGCCAGGTGCCGGCGTCGCTCATCAGCTCGATGTATTCCTCGGCGGAGAAGCGCCGGTGGTCCCCACACTCGGGGCAGACGTTGAAGGCTTTTTCGAAGCGTTCCCGGATATCGATATGGCCGCACTTCTCGCACTTCTCCCACGCATCCGGTGGAATCTCTAACCGTTCGCGCCGGGAAGTGCGGGGTTTTCGCTCCTTCTTGAACCACGCCATAACCGCCATAGGCTCTGTATGAGGGGAGAAAGGTCTTACAAATGTTGCAGGGCTACCCCACCTGCGCCAGACCTTGACAGCTAAGTCATTGTCATCCCTCGATATAGCCTGACATCCTGGAGTCCCAAGCGACCCGCAGTACCATCCCAAGGCCCAAGGCACAGGCCAGCAGGAAGGACCCGCCATAGGAGAAGAAGGGGAGCGGAATCCCGGTAATCGGCATGATGTTCACCGTCATGCCGACGTTCTCCCACACGTGGGTGAACAGCATGCCCAGGACCCCGAACACCAGCAGGCTGCTGAATGGGTCCGACGCCCGCCGCGCGATCCGCACCATGCTCATGAACACCACCAGGAACAGCACCAGGGCGAGGGTGACGCCGACGAACCCCAGTTCTTCTCCCACCACCGTAAAGGCGAAGTCGGTGCTGGGGGTGGGCAGAAAGGCCAGCCGTTTCTGCGGCCCTTCCAGCCAACCATTGCCCAGCAGCCCGCCCGACCCGATCGCCACCTTGGATTGAATGGCGTGGTACCCGGCCGCCTTGGGGTCGATCTCCGGGTTGAGGAAGGTCAACAGCCGATTCTGCTGGTACGGCTCCAGCCGGTTCCACAGCGGCATGGCGATGAAACCCATGCCCGCGTTGACGATCCATACGAAGACCGCTTCGAACACGAAAGGGCGCCAGATGATCAGCATGACGGTGAGCAGCACCATCCAGGCGACCCAGCTCCAGGTGGTGAACGCCGCAAGCAGACTCACCACCGGGGAGGCAAGGAGGATCAGCAGGTAGGGCCGCACGCCGGCCCAGAACAGCATGGCAAAGAGGATTCCGATGAACACCAGGGCGCTGCCCAGGTCGGGCTGTTTCAGCACCAGGAGAAACGGGACGCCGGCGATCAGGCAGGGCATGATCAGCTCCCGCATGCTGATCGGCGCCTCCCGCCGGCTGGACAGGTAGCGTGCGAGCATCAACACCACTGCGACCTTGGCGAGCTCGGCGGGCTGTCCCAGCTGGTGCCCGCCGATGGAGATCCAGCTCTTGGTACTCGCCGCAGTCCCCTGCCCAGTGCCGATCACCAGGGTGACAGCGAGCAGCAGGAGCGCCAACGCGTAGACCCAAGGGGCCGCCCATTCCAGGAGGCGCGGGCTGGTGCGGAACATGAGGTAGCAGGCGACTCCGCCGATCAGCAGCCAGACCAGCTGCCGCTTCCATACCCCGATGGATTGGGTGGGCACGTCGGTTTGGCCGGCGGAATACAGGTTCAGGACGCCGAAGATGATCAGCAGAAGAATCGTGATCACCAGCGTGCGGTCGATGGTGAGGCCTCTCACCGGCGGCGTCCCCCTACTGGAGGAGGCGCCGGCTCGGGACTGGGCACCGGAGGGCCGCTATCCGGCCGGAGCTCGAGCGGACGCGGCGCCGAGTCCTCCGGCACCAGTACTCGCAACGGGACCTTGAGCGTGCTGTCGGGGCCGACCAGGTAGTAGCGGGCGATCTGGCCGACGTATGGCGCCACCAGCGCGCCTCCGTGGCCGCCTTCCAGCGATTCCATCACCATCCCGATCACGATTTTCGGCTGCTCGGCCGGAGCGAATCCCAGGAACCAGCCATGATCCTTTCCGGTGGTGTTTTGCGCCGTGCCCGTCTTGCCGGCGAGCTGAAACTCAAGCTGGCGGCTGCGCGAGGCGGTTCCGGCCAGCACGACCTGGATCAGGGCGCGGCGCAAGTCGAGCGCCTGCCCCTCGGTAAGGCCGAAGTTCCGCACTATCTGTTTTGAAGGGTGGACGATGTAGGGAGTAACCTCGACGCCCCCGTTGGCCAGCCCCTGGTAAAACCGGGTCATCCCGATGACGCTCTGGGTGTTCTCCCCCTGCCCGATCGCGAAGTTGAGCGTCGTCGAGCCCATGGTCCAACCGCGCGGCGTGTAACGGCGATCGAAATATGCGGTGGATGACGGAAAGATGGGCGCGATCTCCGGGCCGAGGTCGATGCCGGTGCGGTCCTCGAAGCCGAGCCGGATCCCCTCCTCCAGAATAGTGGGAAGCCCGACCCGAAGACCCAGTTGGTAGAAGTACACATCGCAACTCTGGGCAATGGCGCCAAGCAGGTCGAGGGATCCGTGTCCCTCGCGCTTCCAGCAGCGGAAATACCGGTTACCGAATTGCAGGCCGCCGCGGCAGGGCATCGGCATGTGAGAATTGATGGTCACCACGCCCTTCTTCAGGGCGATGACCGACATCGCCAGCTTGAAGGGAGACCCCGGTGGATAGCGGGCCTGGATCGCTCGGTTGAGGAGAGGACGGGCCGGATCGGTGGTGAGCTCCCGCCAGCGGCCACCCGAGATCCCGCCGATGAAGTCGTTGGGATCGTAGCTGGGCGCGGAGTACATCGCGAGCACCTCGCCCCGGGGCGTCATCGCCACCACGGCACCCCGCACGCCGACCGGCCAGATGCTGTCGATAAACTGCTGGAGCCGCAAGTCGATGGTGGTGCGGATGGCCCGGCCGGCGACCGGCGGAAGCGTCGGTGCCGCACCCTCTTCCCGCACCATGCGTCCCCGGTTGTCCACCTCGATATAGCGGGTGCCCGGGGTTCCTCGCAGTATGGAATCGTATTGCTGTTCCAGTCCGGCCCGGCCCACGATGCCTCCCAACATGGCCCCGGGGAACTTGTTCTGCGACAGGTCGGTCTCGGTGACTTCACCGACATACCCGACCAGGTGGGCCACCGCGCTGCTATCGGGATACTGGCGCTTGGGCTCCGCCTGGATCACCAGCCCGGGCAGGGCGCTCCGGTGTTCCTCCAGCCGGGCCACGACCCGGAACGATGCATCTCCCAGCACCAGGGCAGGCTGAAACGGCGACGCCCGGTAGCGCTGCAGAACCGCCTCGATCTGGAAGGAGTCGATGGGGACGATGCCCTGGAACTCCTGGAGCAGCGCGCGGAGCGAATCCCGGGAAGAAGCGAACAGCTTGACCGAGTACCCCGGAACGTTTTCGGCGATGATCCGGCCATCCCGGTCCAGGATCGCGCCGCGGGGTGCAGTCAGCGGGACCGCCCGCAGCCGGTTGCCCTGGGCCCGCAGCTGGAATCGCTCGTGCTGGACAATCTGGGCGCGGAAGAATGCGACGATCAGGATGCCAAACAGCAGCACCAGAACCCAGCGGGCCGAGTCGGCCCGGGCTTGCAGCCGGGCGGGATGGAATTCGTTCATTCTTCCAGCCTGATGTCCAGCCAGTCGCGGAAGATCACCAGCACCAGGATGCCGGCGAGCGCGGTGGTAAGGGCCCGAAGCGGTGCCCAGATGCCCAGCGTGGTGAGCAGGCCTTCGCCGCCTCCGCCACTCGCCACCACCACGATCAGGTCCCGCACCCAGAGCCCGCCGGCAAACACCGCGGCGTTCACGATCAGGTTATCCGCGAAAAATACCGCGCGCCCCCAGGCGGTGAGATAACCGACCACGGTGTGGGCCAACGCCCCGGCGCCGAAGCGGGCCGGCACCAGCGAGTCGGACACCAGGCCCACCAGGAATCCGGCGATGGCGGCGTCGCCGGGACGGCTCCGGATCGCATAGACAATGAGGGCCACCAGCAGAAAGTCGGGCGCGAACTTGTAATCGAAGAGGCGGGGACGAACATAGAAATGAAGTACCAGCAGGAACAGCATCACCAGCAACAACCGGGTCCGCGCGACGCTCGCAGCGCTCATGGCAAGCTGCTGTCCCGGCCAAACGCGTTGCCCAGGGAACTGTCGGTCTGGGCCGTCAGGATGATCACGTGGGAAATACTCATTGGATGGGAGGCGGGCCGGAGGAGATAAGTCCGCTCCCAGCCCGGCTCCTCCCGCAGCACCCCCATGACGGTACCGATCGGAATGCCCTGGGGAAACACCCCACCCAGCCCGGAAGCCACGACCCGGACGCCGGGAAGGATGGAATCCCGATAGGGGACACCGCGGAGTTCCAGCAAAGTCTCCGAGGTGCTCGCCGCGCTGGCCGCCGCCACGATGCCGAACACATTGCCGTCCTCGGTAAAGGCGCCGGCCCGGAACTCGGGGTGGGCCCAGGTCATCGCGATGCTCCAGTTGGGCTCCACGGTCCGCACCACCCCCACCAGGCCATCGGCGGTGAGCACCGGGGCGTAGGGCCGCACACCGTCCCGGGATCCCGCGCTCAGCAGAATGGTGCGCCCGTCAGTGGGAAGCGGCTGGTGCAGGACCTCGGCGGCGATGTAGGTCGTGCCGAGCCGGGCCTTGAGCCCGAGCAGACCGCGGAGCTGCTGGTTTTCGGAGGTGAGCACATTCAGCGAACGAGCGGCCAGGGCGGCGGAGTCCCGTTCCGCCATCACCGCCAGGAAGCGGCTCTGGCTGGTGCGGCCCTGTTCCGCGCTCTGCTGCAGCCAGAGCACGGGCTGGAGCACCGTCTCCCGGATGGCCCTGGTGACCTGGTCACCCCAGCGGGGTGAAGCAAAAAGCGCGGTCACCGAGAGACCGACGCAGATGACGAAGCTCAGGGTATCCCGGCGGTGAGTCGCCCGATCGGACGCGAACCCCATGGTCAGGTGACCAGGACGCTGCGGTACTTCTCGAAATCGTCCAGGATGCGACCCGCGCCGCGGACGACGCAGGTCAGAGGATCTTCGTCCACGTGAATGGGCAGCCCGGTTTCCTGGGAGAGGAGCAGGTCGAGCCCGCGGATGAGGGCGCCGCCGCCGGTCATGATGATGCCGCGGTCTACGATATCGCTGGCCAGCTCGGGCGGGGTGATTTCGAGCGCCCGGCGCACCGCGTCCACGATCTGCTGGATCGGCTCCTGGAGCGCCTCGCGGATCTCGCTGGAGTGAACCCGCACGGTCTTGGGTATGCCGGACACCAGGTCGCGCCCCTTCACTTCCATCTCCCGCTCTTCTCCGACCGGCGCGGCGGATCCAATCTTGATCTTGATCGCCTCCGCGGTGGGCTCGCCGACCAGCAGGTTGTAGTTCTTCCGCATGAACTGCACGATCGCCTGGTCCAGCTCATCGCCGCCGGTGCGGATCGAGGTATCCGAGACGATGCCGGAGAGCGCGATGACCGCGATCTCGGTGGTGCCACCGCCGATATCGATCACCATGTTGCCGGTCGGCGTTTCCACCGGGAGGCCCACGCCGATCGCGGCCGCCATCGGCTCGGCGACCATCAGCACCTGCTTGGCGCCGGCCGTCTCGGCCGAGTCGCGCACCGCGCGGCGTTCCACCTCGGTGATGCCGGAGGGCACGCAGACGATCACCCGCGGCTTCACCTTGAAGACATGCTTGTCGATGATCGACTTGAGAAAATGCCGCAGCATTTTTTCAGTGACGTCGAAGTCCGCGATCACCCCGTCCTTGAGCGGCCGAACCGCCAGGATGCCATCGGGCGTGCGCCCCAGCATCCGCTTGGCATCGAGCCCGTACCCCTTGGGCCGGCCGGTTGCCTTCTCGATCGCCACCACCGAGGGCTCGTTCAGGACAATGCCCTCGCCTTTGACATAGATCAGGGTATTGGCCGTGCCGAGATCTACCGCGATTTCATTCGCGGGAAGGAACGACCCCCATTTCAACGAGGGAAATTTCACTGGCAGGTTGGTGAGTGCATATGCTCACCTAAGGTAACAATTGACCTAAGTCTCTACAATACCGGAGAATAGCATTGGGTTGGACGGGACGGCGAGGCGGCTGGTCGGCGGAGATTCAAACTGTCAAATTTTTGATGCGAGTGAACGTTCACATGGGTTCTCTAGTGGCCGGTGCTGCCAAATCCCCCCTCTCCCCGGGCACTCAAGGGCAGTTCGGCCACGACCTCAAAGCTCGCCTGCTCCACCTGGGCAAACACCATCTGGGCGATCCGCATTCCCCGCGTCACCGTGAATGGTTCGGCGCCGAGGTTGATCAGCGCAACTTTGACCTCGCCTCGGTAGTCGCTGTCTATGGTAGCAGGAGTGTTGGGCAGGGTGATTCCATGCTTCAAGGCCAGGCCCGACCGGGGTCGGAGCTGGCATTCGTACCCGCGCGGCAGCGCGATGCTGATTCCGGTGCTCACCAGCCGCCGCTCCATCGGCGCCAGGGTGACTTCCTCGGCGCTCGCCAGGTCGTAACCAGCCGAACCCGGCGTAGCCTGCTCCGGCAGTCCGGCAGGGGCGTGGGGGAGTCGGGTGATGAGGACTGGAATGGCCATGGGCGGTAGTGGGCGGTAACAAGTCGGTAATGGGCGGTAGAGGGCGGTAGAGGGCGGTAATGGGCGGTAATGGGCGGTATGGGAGGTAGCAGTGGATCGTTTACCGACTACTACCGTCTTCTACCGTCTATTACCGTCTACTACCGCCTATTACGGCCTTAGAGAACAGAATTAACGTCGACCAGCGGCAGCCCGAACGCCTCCGCCACGCCGGGATACACCACTTTTCCCTCGACCACGTTGAGACCGAGCCGAAGCGCGCTGTCCGCCTTGCAGGCCTTCTTCCATCCATCCCGCGCCAGCTTGAGCCCGTACGGCAGCGTGGCATTGGTCAGCGCGAGCGTACTGGTCCGGGGCACTCCGCCTGGCATGTTGGCGACGGCGTAGTGCAGGATTCCGTCGACGAAGTAGGTGGGATTCTCGTGGGTCGTGGGCTTGATGGTCTCGACGCAGCCTCCCTGGTCCACCGCCACATCCACGATCACGGAGCCGGGCTTCATGAGTTTCAAGTCGTTGCGCTTGACCAGGTGAGGCGCCTTGGCGCCGGGTAAGAGCACCGCGCCGATCACCAGGTCGGCCCGCTTGATGGCGTCGAGGATGTTGTGCCGGTTGGAATACGCGGTATTCACGTTGGCCGGGAGCACGTCGTCGAGGTAACGCAGCCGGTCCAGCGAGATATCCAGGATAGTCACGTGGGCGCCGAGTCCGGCCGCCATCTTGGCCGCGTTGATGCCGACCACGCCGCCACCGATGATGACGACTTCGCCCGGCGCCACGCCGGGCACCCCGCCCAGCAGGATGCCGCTGCCGCCAAAGACCTTCTCCAGGTACTTGGCGCCTTCCTGCACCGCCATCCGGCCCGCCACCTCGGACATCGGGGTCAGCAGGGGCAGGTCGCCGCCCGGCGGTTGCACCGTTTCGTAGGCGATGGCGATGCAGTTCGACTTGATCACCGCGCGGGTCAGTTCCTCGGCCGCGGCGAAATGGAAGTAGGTGTAGATCAGCTGACCGGCCCGCATCCGGGGCCATTCTACCGCAATCGGCTCCTTCACCTTCATGATCATCTCGGCCTTGGACCAGACTTCGTCGGCCGTCGCCAGGATCTTCCCGCCTACCTCGGTGTAGGCCTCATCGGCAAACCCGCTGCCCACCCCGGCGCCCTTCTCGACGTAGACCGTATGGCCCGCGGTCACCAGCGCTTCACAACCGGCGGGGACCAGCGCGATCCGGTTCTCGTTGGTCTTGATCTCTTTGGGGACGCCGATGATCATAAGCCGCTCAAGAGTGAAGGGTGAAGGGTGAAGGGTGAAGGGGAAAAGTGTGAGAGGGTCATCCCCTTCACCCTTTACCCTTCACTCTTCACGCGGTTCTCACATCGGATGACTGGGGCCCAGCCGAAGCACCGTCTGCCGCTCCGCCGCAAAGAACTCCCGGCAGAGCGCCATGATATCCTCGCCGGTTACGGCGTCGATATCCGCCAGCACTTCATCGAGCGGCCGGTAGCGATCGTGATGCAGCGCGACCGCCGCCAGCCGATTCATCCGGCTGATCGGATTCTCCAGCGACAGCATGATCTGGCCCTTCAGCTGCTGCTTGCCTTCGGACAGCTCCTGGTCGCTCAGGCCCTCGCCCGCCAGCACCTCGAATTCCCGCTGGATCGCTTCGGCCGCCTGGTCGGCGGTGGATGGCTGGGTGCCGACGTACACTCCGGAGAGTCCGGTGGACTGGTAGAGATTCTGAAAGGCGTAGACGGCATACGCCAGTCCCAGCTCTTCCCGCACTCGCTGGAACAACCGGCTGGACATGCCGCCGCCAAAGACGTTGGTGATGATCGCGAGCGCAAAGCGGCGCGGATCCCGGTATGGCATCGTGTCGGTGGCGTACACGATATGGGTCTGGGCGGTGTCCCGCTCCTCGAAGAAGCTGCCTCCCCGCACCGCCGGGGCCGAGGGAATCGGGCTCCGCGCCGCAATTCGGTCGGACGACTCGAACCATCCCTCCCGGTCCAGCAGCTCCATCACCAATTCGTGATTCAGGCTCCCCGCCGCCGAGACGACGCAATTGCCGGGGTAGTATCCCGCGATGTGGGCCGCGTGCAGGTCGTCCGATTGGAGGGCGCTCACCGTGTCCGGCGTGCCCAGGATGGAATGCCCGTAGCCGTGCTCCGGCCAGAGCTTGGCCGAGATCAGGTCGAACACCAGGTCGTCCGGGGTGTCCTCGACCATGTTGATCTCTTCCAGCACCACGTTGCGCTCCAGCTCCAGGTCGCTCTGCCGCAGCAGGGGGCGGCGGACCAGGTCGGTCAGCACGTCCACGGCCCGGGGAAGGTCGTCGTCCAGGACGTGGGCCTGGTAATTGGTATGGTCGCGCCCGGTGTAGGCATCCAGGTTCCCGCCCCGCACCTCGAGCTCCAGCGCCAGCTGCTTGGCGTTGCGCCGCTCGGTCCCCTTGAACAGCATGTGTTCCAGCAGGTGGGAAATCCCCATCAGGGGCCGCGGCTCGTGGGCGCTGGCGGACCGGACCCAGACACCAATTGCTGCCGAGCGAATGCCCGGCAGCGTCTCGGTGAAAACGGTAAGGCCGTTCGGAGCCGTGGACTGCTTGAGGTTCTCGTCCAGCCGGTTGGTTTCCATCAATGGAGAATCCTTAGACTCCTGGCGAGTGAGGCGAACTCGGTACCGGATTGAAGCTCCGCCACTTCCAACGCAGAGGCGCAGAGAGCGCGGAGAGCTGCGCCGAGCAGAAGCCAGGATTGATTGTTTTCCCTTGATCAATGATCAAGTTCAAAACGTCCCGACCTGACCGTCCTCGGCGGGTACCTCTGCGTTCTCAGCGCCTCTGCGTTGGCAGTTCACGCGCTCGAAATCAGTACGTCCTCAATATGCGGCGAAGAACTGTGTTCTCACTCCTTGGGAATCAGCGCCTTGCGGGACAGCTTCATGCGCCCGCGGTCATCCACCTCGAGCAGCTTGACCTGCACGACGTCGCCCTTCTTGACCACGTCTTCGGTCTTCTCGGTGCGACCGTGCTGCAGCTCGCTGATATGGAGCAGGCCTTCCACCCCGGGCATGATCTCGACGAACGCACCGAACGGCGTGGTGCTCTTGACCGGCCCTTCGTAAGTGCGGCCCACTTCGGGCTCCGCCACCAGGGCGTCGACCATGGCCTTGGCCCGCTGGCCGGCCTCACCGCCCACGGCGGAAATGGTGACCAGGCCGCTGTCCTCGATGCCGATCCGGGCGCCGGTCTGGTCCTGGATGCCGCGGATGGTCTTGCCCTTGGGCCCGATCACGTCGCCGATCCGGTCCGGCTTGATCATGAAGGTGATGATGCGGGGCGCGTAGAGCGACAGCTCGGTCCGGTGCGACTTCTGCACCTTGTTCATCTCGCCCAGGATGTGGAGCCGTCCCTTGCGGGCTTTCTCCAGCGCTTCCTCCATGATCTTGAGATCCATGCCTTCGATCTTGATATCCATCTGGATCGAAGTGATGCCCTGAGTGGTACCGGCCACCTTGAAGTCCATGTCGCCCAGGTGGTCTTCCGAACCGAGGATGTCGGTCAGGATGGCGACCTTCTTCCCTTCCTTGATCAGCCCCATCGCGACGCCGGCGCAGGCCGCCTTGATCGGTACGCCGGCATCCATCAGCGCCAGCGAGCCGCCACAGACCGTCGCCATCGAGGACGAGCCGTTGGACTCGAGGATCTCGGAGACGATACGCAGGGTGTAGGGGAAGGTCTCGAAGTCCGGCAGCAACGGCTGCAGCGCGCGCTCCGCCAGCGCGCCATGGCCGATTTCCCGCCGGCTGGTGCCCCGGATCGGCCGGACTTCGCCGGTCGAGTAGGGCGGGAAGTTGTAGTGCAGCATGAACGACTTGGTGGTCTCCCCGGCGACGTCGATGCTGTCGATCCGCTGCTCGTCGTCCTGGGTGCCCAGGGTGACGGCAACCATGGCCTGGGTCTGGCCCCGGGTAAAGAGCGCCGAACCGTGAGTTCGGGGCAGAACGCTGACCTCGATGGTGATCGGCCGGATGGTGTCCAGGTCCCGGCCGTCGACCCGTTCACCCTTGTCGAGGACCTGGGCCCGCATCTTCTGGTACTCGATGTTCTCCAGCTCGTCGCCGATCACCCGGGCATCCTCGGGGAATTTCTCCATCAGGGCGGCGAGCACTTCGTCCCGCACCGCCTTCACCCC
>Ga0070699_100003727_pt1 | contig 13459 bp, 11 predicted proteins | sample KBSK1503metaG_FD_65473 | JGI IMG/M metagenome (GOLD analysis project Ga0070699, IMG submission 65473) | Corn, switchgrass and miscanthus rhizosphere microbial communities from Kellogg Biological Station, Michigan, USA - KBS K1-50-3 metaG | ecosystem: Host-associated > Plants > Roots >...
CTCCCCCTTCGGCGTGGCGAAGCGGTCCGCGCTGGAGGCGAATGTCGGCCCGACGAGGACGATCTTGCCGTGGAGCGGATTGCGCGGGAGCCCGGCCGCGTCGGCGGCGGCGACGGCGTCGCTCGAGATCGTCACGAAGGTTTGGCTGGGGCCGACGTAGTTGATGCGTTCCCACCGGTCCGTGACGCGAAGCGGGGCCGGCGCGGGCGGCTCCGGGGACAGAAACACGAGGCGCCAGGAGAGCGCGCTGGTCGAGAAGGCGCCGTCGGCCGCTGGCGTGAGCGGGGCCAGGCCCTGCGGGGTCGCGACCAGGAGCGCGAGCGCGAAGGAAGGGAGCGGCGTGCCGTTGGCGCCGGGCAGGAGCGCTCGAAAGTGCCGGACCATCCCGTCGGCGTCGACGGGGTCGTTGACGAACCCGGCCGGCGGCCCTTCGACGCCGAGCGGGGGCCGCGCGTAGCCACCCGGGGTCTCCTTGGCGGGCTGGGCGACGAAGCTGAGGACGACGGGGACACCGGCGGACTCAGCCTGGTTGATCGCGTCGGCGAGCGCCTGATCCTGTCCGGTTCCATCGGAGGCGCTCAGGTCGACGTCGAGGCCGATGGCACGGGCGCCGGAGCGGAGGGCTCCCCGAATCACGCCGGCGAGGTAGTCGCGCGGGATCGTCTGCGGCGCCCGGAGCCGCGCGAAGGAACGGTCGTCGATGCCGACCACGACGATCTGTGGCGACGGTGCGAGGTACTTCCACCAGGCGAGCATGTCGAGCGCGCCGGTATGAAGAACGGTGAGGAGCCCGGCGGCGGACGCGGCGGTCGTGAGCGCGCTGAGCACGAGTCCGGCGAGGAAGCCGAGGGCCACCTGCCGGCGCCACGCGGACGTGAGGCGCCGGCGGCGCGGCCGCGACACGACCTTCGCTCCGGAGCGGGATCGTCGGAGGCGCACGGCTTACCGTATCGTATCCGATTTGGCGCGGTTGTCGGTACAATCTTCCCGCCGTCGACAGCACAGAGCCGGAGGAGGATGGCAATGACGTTGTCCGTCTCACGGGTGATCGCGAAACCCACGCGCGGCGGCGGCCTCACGCTCGATCTGTCCATCAAGACACCGTCGGGCGAGGCTTCGGTCGTGAGCCTGACGCTCACGTCGCGGGCGACCGAGGAGGTCCGCGCGCTCTTACGCGATATCCTGCCCCGCGCCTGATCCCGCAGCGGCGCCGCGGCCTCGGCGAGAGCTCGCTGGAGGAGCGGCGGCAAATTTCGCGCGCGCCGCGGGGCGGCAACTTGGTTATACTGGCCTCGGCACCCCCGGGGACTGTCTAAGCCGGGGAGGACAGACTCAACAGGGGGGATGATGGTACAGCCGGGGCCGGTTGTGCTCGCCGCTCTCGTGGCTTCCTCGATCCTGTGGCACGCAGCGCCGACGCCGGCGCAAGACACGGCACCGCTCGCAACCGAGACGACTGGCGCGCCGGCCGACCCCGCCGCCAAGTCGGACGCCAATCCCGCCGCCGACGCCGTTCCGGCAGCGCCGGCGCCGGCGGCCGAGCCGGCGCCGTCTACCGTGCTCGACCCGAGCGACTTCGCGGGCTCGTTCGTGTCGAAGACCGACCCCGGCGGGTCCGAGAAGCCGACGGCCGACGACACATCGCTCACCGCCATCGAGCGGGACGAGGAGGAGCTGGCCGAGTACGACCCGTGGGCGCCGTTCAACGAGAAGACGTTCGCGTTCAACCACGGCCTCGACTCGCACGTCATCAAGCCCGCCGCGAAGGCCTACGACAAGGTCGTGCCCAACTGGGTGCAACGGGCGTTCAACAACATGTTCGAGAACGTCGGGTCGTTCCGCCGGATCCTGAGCACCGCCCTCCAGGGGCGCTTCAACGACATGGGCCAGGAGCTGGGTCGCTTCGTCATCAACACGATGTTCGGGCTCGGCGGCTTCATCGATGCGGCGCCGAGCTTCGGCGTCCAGGAGAAGACGCCGGCCGACATGGGGCAGACCTTCGGTGTCTGGGGCGCCGGCCCCGGGCCGTACCTGGTCCTGCCGTTCCTGCCGCCGCTCACGCTGCGGGACGCGTTCGGCTTCGCCTTCGACACGGCGCTCGATCCGATCACGTGGGTCGCGCCGTTCGCGGCGGCGCTGGCGGTCACCGGCGAGAAGACCATCAACGAGCGGTCGCTGAACCTGGAGCTCTACGAGAACGTCGAGGAGAACGTCTTCGACCTCTACAGCGCGGTGCGGAACGCCTACCTCCAGACGCGGAGCAAGGCCGTCCGGGTGGCCCTGGCCCGGAGCCTGTTCGGGCGGCGGGAGCGCCTGATCATCACGGGTCCGCACGAGTAGACCCACCGTTCGCCGCGCGGGTTTCCACCGCCTTCGGTTCTGTTGTAAAATCAAGTGTTATCCGTCGGTCCTGAACGGGCCGGCGGCTGTCTGAATGGCGTTCGGCGACAAGCGCCCCAAGAACGTGCCGTTCGGGGGACCGAGACCCCAGCCGGGTCCGACGTCCGCCCCGGCGCCGGAGTCCGCCGAGGGACTCGGGCAGCAGCTGGCCTACCGCGACAAGCTCGTCCGGGTCATCAACCGCATCCACGCCGCCAAGAACCTGGACAGCATCTTCATCGAGCTCAAACAGGACATGCTGGATCTGTTCGATGCCGAGCGGATGACGTTCTACGCGGTCGACCGCGAGCGGCGGGAGATCTACTCGCGATTCCTCGACGTCGACACGGTCAAGGAGATCCGGGTCCCCATCAATCCCACGAGCGTGGCCGGTTATGTCGCGAAGACCGGCGAGCGCGTGAACATCGCCGACGCCTACAACCAGGCCGAGCTCGCCCGCATCGACAACACCCTGTCCTTTGACGCCTCCTGGGACCGGAAGACCGGGTTCCGCACCCGCCAGATCCTCGCCATCCCCATCATGTACGAGAACCGGCTCATGATGGGGGTCATCCAGCTCCTCAACAAGAAGCGCGGCAACCAGTTCACCCGCCAGGACGAGGAGAACGTCGCCGAGATCGCCAAGACCCTGGCCACCGCCCTCCACACGCTGCAGCGGCTCTCGCGGCGGCGACCGGGCAAGTTCGACTACCTCCGCATCCAGGACCTGCTCACCGAAGACGAGCTGAACCAGGCGATCACCGAGGCGCGCCGCCAGCAGACCGACGTCGAGACGATCCTCGTCACCAAGTACCGGATCCGCAAGGAGGACATCGGCGTCGCGCTCAGCATGTTCTACAAGTGCCAGTTCATCGAGTTCAGCGACAAGCTGATCGTCCCCCCTGAGCTCCTCGCGAACGTCAAGGTCGACTACCTCCGGAAGAACTTCTGGGTGCCGCTGGCGCAACGGGGCAAGACGGTCGAGGTGCTGATCGACAACCCGCACGACGTGCAGAAGGTCGACAACGTCAAGCACGTGTACGCCGGGCACGAGGTCCGGTTTTTCGTCGGCCTCCGCCAGGACATCCTGCAGTTCATCGACTTCGCGACCGAGGGCCAGAGCGAGGGGGGCTCCATCACCTCGATCCTGGGCGAGCTGGCCGAAGAGGTGGCGGGGGCGGAAGGTGAAGAGGTCGACGAGGAGCGCGAGCTCGACCTCAACGACAGCGCGGTCGTGCGGCTCGCCAACCAGATCATCCTCGATGCCTACAAGGCGGGGGCGTCGGACATCCACGTCGAGCCCTACCTCGGCCGGCACGACACCGAGATCCGGTATCGGGTGGACGGCGGGTGCATCGAGTACCAGAAGGTGCCGGCGAGCTTCAAGCGGGCGCTGGTGGCGCGCCTGAAGATCATGTCCGGCCTCGACGTCACCGAGCGCCGGAAGCCCCAGGACGGCAAGATCAAGTTCAAGCTGCCGGAGGGGAAGGAGATCGAGCTCCGCGTCGCCAGTATCCCAACCGCGGGCGGCAACGAAGACCTGGTCCTGCGGATCCTGGCGGCGAGCGAGCCGATCCCCTTCGACAAGCTCGGGTTGACCGACCGGAACTTCCGGGAGTTCCGCGAGATCGTCTCCAAGCCGTACGGACTGGTCCTCTGCGTGGGTCCCACCGGATCCGGGAAGACGACCACGCTACACTCCGGCCTCGGCTACATCAACAAGCCCGACCGGAAGATCTGGACCGCCGAGGATCCGGTCGAGATCACGCAGTACGGCCTGCGTCAGGTGCAGGTGCAGCCCAAGATCGGGTTCACGTTCGCGGCCGCCCTGCGCTCCTTCCTCCGCGCCGACCCCGACGTGATCATGATCGGTGAGATTCGCGACGAGGAGACCGCCGAAACCGCCATCGAGGCGTCGCTCACCGGTCACCTCGTCTTGTCGACCCTGCACACGAACAGCGCCGCCGAGACCGTGGTCAGGCTGCTCGACATGGGCCTCGACCCGTTCAACTTCGCCGACGCGCTGCTCGGCATCATGGCCCAGCGCCTGGTGAAGCGGATCTGCTCGAGCTGCAAGGAGGCCTACCATCCGGGGATCGACGAGTTCATCGCGATCGTGATGGGTTACGGCGAGCGCGAGTTCGAGAGGCTCGGCGTGCACTACAACGACAACTTCATGCTGTACCGGGGCCGTGGATGCTCGAACTGCAACCAGACCGGCTACCGGGGCCGGGCCGGGATCCACGAGCTCCTCGTCGCCAGCGCCGACGTCAAGAAGATGATCCAGACCCGGGCCCGCGTGAGCGAGGTCGCGGAGACGGCGAAGGCCGAAGGGATGACGACCCTTCTCCAGGACGGCATCCTGAAGGCGATCAAGGGCGTCACGGACTACAAGCAGGTCAAGGCCGTCGCCATCAAGTAGGCGCGCGCCGTCGCGCCGACGACGGTGTCTCGGCTTTCCCGGCGACGCACCCGTGGGCTCCCGTATACTGTCGGGCGTGGCCGAGTGGCGCGCCAACCTCATCGACGACGACGACGGTCTCCGACGCATCCTGGCCGAGGCGCGGACGGTGGCCGTGCTCGGCGCCAAGGCGCGACCCGGCCAGCCCGCGTACACGGTGCCGGCCTACCTCGGGGCCCGGGGGTATCGCATCCTCCCCGTCAATCCGCGCCTGCGCGGGCAGTTCGTCCACGGCGTCGCCGCCGTCGACCACCTCGCCGAGCTCCGGGAGCGCGTAGACCTGATCCAGATCTTCCGGGCGCCGCACCACCTGCCCGCCCACGCCGAGGAGATCCTGGGTATGGCCGTGCCGCCGGCGGTCGTCTGGTTCCAGCTCGGTATCGAGCACGACGGCGCCGCCGAGCGACTCGCCCGCGCCGGCATCCGGGTCGTTCAGGATCGCTGCATGATGCCGGAGCATCGTCGTCTGCTCCCGCGCGCACTCTAGAACGCGGAGAACGCACATGGCCGACGTCGCGACGGACGTGGAGTTTGCGCGGTTGATGGACGAGCTGAGCAACTGGGGACGCTGGGGCGCCGACGACCAGCTCGGGACCCTGAACCTGGTCACGCCTTCGAGCAGGCTGCGGGCGGCCGCGCTCGTCCGCGACGGCATCACCGTCACGTGCGCGCGGCCGATCGTGACCGAGCTGACGGCGGACACGACGTTCCAGACGCTGCGCTTCATGGTCGACAGCGGTGAGGGGCGCGACACGTGCCCGCCCGAGCGCACGCTGCAGCGGCGCGGCGCCTCCGAGTTCATCGGGATGGTCTTCCACGGTTACACGATCACGCACGTGGACACGCCGGCGCACTTCTTCTGGCAGGGCAAGATCTACAACGGCCGCTCGTGCAACCTCGTGACCTCGCGCGAGGGCGCCCAGGTCGAATCGGTCGAGCTGCTCCACGACGGGGTCGTCTCGCGCGGCGTGCTGCTCGACGTCGCCGCCGTGCGCGGGCGGTGGCTCGAGTCCGGCGAGGGGGTGATGCCGGAGGATCTGGAGGCCGCCGAAAAGGCGGCCGGTGTCCGGGTCGAGTCCGGGGACGTGCTGCTGATCCGCACTGGCTACTACGGGCGCCGGCTCGCTCACGGCCCGCGGCACCCGCTCAAGGACGGCTCGCCCGCCGCCCACGTGGCGTGCGCGCCCTGGTTCCGCGAGCGCGGTGTCGCCATGCTCGGGACCGACACCCACAACGACGTGGCGCCGACCACGCACCCGGCCGTCGGGCACCCCCTGCACATCGCGTGTCTGGTCGCCATGGGCCTCTGGCTGATTGATAACTGCAACCTCGAGGACCTGGCGCGAGCGTGCGCGGCACGACGGCGGTGGGAGTTCATGCTCGCGGTGGCGCCGCTCCGTCTCGCCAACGTGACCGGCTCGCCCGTGAATCCTCTCGCGATATTCTGAGCGCGGATGTCGGCGCCGCCGGAGACACTCGGGATCCGCGACGCGCTGGCGGCGGATCTGCCCGCGATCGTCGCCATCTACAACGCGAGTATCCCCGGCCGGATGTCCACGGCGGACACCGAGGAGGTGTCGGTCGAGAGCCGGCGGGCATGGTTCCAGGCTCACACCCCGGCGCACCTTCCGGTCTGGGTGGCGGAGCGCGACGAGGCCGTGGTCGCCTGGCTCAGCTTCCAGTCCTTCTACGGGCGCCCCGCGTACCACGCGACCGCGGAAGTCAGCGTCTACGTGGCGCCCCGTCACCAGGGCCGGGGCATCGCCCGCGGCCTCCTGACCGAGGCCGTCCGGCGGGCGCCGGCGCTGGGGCTCCGGACTCTGCTCGGCTTCGTCTTCGCGCACAACGCGTCGAGCCTCGGGCTCTTCGAGCACCTGGGCTTCGCGCGCTGGGGCGAGCTCCCGCGCGTCGCGGAGCTCGACGGCATCGAGCGGGATCTCGTGATCGTCGGCCGACGCGTCGGCCCGCGCTGACCGTGAGGAGTGGCTAGAGCGATGGCCCATCAGTTCATCTTCACGATGAAGGATCTCCGGAAGGTCGTTCCGCCCAAGCGGGAGATCCTCCGCGGGATCTGGCTCGCCTTCTACCCGGGGGCGAAGATCGGCGTCATCGGTCCGAACGGCGCGGGCAAGAGCACTCTCCTCCGGATCATGGCCGGCGTCGACGAGGACTTCCTCGGCGAGGCGTTCCCCGCCGAGGGGGTCCGCATCGGCTACCTGCCGCAGGAGCCGCGGCTCGATCCCGTCAAGGACGTGCGCGGCAACGTCGAGGAGGGCGTGGCCGAGTCGCGCGCGCTGCTGACCGCGTTCGAAACCGTCAGCGCCCGGCTCGGCGCGTCCCTCGCGGACGCCGAGATGGAGAAGGCGCTGGCGGAGCAGGCGCGGCTCCAGGACCAGATCGAAGCGGTGGGCGGCTGGGACCTCGACCGCACCGTCGACATCGCCATGGATGCCCTCCGGGTGCCGCCCGGCGATCAGCCGGTGGAAACACTCTCCGGCGGCGAGCGGCGGCGCGTCGCGCTCTGCCGGCTACTCCTTCAGAAGCCGGACCTGCTGCTGCTCGACGAACCGACGAACCACCTCGACGCCGAGTCGGTCGCCTGGCTCGAGCGCTTCCTCAAGGAGTACCCGGGCACGGTGGTGGCGATCACCCACGACCGTTACTTTCTCGACAACGTCGCCGGCTGGATCCTCGAGCTCGATCAGGGCCGGGGCATCCCGTGGGAAGGCAACTACTCATCGTGGCTCGAGCAGAAGCGCCAGCGCCTGGCCCAGGAGGAGAAGGCGGAGTCCGCGCGCCAGCGCACCCTCGCGCGCGAGCTCGAGTGGGTGCGCCAGGCGCCGCGCGCGCGCCAGGCCAAGAGCAAGGCGCGCCTGACCTCGTACGAGGCGCTCCTGGCCGAACAGCAGGCGGGCCGCGCCGAGGCGGTCGAGATCACCGTCCCGCCGGGGCCGCGCCTGGGTGACCTCGTCGTGCGCGCCGAGCACGTCGTCAAGGGCTACGGCGATCGGCTCCTGATCGACGACCTCTCGTTCAGCCTGCCGCGGGGCGGGATCGTCGGCGTCATCGGCGCCAACGGCGCCGGCAAGACGACGCTCTTGCGACTCATCGTCGGCCAGGAGCAGCCCGACGCCGGTGCCTTGCGGGTGGGGGAGAGCGTCCGGCTCGCCTGCGTCGATCAGAGTCGCGACGCGCTCGACGGTCGGAGGACCGTCTGGGAAGAGATCTCGGGCGGGGAGGAGATCCTCGCCCTCGGTCCCCGCCAGGTCACGTCCCGCGCGTACGTCGCGTCGTTCAACTTCAAGGGCGGCGACCAGCAGCGGAAGGTCGCCGACCTCTCCGGGGGCGAGCGCAACCGCGTGCACCTCGCGAAGCTCGTCCGCGCCGGCGGCAACCTGCTCCTGCTCGATGAGCCGACCAACGATCTCGACGTAGATACGCTCCGCGCCCTCGAGGACGCGCTGCTCGCGTTCCCGGGCTGCGTGATGGTCATCAGCCACGACCGGTGGTTCCTGGACCGGGTCGCCACCCACATCCTGGCCTTCGAGGGCGAGAGCCGCGTGGTCTGGTTCGAGGGCAACTACACCGAGTACGAGGCCGACCGCAAGAAGCGCCTCGGGGCGGAGGCCGAGCAGCCGCACCGGCTCCGCTACAAGAAGCTGCGGCGCGGCTGACCCGGGCGGGCCGGGCCGGTCGGCGGAAACCGTGATCCGGCCGGTCGACCGTGGGCGCAGGCGGCGGCCGCCCCATCGCGCCGAGCGACGATGAGGACGTTCTCGACCGCCTGCCGCACCCGCTCGAGCCGTACCGACGGCAGCAGGTCAGTCACCGCCTCCGCCACCGCCTGCGCGGCCGGCCTCCGGTGCTGGTTGAGCACGATGGTGCCGGCCGGGGCCAGGAGCCGCGCGAGGCTCCGCGCCAGGCGGATCGCCCGGGCAGGGGGCGCCGCGTACGAGATGTCATCCATGATGAAGTCGAAGCGGCGCCGTCGCCGCCGGAGCTGGTGGACCGCCGCCGCGGCGTCGGCGCAGAGGATCTCGAGCCGGTCGAGCGCCTCGAGTCCGAACCAGTCCCGGGCGACCTGGATGACGAGCGGGTCGTGCTCGACAGCGGTGATGAGCGCGGGCCCGGCGGCGCGCCGCAGCAGGTGGACCTGCGTGCCGCCGCCGAGGCCGACCAGCAGGACCCGGGGCGGGTGGCGGAGCCCGCACGCCGGGACGAGGGCTCGCGCCCAGTACTCGCGCTCGGCCGGCGACCAGTCGCCGCCAGGGAAGTAAACGGACTGGATCTCGCCGCCGATCATCAAGCGGCGTTCCCGCCCGCGCTCGACCACGCGGATGCGTCCCGAGAGCGCCGAGCGCGTCTCGTACAGCACCGCCCGCCGGCGCCGTGGTCGGCGTCGGCGGGGCTCGGTGCGGGGCGGCGGCGGCGCGAGAGCGCGACCGGTCAGCGTGGCTGCATCCGGATGGCGCCGTCGAGGCGGATCGTCTCACCGTTCAACATCGTATTCTCGATGACGTGCATGGCGAGCGCCGCGTACTCGGCGGGTCGGCCGAGGCGGCTCGGGAACGGGACCTGCTTGGCGAGCGAGGCGCGTACCGGCTCGGGCAGTGACGCCAGCAACGGCGTGTCGAAGAGACCGGGTGCGATCGTAACGACCCGGATACCGAGGTCGGCCAGGTCCCGCGCGACCGGCAGCGTCAGGCCGACGATGCCGCCCTTGGCCGCCGAGTAGGCGGCCTGTCCGATCTGTCCGTCGAAGGCCGCCACCGAGGCCGTGTTGACGATCACGCCCCGCTCGCCGTCGGCGTTGGGCGTGTTCTCGGCCATCCCGGCGGCGGCGAGCCGGATGCAGTTGAAGGTCCCGATCAGGTTGACCTGGATCACGCGGGTGAAGTCGTCGAGCCGCGCGGGGCCCTGCTTGCCGAGCGTCTTCTGGGCCGCCCCGATGCCGGCGCAGTTCACGAGCACGTGGATGGCGCCGAAGCGTTCTTTCGCCTGACGGAGTGCCTGCGCCACCTCGTCGGCGCTCGTGACATCGGCGGCGACGAAGAGGGCGTTCCGGCCGAGCTGCCGCGCCACCTCGGCGCCGGCCGAGGCCGGGCGATCGAGCAGGGTCACACGCCCTCCGCCCGCGACGATCCGGTCCGCGGTGGCGCGCCCGAGTCCCGAGGCACCGCCGGTGACGACGGCGTTGGAATCCGCGACGTTCACGGTGATCCTCCCCGCCGGATTATAGCCGAGCCTGTAGTATCCTTGACGGAGGGGATCGTCGCCCCCCGACTCCATGCGGACGCCCTACACACCAACGACGGTGCGGAACATCCTGTGCATCTTTCCGCGTTATACCCCCTCCTTCGGTACCTTCCATCATTCGTACGCACTGCTCGGCGTGCGCGCGTTCATGCCGCCGCAGGGGCTCCTCGTGGTCGCGAGCTACCTCCCGGCGGCCTGGCCCGTGCGCTTCGTGGACGAGAACTCGCGGCCGGCGACGACGGAGGACTTCGAATGGGCCGACGCCGTGCTCCTCTCCGGCATGCACGTCCAGCGACCGCACATCGATGACGTCATCCGCCGCGCCCACGCCGCCGGCCGGTCGGTGGTCCTCGGCGGCCCCTCGGTGTCGGGGTGCGCCGAGCTCTACCCGGAGGCCGACATCGTCCACATCGGCGAGCTGGGCGACGCCACCGACCGCATCATCGAGTACCTCGACACGCACAGCGGGCGTCCGGGGCGCCAGCTCGCATTCACCACGGCGCAGCGGCTGCCGCTCGGCGACTTCCCGCTCCCGGCCTACGAGCTGATCCGGCTGCGCGAGTACTTCCTCGCCAGCATCCAGTTCTCGAGCGGCTGCCCGTACACCTGCGAGTTCTGCGACATCCCGGCGCTCTACGGGCGCAATCCCCGCCTCAAGACGCCGGCGCAGGTGCTCGCCGAGCTCACGCGCTTGCGCGCGGGTGGCGCCCACGCCGTGTACTTCGTCGACGACAACTTCATCGGCAATCCGAAGGCCGCGCTCGAGCTGCTCCCGCCGCTCGCCGCGTGGCAGGCGCAGAACCGTTACCCGCTCCGCCTCTCGTGCGAGGCGACCCTCAACATCGCGAAGAACGAGCGGGTGCTGGCCCTCATGCGGGAAGCCGGCTTCGTGACGATCTTCTGCGGCATCGAGACCCCGGAGCCGGGCGCGCTGCAGGCGATTTCGAAGACGCAGAACCTCCAGCTGCCGATCGTGGAGGCCGTTCGGCGGATCAACGACTACGGGCTGGAGGTGGTGTCGGGCATCATCATCGGGCTCGACACGGACACCCCCGAGAGCGCCGACCGCATCCTCGAGTTCATCCGCGCCTCCAACATCCCGATCCTGACGATCAACATCCTCTACGCTCTCCCGAAGACGCCGCTCTGGCAGCGGCTGGCCCGCGAGGGGCGGCTCCGCGAGGAGCCCGGGCGCGAGTCGAACGTCCGCTTCCGGCTGCCGGACGAGACGGTGCTCGAGATGTGGCGGCGGTGCATCCGGACCGCCTACGATCCGGAGTTTCTCTACGCCCGCTATGCCTACCATCACCGCCGCACGTTCCGGCGGCGGAAGCGCCTGCCCTTGGACCGGCGGCGGCTGGCCCCGCGGAACGTCGGGCGCGGGGTCATGATCCTCCTGCGGGTCTTCTGGCGGCTCGGCGCGCGCGGCGATTACCGACGGGTGTTCTGGCGCCTGGCGTGGCGGGCGCTGCGGCGCGGGCGCGTGGAGCACCTGATCCACAGCGCCGTGGTGAGCCATCACCTGATCGAGTTCACGCGCGACTGCCTGCGCGACGCCCCCGAGCCGTCGTTCTACGCGCCGGAACGGCCGGTGGCCCGCGCCGTCGAGGACGCGCGGGTGGGTTGAGTCGCCCGCGCGTGGCGGGGCCCGCGCCGCCCGAGGAGTCGAGGGGGGCCTTTGCGTTCCCGGCGGCCGCGGATTAGAGTGGCGCCACGTCGATGATCCTGCACGTGAACTTCCTGGCCCGCGCGCATGCGGGGGCGGCGGCCCTGGTGGAGGACGTGCTGTCCGCCCTCGAGTCGGCGCCGGCCGAGCCGCGGACGCTCGCGCGCCTGCGGGTGCACCTCGACTGGGTCCAGTACCGTCAGAACTTCCGGGAGCCGGTCACGGTCCGGCGCGCCGTCGACAGCCGTGGCACGCCGTCGCCGCTGGTCGAGCTGGCGATCGACGTCCGCCAGGCGAAGCGCGACGAGTTGCCCCGGGCGCTGGCGCAGGCACTCGACCGGCCGCCGGAGCACGTGGCGCTGGAGTCGTTCGGCCCGCTCCACGCGAGCATCATCTGGGGCTTCAACAACCTCTTCTGGCAGCACGTCGCGGCGTGGGAAACGGTCTCGGGGCGCCCCTTCGAGCAAGTGCTGCCGAGCGGGCGATCGGATGCCAACCATCCCGGTGCGATCGCCGACGCCGTCGCGGACTTCTGGACGCTCCTGCGTGACCTGGAGATGCGCAACCAGCTCCCACCCGAGATCTTCGTGCTCGAGATCGGCGTCGGCACCGGCGAGCGGGCCGCCCAATGGCTCGATCGCTTCCGCCAGCTCGACGGCGAGCGGGGCCGCGGGTTCTACGCGCGACTCCGCTTCCTGCTGAGTGACTACTCGAGCCGCATCCTCGACCGGGCGGCGCAGGCGGTGCACGGACACCAGGAGATCTCGAGCTTCATCGCGCTCGACGCGCTCAACCCCTTCAAGACGCTGTCCTTCCTTCGTTATAAGGTCCTCCACGTCCACCTGACGAACGTCTACGACAACCTCCCGAGCGACGAGATGGTGCGCAAGGACGGGCGCTTCTTCGCGGTGGAGGCGCGCGCCTATCTGCCGGCCGCCGCCGCGGCCGCGGTCGCGCGGGAGTTCGAGGTGCCGCTGGAGGAGCTCGCGCGGACGGTCGGCAAGTTCCTCGAGGTCGGGCCGGACTACTTCCCCGCCCGCCGGCGCGGCGTGGAGTTCTGGCAGGCGGTCTGGCAGGCGATCAGGCTCGAGGAGCGGCTCGTGGAACTCGAGGACCTCGCGACCGCGCGCCTGCCGAGCGGCCTGAGCCCCATCCACATCGAGGAGTGCGTGCGCGACGCGCCCGCGGAGGTGCGGTTTCACCTTTCCACCGGTGCCGTCGAGAGCTTCCTGAACACGGTGCCGCTCCTCCACCCGCGTGGCTTCCTCCAGGTGCAGGACATCTTCGTGACGGACATGGACGAGTACGGGCAGGGCTTCCGAGGCCCCGGCAAGCTCGACGGCTCGGTGGTGAATTGGGTCAACGGGACGCTGCTCCGCGAGGTCGGCGCCCGCGCGGGCTACGACGTGCACTTCGCGCCTTTCCACTATCGCCCCGGCTCGCGAACGAAGATCCTCTACACTACGCAGCGAGACTGACGATGCGAGAGCTCACTCTCAAGGATCGCTTGCCCATCCTTCCCACCGCCGTGGTCGGCTCCTACGCGATGCCGGGCTGGCTGGAGCGCCTCAAGACGGACTACTTCCTCCGGCGCATCAGCCGGCACGATCTCGACGAGATCCACGACACCGCGGTGAAGGCCGCGATCAAAGACCAGGAGGCGGCCGGCGTCGACATCATCACGGACGGCGAGCTGC
>Ga0070699_100003729_pt1 | contig 13455 bp, 8 predicted proteins | sample KBSK1503metaG_FD_65473 | JGI IMG/M metagenome (GOLD analysis project Ga0070699, IMG submission 65473) | Corn, switchgrass and miscanthus rhizosphere microbial communities from Kellogg Biological Station, Michigan, USA - KBS K1-50-3 metaG | ecosystem: Host-associated > Plants > Roots >...
AAAAACTCCGGCGTCACGATCATCGGCACATAAAACCCGGCGGCCGTGTTGAATAATTTGATCCGCGCCTGGCGCCGCACGTTCGCGAGGTGACCGAAGTTCCACGTCACCAAATAATCGATCTTATGAACCGACGCAATCGCCACGTGCAGCGCGTCGGCAATGTACTTCCGATGAAAGATGCCGCGCGAGATGTAACCATCTGCGAGTATCGCTGCCTCTTCAGTCAGACTGACCAGTTCGAGATTGCCGATCAACTTCAGGTACGAGCTGCGATGCGGCTCCTTCAAACGACTAAGCTCGGCGGACACGAGTGGCGAGACTACCGTGCGATAGTCCGGCATCTCGTGTTCCCACCAGCGGATCGTCAAGTCGCGTCGAAACGGTTCGCCGTTATCCAGGTAGGCGCCAATCACCGAGGTTTCAAGATAGAGGGCCTGTTTCATGGAGTTACTACTACTTCCGGATTGATATTTTCAACGCCTTTCGGTTTCAGGTTCAAAGGCTCCAAACGCATCGCCCCCCTGGCAAAGTCAAAATAGATCCGAAAATGGCGCAGGAAATTACCGCCGAGTATGCCGCTCTGCGTAAACCCGGCCGTCTCATTTACCGGCTCCATATCAAGCACGGCCGCATTGATCTTCTCGAGACGACTCAAGCCGAGACTCAACCGCGGCAGTTGCAACAGCTTCACGTCTTCCGTCACGCCGGCGGCGCCGAAGACACGCATCTTCGAAGGCTGGAGCAGATCGAGCAGTTGTTCCTGTTGCGAAAGTTTTTCCGAAATCACGGTGATGCTCGCCGCCGTGTCGATGATGAAGTTGACGTTCTTGTCGAAACCATCGAGCCCGACTTCACCACTCAAAAATCCGCTCGACGTCGTTCGTAACGGAACCTCAATCGCGCCGTCGTTGGGCGCTACAGGAAGCAACCCGAGCACGTTCTCCGGACGCCGCACGGTGGTCCAACTCTCAACCTGGTCCGTTTGATGTTGCCGCACCAGCGACATGCGTCGCGTGCCGTAGTCAACCGAGGCCAGAAACTTCGAGACCACCGAGAGTCCGAGATAGCCATCAACCGGAATCTGGTTATCGAAGAACTTGCGAATATAAACCGGCACGTTCTCAATGCGCGTGCCGCCGATCTCGATCGAGCTCACAAACCCGTAGATGATCTCAAACTTTCCGCCACCACCGACCGCGCGAGCCATACCGCCTTTCGCCACCGGGTTGATGCCGAGTTTCTTCGCCGTTTCCTCAGAGATGACCGACATGCCCGAACCGGTATCGAGCACAAAGCGAAGCGGCTGTTTGTTTCCGTTAACGCGAATCTGAATGATGGGACGATTGTCAGTCGCTTCGAAAGTGACAGTCGAACGATAATCACCGCCGGGTATGTACAGCGATCCCTGCCGGCCGAGATAACGCAGGAAGTCGATCAACCCGCGTATGCGTTCGCGACGATCGGTATCGGTCTTCGGCGCGATCGCCAAAAACTTCTCGTAGGCGTCCGCCGCTTCTTTGTACTTCTCACTACGCGCCGCTGCCTGTCCGAGATTGAAAATAAAATCCGGCTCATCCGGATCCATGCTCACTGCCTTGCGCAAACCGGCAAGCGCAGTACTCATGCGGTTCTCATAGAAATCGACCATCGCCAGACCGGCAACTGCGAGGGCCTCGTCTCCGTTGAGCGTGAGCGCGGTGCGAAACTCTTCAACGGAGAGTTGAAACTCGCCGGCGCCGAGAATGGCGGCGCCAAGCAGCGCATGCGCGCGCGCCGACAGTGGATCCTGCATGATCACGCGCGCGGCGTTATCGTAAGCAGCTTGCAGGCTCCGCTGTTTGAGTTGGGTAGCACTCAGGCCCAGGCGGGCTTCGTTATCATGAGCATCTTTATTGAGCAGCTCGCGAAAGATCTTCTCGGCCTGCGTGAAGTCGCCTTTACGCAGCGCGCGATAGCCTTTGTTGTAAGCCTTCTTGTCGTTGAAGCCGGCGGCGGTATTAGTGGAGCCGGCGAGCGCGAAGCAAAGTATGAAGGCGGCCACACTAAAGGCCGCCATCCGGAATAGACGCTGGTGGATATTACCTTGCATGATTCACACCTTCTGAGTGATCTTCAGCTTCGCGCATGCAACTGCTACTTTAAAACTTCCCCTGTCTTCATGGACCAGAGAACCAGGTCAAGCTCGTCAAAATCAATGCCGATGTCGCGAGCAAAACCAGTCAGTTGCTGCTCGACTTCGAGATACTTCCTTCGGGTTGAAGGCGGCCTGGCTGAGTCAATCACTCCTATCTCAGCCAAACATCTCATCACATGCTTATCAAGAATCGCGTGGCCCTTAACGCCGATGTTCCGCAGGAAGTGGCTGGCTTCTTTATAACCCAATCCTTTGACTTGTTTTTCCTGGGCCAGCCAATCACGCCGTTCGAACGGGTCCGAAAAGCTACGCAAACGCTTGCGCAATCCCATGCCGCAATCCGCGCGAAAATAGTCGCGCGTGGTCACAATGTAACGCGGGCGCGCCACGGGGAAACGGTGTGCACCAGCTTGCTTCAACGCCGCCGTCATTGCGTCCGAGTCGCCTTCCATGAGCAACGGTCGCACAGCATCGACTGAGTTCAATCCCATGCGTGCCGAAGCACCGGCGGTAAAAATACAGTACGCCAACTCTTCCCAGAGCCTGGCATCAGATCCTTTGCGCCAAACTGCTTCAAACTCACGGAGCCGATTCCGGATCTCCTTGCGTCGCGCTCGGTGAGTGGCCACCACTCGCTCAACTGTGACGGGTTCTTGGTTGCGTTGCACTGTAGTTTGTCAACACTGCGATTCTATGAGCGGGTCAGAATCGTTGTCAACGATGTGTTCACCGCGGATCCCGCGAATGAACGCAGATCAACTTACCCGCATCTAAGGCTGCAGTTCTTGTTATGATGACTTTGATGAAGCACGGATTGAAAAGCGTAATCCTTTTTGTTCTCTTAATACTCGCATTCTGCTCCAACATCTCGGCGCAAGTTCCGGCAGCATCGCCGGCGCCATCTCCGTCACCATCGCCATCGCCCGAGAACGCGAGGCCATTGTATGGCCTGCAAGGGGTGTTGATTGAAACGCTGGACGGCAGAGTCGTCTCGTCGCAGGCGGAGAACGAACCATTCAATCCCGCTTCAACTCTCAAACTCGCGACCGCGCTGATCGCCTTGCGCACCCTCGGTCCTGACCATCGCTTTTCGACCGGCGTTTGGACTGACGGCACGCTCGATAAAACTACCGGCGTCGTGACCGGCAATCTTTATATCTCCGGACGCGATCCCTCGTTTCACTACGAACACGGCGTGCTGCTCGCGCGTGAGCTGAATACGCTCGGCATCAAGCAGGTCACGGGAGACCTGATCGTTGCGCCCGGCTTTACAATGAATTTCAGCGGCTCGGCTACCCGCTCCGGCGAACGACTCTACGACACGTTAGATGCCACGCTGCGGCCCGCTGAGGCGGTTCGCGCCTGGAATTACGAACGAACGTTACTCAACGACCGCGCCAGTCTCGAGACAGTGCCGAGCGTCGCGGTCATGGGCGCAGTTACGGTCGCGCCGGTCACACCTTCGGCAAAACTGTTGCTGACGCAGCGCTCGAGCAAGCTGGTCGATATTCTCAAAGTGCTCTTGTGTTACTCGAATAACTTCATGGCCGAACGCATCGGTGAGGCACTCGGTGGACCTGAGTCTGTGCGCCAGCAATTAACCACCCAACTCAAACTCGGACCTGACGAGATCAGGATTGCCTCACTCAGCGGACTCGGCAGCAACCGCATCTCACCGCGAGTGATGATGAAGATCTATCGCGAGCTGCGCGCCGAGCTGCAAAAACGCGGACTCTCGCCGTCATCCATCATGCCCGTCGCCGGAATCGATCCCGGCACGCTTGAAGATCGTTTCACTGGTCTCGCCTGGCGTGGCAGCGTGATTGCAAAGACCGGCACGTTGATGAGGACAGACGGCGGCGCCAGCGCGTTAGTCGGACAAATGCGCACCGCCAACGGCGAGGTGCTGCTGTTTGTGATCATGAATCAACGCGGCAGTGTCTGGAGGTTCAGACAAAATCAGGATTACCTCGTGATGCTGGTGCAGAACACGCGCGGCGGTCCAAAGGCATTCGATTACAAGCCGTTGATGCTGACCATGCAACTCTCTCACACCGAGAGCACCGTCGGCGACGGCGAAGAGTACGAGCCGCCCTCTCGCTCCAACTGACAATCAAAAATGCGCCCCGGCAATCCGTGGATCGCCGAGGCGCTTTACCGTCCATCTGCGTAACGGCGTGCGGCACCGCAGCAGCGGACGATTCTCGTTGTACGGATGAGATAAATTGGTAAAGGTTGGTGGATTCCAGAGACAGGTATCCACAGATTACACAGAATCCTTTATACATCTGCGTAATCGGTGGATTAAATGCTTTGCACTAAAGCTCGCGCACGCCCTTCACCGCGTGGCCGCCTACGGACTTGGCTTTGTCGACCGCAGTTGAACTGTACTGGATATTTGCTGTGCCGCCGCCGGATGTGTCGAACGTGGGCGCGCCAAACGCGTCGGTAGTGGCTCCGGTTTTCGCAAACTTCGCCACAAACATCGCACCATAGATGTTTCCGTTGCCGCCGCCACTGCGATAAACGTGACCCTCACCGAGCACCATGATCACGCCGTTCCAGTTGAAGTTTCCATCGAGCGTAAGGTTGCCGGTGACAATTAGAGTTCCCTGTCCCGTCGGACTTCCTGGTCCAAGCGTGAGATCGCCATCAACAAACGTGAGCACACCATCCGTATTATTGGCTCCCAGCCCGGCCGTGCTTGCGATTGCGGAAGCGCCGGTGGTGAAGTAGCGGCCCTGGTTGATGGCTGAATTCATCATTCCTTCAGTGCCATACAAAAACTGTCTGGCGGTGTTCACTGACTCTAAAAAGCTCGGCGTGTTCGTGCCGGTCAGGACGGCCGGATCGCCGGGCGTCACGTTCGGTCCACTGCCGCTACAGTTGGTTCCATCGGCGTTGCAGCCGTCAATTACGTTGTTGACCGTGTTGTAGTCGGCACCATTTATTGCGAATGCGGCCAGTGAGTCAGTGCCGCCATCAAGGTCGATACCGGAAGTTGACGTTACATTACTGCCGCCGAGATTGAATGGAAGCGCGTCTCCGGAACCATTCGGTATCGTGACGACCGCTTTTACAGGGTAGTCCAGAGTATAACGATCCACGACGATCTCCATGTTCTTCTGACTATCCTTGGGACCAACGCCCTTGACCTGGATTACCAGTTGTCGCGGTTTGTACGAGGCTTTGGTACACGCCAAAGCGTCTGTGTTATCCGGGTCCACGATCGAAGTAACTTGAAAGCGGGTCGAGCTGTCGGAGGCGACATCAACATAGCTGCCGGAGGTGGCGGACCAGAGAGTCTTGCTACACACGACATTTTTAAACGAGGCGCGCGTGCCGGATGGATTTGAGTCCACGTTACCTCTTATTACGTCGAGTGTCCTCGCAATGCCCGCTTCCGCCGCGTAGTAAGCCTGCATCTCGGCCGTCGAATCGCGTGCGGTTATGCCGGTCATGGTCGCGGTGAGAACCAATGTCCCGCCGGCCGCCAACAACAGCATGGACAGCAGCACTGCGGTGATGAGCGCCGCGCCTCTTTCGCCGGCACGGTTGGTAAAACACGGAGTTGGCTTTTCTGTTCTCATTGACCGAAAACCTCTGTTAGGTGCGTGAACTAGTAATTCCAAAGATCGGTGTTGCGCAGCGTGACGTCCGAACAAAGCAGGACCGAGTATGGTGGTTGATAACCGGGCGAGCCTGGTTGTCCAACGGCGTCTAACGTCACGGCAATGGATATGACGATGTATTTCGCACTTGCTGGAGATACTGGCGTCGCCGACCAATCAGAGATGTCCGAACCTCCTGCCGGCGCGGTATAAGTCACCTTCTGATCGAAGTAATGAATGTTCATGCCGTCGATGCGATTGGCCAGCACCGTTCTGCCGTTGCCGTTTGGGTCGTATCTGGCGAGGTACTTGGTATTGTCAGCCTCATTGATGAAGTACTTTATGTCTTCATTCTCATCAATAATGCTGTCACGTGACGCCGCTGTGGCTGACGTATCGTACCGGTTGAGATTTGAACGAATCCGAATTCCGGTCGCTCCGGAATCGGCCGCGACAATACCGTTGCCGGTCATGTTGAACCCGGTATTCGCGATTTCGCGCGACATGATATTGAGCGCTCGCTGCGCATCGGCCAGTGCATCAGACTTTTGATTTTCACGACTGCGTACGCGCAGAGCGTTTGCCAGCAGCGTACTGGCCGCGGTCATCAACGCCATCGTGATCACCATCGCGATCAGGAGCTCAAGGAGAGAGAAACCGCCGCTGTCCTTTTTATTCAACGAACTCATAAAGTCCTCGCTAGTTTGCAATCGCGCTAATAAATGCCGGTTACCTGAGTAGATCTTTGTGTGCTAATCGTGACCGTCTCAAAGTTAGTTACAGCTCCCGCCGGAGTAACTGAAAGTTGAATTCTCTTCACCGTGGGCTCGCCTGCATCGGGATTTCCGGTGGGAACAGTGCTTACGTTCTGAATAATGGTTCGCACCGTATAACTGCGTCCGGCGTTGGTGACCGTTTCAGCAACTCCGCTGGTGCTCGTCACCTCCAGACCACCGTTGGGATATGAGAATGAGACGTGCCGCGTCTGCGTCGTGAACGGTATTGTTCGCAGCCACTCCATCCTTTTCTGTGCAATCGCCATCGCTAACTCACGATCATCGGCGTTGCCGTTGGCCCGGATGGCATAAGTGAAGAGCGATGCGATTCCGAGTCCGATGATCATCAGGATCACGAGCGCGATCGCGGCTTCCAGGAGAGTAAAGCCTGCTTGCTGGTGACTGTCTTTATTCAGGTGGTCCATATGCCTGCGCCTCAGTTACTTACCGAAACCGTTAACTGTGCACCCGAGCCGCAAGCCGGGTCGGTCGTGACGTTGACGAGAAATACACCGCGATTTCCGGCGCCGTTTTTGGTGGTGACAGAGATAGTGCTCGAACCACTTCCCTCAAGTCGTACCAGCGATATTCCGAGCACCAGGCTGTTTCCGTTTCCTGCCTGGGAAGCGCTGATGATGCGAACTCCGGTGGCGTTCGTCATCGTGAACACAGCGGTTCCGGTCTTGTGCGCGTCATCGCTCTGGCTCAACGACAGAGTGCTGGGACTGAGCGTCGCCACGCACTGTGGAATCGGAGTCGCGGAAGGTGACGCGCTGGGCGTCGGAGTGGGCGTAGGCGTTGGGGTCGCATTGTTTCCGTTGCCGTTATTTTCACCGGGGCCGTTGCCATTTCCGTTTCCATTTCCGTTCGGAGTCGGAGTCGGAGTCGGAGTCGGAGTGGAATCGGGGGTTGGAGTCGGACTCGCGCCGTCTGATGGCGACGGACTGGCGGTCGGGCTGGGTGATGCGGTAGCCGCTGGCGTCGGCGTCGCATGGTCCACATCATCGCCCACCGTGGTGTTCGTGACATCGGGGATCAGTTCATCAGGGTACCATTGTGACCAGATCGTTACATCGCCAGAGCCCGACACATCAACCGGAATTTGTTCGTTTAGATAGTTACTCTTTACCTGAAAGACTACAGCGTCGCCCAGAAGCCGGCCTCGCCAGTCGAATGTCACTTTTGCCGCAACCGTACCAAAAGTGATTCCCGGATCGAGTTGAAAGGTCCGCGTCTCAACCGTGCCGGAACCATAATCCATAGTTACGTTGTAAGTATTGGTCCCTGCTCCAAACATCTCCACTGATGCTTCCTGGCCGCTTGCCGCATGCCGGCGAACTGAGTCGGCGCGAGCCCTTTCAACGTAGGTCGCAAAGAGGCGGGCTGAGCTTTGCATTTTGAAGTGCTCGCGTGAAGATTTCACTCCGAGCACTCCGACAGTCGACACGATCGAGATAATCGCGAGCGTAACGACCATCTGCATGATCGTGAATCCGTGTTGCCGCTTGGCTGTTCTGCTGTTGCCGTTCATTCGCGCATCCACCTCCGAAGCTCCTCTGACAAGGCCGGACAAACCTCGGCCTGGTCCACTTCGTTGGGCAATAGTCGTTCCGTCGCGAATCGTTGAGAAATTGGCGGGCTTTATGAAGCGGCTCTTGTAAGCACGAAGATATCCGTTACCTTAAGTTACAGGAGTAGGAAGTTGACTTCCGATGGGCTACCCAATCGAAATGGCAAATACTAATTCTTGACTAACGAACGTAGTTTCCCTAAAGTGCCGCTGTCCCAGTCTTCCCGACCTCAATCGGTTGGCGTTGAATCCAGACAAAGGTATAGCGGCCGTCTGGTGTAGTTAGTCAACAAACCCGATTAGCAGCATCGTCATTGCAACGTACTTTCAGTCTTCTTCACTCCGAGCCCAGGGTGTGTCTTTAACTACGCAGCGCTTTCTCTTTCAATTTACGTCTCCTTGCCACGGTAAATCTTTAGCGTCAACGTCGGGATCTAAAAACATCTATAGGAGCCCAAAATGACAAAGTCACTTCGCAGACTCACACTTATCGTCTTGTCCCTTGCTCTAACTGGCGGCGCTGTCGCTTATTTCTGGCCCTCCAAAGTGGAGGCTCAAACAAATTCTTGCGACGTTTCGGGCCAATTTGGAAGCCCTATCGGGGGCTTGCAAGATTTTTGCGTGCTTAATATGGGTGACGTCGTCGAGTTTGGACCAAACGGGCTAACCATCACTTGCAGGGACTGTGTGAAAGCTGGTCCGACTAACAGTAGCGGCACTGAACACGGGGGCAATGATGCCTGCACACGATTCAGCAAATCTATGACATTTGATTTTTCACAACCGGTAGCCGATGTAGAGATTTTCGTCATAGGCGCAAAGACCGTTACATCTAATGCCGGTCATAACATTCACATGGAGCCGGTTTACCAGGGCGCGTTTCCACTTGGCCAGACTTTCTTCTTACCAGGCCCCGGTATCACGCAAATTACAGTCAGCGAGCCGGCATATCATCTGACTGGTCCCGCGGGAAGTTGGCGAATGAGCGTTCTCAACAGCAGTTACCGACCCGAATCAGAATATAAGTCGTGCAATTGTAATCGGCCTGCATTTTCACGACCCGCCCCACAGAGCATCTCCAGTACCGACTGGAATAATGATGGGACACCCGACTGGCGCATGGATGTAGATGTTTCAGATGATGACGGCCTCGTCCTGAAAAACATCAGACTCGAGCAACGCTACATGGCGGAACAGATCAGCATTCCCTACTACTTGCTCGAGCTCAATACGGTTCCTGGAGTACAACGTGGCGAGTTAAAACCCAATAGCGTTGATCCGGAGCGAACCAGTCGCCTGACCGATTTCCATTGGAAGAATGAAAACGACAGACTGGTAGTAGAAGCTACTTACGTAGTTAGCAACCTTCCGTCCGGATCAACTAGCTGTTTGGAAATTGTTCAGCACTACGAGTTCCAGCGGAGTATTCCGGGAGATAAGTGTGAGCCAACCGGGCACGTGCCCTGCGCGCGTTGGAAGCCAGTCGTCACCTATACATTTAGAGGGAATCTGGCAAACTTCGTAAAACTGGAAATCCCGCAGCGCTTTCATTTCCGGACTAACAGTTTTCCAAACAATTCTGGTGCCTTGTTCAGAGATTGTCCTTATCTCCTGGTGTGCTTTCCACTTACTTTTAATCCTATCTTTTCAGATCGGATGAATCCTGTAACTGTTGAATACGGCACCAACGTTGTTAAGGACGGCAAAGATGCCCGTACGTGGGATAACTATCACCAAACATATTTCAATACAGTTGATGAGCCGTTCCTTGACGCAGGCTGCCCGGAATGTGTCCATCTCCATTGGCGTTGGGGCGCACACCTGGGAAGCGAATTTGGAAATGGCAGGCCCTTAATACCACTCGGCTCGAATCAGGATGTAGATGTAGCAGTAGTGAACTATGAGCCGCCTGCGGGACAAAATCCTGAAGATGATCCGCTGGACTATCACGATCTCTTCGTTAACGAACCGGGCCAGACGCAGACCTGGCAATCAAGTCCGGACGGCTCGAGCTTCACGCAACTGCCGCGAGATTTGGTGTTCTGGTACTCCTCGACCGGACATCAATTGCACGATACTTTCTCACCATCCAGGGGCGGATTCTTCAACCCTTCATCCCCGAGTTATGAAGTAGCATTCGTCGAGGAGTCACCCGGATTCAACTCACATCGATCGTTCTCGCGATCGGGAAAGTTCCGGAAGAATCGCGCGTTGATTTCAACGGGAGATCAACCCGAGACAATCGTATTCGGTGATCTCTTTGATACAGGCACAACGACTTTCACCAGCGTCGATCCGCAAACGCTGGAAACACTGCCGACCGGCTACTCGGTCTATGGCAACGACGTCTTTGCTGTTAATACTGAGGCAGAGATTGCAGGTCCACACGTCCTGACTTTTAGCGTGCCATCTGTTCCCGACCAAACCACCTTCAACAGTCTTCGTGTTCTACACTTTGAGCCGGATTACTTCGACCCGGAAAAGTTTCATTTTATCGATCGGACCGTTCTGTCTCCGGAATCACCCGCACCCGACTTCGCCAACCGAAAGATCAGTGCGAAGTTTAGCGGCTTGGGCACATTCGTGCTGGCGAACTATGTTCCGCAACCACCGAATCCGAATCGAGCTGATCTCGCCGTCAGCATTACGGATTCACCCGGGACAGTCGTGTCGAATAACAACCTAACTTACACGGTTACAGTCACCAACAATGGTCCACAAACAGCTACCGATGCGATGCTTAAAGATAGCCTCGCGCCGGATACTGCCTTTGTGTCAGTGGTTACGACTCAGGGAACATGTCGTCACCTGGATGGAAGCGTCTTATGCAGTTTTGGCTCACTCGCCGCGAGCGCGTCAGCAACAGTCACCATCGTCGTAAATCCGGGAGAGGGCAGCGGAGTTGTGCCGGCCGTGCAAAAGATCGTTCGCAATGTCGCATCAGTTAAGTCCGTTGAAGGCGATCTGAATTTAACCAACAATAGCTTTGTCGAAACCACGACAGTGATGCCGGAGTCGAATGCTCCGCCTGCAATCAACATCATCAGCCCGACGACAGGAGCTTTAGTGATTGGACCAACTAACCTGACGCTGAGTGCGACGGCAACTGACGCTGATGGCAGTGTTGCCAGTGTTGAGTTTTACGATGGAGATGTTTTGCTCGGAAACGCGAGCCTGGTTAGTGGTAGTCAGTACGATTTTAGTTGGACCAATCCTTCGTTCGGCTCGCATCTGATAAATGCCGTCGCAACCGATAACCTGGGTAAGAAACTCGTTGCCGATCCAGTGACGTTTTGGATCAACGGCACGGCGACAGTTGTCATTACCAGTCCATTCGGCAACTCCACCATAAACACACCTGCAAATATCACAATCGTTGCGAATGCCAGTATCACCGGCGGGACAATTAGTCAGGTCGATTTTTATGCAGACGAAGTTTTGCTGGGGACCGGCACATTGACAGGCACGGATCAATACAGTTTCACCTGGAATAACGCTTCGGTAGGCGGGCACGTGCTGACTGCTAGAGCGACAGACAATTCGAGCGTGACTACCATTTCGGCGCCGGTCACTCTAATGCTGAACGGCCCGCCAGTCGTGAGCGTGATTGCTCCCACACCTAACGCTGTCTTCATCACTTCTCCAGCCAGCATTCCAATCACTGTCAATGCAAATGACTGGCAGGGAGCATTGCAGAAGGTTGATTTCTTCGCGAATGGAAATCTAATCGCGACGAAATCCGCGCCTTCAGGAGTTAACCAATACACTTTCACATGGCCCAACGTGGGAGGCGGCACGTATTCACTCACCGCTGTAGCGACTGATTGGTTCAACTCCGCAACGACGTCAGCGTCGGTCAGCGTAAAAGTGAATGCGCCGCCTACGGCCAGTATCACTGCGCCCACGAACGGTACGCAGTTCACGTCGCCTGCGAGCATCAATCTCACGGCCAACGCTTTCGATTCCGACGGCACGATCACCAGTGTCACATTCTTCGCGAACGGCACTAACATCGGATCGGGTACTCCGGCTGGTGGGAATCAGTTTAACCTCACGTGGTCCAACGTCGGTGTCGGGACCTATAACCTGATGGCGAAGGCCACCGACAACGATGGTGTGACCACGACCACGAGTGTTGCGACGGTGTCAGTGAAGTGGCCGGCGCTCTTTGTAGTTGGTTCGACTACGTTGAACAGCGGTGACACGGCGGTCAAGAATCGGTTGGAGGCCTTAGGCTATACCCTCACAACGATGACTGGAAGTGCCGTAACGACGGCCGACGCGAACGGAAAAGTACTCGTGGTCATCTCGTCGACTGTCACACCAACTTCCGTCGGCACTAAGTTCCGAACAGTTACGGTGCCTGTGCTCACCTGGGAAAGTGGGCTGTATGCAAACATGGGCATGACCGGCACAGGCAGCCAGGACTCAGGAACCAAAACCAATCAATCTCAAGTTGCTGTCGTTAATGTGGCCCACCCGCTGGCGGCTGGATTCCCAGGCACCAGAACAGTGACCAGCTCTAACGCAACAATGAATTGGGGAAAACCCAACGCCAATGCAGCTAAAGTTGCAACTGTCGTTGGCGACGCGAACAAGACAGTAATCTTCGGCTACGAAACGGGTGCGGTGATGCCTGGCCTCACTGCCCCAGCGCGACGAGTCGGATTATTTATGGATGACACGTCGGCATCGATCCTGACTGCGGAAGGAACTGCGTTGCTGGATGCGGCGATTCAGTGGGCCAGAGGTCAAACTGGTTCGCCTACGGGCGGAACATTGACGGGAACATTTGCGGCCACACCTGCCAGCGTCAACTTGACGACAGAAGGCACGATTGATTGGGCACATTGGGGCCGCAATGGCGCGCTCGTTTTCAATCGCAAAGCCAACCTCACGCCACCACTCATTAGCGACATCCTCAAGCTCGGGAATGGAGATCGGAGCTGGTTCTCCGACTGTCCGACCGCTTTCTCCTGGACCGACGGCACGCCCACAGCGTCTGCGACAAACACCACAACCGGAACTCTCACGAATGGAGCAGTGGGCAATGGGTTGGAAATTACGGTACCGGCAGACACAAACCTTCGCACCTTGAAACTGTATGTCGGTGTCTGGTTTACACGAGGAAAGCTCGAAGCCTCTCTGAGCGACGGCAGCGCTCCCGTGTACATCGATAGCACCATGGATAACAACAACGGTAAGATCAACGGAGTCTACACAATCAACTACAAGGCCGGCTCAGCCGCGCAAGTGTTGAAGATCAGACTCACGATCGTCAACCAGTACAATTCGCCCTTCGGCAACGTCGCGTGGGAGGCAGTGACGGTGCAGTAGCTGAAATCTTTTTCTCGCGCAAAG
>Ga0070699_100003730_pt1 | contig 13446 bp, 12 predicted proteins | sample KBSK1503metaG_FD_65473 | JGI IMG/M metagenome (GOLD analysis project Ga0070699, IMG submission 65473) | Corn, switchgrass and miscanthus rhizosphere microbial communities from Kellogg Biological Station, Michigan, USA - KBS K1-50-3 metaG | ecosystem: Host-associated > Plants > Roots >...
ATGCACTTCGTGGCCGCCCTCGACAAGGTCGACGGCATCCGCTGCGTGCTCGGTCTCTTCGAGGGCGTGGTGACCGGCGCGGCGGACGGCTACTGGCGGATGGCCGACCGGCCGGCCGCGACCTTGCTCCACCTGGGCCCCGGCCTCGGCAACGGGCTCGCCAACCTGCACAACGCGCGCAAGGCCTCCTCCGGCATCGTCAACATCGTGGGCGAGCACGCGACCTATCACGTCAAGCACGACGCCCCCCTCACCTCGGATATCGAGGGTATCGCGCGGCCGGTCTCCGCGTGGGTGCGCACCTCGCCGAGCGCGCGCGCGGTCGCCGCCGACGGCGCCGCCGCCATCGTGGCCGCCCGCACCGCGCCTGGCCAGGTGGCGACCCTCATCCTGCCCGCCGACACCGCGTGGAACGAGGCGGACGGGGTCGCGCCGGTGCCGCCGGTCCCCGCGCGCGCCGCGGTCGCCGCCGACGTGGTCGAGCGCGGCGCGAAGGCGCTGCGCTCGGGCGAGCCCGCGATGCTGATGCTGACCGGCCTCGCGGTGCGCGAGCGCGGGCTCGCGCTGGCCGGGCGCATCGCCACCGCCACCGGCGCGCGCCTCATCGCCCAGGGGTCCAACGCCCGGATCCAGCGCGGGGCGGGCCGCGTGCCGATCGAGCGCCTGCCCTACCCGGTGGAGCAGGCCCTCGCGGTGCTGAAGGACGTGCGCCACCTGATCCTCGTCGGCGCCAAGGCCCCGGTCGCCTTCTTCGCCTATCCGGACAAGCCGAGCGTGCTGACCCCCGATGGCTGCCAGATCCACCCGCTCGCCTCGATCGCGGAGGACTCGATCGGCGCGCTGGAGGCGCTCGCCGACGCGGTCGGCGCGAAGAAGAACGGCGAGGTGGTCCAGCAGCCCGGCCGCCCCGCGCTGCCGACCGGCGCGCTCACGCCCGACACGCTGGCCGCCGCGCTCGGCACGCTCCTGCCCGAGGGGGCCATCGTCTCCGACGAGTCGGTGACGAGCGGCCGTGGCTTCTTCAAGGCCACCGCGGGCGCGCCGCCGCACGACTGGATGAACAACATGGGCGGCTCGATCGGCCTCGGCCTGCCGCTCGCCACCGGCGCCGCCGTCGCGTGCCCGGATCGCAAGGTGGTGTGCCTCGAGGGCGACGGCAGCGGCATGTACACGCTGCAGGCGCTCTGGACCCAGGCGCGCGAGGGCCTCGACGTGACCACGGCCGTATTCGCCAACCGCACCTACGCGATCCTACGCCACGAGCTCTCCGGCGTGCGCGCGGGAACGCCCGGCCCGAAGGCGGCCGACATGCTCGACATCGGTCGGCCCGACCTCGACTGGGTGGCGCTCGCGCGCGGCATGGGCGTGCCCGCGAGCCGCGCCACCACCGCGGAGGAGTTCACCAAGCAGTTCGCGGCCGGGCTCGCGACGCCCGGCCCGTACCTCGTGGAGGCGGTCCTGTGAAAAAGGAGATCGTCCGCGTCGGCGTCGAGCGACCGAACCCGAATCTCTCCCCGGCCACCAAGTTCGGCAACCTCGTGTTCGTCTCGGGCCAGACCGGGCGGCACCCCACCACCGGCGAGGTCGGCAAGGACATCCGCGAGCAGACCCGCAACACGCTGGAGCGCATCAAGGTGATCCTGGCCGCGGCGGGCACCTCGCTCGACAACGTGCTGAGCGCGATGACCCACCTGACCCGGGTCCAGGACCTGGCCGCCTACAACGAGGAGTACGCCAAGTATTTCCCGACCGACAAGCCGGCGCGCACCACCGTGACGGTGGCGACGCTCAACTCGCCCGAACTGCTGATCGAGATCACGGTCATCGCGGGCATCCCCGACTGACCGCCTAGCCGTCGCGGGCGAGCGTCCAGCCGAGCCCGGCGCGGCGGCCCACGAGAACCAGCACCGCGACCGCCACGAGCCCGCCCCCGCCGCCGCAGAGGCACGCCGCGCGCACGCCCACGTGCTCGGCGAGCGTGCCCACCAAGAGGGAGCCGAACGGGGTCATGCCGGCGTTGGCGAGCGCGTAGAGCCCCATCACCCGCCCGCGGAGCGCGTCCGGTGTGGTGAGCTGGAGCGTGGTGTTGCAGCCGGTCGAGAAGAGGATCTGACAGAAGCCGAGCCCGACGAGCAGGGCCGCGGCGGTCCCGAAGTGCCCCACCAGGCCGAGCCCGGCGGTGCCCGCGCTCAGGACGGTGGCGGAGGCGGCGAGGAACCGCAGCGACGGCCGGCCCCGCCGCAGCAGGGTCAGCCCGATCCCGGCCAGCACCGCGCCCGCCCCCAGCGACGACATGAGCAGGCCGAAGCCGTGGGCGCCCTCGCCGAGCACGTCCCTGGCCACCAGGGGCACCACCACGTTGAAGTTCAGCACGAGGATGCTGATCGCGACGATGAGGGTCAGCGTGAACGCGACCGCCGGGGTGCGCGCCGCGTAGTCCAGCGCGCCCCACACGCCCTCGCGGATCCCGAGCCGCCCGGCCGGATCGGGATCGCCCGGCGTGCGGGTCGCGAGCAGCGCGGCGAGGACCGCAACGAAGCTCAACCCGTTCAGCAGGAAGGCGGTCGCCACCCCGAAGCGGGCGATGAGCAGGCCCGCGACCGCGGGACCCACGATGCGCGCGCCGTTGAAGACCAGCGAGTTGAGGGCGACCGCGTTGGCCAGATCGGCGCGGCCCACCAGGTCGGTGATGTAGGACTGGCGCGCCGGGATGTCGATGGCCCGGCCGAGCCCGTAGATCAGGGCCAGGACCGCCACGTGCCAGTAGCGCACCTGCCCGCTCCAGACCAGCGCGGCCAGCACGAAGGCCTGCCCCATCATGGCGGTCTGGGTCAGCAGGATGATGCGGCGCTTGGGGAAGCGGTCGCTGAGCGCGCCGCCCACCGGCGAGAAGAGCAGGATCGGGGTGAACTGGAGCGCGGTCACCAGGCCCAGGTGAAACGGCGAGCCGGTCAGCTCCAGCACGAGCCAGGCCTGGCCCACGCTCTGCATCCAGGTCCCGATCAGCGAGACGAGCTGGCCGCTCCAGAAGAGACGGAAGTCGCGATGACGGAGCGCGGCCAGGCGCGCCGGGCTCGCGGGGAGGCTCACGCGCGTCCGGTGGGGCGCGCGGCCGCGACGCGCGCGGCGGCCAGGCGCGCGGCGCGCTCGTGCAGCGCGGGCGACCCGAGGCGCTCGGCCCAGCCCGCGAAGGCTGCGCGCGGGCCCGTCCAGCGGAGCGCGTCGACGTCGCCCACCGCCGCGTCGGTGCGCAGGGTCGCGAGGGTGCGGAAGAGCCGGGCGCGCTCGCGCTGCTCGTCGAGCGTGACGGCCAGCCGCGCGGCGCCGCGCACGGCCACGTCCCAGTCCGCCGCCCGCGGCGGGATCGCCTCGAGGTGGTGGTAGCGCGCGAGCAGCGCCGCGGCGGACGCGGGCCCCCAGCCGGGCAGGCCGGGGAAGCCGTCGGCCGCGTCGCCCACCAACGCGAGCCAGTCGGGGATCGAGGCGGGCGGCACGCCGAACTTCCTCGCCACCCCCGCCTCGTCGCGCACCTCGCGCCGCCGCCGGTCGAGCTGCACGACGCGGTCGCCGCGCACGCACTGGGCGAGGTCCTTGTCGGGCGTGCAGATCACCACGTGCGCGACCCGGGAGTCCGCCGCGGCCATCGCCGCCGCGCTGGCGAGCGCGTCGTCGGCCTCGAGCTCGACCATCGCCCAGACCACCACCCCCAGCGCGCCCAGCGCGTCCTCCAGCGGCTCGAACTGCCCGTAGAGCAGGGGGTCGATGCCCTCGCCGGTCTTGTAGCCGGGCCAGAGCGCGTTGCGGAACGACTCGATCACGTGGTCGGTGGCCACGCCCAGGTGGGTGGCGCCTTCCTCGAGCATCCCCAGGATCGAGCCGACCACGCCGCGCACCGCGCGCAGCTCGGGGGGCGCGCTCCGATCGTAGGCCGCCGCGGGCGAGAGGAAGTAGCGGAAGAGCTCGTAGGTGCCGTCGACCAGGTGGGCGATCACGGCCAGAACGATACGCCACCGCGCCGGTCGGACGCGGTAGAATCGGCCCCGAGATGAAGATCCGCATCGGGGTGGGGGCCGGGGGCGCGTCCGCGAGCCCGGAGGCGCTCGGCGAGCTGGTCGAGGGCCTCGACGCGCGCGGCTTCGACTCCCTGTGGCTCTCCGAGGTGCTGACCGGCCCCGTGTTCGATCCGATGGTGGGCCTCGCCTGGGCCGCCGCGAGCAACCCGCGGCTCAAGATCGGCACGACCGCGCTGCTGCCGGGCCGCAACGTGCTGCGGCTCGCCAAGCAGCTCGCGAGCCTCGACCGGCTCTCCGGCGGGCGCCTGCTGGTCACGCTGGTGCCCGGTCTCACCTATCCGCCCGAGCGCGAGGCCATCGGAGTCGACCCCAGGCAGCGCGGGGCAGTCATCGACGACGCGCTCCCGCTGCTGCGGCGCCTGTGGGCCGGCGAGACGGTGAGCCACGACGGGCCCGCCGGCCGCTTCCACGACGTCCGCCTGGCGCCCCTGCCCGCGCAGCAGCCGCTCGAGGTGTGGCTCGGCGGCAACGTACCCGCCGCGCTCGAGCGCTGCGGGCGCCTCTCGGACGGCTGGCTGCCCTCGCTCTGCACCCCGGAGGAGGCCGCGGCGGGACGGATCGTGATCGAGGAGGCGGCCGCGCGGGCCGGGCGATCGATCAGCCCGGAGCACTTCGGCATGTCGGTCGGCTACGCGAGCGAGCCCATCGACCCGGCCACCGCGCGCACTATGGCGGCGCGCCGGCCGCGATCGCTCGAGCTCACCCCGGTGGGCTACCCCGCGCTGCGCAAGACCCTCGAGCAGTTCATCGCGGTCGGCTTCTCGAAGTTCGTGGTGCGCCCGGTGGCCGCGCCCCGCTCGTGGCGCGCCGAGCTGGAGGCGCTCGCCGCCGCGGTCGGCGATCTGCAGACCTGATCCGTGGACGGAAGACGCCCCGCCGTGATCCGTGCCGTCGACATCGAGGCCGAGCTGGCCGGACTCACCATGCTGCGGGCGCGGAGCGCGAGCACCCCGGCCGACCAGGTGAAGGCCGCCTTCGCGGTGCTGGCCCCCTTCCGCGACGGCAGCGTCTTCGCGGGCCGCTTCTCCGGCGAGACCGCGTGGGAGCGCCACGCCCAGGGCGACGAGCTGGTGCAGATCCTGGACGGCGCCGCGACGCTCACGATCGTGACCGACGGCGGGCCGCAGGCCTTCGCGCTCTCCGCCGGGATGCTGATCGTGGTGCCGCAAGGACACTGGCACCGCTTCGACGCGCCGGAGGGCGTGACCGTGCTGAGCGCCACGCCCCAGCCCACCGAGCACACCGCGGCCGCGGACCCGCGGGACGCGGGAGCTAGCCCGGGCGGGCCCCCCGCCTGACGAGGGCCGCGAGGGCCCAGACCGCGGCGAGCGCGCCGGCCGCCGCGAGAAGCGGTGCCGCCGGCGCGGTCAGCGCCGACGCCAGCGCGGTGGCCAGCGCCAGGGCCAACATCGCCGCGGCGGCGACCCCGGCGCCGAGCAGCACGAAGCGGCCGAGCGCGGCGGCGACGACGCGGCCGTGGCGGCTCGCCCCCCGCGCGCGATCCGCGAGATCCACCGCCCCCAGCAGGAGGAGCAGCGCGAGGCCGACGCCGAGCGGGCGCGCGACCTCGAGCGGCCGGCTCTCGATCGAGAGCGCCGCCGCGTAGGCGATCAGGAACAGGACCGCGGCCGCCGTCGCGGCCCACCGCCAGCCGGTGGCGATCGCCAGCGCGCACAGGGCGAGTGCGAGCCCGCCGACCGCGAGCACCGGCGACGCCGACGTGGTCGGCGCGAGCAGCAGCACGAGCGCGCCGGCGGCGGCCGCGGCGAGGAGCCGCGTCATCCCGCGCTCGGCAGCCGCACGCGCCGCCGCGGCAGATCCACCAGCGCCGCTTCGAGCGGCTCCGGCGGCCGCCACTCCAGCACGGGCAGGCCGTGGCGGCGCAGCTCGGCGAGATCGCCGCGCCGCTCGAGGTCCCAGAGCCGCCCGGCCAGGTCGTCGGCGGGCGACGGCCGGATCGCGGCGCGGGTCACCGCGACCGGTGAGACCACCAGCACCACCACGTCGAAGCCGCGCGCGGCCAGGTCCAGCGCCGCGCGCGAGAACCGGCGATCGAGCAGCGGCGTGATCGCGAGGACCAGGGCCTGGGGCGAGAGCACACGCGTGGGCACTCGCAGCAGATCCTTGGCCACGTAGGTGAAGACCACGTCGGCCCGTAAGAGCCCGTCGGCGACCCGCTCGTACTGGACCAGGCCGGAGGCGGGCCGCACCCAGCTGATCACCCCGCCGTAGCTGAGGAGCCCGACGCGGTCCTTGCGGGCGAGGTAGGCGGCGGCCAGCGAGACGGCCGCGCGCACCCCGAGGTCGAGCGTGGTCTCGGGCGGCGCGCCCACCTCGGCGAGCGTGTCGAGCATGAGCACCACGTCGGCGTTGCGCTCGCGATGCCGCTCGGTGACGTAGAGCTGCCCCAGACGGAGCGAGGCGCGCCAGTTGACCTGCTTGATCCGGTCGCCCGGAGCGAACTGGCGCACGTCGCCGGGCTCGATGCCCTCGCCGAGCGCGGAGGAGACGTAGTCGCCCACCGACGGCTGGGTGCGGGCCGGCCGCGGCACGCTCCGCAGCGGCACGATGCGGGGGAACACGCGCGCCGCGAGCGGGGCCACGTGACGCCGCTCCCAGGTGCGGAGGCCGAGCCGGTCCCGGATCCGGACCGCGACCGCGCCCAGATCGTGCACCCCGCGCCGCGGGAAGCGCACGTCGTAGCTCCACTCCGCCGCCTCCCCGGCGCGGAGGACCATGATCGCGCGCGGGCGGCCCGCGCGGAGCACGGCGCCCGCCGGCAGCGGCCCGCGCAGCTCGAGGAGCGCGATCGGCGAGGCGGCCTCGACGGTAACGGTCACGGTCAGGGTCTCGCCCTCGAAGAGGCGATCGGCCGAGAGCCGGTGCGTGATCGTGTAGCGCGGGAGGGGGCCGCGTCGGCCGAGCGTGGCGAGCGCGAGCACGCCCGGTAGCGCCACCAGCAGGAGCTCCGGCCGCGCGAGCAGGACCGCGAGCGAGACCGCCCACCCGGCCACCGCCAGGATCGACAGGGCGAGCGGGGTCACCCGCGCGGTCATCGAGCGTCGGGGCCGGGCGCGGGGACCTGCTCGAGGAGGCTCTCCACCACCTGGGTGGGCGAGATGCGGGCCGCCCAAAGCTCGGGCTTGAGGATCAACCGGTGCGCGAGGGCGGGCACCGCCATCGCCTTCACGTCGTCGGGCAGCACGAAGTCGCGCCGGGCGAGCGCGGCGGCGGCGCGGGCCAGCTTGAGCAGCGCGAGGGTGCCGCGGGGCGAGGCGCCGAGCGCGACCCGCGGATCCGACCGGGTCGCCTGCACGAGCTCCACGATGTAGCGCTCGGTGACCGCGGCCACGTGCACGTCCTCGAGGCACGCTTGCATGGCGGCCAGCTCCGCGCGCGAGATCACCGGATCGACGCGGGCGGCGTCCTCCCGGCGCCGACGCCGGCGGGCCAGGATCTCGATTTCGTCGTCGCGGTCCGGGTAGCCCACGCGGAGGCGCATCAGGAAGCGGTCGAGCTGGGCCTCCGGCAGCGGATAGGTCCCCTCGAGCTCGATCGGGTTCTGGGTGGCCACGACCAGGAACGGGGCCTCGAGCGGGAACCGCTCGCCCTCGACGGTGACCTGCGCCTCCTGCATCGCCTCGAGCAGCGCGCTCTGCGTCTTGGGCGTGGCCCGGTTGATCTCGTCGGCGAGGAGCAGGTTGGTGAACACGGGCCCGCGCCGGAACTCGAAGCGCCCCTCCCGCTGGTCGTACAGGAAGCTGCCGGTGATGTCGCTCGGCAGGAGGTCGGGGGTGAACTGGATCCGCTTGAACGCGAGATCCAGGCTCTGGGAGACGAGCCGGGCGATGAGCGTCTTGGCGAGCCCCGGGTAGTCCTCGATCAGGATGTGTCCGTTGGCGAGGATGCCGGCCAGGATCTGCCGGAGGACGTCGGACTTGCCCACGATCACCTGGCCGAGCGCGCCGAGAACGTCCTGTCCGCGATCGGCCACCGTCTCGAGCTTCACGGGCGCTCCTCGATGCGGGCCACGAGGCCCTCGATGGCCCGGAGCGAGGGCCCGCGCCGGGTCGGCCCGCGCCGCTCCTCGGGACGCGGCAGGTCCGGCCCCGCGAGCGCGGCGAGCCGCGGCCAGAGCACCACATCGAAGTAGCGCCGGCGACGGGTGCTGGCGATCAGATCGTCGCGCAGGCGGAGGAAGTGCGGATCGAGCACCCGCTCCGGCGGCGGGGGCGGCGGCGCGTCGACGCCGGCCGCCGCCGGCCCCCCGACCGCGTCCCGTGCCCACGCGCGCGCGCGGGCGCAGCCGATCGCCACCACGAGCGCGCCGGCGAGGCGGGCGGCCGCGGGACGCCAGCGGGGCGAGACCGTGAGGTAGGCGGGCAGGGCCGCGAGGGCGAGCAGGCTCAGGAGCACGACCCGCGAGACGAAGCGCGGCCCGAGGCGCCTAGCCGGCGTCGGCATCGCCCTCGCGGAGGGCCAGCGCGCCGCGGATCTCGCGCAGGGCCTCGACCGCGCGGTCTCGCTCCGACGCGCCCAGCGCGTGATCGCTGAAGCGGGCCCGCTCGAACAGGCCGGTGAGGGTCGGCACCGCCGCGCGCGGCAGCGGCAGGCGGGCGAGCACCTCTCGCATGAACTCGGCCGGGGTGAGCCACGGGCGACGCTCGAGGCCGGACGATGCGGCGGCGCGCTCGAATCGCGCGTAGCAGCGGACGATGGCGCGCCGTGGATCGCCCTCGGCGCGGAGGTCGTCCAGGCTCTCCTCCACCGCGGTCTGGAGCGGCTCCGCCGCGGTCGCCGTCGCGCCTCCGTCGTCCCGGAGCGACCGGTCGCCGAGCGCGGCCCACAGGGCGAGGGCCAGCGCGCCGAGGCCGGCGGCCAGGGCGAGGACCCCGAACACCCAGTTGAAGATGGCGGGCGCGGCCAGGACCTCCATCCCGGGCAGCGGCAGCCCGCCCGCCAGTCCGACCGGACCGGTCAGGAGCCCGCCCTCGAGCACGGCTCGGCGCCAGACGTAGGCGAGCACCGCGATGTTGAGGATGGACAGGAAGAGGGTCAGCCGCCGGAGCCACGTGGGGACGGACGTCGGCTCCTCGGCCGGCGCGAGCCCCCCTTCCCGCGGATCTCTCGAGAGCGCGCGCCGCACGAGATCACCCAGGAACACCGCCAGGGCCAGGCCGAACAAGGTCAGGATCGTGGCGGTGACCGGACCCGGCAGCCGGATGACGCCCGACGGGTGATCGGCCAGGGAGACCGGCCCCGCCATCCGGAGCGCGGCGGCCAGGGCGATCACGAACCCCGTCGCGAGGCCGGCCCAGGCGAGAAGTGGCGTCACGGGCGCCACCATGCCGTGTCCGGCGGCCGTCCGCAAGGGAGTGTCGATCCGGACCGGGTCGTTCGACTATCCGGAAAGGAGAATGACGCCCATGCTGGTCAAGATCCTGATCGTGCTCGCGGTGATCGTGGTGGGGCTGGCGGCGGTGATCGCGCTCCAGCCGGCCCGCTACCGAGTCTCGCGGTCGATCACCATCGCCGCACCCGCCCCGGTCGTGTTCGCACAGGTGAACGACTTCCACAACTGGAGCGCGTGGTCGCCGTGGGAGAAGGTCGACCCGGCGATGAAGCGCACGTACTCGGGCCCCCCCGCGGGCGCGGGCGCGACCTATGCGTGGGTGGGCAACCGCGAGGTCGGCGAGGGACGGATGGCGATCGCGGAGAGCCATCCGAGCGACCGCATCCGGGTCGACCTTGAGTTCGTGAAGCCGTTCGCGGGCACGAGCGTGGCGGAGTTCATGTTCCGGCCGGAGAGCGATCGCACGGTGGTGACCTGGAGCATGACCGGCGACAAGAACTTCATCGCCAAGGCGATCCACCTCGTCATGAACATGGACCGGATGATCGGGGACCAGTTCGACAAGGGGCTCGCGGCGATGAAGACGGTGGCGGAAGCGGCGCCTCGCTCCTAGAGCAGCGAGGGTGTGGCGAGCCGGGCGTGAGACTCACCCGCCCGGGTTGATCCTCGGATCGCTCACGAGCGTCCAGTCGTCCACCCCGTCGATGCTGGGCACCGCCGCGGTGGTGGTGGTCTGCGTCCGGCCCTTGCTGGGCGAGAACCAGACGAACTCCTTCGAGGCCGGTCCGCCGGCTCCGGCCGCCTCGATCTCGGGACCGCTGGTGCCGCTCTCGCGACGCTCCGCCTTGCGGGCCCGCTTGGCGTCCTGCTTGGCCTTGCGCTGGTCTTCCTTGCGGCGGCGGTCGCCGCGGTACATTCCCGGTCGTTTCTGAGCCATTCCGCTCCTTTCTTGCTCACCCTACTTTACATGACGGGCCACTCCTCCAGAAAGGCGGCGTTCACGCCGCACGGGCTCCGGCCGCCCCCGAGTATTGCACAGGCGGCGGGCGTTCCGGGCTAGTGGACCTTGGTCGCATGGCCCCGCTCCCGGCGCGCTGTTACTCTAGAAGCCTCCGTGCCACGATTCGAAACGCGGTCCTCGTCATCCGTCTCCCCGTTCAGTTCGGGGATCCAGGAGCCCATCCGCGCCGATCTCTTCGGCCCGGAGCGCCTCGAGGAGCACGCGGAGGCCATCGCCGGGCATCTGGTCCTGCCCCGGGGAAAGACCGGGCGCCGGCTCTCGCCCCGCGTCCGCGACAGCGGACGCGTGCTGCTGCAGTGCTACCGGGAGATCGCCGCGGTGATCCGCGACGAGGGAGCGACGACGCCGGCCGCGGAATGGTTCGTCGACAACTTCCACGTGGTGGACGCGGTGGGGCGGCAGGTCCGGGAGGATCTGCCGCAGGGCTTCTACCGCCAGCTCCCCAAGCTCGCGGAAGGTCCGCTCGTCGGCTATCCCCGCGTGCTCGGCCTGGCGTGGGCCTTCGTGGCGCACACCGACAGCCGCGTCGAGCCCGAGACCCTCCAGCGGTTCGTCCGCGCATTCCAGCGGGTCCAGCCGCTGACCATCGGCGAGCTGTGGGCGGTCCCGATCGCGCTGCGCATCGTGCTCGTGGAGAACCTGCGGCGGCTGGCCGAGCGCATCGTGGCCGGCCGCGCCGCCCGCCAGTCCGCCGACACGCTCGCGAACGACCTTCTCGGGCTGGCCGGCCGACCGGGCCGACCGCTCGCGTTCCAGGGGCTCGAGGCCGCGTCGCTGTCCACCGCCTTCACGGTCGAGCTGGTGCAGCGCCTCCGCGACCAGGATCCGCAGTCGACCCCCGCGCTCCGGTGGCTCGACGAGCAGGTCTCCGCGCGCGGCCAATCGCCCGACGAGCTGGTCCAGGCGGAGCACCAGAGCCAGGCCGCCATGAACGTGACCGTCCGCAACGTGATCACGAGCATGCGGATGATGTCGACGCTCGACTGGGCGGACTTCGTCGAGAGCGTGAGTCCGGTCGACGACGTGCTGGGGGGCGACCCCACCTTCCGGGCCATGGACTTCGCGACCCGCGACCAGTACCGGCACGCGATCGAGGACCTCGCGCGGGCCTCGGCGCGCTCCGAGCTCGAGGTCACCCGCCTGGCGATGGCCGCCGCCAAGCGCGCGGCCGCGGCCGCGGCGCGGGACGGCGCCCCTCGGGAAGGCCGCGCCGAGGATCCGGGCTACTACCTCATCTCGGACGGCCGGCCGGTCCTCGAGAAGGAGATCGGCTACCAGGTCCCGATCCGACGCCGGCTGCTGCGCGCGTTCCTGACCAGCGCCACCCCTCGCTATCTCGTCACCATCTCGGTGGTGACCGGTGCGCTCCTCCTGCTACCCCTCCTGATCGCGCACGCCGCCGGCATGACCCGCGCGGGGCTGGCGCTCCTCGCCCTCTGCGCGGTCATCCCGGCCTCCGACCTCGCGGTGGCCCTCGTCAATCGGGCGATCATGGCGCTGCTCGGGCCGATGTCGCTGCCCCGCCTCGAGCTGCGAGACGGCGTTCCCCCGGACCTGCGCACTCTCGTGGTGGTCCCGACCCTGCTGACCAGCGCGGCCGAGATCGAGGAGCAGGTCAACCGCCTGGAGATCCACTACCTCGCCAACCCGGACGGCGACCTCCACTTCGCGCTGCTCTCCGACTGGGTCGACGCGGCCGCCGAGACGATGCCGGAGGACGACCGCTTCCTCGCCGCCGCCCGCGACGGGATCGCCCGCCTCAACGCCCGCAACGGGCCCACCCCCGCCGCGGGGCCGCGCTTCCTCTTGCTCCATCGCCGGCGCCTCTGGAACGCGGGGGAAGGCACGTGGATGGGTTGGGAGCGCAAGCGGGGCAAGCTCGAGGAGCTGAACCGCCTGCTCGCGGGCGCGAGCGACACCTCGTTCATCACGCCCCCGGGGCGCCCGCTCGAGGTCCCGGCCGGGGTCCGCTACGTGATCACCCTCGACGCCGACACCCGTCTGCCGCGCGGCGCCGCGACCCGCCTGGTGGGCACCATGGCGCACCCGCTGAACCGGCCGTCCTTCGACGCGACGTCGCGCCGGGTCGTCGATGGCTACGCCGTCCTCCAGCCCCGCGTCAGCCCCACGATTCCCACCGAGCGCGGCCGGTCCATCTTCCAGCGGGTCTTCGCCGGGCCCGGCGGCATCGACCCCTACGCCTCCGCCACGTCCGACGTCTACCAGGATCTTTTCGGCGAAGGCTCCTACACCGGAAAGGGCATCTACGACGTGGCCGCCTTCTCCGCGGCCCTGGAAGGCCGGGTCCCCGAGAACTCGCTCCTGAGCCACGATCTCTTCGAAGGCATCTTCGCCCGGGCCGGCCTCGTCACCGACATCGAGCTCCTCGAGGAGTTCCCGACCGACTACGAGGTCGCGGCCGGCCGCCAGCACCGCTGGGCTCGGGGCGACTGGCAGCTCCTGCCCTGGATCACCGCGGGAGACGTCGTCGGGGGCGAGGGCGGAGCCGGCCTCCCGCTGATCGGCGCGTGGAAGATCATCGACAACCTGCGCCGGACCCTTTCGCCCCCCACCGCGTGGCTGACCCTGGTCGTGGCGTGGGCGCTTCCGGGCGGGCCGGCCCTGGTGTGGACCGCGTTCGTGCTGGCCACGCTCGCGCTTCCCCCGCTCCTGCCCGCGCTCTCCGAGGTGATCCCCGGACGCGCGGGGATCTCGAAGCGCACCCACATCCGGGGGGTGGCCCGGAGCTTCGCCCTCGCCGCGTCGCAGATCGCCCTCGGCATCACCTTCCTCGCCCACCAGGCATCCCTGATGGCCGACGCGATCGCGCGGACGCTCGTGCGCCTCTACCTCACCCGCCGACGTCTCCTCGAGTGGACGACCGCGGCTCAGGCCAAGACCGCGCTGTCCCGCTCGTCCACCGGGGTCTATCGGCGCATGCGCGCTCCCCTGATCGTCGCGATCGCGAGCGGCGCCCTCGTCGGCGTGCTGCGCCCGGA
>Ga0070699_100003732_pt1 | contig 13445 bp, 9 predicted proteins | sample KBSK1503metaG_FD_65473 | JGI IMG/M metagenome (GOLD analysis project Ga0070699, IMG submission 65473) | Corn, switchgrass and miscanthus rhizosphere microbial communities from Kellogg Biological Station, Michigan, USA - KBS K1-50-3 metaG | ecosystem: Host-associated > Plants > Roots >...
CGCCGGGCGTGGGAACTCAAGGCCACCTCGTTGCCGCCTACGTAGCGCAAAAGCTCGGCCTCAAGCTCGCGCACGTACCCTACAAGGGGGCGAGCCCCGCCATGTTCGACCTGCTCGGCGGACACATAAAGCTTGCCAGCGTGACGTGGACGACAGCGCTCTCTCATATCGAATCTGGGGTCGTCATTCCCATCGCGGTGACCGCCAAAATGCGCCTCGCACGGTTTCCAGCAGTGCCAACCTTCGTCGAGCTTGGGCTCCCGGACCTCATTGCTACAACGTGGTTCGCCCTATCGGGCCCGCCGGGCTTGCCGTCCGAAATTGTCGCGCGTTTGAACCGTGAAGTTGTGAAGGCGATCGATTTGCCGGAGGTGCGCACGAGGCTTGATCAGGAGAGCATCGAAGCAGAGAAAATGGATGCCGCGGCATTCACGGGATTCATTCAAGCTGAAATCGCCCACTGGACGCCAATCGCCAAGCTGTCTGGAGTGAGGGCTGAATGACGAGACTCCAGCCGCTCTCACCCGTGTAACGATAGGTGGGCCACGGCAAGCTCGAGCTGGCGCCGAGCGGCGTCCCGATCTCGGGTCAAGCGCACTTATGCCTCGGGCCGCGCCGGTACGGCGCAAGTGCCCCAGCAACCTGCCGGAGCCGCTGCGCCGCGGAATTTGTCACGCAGGGTGTCTTCAAGTCCGCAGAGGGCCGCGTGAAGGCTCGCGTCGATGCCGTGAACAAGACCATCGATACGAAGATCCGGCGATAAGTGGGATTAGCGATCCTACTCTATAGTGGTCGCGTGCGTTGCCTTCCCAAGTTCTCCCTCGGCCGGCCTGTCACGGCCCGCCCGGCGGGCAAACTGCAAGGTGCGCGGTCGCCCTTCACGGCAGATGTAACACCGTTCCCTGACGCGCCACGCTGCTGGTGGCAACGGTGAAGAAGGTAGAGTCGAGGATGGGCGCGGTAGCTTGGGGCCGATGGCCAGCGCCCCGTTTCCCATCCCCGCTCATCAAACCGAGCGTGCCGATTTCCGGCACTCGGCTTTCCGATTGGCTTCACCACAAGGCCCACGACCGTCGGTCGCTCGATGCTGGCGCCGCGCGACGGCACCCTGGCCCGTGACGTATCTTCGCCTTGCGGTACGAGCTTCCACTGACGGACCCGGATCGTAGCCGGTGTTTCAGGCTCATCGCCAATCACCTTCACCTCGCCGTCTTCAGAAGCATGCCAAAAAGTCAGGGCCCTTTGCTCTGCTGGCGTTACCCAGCCTCGACGCTCATACGACCCTGTCCGACTCCCGCCATGGCCGCCGCCTTCCGCGACGTTGAGGCCGCTACCCTCGCCAACAACGGGTCTCCCCCGATTACCCGAACCACCTTTCCGACGTGCCGTGCCCACTACCCCGGCGGATCGAGCGGGTGCGCGTGTCGATTGCTTCCCCGCTCATGCAGCCTTCCCCCTCTGGCAGGTGGGTCGGCATCCGCATTGTCACTTTCGAGGCCTGCTCAGGCTTCACTCGCATTACAGCCCGCCGGATCGCTCAGCCGCCCAAGGCGACCTTTGTCGCGAGGCTCTGACCCAGCCAGTTACCCGACCAAGCCGTTCGCCAGCTTCCGGACCTATCGACAATTATCCGGGTGGAACCCTCCTCCACTGATGATTCGCGCCTTCGGGGCGCACTGCCAGAAACCGACGAGCTCTTGTCTTACCCGGGGAGCTCGTGGCTTTTCGCAACCGCGTAGTCACGTCCCGGCTCCCCTCACGTGTATTGGCTTGCTTGCAAGCGTCGGCTGAGCAACAGTTCATTGTTTCGGAGGGGCATGGATGTTGGGAATGTTGCCGTCTGTCCGCACGCTGTGGGTCGGTCTGCTCGTAGCGTTCTCTTTATTGCTTGCAGACGGGATCGCGGCGGCCCAGGACAACCCCAAAGTCGAGGTCGTGCCCCAGCTCGCACATCCGGGGAGGGGCATGGTCGTCTCGGTCGCCTTCGCGCCAGACGGTCGCGCCGTGCTCTCGGGTGGGGGTACCAGCCTGAAGCTTTGGGACGTGGCCACGGGCCAGCTGGTGCGTACTTTTGTGGACCATTCGGCAGATACCAACGTGTTTTCGGTCGCATTCTCTCCCGACGGCCGCAGTGTGCTCTCGGGTAGCGCGGACAAGACCCTTAAGCTCTGGGAGCTGGCCACGGGCCGTCTGATATGGACCTTCGAAGGCCACGGGGACAAAGTGACCTCGGTCGCGTTCTCGCCCGATGGCCGCCGCGTGCTCTCTGGCAGCGAAGATAAGACCCTCAAGCTATGGGAGGTGGCTACCGGCCGGCTGGTGCGCACCTTCGAGGGGCATTCGGATGGGGTGGGGCATATTGCGTTCTCGCCCGACGGGCGCACCGTGGTGTCGAACAGCCGGGACAAGATCGTGAGGCTCTGGGATGCAGCCACGGGCCAGCCGGTGCACACCTTCGAGGGAGGCTCAGGATGGTGGAGTCAGGTCGTGTTCTCACCCGACGGCCGCAGTGTGCTCTCCACTTTGAACAAGACTCTCAAGCTTTGGGACGCGGCCACGGGCCGTCTGCTCAGAACCTTCGAGGGACATTCGTGGGGGGTGCAATCGGTCGCGTTCGCGCCCGACGGGCGCACTGTGGTCTCGGGCGGGCTAGATCAGGATGGGAACGCGCGCCCACCTAGTAAGAGAACCGTCAAGCTTTGGGACGCGGCCTCGGGTCAACTGCTGCGCACCTTCGAGGATGCAGTCGCGGACCGGCTCGCAAGGGCGAACAGCGAAGAGGGACGGGGGATAGTGCCTTCGGTCGCGTTCTCGCCCGACGGACACAGCGTGCTCGCCAGCTGGGGCAAGACAATCAAGCATTGGGACATAGCCACAGGGCGCATGCGCACCTTCGAGGGACATGGGGGCGTGGTGAACGCGGTCGCGTTCTCGCCGGACGGGCTTGCCGTCCTCTCGGGCACCTACGGCAGTCCTCTCAAGCTTCGGGATGCGACCTCGGGCCGGCTGGTGCGGACGTTCGAGGGTAACTTGCCGGCGGCGACCTCGGTTGCGTTCTCCGCCGACGGCCGCAGGGTGCTTGTGGGTTTCAACACCACGTTCGGGCTTTGGGACGCGACCACCGGCCGCCACGTTCGTACCTACGATGACAACGCATCAGCGTCAGCGCTCTCGCCCGACGGGCGCACAGTGCTCTCGGGCAATTCTGGAACCCTCAAACTCTGGGACGCCGCTACGGGCGACCTGCTGCGCACCGTCGAGCAACCCGGAGAGTATGTGGGCGCGGTCGCATTCTCGCCCGATGGCCGCACCGCGCTCTCTGGTGGCGGGAGAGGGGCCCTCAAGCTTTGGGACGTGGCCACTGGCGGCCTGGTACGCACCTTCAGGGGACATTCAGCTTGGGTGATGTCGGTCGCGTTCTCCCCCGACGGGCAGAGCGTCCTCTCGGGCAGCGACGCATTCCCGGGCGATAATACCCTCAAGCTGTGGGACGTGGCTTCGGACCGCCTGCTGCGCAGCTTCGAGGGGCATGCAGGGGCGGTGATGTCGGTCGCGTTCTCGCCAGACGGCCGCAGCGTGCTCTCGGGAGGCCAGGATAGGACCCTCAGGCTCTGGGATTCAGCCACGGGCCGCCTGCTGCGCACTTTCGAGGGGCACTTGTCGGAAGTGAACAAAATCGCGTTCTCTCCCGACGGCCGCAGCGCCATCTCAGGTGCGTCTGACGGAACGCTCCGCTTCTGGTCGCTGGCAAGCGGGCGCGAGGTCGTGCGGCTGATCGAGAGCCCCGGCGGTGACTGGCTCGTCCTGACCCCCGCCGGCTTCTTCGACTTCAAGGGCGACCTCGACAAATTCGTGCACCTTGTCCGGGGCATGGAGATTATGTCCATCGTCCAGGTGCACCAGTCCCTGTTCAACCCGGATCTCGTGCGCGAGGCGCTGGGCGGTGACCCGGGCAGCGAGGTGGCCGAGGCGGCCAAGGTCATCAACCTGGACAAGGTCGTTGGCAGCGGGCCGGCACCGGGCGTCGCCATCGCGTCGCCTGCCGAGGGCAGCCAGTCTGCCACTGACCTCATAACGGTCACGGCAAGGATCGAAGATCGCGGCAAGGGTGTGGGCCGCATCGAGTGGCGCGTCAACGGCGTCACAGCCGCGGTCGGAACCAGCCCGGCGCATAGCGGACCGCTCTACACGGTCAAGCAGCAACTGGCGCTCGACCCTGGCGACAACGCCATTGAAGTGGTGGCCTACAACGGCTCGAACCTGTTGGCTTCGCTCGCGGCGCGCACCACTGTCAAATTCACGGGGCCTGCGGACAAGACGAAGCCGCGCCTGCACATCCTGGCCATCGGCATCAACGCATACGTGGACAAAGGATGGACCCCGCCGGGGTCGAACAACGGCGCCTATTTCCCGCCGCTGGATCTCGCCGTGAAGGACGCAACGGCCTTCGCCGTTGCCATGAAGGAGGCCGGTGCCGGTCTCTACGATGAGGTTCGCGTCACGCTGGCTCTCGACGCCCAGGCGACTCGCGCCAACCTCGAAAAGACCATCGACACGGTCGCCGCCGGCATGCACCCGCGCGACTCCTTCATCCTGTTCGCGGCCGCCCATGGCTACTCGATCAAAGAGAGCGGCCGCTTCTACCTGATCCCACAGGACTACCGGGGTGGCGTCAACCCCGAGGCGTTGGCCGCACGCGCCATCGGCCAGGACCGGCTGCAGGACTGGCTCGCCAACCGCATCAAGGCCAGGCGCGCCCTGATCCTTCTCGACACCTGCGAGTCGGGCGCGTTGATCGCCGGCTTCGCTCGCGTCCGCACCGACCTGCCTGCCTCCGAGGCAGCCGTTGGCCGACTGCACGAGGCGACCGGCCGCCCAGTGCTCACCGCCGCCGCGCTCGGCCAATCCGCCCACGAGGGCGAGATCGGTCCCTCCGGCGAGACGCACGGCTACTTCACCTGGGCCGTGCTCGACGCCCTGCGCAACGCCGACACCAACGGCAACGGCCTAATCGAACTCAGCGAGCTGGTGGCCCACGTACAGACCGTTGTGCCCAGGATCGCCGCCAAGGGTGGCGGCCGTGGACAGGCTGTCGCCTCCGAGCCGATCGGCGAGAAACAGGCCGCGCGCTTCGGGTCACGCGGCGAGGACTTCGTCGTGGCGCGACGCCTGCCATAGTCAGTGTGGCCTTGCGCCCCGGGGACGGCAGAAATGGGTGCCACGAACGGTAAGGCTCGGCGAGAGCATATTGTGTCCGGACTGCCCTCGATCTCTGCCGAACCCCAGTACAAGGGGTGTTGGTCTCGAAATCCGTCTCGCGAGGGGCTCGCCGCTCGGAAGGGCTCAGGTCTTGCGAGGCTCGTCGTCCAGCTGCGCGACCAGAAGCGCGTGCGTATCCGCTGGTACGGCACAGCGCGCGACGATACGCGGCCAAAGGTCTATGGGCGGAGCGCCGACGATCGCTGGACTCAGGGCCACGATCTGGAGATCGTCGTTGAGGTGCCGGCGCAGGCCGCAGCTGAGCCCTCGGCAGGCCACACGTGGGCGGCACTCGCGTTAGTGGCAGATTCGGCCCATGTAGCGCCCCGCCGCGTCGGCCAGGAAGATGTCGGCCCCATGTTGACGGTCTGCGCAGTGCCCTGGAGGCGTCGCCCAAGGCGGGCAAGAGGATCAAGGTCCATGGCGGCATCGATGGTGACCAGCACGTCGGCATCCTTCGGCACGGGCTTGTCGGTCGCGAGCGAGCCGAGCAGGGCGATCCGCAAGACACCCGGCGTCGACTGCGCCGCCCGAACGAACGCGAGCACGGCGTTGAGCAGGTGAGGTCGCGGGTTCGGCACAGAGGGCCGGGGTGCAAGCGTTCGGCTATCACCGCGGCGTTCCATGAGGGCTGCAGCTCCCTTCACGCGTGATGCGCGTCACCACATCTTCGTGCACCGCAGCGGTTCTGTCAGGTTACAAGGGCACTTGCCCCGTCAAAAGGGTATTCGCAGGCGTGCGCACTCCTGACCCTTATTCACCGTACGAACCGCTGGGATAACGACTGTCCGCTGCAACTGAGTGGAGGACTTTGGTCGCCGGTGGAACACCTGCAACTCTGCCTTGAAGCTCCGGGCAGGTGGTTCAAGACGACTGTCACCGATGGAATCTCATGACATTTGGCACCCTGGCGTTTATGCCGGGGCAACAAACGTATCGAGGGATAACACATGCCTGAGCACCGCACGATCGACGCGCACGCGCACATCCTTGCCGAGGAGACGATGGCCTTCATGCGCAAGGAAGCGCCGAAGATCGGGCCGCGGATGGAGCGCATCGACGACGATTTCGCGGTGCTCGAGGTGGGAGGCATCCGCTATCAGCCGTTTCCGCGCGGGGGTTGGGACATGCTGAGGCGCCTCAGCGACATGGACGCAGCCGGCATCGACATGCAGCTCGTCAGCAACACGCCGCAGACGTTTCTCTACAATCAGGACCCCTCACTGACCGCTGCAATGGCCGCGCTTCAGAACGACCAGATCGCAAAGGCCGTTGCCGCCAATCCGAAGCGGCTGATGGGCCTCGCGACTCTGGCGATGCAGGCGCCGGCCCTGGCCGCCGAAGAGCTGCGCCGTGCCATCCACAGCCTGGGCCTGAAGGGCGCCCAGATCGGCTCAAACGTCAACGGCCGCAACTTGGACGACCCGAAGCTCGGGCCGCTGTGGGCGGCGGCCAACGAGCTCGGTGCCTTCATCATGGTGCATCCCACCCAGGTCGCTGGCGCCGAGCGGCTCGGCGCGTACTACTTGACGAACCTGATCGGCAACCCGCTCGACACGACGATCGCTGCGGCCTGCTTGGTGTTCGGGGGGGTCATCGAGCGGTATCCCCGCATCAAGTTCCTGATGGTGCACGGCGGCGGCTTCGTTCCCTACCAGGCAGGTAGGTTCAGACACGGCTGGCACGTGCGCTCCGAGCCGCGGGCCACCCTAGCGGCACCGCCCGATGACTCCCTCAACAGGCTGTTTTTCGACACGATCGTGCACGACCAGCCGGCGCTCCAGTTTCTCGTCTCGCGCGCCGGCGCATCGCGCGTGCTGCTGGGGAGCGACTACCCATTCGACATGGGCACCCTCGACGGCGTGCGCCAGGTGCGCACCCTGCCGGTTTCCGAGCCTGACAAGGCGGCCATCCTGGGTGGCGCGGCCCAGGCGTTGCTGGATGGGGTTGGGTAGGGCGCAATAGGGCGTTAGCCCGTATTGCGCCGATCCGCACGGGTCACAGGCCGCGCGGGCTGACGAGGAGTGGCGACGACGATGCAGCCTCCGCCATGAGGCCAACGCCATCCCCGTCATGGGGGCCCCATCAGCTTTCGCTTCCTCGCTAAACCGGGCACGTTGGTGTTACTATGTGCACGGCGTCGGCAGGCATTGGCGCAAATGGGGCAATCGAAGCCGGCATTCCGGCGCCCGTCTTGCGGCGTACGTAACAGGAGGTATCCCCCATGGCTCCACCCGCGGCGGCCAAGACCCCGGGCGTCAAGCGCGCCAGCCCAGGCGAGCACCTATTCGAGCTGGCCAAGGTCAACCAAATTGACGGGGGACCGGGCTACTCGACGGCCACCGGCCCCTGCATCGAGGGCGATCGGATGATGGTGGCGTTGATGCGGATGCCGGCCGGCACCGGGGCCGAGCCGCACAGCCACCCCAACGAGCAGTGGATCTACATCCTCGAAGGTACCTTCGAGGCCAATATCGGCGGCCAGGCGGTGACTGCACAGGCCGGCTCCGTCCTCTACATCCCGGCCAACCTGGTGCATTCGGGAGTGGCGACGCCCGACGCCGACGTGGTTTTTTTCACCGTCAAGGATACCTCGCACGGCCTGCACGGCGTCAAGGCCGCGTAGGCCTGCCGCAAGCGCCCGGACCGCCGGCCGATCGGGGCGACAAGCTCGGGATCAACTCGAGCGCAACCAAGAGCAAAACGTGGGAGGACCTATTGCGAACGTTCCGAGCAGTGCTGCTGTGCGTCGTGACCCTCGCCCTCGCAGGCGTCGAGGCGAGTGCGCAATCCGCGGCTTACCCCGACAAGCCTGTCAAGATCCTCGTGCCCTATGCCCCCGGCGGTGCCACCGACATCGTGGCGCGCATCATCGGCGAGCAGATGCGCCAGCTCCTCGGCCAGCCGGTGGTGATCGAAAACAAGCCGGGCGCGAATGGCATCATTGCGGTCGAGGAGATGGCGCGTGCCAAGCCCGACGGCCACACCCTGCTGGTCGGTAACGTGACGACCAACGCCATCGCGCCGGTGCTCTACCGCAAACGATACAAGATCAACTACGATACGGACGTTGTGCCGGTGCAGCGCCTGGTCGACATCCCGGCCTTCCTGCTGGTCACGACGACCAATTTCCCGCCCAAGACGGTCGCGGAGTTGCTTGACTACGCAAAGAAGAATCCTGGGAAGATGCGCTACGGCACCGTCGGCGCCGGCTCCTATCCTCACTACGACATGGCGTTCTTCGCCAAACGCGCTGGCGACCTCGACATGACCGCCATTCACAACAAGGCAGGCGCATCCGGCGTGATCAACGACATGATCACCGGCGACACCCAGGCCGCGTTCCTCAACGTGGCCTCGACGGCTGCCATGGTCAGGGCCGGCAAGCTCAAGCCGCTTGCGCTGGTCAACCACGAGCGCCTGCCCGAATACCCGGACGTGCCCACGATGAACGAGGTCGGCTACCCGGACGTCGGCACGCTGGCTTGGCAGGCCCTGTTCGCGCCGTCCGGGACGCCGAAGGAGGTTCTGGAGAAGCTCGCGAAAGCCTCCATCGAGGCAATGCATGCGCCTGCGAGCCAGGAGGTCTTCAAGAAGCAGAACTTCAACATCGTGCCCAACAAGTCGCTCGACGAGGCCAAGACCTGGCTCGCCGGGGAGATGGCGGCCTGGAAGAGGATCGCCGACGAGGTAAAGATCGAAACAGCCGAATAGGGGGCGGCCGGCCGATTGAACGCGCCGCCTCGATCAGCGGCGGCATTGCGGCGCGCGCGTTGTCGATCGGCCTGTGCCGGTCCCTCTGCGGCGTGACCGGCGACGATCGGGAGGCACGGATGTCTGCGGACCATGCGAAGCCCAAGCGTTGGCTGCGTTGGTGGCTGGTGCTCCAGGGCAAGGACGTCCTGGCCGGCCTCCTGTTCATTGGCATCGCCGCCTGCGGACTCTGGGTCTCGCGGAACTATCCGGTTGGTACGGCGTCGCGCATGGGCACCGGCTATATGCCGCGGCTGCTGCTATGGGTCCTGCTAGGGCTCGGGGGATCGATCCTGGCCTTGGGCCTGCGGAAAGCCGACCGGCCTCAGGACCCAGACATCACCGCGAGCGCGGCTTGGCGCCCGGTCGTGTTCGTCGCCTTGAGCCTAGTGGCATTCGCCCTCGCCCTCGAACGGCTTGGCCTCCTGCTGTCGATCCTGCTCCTGACGAGCATCGGCGCGGTGGCGGGGCGTGGCTTGCGGCCCTTGGAGACCGCGGTCGTCGCGCTCGTGCTGGTCGCCCTGTGCTGGTTGATTTTCATCGTCGGCCTTTCGCTGACCATTCCCGTGTGGCCCACGTTCTAGACCGATGGAACTCCTCCAGAACCTCGCGACCGGTTTCGGTGTCGCCATGACACCCTCGAATTTGCTCTTTGCTTTCGTCGGAGCCCTGATTGGAACGCTGATCGGCGTCCTTCCCGGCATTGGTCCTATTGCGACCATCGCCATGCTGCTGCCGCTGACTTTTCAGCTGGAGCCGACCTCGGGCATGATCATGCTCGCCGGGATCTTCTATGGGGCGCAGTATGGCGGCTCGACCTCCGCTATTCTCGTCAATCTTCCGGGAGAAACCTCCTCGGTCGTTACCTGCATCGATGGGCACCAGATGGCCCGCCAGGGCCGGGCCGGGGCGGCGCTGGCCGTCGCGGCGCTCGGGTCGTTTTTCGCCGGCTGCGTGAGCACGGCGCTGATCGCGGCCTGCGCTCCACCGCTCGCTCTCGTCGGTCAATCTTTCGGCGCACCGGAATATTTCTCGCTCATGTTGTTCGGCCTGATCGCTGCGGTCGTGCTGGCGCATGGCTCGGTGATCAAAGCGGTCGCAATGATTGTCCTCGGGCTCCTGGTTGGGCTCGTCGGGACCGATGGCCAGACCGGCGGCACGCGCTTCACCTTCGGCATCACCGAGTTGAGCGACGGGATCGACGTCGCCACGCTTGCCATCGGCCTCTTCGGAGTCGCAGAGATCATTGCCAACCTGTCGCGGGCCGAGGAGAAGCGCGCCATCCTGTCCCAGAACATTGCGCGGCTCTGGCCGACACGCGACGACTTCCGCCGCTCCTGGCCCGCCGTGCTGCGGGGCACGACGCTCGGCTCGCTGCTCGGCGTACTCCCCGGTGGGGGCGCCATGCTGAGCTCCTTCGCAGCCTATGCCCTGGAGAAGAAGGTCTCCGCTACGCCCTCCCAGTTCGGGCGAGGGGCGGTGGAGGGCGTGGCTGGGCCTGAATCTGCCAATAACGCCGGCGCTCAGACCTCCTTCATTCCGATGCTGACTCTGGGCCTCCCTGGCAATGCCGTCATGGCACTCATGATCGGCGCTCTCACCATCCACGGCATCCAGCCGGGGCCCCAGGTCATGACCGAGCGCCCCGGCATGTTCTGGGGCCTGGTTGTCAGTATGTGGATCGGCAACCTGATGCTGCTGATCATCAACCTGCCGCTGATCGGGGTGTGGGTGCAGTTGCTCAAGGTCCCCTATCGCTTCCTCTACCTGGCAATCCTCTTGTTCTGCGGCATCGGAGTCTACACCGTGAACAACAGCCCGGCCGCGGTTCTCCTCGCCGCCTTCTTCGGTGTCGCCGGTTACGTGTTCATGAAGCTCGAATGCGAGCCGGCGCCGATGATCCTCGGCTTCGTGCTCGGTCCACTGATGGAGGACAATCTGCGCCGAGCGCTGCGCATCTCTGGCGGCGACCCGATGATCTTCATCGAGCGTCGTATCAGCCTGGCCCTGTTAACGGCAACCTTGGTGCTGTTGTTGGTCCTCGTCCTGCCCTTCATCCGCAAGACGCGCCAGGAGGCGTTCCAGGCCGAAGGATAGCCTCCCCAACCCGGCGTTGACCGTGCGGCGCTCGATGCTACGAAGCCTCGTTTGGGCTCGTCCTGGCGACGGAGTTAAGACACCTCTATCCCTGGCGGGACGGGCAGGATCACAAGGCCAGCGTGGCGTGCTTGCACCGTCATTCGCCGGCTGGCTTCGTGAGCTCGTTGTCGCCATGGACGAGAGGCAACTTGAGCTTGCGTGAAAAGAGGCACACTTACCGAGACATCGGGAGACCTCACTCACGCTGCACTCAGGGCGCCCGCGGTCCTCAAGTGTGTCGGACGCCCAACACAGGCGTTTCGCAACTGCTCACGGAAGAAACTGGCACTGGGTCACTGAACGCTCGCGGAGCATACCCCGGAGCAAATGGGGTGGAAACCTGCCGCGTTCGACCTCCGTTCCTCGTCTTGCAGCTTTCGGGTGCGCTTGCTCCTTCGGGGAGGCTGCCCGGCGACGCGTAGTCCTGACAATCCCCGTGATGCACTTTGGACACGCTCGCGGCTTGAGCGACACATACGGAGGCTTTGCCTCAGTCGTGCCGGCGCGCGAGCCAGGCGGCCTTGTCGGCCTCGTCGAGGATGATGTCGATGAGGTGCACGCGCCCCCCGCTGTCGCCGACGGCGAGGCTCTTGCCGTCAGGGGCGAGACGGAAGGCGCTGAAGCCGCCGAAGCCGTCGCCGTAGAGGTTGGCGAGTTGCTCTCCGCTCGCCACCTCCCACAGGCGAAGGTCCTCCCAGGAGGAGACCACGTAGCGGCCGTCGGGAGTGAACGCCACATAGGCTGGACCGTCGAGGTCAGCCAGGACGCGCGATGTCCCGCTTACCACATCCCAAAGGTGCAGCGTACCATTGGAGGAGCTGGAGACGACTTGGCGGCCGTCGGGTGAAAACACCAGGGCTTTCACCTCGCCTCCGAGGCCATTCAAAGCCCACGAAGCTCCACTTTCGATCTCCAACAGCCGCAATGTGCCTTCCTTGGAGCCGGAAGCAGCGTAGCGGCCGTCTGTGAAAAACACGACGTCCGCCACTGAATTGCCGTGGCGGGCCACCATGCGCGAGGCCTCGCTCGACACATCCCATACGTGCAGCGTGCCGTGAGAGGAGCCGGAGATTATTTGGCGGCCGTTGGGAGTGAATGCCAACTCCCCTCGGCACACCGAACCGCCATCGCCCTCCAGTGTGCGCGATGCCCCGGTTGCCACGTCCCACACGCGCAACGTACGGTCATCAGAACCTGACACGATCTGGCGGCCATCGGGGGAGAAGGCCACGGCGTTTACCCAGCGTCGGTGGCCCTCCAACGCACGCGAGGCCCCGCTCCCCACATCCCACAGGCGAAGCGTACCGTCTGAGGACCCGGAAACGACGTGACGCCCATCGGGCGAGAACGCCACTGCCTCCACCCCTTCACCATGCTCCTCAAGTATGCGCGAGGCCCCGGTCGCCACATCCCACGGGCGCAATGTGCAGTCATCAGAGGCGGACACGATTTGGCGGCCATCCGGGAAGAACGCCGCTGCGTTCACCGATTTGCGGTGCCCCTCGAAACGGCACACCTCCGGCCCGCCGGGCGCTATGAAGCTGGCCCAGCGGGGACATCGCAGCCGTGATAAACGAGGTGATCCCCGCGCGGAGGGCCGCACCCAGGTTGCCGCTCGTTACTCCAGCGACAACGGCCGATGTGAGGCTGCCCACGAGCATGCCGCAGGCGGGATTGCCCCAGCATAGGGCGGTAGCAGTTATCTGTAGTATGGCGCCCCAATTCTGTCTGAAAAAGTTCCCGATGGCCTTGAAGATGGGCTTCCAGAAGCACCCGAGGAAGCAGTAGCCGGATGGGTCAGTGAAGTTGACGGGGGAGTTGCCGACGTAGGTGTAGCGGTTCCAACCCTGGGTGGAGAACGGGTCCTCGGTGGTGGGATCGGGCGTGCCGAAGCGGGCCAGCAGCGGGTCGTAGACGCGCCCGTTCATGTGGATCAGGCCGACCTCGGCCAGGTGCTCGTGGCCGGTGAAGCCGCGCGAGGACTGGCTGGCGACGGAGCCCGACGGGTCGGGCGTGCCGTCGGGATGCCGGCGCACGCCCCAGGCGTCGTAGGAGAGACGCTCCATCACCACCGCCGCCTCGTTGGTGATGACGGCGATGGAGCCCAGGTGGTCGGTGTGGAAGTAGCGGGTGAGGGTGGTCTCGTCGGAGTTCTCGACCTGGATGCCGATATAGCGCCCGCCCACCATCAGGTCGTTGGTCCAGCGCACCGTACCGCCGGTACCCGCGAAGCGCTCGGCCAGCACGCCGCCCGCCGAGGGTTAGAGCGTGACTCCCAGACTGGCTGGTCTCGG
>Ga0070699_100003733_pt1 | contig 13445 bp, 12 predicted proteins | sample KBSK1503metaG_FD_65473 | JGI IMG/M metagenome (GOLD analysis project Ga0070699, IMG submission 65473) | Corn, switchgrass and miscanthus rhizosphere microbial communities from Kellogg Biological Station, Michigan, USA - KBS K1-50-3 metaG | ecosystem: Host-associated > Plants > Roots >...
ATCGCGAACGCCATGCGCCAATTGTTTTTCTTGGCCTCGGCGAGCGCGGCGGCGGCGACGGTCTTTGCCTGCTCATTGGTGATGGGCGGCCCATAGTCGGCGGGCGGCGCGGGGGAAGTAGGGGAAGGCGCCGGTTGCTGCGCCAGCGCCGTGCCGCCGAGCGTCAGCGTCGAGGCGATACTGAGCACAATCAAGACATCAAGTCGCATGGTCCTCTCTCCAGCTGGATTATCGCGGCGCTGCCACGCCGCCTTGCTAATCGGTGCCGCCGCTTGCCCCGATCGCGCCGATGATCTTGCCGTCCACGATAATCGGAACGCCGCCTTCGGATGCCACCGGCGTTTCCGGAAAGGTCGTGAATGCCCTATTGCCCGCGGCATACTGATCCGCGAACGCTTTGCTCGGACGACGGAACAACACGGCGGTGCGCGCCTTGCTCTGAGCAATCTCGACCGACGCCAGCTGGGTGCCGTCCATCTTCTCGAAATAGACGAGCTCGCCGGCCGGTCCCACGATCGCGAACGCCATAGGCGAATTGCTTTTCTTGGCCTCGGCAAGCGCGGCGGCGGCGACGGCCTTTGCCTGTTCATTGGTGATCGGCGGGCCATAGTCGGGGGGCGGCGCAGGGGGAGGCGCGGCTTGCTGCGCCAGCGCCGACCCGCCAAGCGCCAGCGTCGAGCCGATGCTGAGCGCAATCAAGGCATCAAGTCGCATGGTCCTGTCTCCGCCTGGATTATCGCGACGTCATGATGTTGTCGAAAATTCGTCGTCTCTAAGCCATGCGCCGATAATTCATACTAAGCTCCGCCCTTTCAGGCGAGCCCTCGATCAGAATAGGCGAGTTGCCATTGCACGAGCAAGAAGTGCCCCGCGCACGAGCAAGAAGTGCCCTGCCGAAGCTCGGCGTCGGGAATCGGGCAGCGAGCGCGCAAAGCACGGCGGAGCCAACGCGGACAGTGACGATGCAAGCGATGCGACAAACTTGGGCTGTGCTGGCGGTGCTGCTGATGGCGGCCCCGACGGCGGCGTTCGGCCAAGCCAATTGCCGCAACACCGCTGCCTTCGAGCTTTGGCTCGCCAACTTCAAGAAGGAAGCGGCAGCCAAAGGCATTTCGCAGGCCACCATCGCGGCGGCTTCTCCCTACCTGGTGCTCGATCAGCGCATCATCAATATCGACCGCGGGCAACGCTTCTTCGCCCAGAACTTCCTCGAAATTTCCGACAAGATGCTGGCCGGCGGACGCCTCCCCAACGGGGCCGCCCAAATGAAGAAGCACCAGGCGACCTTTGCGCGCGAGGAAAAGGACTTCGGCGTGCCGGCCTCGGTCATCACCGCCTTCTGGGGGCTGGAGAGCGATTTCGGCGCCGGCCAGGGCAAGGACCAGGCGATCAAATCGCTTGCCACCCTCGCCTACGACTGCCGCCGTCCGGACATGTTCCGCGGGCATCTGTTCGATGCGCTGCGCTTGATCGAACGCGGCGACCTGCGCGCGGATGAAATGATCGGCTCCTGGGCGGGCGAGCTCGGGCAGACGCAGATGATGCCGTCCGAATACATGGCGCATGCCATCGACTACGACGGCGACGGCAGACGCAATCTGATCAAGAGCGCGGCCGACGTGATCGGCTCAAGCGGAAAATATCTCGTCCATCTCGGCTGGAAGCGCGGCGAGCCATGGTTGCAGGAGGTGCGCGTCCCCGCGAACCTGCCGTGGAAGGAGGCCGACCTCTCGATCCAACATCCGCGCTCGCAGTGGGCGGCCTGGGGCGTGACGCGTGCCGACGGCAAGCCATTGCCGAACGACAACATGCCGGCGTCCGTGGTGCTGCCTTTGGGGCGGTTCGGACCCACCTTCCTCGCCTACGACAATTTTCAGGCCTATCTGAAGTGGAACCAATCACTCAACTATTCTTTGACGGCAGCCTACTACGCCACGCGCCTCGACGGCGCACCGACCATGAACCGGGGCAGCCCGAACATTCCGAAAATCACCTTCGAGGAAACCCGCGAACTGCAGCAGCTTCTGGAAAAGCGCGGCTACGACGTCGGCCGCATCGACGGCGTGCTCGGCCTCAAGAGCCGCGTCGCCATCCGCGACACGCAGATCAAGTTCGGCCTGCCCGCCGACGGATGGCCAACGGCGGAGCTGCTCGCACGGCTGCGTAGCGGAAGGTAGGTTGCGTGTGGTCGGCGGTTAGCCGACGATATTGAGCAGCGTGCCGAGAAAGCCCTTTCTATCACGCACAGCTGCCACGTTGCGGCGCAGCCAGGCATCAAGGCCGAGGCTGCGACCGGCGGCGTGCAGCGCAAAGAAAAACATCACCATCGCAAGGAATATGTAAGACCACGGCCACTCCGCGGGACTGCCAGGCCGGTAAATGCCGAGCCACAGGTGCAGCACGAATATGATGCCAAGCGCGCCGATCAGACGCACGCCAAGCCCGAGAATGAGCGACACGGCAAAGGTGAGCTCGGCAAGAAAGATGATGGGATTGAGGATATAGAGATAGGGAAGATAGACCGCGGTTACCAGCTCGCGATGAAACTCGAACGCAGCACGGTTGGCCATCTGTTCGGTCCAGTATTGCAAGCCGCCCGAGACCGGCAGGGGTAGCTTCCACAGCATCCCTTGAAACCACATTCCCCCCACGAGCACGCGCACGAACCAAGTGCCAAGGTGCGATCCCGTGCGCTGGGAGGGGTCCTCCTGCCAGTTCTTGATGGCGATCACGACGCTCGCGACGATGAGCGCCAAGAACAGCGCAACGAAAAGATACTTCCAAACGCCGAGGGCGTTGTGATCATCGGTGTTCCCGATCACGAAATCCCAGAAATCAGAGAGCGGATTCGGCATGGGATGTCTCCGGCGATGCGACCTCGCGGGTGCCGGCCCGCGCAGGCGCGGGAATTTGTGCCACCACGGCGCCGTCGAGCTTAAGCTTAACTCGTCTCGCGTTTTGCTCGTACCCGATTATGCCCGCCTTGGTATGCCCGCCTTGGCGCAGTGACGTGGACTTTGGGCCATACCAACGACAATTGCGGACAGCGCAAAGGCGCTCGTGAGCGGCTCGAACCTCTCTTTGTACACTGTAACGTGATCGTTGCGACGTTCGGGTTGCTGGTCTGGCTGGAGCCCCACCGCTAAGGTCATCGCAGCGAGAATGACCGAGAATATAGTTTCGTCAAGCGTCTAGCACGAGGGGCGTAACGGTCATGGTCATTTCTGCATCACAATCTCGCGACAGCTCGACCGGGACCGTGACGGAGCGCAGATTTGCACTCGGCCTCGGGCTTACCAACGAATGCAATCTGGCGTGCGCGTTCTGCTATCGCGATCCGACGAGCCTCGACCGCTTGTCGCTCGAACAAGTCCGGGCGGTGATGAAGAGCTTGCCGGTGCGTTCGGTGAATCTCGGCACCGGTGAGAATGGCATGCATCCGGACTTTGCCGAGTTTGTAGACTATTTGCGCTCGGAGCCGATCAAGCTGACGATCACTTCGAACGGCTATTCGATTGCTGCGCTGGACGACGCGGAGGTGAGGGCCTTTCACGATGTCGAGTTCTCGCTCGACTATCCGACCGAGGCCGAGCAGGACCGCCAACGTGGCCCTGGAAACTGGCGCCTCATCCACAAACAAGCCGCACGCTGCCGCGACTTGGGCGTGTCGGTCACCTTCATTGCTGTCATGATGCGATCGAATTTCGATCGTCTTGCCGAGATCGCCGACACCGTCAAGGCGTATGACGCGCCTTTGCGTATCAATGTTTATCAGTCCGTACGGTCCGACGCTTTCGCACTCACGTATGATGAATATTGGCGGGGATTTGAGGCGTTGTTTGCCCGCACCGACGCGATCGCGATCGGGGAGCCTTTGGTGCGCGCGATGGCGGGCCTGCCGGCACGGCGCGGCGGCTGCGGCGCCGCGACCGTACGAGTGACGCCGCGCGCGACGGTGCAGCCGTGCGTTTATTGGCCCGGAGGCGGCGCGCCGCTCGATCTGCTGCTCGAGCTTGGAGCCGATATCACCAACACCGATCCGTTTGCCGCTGTGCGCGGCGTGCCGTCGCGCTGCGGGAGCTGCAGCTACGTCGAATCCTGCGGCGGGGGATGCGCCGGGCGTCGGCGGCTGCTCAACGCACTCGATGAGCCCGATCCCTACTGTCCGGTCGTCCGCGGCGGCAGCCGCAAGCTGAAGGTGCAGATGGCGAGGAGCCGCGAACTTCCCAAGCTCGAAAGCGCCTGCACCACGATCGTGACGGCCCGTTGAAGGAATGACGGATGCCCTATGCCCAATAGCCCTAACTATACGAGGCGGCGGGTTCTGACCATCGCGATCGCGACGGCCGCGAGCCCGGCTACCGTTCTCAGTCTCAATGCCGGCGGTCCCGCAGACCGCAGGGTTGTCGCGGAGTCGCGGTTCGACGTCACGAGTGCTCCCCTGCAGGCCGAAGTGGTACAGCTCGTGGTGGACTTCCCTTCCGGCGCGTGGACCTCGTGGCACACGCACGGGGGGCAGGCGATCAATCTTGTGCTCGAAGGCGAGATCACCCTGCGGCACGCCGGCATGGAACATCCCCATCGAGGCGGACAAGCCTGGACCGACAGTTCCGGCCAAGTCCACGCCGCGGGCAATACCGGGCCGGGCAAGGCTCGCCTCCTCACCAATTTTCTGTTGCCTCCGGGCGCGCCGCAAACCACGGCGGTGCAGGATTCCCCATTCGAACCGATGATCGTGTACGAGGCGAGGTTTCCTCTGCCGGCCCTGCCTGCCGAAGCGGACATCGTGCAGGAGGTGAGCGACCTCGCTTCCGGCTGGCGCGCAGAGCGGGCTTCCGTCGGCTTTACGGCAAACATCATCATAGCCGGTGAGGTCACGTGCCAGATCGGCGCCGAGCGCAAGGTCCACAAGGCGGGCGAGGCTTGGTCAGCGCCCGCTGGCACCCTCCTTGGCGAGGAGAGCACCTCGGCCAGCGCGGCTCGCGTCTTCACGACCTATTTGCTGCCGAGAGGAGCCGGCCGCTAGCGAGCCTTGCCTATACCGGCGGCGAGATACCACAGGGGTCGTTTGCGATGGATCGCATCATTGCGGCGAGTTGGAGTGCGGAGCTTAAGCTGGCAGTCGCTATCCTGATTGGGATCGCTCTTGCCACCGGCATCGCCGTGTTCCTGAAATATCTCATCGAGCTCTGAGCATTTTCGAAGGGCGTGCACGATCGTTTGCAGAAAATGCGATGCGGAGAATCGAGCCGGCGCCAGCTCGTTCACCGCGCGCAGGTACGAAATCCCGCGATGACGTCGTTGCGCTCGGGCGTGAAGAAGTTGCGGTAGCCCGGCCGCGCGAGCCGTGCACTGGTGGCGAAACTTCCCCCGCGCAACACCTTGCGCGTGTTGAACCACGGCTGCGAATAATCCTCGTATGGATCCGCGGCGAAGCCGGGGAACGGCACGAAATCCGAGGCCGTCCATTCCCACACATTGCCGACCATCTGCAGGCATCCGAAGGCGCTGTCGCCGGCGGCGCAGGTAGCGACATCGAGCGGACCGTCGAAGGCGAAATCGAGGTTGGCGCGTTCGCGGTTCGGCGCCGCTTCGCCCCAGGGCCAACGGCGCTTGCTATCGGCCAGGCGGGAGCCGTCCGCGCTCGCTTCGCCGACAGCCGCGGCTTCCCATTCGGCCTCGGTCGGAAGCCGGCGCCTGGCCCAGTTGCACCAGGCTTGCGCCTCGTACCAATTGACGAATGTCACCGGCGCGTTCGGCGGCAGCGGCTCGACTTTGTCGTAGCGGCGCCACGTCCAACCGCCGCCGTCATGCTTAAGCCAGTAGACCGGCTGCTCGGCGGCGAGGCGCTCGCGCCAGGCCCAGCCCGCCGCGCTCCAGAATTCCCGTCGGCGATAGCCGCCGCCATCTATGAAAGCGGCGAACTCGGCGTTCGTGACGGGTGCCTTGGCAATCCGGAACGGCGCGATCTCGACCTCGTGCGCCCACTTCTCGTTATCGAAGATGAAGCCATCGGCGGCGGTCGAGCCGAGCCGCCAGCGCCCGCCGGGCACCTCGACGTCGCCTCCCCACGCGCCGGCGCGATGCGTTGCCGCACGCCCAAGACTTTCCGGCCGCGCATATCCGAGCGTCTGTCGCGTATAGACGAGCGCCTCGACGTGCATATCCTCGTGCCGGATCGAAAGGTCGTAGAAATAGCAGGCAGGGAGTTCGATCCCGCGGCCGAGGCGGTCGAGTTGATGCTCGAGCACATCCGTCAGATATCCGAACACGCCGTTGCGGTCGGGCAGGTCCAGATCCCAGCGGGTCGCATGGGCGACCGTGCTCGAATTCCACAGGCGGTCCGCGCGGTCGAGGATCGGCGCACCGCCGTGGGCATGACGAAGCGTCCAGTATTCGTGGAACCAGCCGACATGCCCGATCTCCCAGAGTATGGGATTGACGATCGGCAGCATCGGTCCCATCAACTGCTGCATTGACAGATCGTCCGTCACGCGACGGGTGCACGTGCGTACATTGCAGAGCTGAGCCGCGAGTTCGTCGGCTGTGGCGCCGCTCGTCGGCCGGTGTATAAGGTTATCGTTCATGAAGATCGTTCTTATCACACCGGCTCGTTCGTCGTCACGGTCCGGAAACCAGACCACGAGCATGCGCTGGACGCGGATCTTGCGCGAGCTTGGCCATAACGTTCGCCTTGGCCACCGATACAATGGATCCGCCGCAGACTTGATGATTGCCCTCCACGCGTGGCGCAGCTCGGACAGCATCCGGAACTTTCGCGAGCTTTACCCCGATCGACCGCTGATCGTGGGTTTGAGCGGCACTGACGTCTACGACTATATCGACCGCGATCCGGCGCCGACGTTGTGCTCGCTCGCATGCGCCGATCGACTCGTTGCGCTGCAAGAGCTCGTGCGACGGCGCGTGCCCGCACGGTTTCGAGGTAAAGTTCGCGTCGTGCATCAGTCGGCTGTGGCGCTGCCTCGTGTGCATCTCCGGCGGAGAGCCAGCTTCGACATCGCCGTGATCGGCCATCTGCGCGAGGTGAAGGATCCGTTCCGCGCCGCCAAGGCCGCGCGTCGTCTGCCGGCAAGCTCGCGGATTCGCATCGTGCATCTTGGCGCCGCCGAGACGCCGCAATGGGCGGCAGCGGCGAAGGCCGAGATGGCGGCCAATCCACGCTACGTCTGGCGCGGCGACAGGCCGCGCGCGGACGTCCGGCGTCTGCTCGGCCGTGCGCGGGCCATGGTTCTGTCGTCGCTCAGCGAAGGTGGAGCAAACGTGATATCCGAAGCTGTCACCGCCGGCGTTCCGGCGCTGGCTACGCGCATCGACGGTTCGGTTGGCCTGCTTGGACGCGACTATCCGGGCTATTTTCCGGTCGGCGATACCGAAGCGCTGGCACAGCTGCTGCGCCGGATCGAGACCGATAGCGCGTTCCTCGAGCGCGTGCATCGCGCGATCGCGCGCCGCGCCCATCTGTTTCGACCGGCGCTCGAAAAGGCTGCGTGGAGAAAACTCATTGACGAGGTCATGCCAAAATCTCCGTCACCCCGGGGCCGGGACCGGGCGAACGCGCGGGTTCGGAACTCGCGGGCTGGCACGGACCTGACGAACATGTGAAGCGATTGCGGTGCGATTTTGAACCTCTGTCGCATCGGGCAGGTTTATCAATGATCTGGGTCAAGACCAAAGGGAGTTGTCGATGAAACGGGCGATGGCAGCGTTGGCGCTTGCGATGTCTTTGTACGGCGGGGCGGCCTTCTCGCAAGACAAACCGGTCTTTGTCTTCACGGCAATACCTGACCAGGATGAAACTCGCCTGGTCGAGCGCTTCACGCGGGTCGCCGACTATCTCCAGACCAAGCTTGGCGTGCCGGTGAAGTACTTGCCGGTGAAGAGCTACCCCGCAGCCGTGACCGCGTTCACCAACGGTCAGGTGCAATTGGCTTGGTTCGGCGGCTTCACCGGCGTGCAGGCCCGCCGCCAGGTGCCGGCCTCGGACGCGATCGCGCAGGGCGCCGAAGACGTGGCATTCAAGTCGTTCATCATCGCCAACACCAAGACCGGCCTCACCCCATCCAAGGAGTTTCCGAAGGAGATCGCGGACAAATCATTCACCTTCGGCTCGCGCGCCTCGACCTCTGGTCGACTGATGCCGGAGTATTTCATCCGCAGCGCGTTCGGGCGCGGTCCCGACGAAGTCTTTGCACGCGTCGGCTTCTCCGGCGACCACAGTCGGACGATCCAGCTGGTGCAGTCCGGCGCGTTCGAGGTCGGCGTGCTCGACTTCACCGTTTGGGAGCTCGACAAGCGAGCCGGCAAGATCGATCCGACGCAGGTCATCGTGATCTGGGAGACGCCGACCTTTCCCGACTACCAATGGACGGTGCGCGGCGATGTCGACAAGACGTATGGCGCGGGGTTCAAGGAGAAGCTGCGCGCGGCGTTGCTCGCCATCGACGACAAGGCTATTCTCGACCAATTCGCCCGCTCGAAGTTCATCCCTGCCAAGAATTCCGACTATGATCCGATTGAGGAGGTCGGCAAGGTAACCAACCTCCTGAACTGAAGCGCTCGCCGTGCCGGCATTGGTCGAATTGCGCAAGGCATCGGCCGGCTACGCCGGCCGCGCCGTGCTGCACGATATAAACCTGACGATCAACGCGGGCGAGCGCGTCGCGGTCATGGGCAGATCCGGCGCCGGCAAGTCGACGCTGCTCAACCTGCTTCACGCCCGGCTCGCCGATAAAGTCGCGCTGATCCCGCAGGCGGCGGCGCTGGTGAAGACGTTATCGGTCTTCCATAACGTCTATATGGGCCGGCTCGATCGACACTCGACGTGGCACAATCTACGAAATTTAGTGTGGCCGGCGAGCCGCGACATTGCCGAGGTCGAGGACACGCTCGAACTCGTGGGGCTCGCCGACAAGCTGTTCGAGCAAGCAGGGACGTTGTCCGGCGGCCAGCAGCAGCGCGCCTCCGTCGCCCGCGCGTTCTATAACGAGCGCGCGATCGTCATCGGCGACGAGCCGGTGTCTGCACTCGACCGCCGCCAGGGCGCGGACATTCTCGGCAAGCTGTGCGCGCGCCACGACACCGCGATCTTCGCCATGCACGATATTTCCCTTGCCCTCGCCCATGCCGATCGCGTGGTGGTGATCGAGGAAGGGCGCATCGTGCTCGATGCGCCGTCGCGCACGATCGCCGCCGTCGATCTCGTCCCGTATTACGGCGGATGAACCAGCAGGCCATGACGACACCGAGCCTCGCACTTCCGAAACTCGGCTATCGGTCCGTCAGCTGGCTGTTCCTGCTGATCGCCGCGGTCGCGCTCATGCTCTCCGACCTCGCGGTGAGCGCGCTCAACCCGTGGGCCGAGATGCGCCGCCTCGCAGCCGGGCTGATCCGGCCGGACCTTTTCTCCATCGAGATGATGAGTGTGGTGTGGACGGTCGCGTTTGCCGTGCTCGGCGTCGCGATCGGAGCGAGCACCGGGTTTCTGCTGGCGCTGGTATTCGCACGGCTGCGCGCCGTCCGGATCCTGTGCGCGTTCCTGCGCTCGGTGCACGAGCTGTTTTGGGCATTGCTGTTGATCCAAATCGCGGGGCTGTCGGCAACCACGGGCATTCTTGCCGTCGCCATTCCGTATTCCGGCATCTTCGCGAAGGTATTCGCGGAGATGATCGAGGAGGCCGACCTGGCGGTCGAACGCGTGTTGCCGGCGCGAACATCGATCATTGCCCGCTTCGCTTATGCGCGTATTCCTGAGCTCGCACCGCAATTCTGGACCTACACGCTCTATCGTCTCGAATGCGGCATGCGCTCGACCCTGGTGTTGGGCTTCATCGGTTTACCGACCATCGGCTTTCATCTCGATTCCTTCTTCAAGCAGGGCCACTACCGCGAGGCGGCCGCGCTGCTGTTGGCCTTTTACGTTCTGATCGGCACGCGCCGCCTATGGGCGCGCCCGTCGACGGTGCCGATCCTGATCATCGCCAGCGTGCTGGTGCTGCCCGAAACCGTCGGCGGCGGCTCCGCGCTCGCCAACCTCACGCGCTTTCTGACCCACGACGTCATCCCGACGCCGCTGCGGGACGCCGACCTGCTCGCGGCCGCGACCTGGCAGAACCTCGCCGCCTGGCTGTGGCCGATCATCACCAAGCAGGCGGCGCCAGGCGTGATCCAGACGCTGGTGCTTTCGCAGGTGGCGCTGGTGGCCATGGGCGTCATCGCACTGATCTTGTTCCCGTTCATCTGTAGGCAATTTGCCGGTCGGCTCGGACGGCCGCTCGGGCGCGTCGCGCTCGTGGTCGTGCGTTCGACGCCCGAATACATGCTGGTCTACGTGCTGCTCCAGTTGCTGGGCCCCTCCATGCTGCCGGCCATCATCGCATTGTCGCTCCACAACGGCGCCATCGTCGGCTATCTGATGGGTCGTCACGCCGACGTGTTGGAATATCGGCGCGATGCCCCGAGCGGCGTCAATCTCTACTGCTACGAAACAGTGCCGCGTCTCTACGGCCAATTCCTCGCCTACGTGCTTTACCGATGGGAGATCATCCTGCGCGAGAGTGCGATCTTCGGTATTTTGGGAGTGGCAACGCTCGGCTATTACATCGATGCCGCCATCTCCGAATTCAGGCTCGACGTTGCGGTCGTGCTGATTCTGGTCACGGCGCTGCTGTCGATGGCGGTCGATGCCTTCTCCCGTGGCCTGCGTCGACGATTACGCATTGACACGATGCCGACGCGTCTGTCGGAAGCGCCGAGCGAACCGGCGATGGGTCGCCTGGTCGGCGCGGAGAGGCCGGCATGAAAGGGATGGCCCATCCCGTGCTCAAGGACGTGGTGCTAGTCGGCGCCGGCCACTCCCACGTCAGCGTGCTGCGCATGTTCGGAATGAAACCGATCCCGGGCGTTCGCCTCACTCTGATCAGCCGCGAGGTGCACACACCCTATTCCGGGATGCTGCCTGGCCTCATCGCCGGCCACTACGGTTTCGACGACGCGCATATCGATACCGGTCCGCTCGCCCGGTTCGCCGGGGCGCGGCTTTATCAAGATGAAGTGGTCGACCTCGATCTCGCCGGCCGCCACGTGATCTGCCGCCGTCGTCCGCCGGTTCCTTACGATTTGCTCTCGCTCAATATCGGCTCCACGCCAAACACCGCGGATGTGCCCGGCGCGAGCGAGCACGCCATTCCCGTCAAGTCGATCGACGGATTTCTGCGGCGGTTCGAGGCGCTACAGGCGCGCGTTCTCGCGCGCAAAGGGCGCACAGCCGTGGCGCTGGTTGGCGCCGGTGCCGGTGGCGTCGAACTTCTGCTCGCGGTCGAGCACCGGTTGCGGCAAGCGGTCACGCGTGCCGGGTTCGATGCCGGCGGACTATCGTTCGTCCTCGTCTCCGACGTCGCCGACATCCTGCCGAGCTTTCCGGCGGCGTTCCGCTCACGCTTCCACGCCATTCTCGCCGCGCGCGGGATCGCCGTTGTCACCGGTGCGCCTGTCACCGCCGTCGAGGCCGGACGGCTCATCCTTGAGGGCTATGGGCCGATCGCGGCGGACGAGATTCTCTGGACCACGCAAGCGGCGCCGGCGCGCTGGCTGGCAAAGGCCGGATTGCCGCTCGATGCCCGCGGCTTTCTCAGGGTCGACGCAACGTTGCGCGTTGCCGGACGCGACGACGTGTTCGCTGCTGGCGACACCATCGCGTTCTCCGGTCGCGATTTGCCGAAGTCGGGCGTCTACGCCGTGCGCGCCGGGCCGGCGCTCGCCGACAACATCCGCCGCGCGCTGACCGGCCGATCTTTGCGGCGGTTTCGGCCGCAGCGCGAGGCGCTCTATCTGGTCTCGACCGGAGGGCGCCATGCGGTCGGTGCCCGCAACGGTCTGGTGGTCGAGGGCGACTGGGTGTGGCGCTGGAAGGATTGGATCGATCGCCGCTTCATGCGCAAGTTCAACGATCTGCCGGAGATGACACCACCGGCGGCGGCGCTGCCGCCGTTGGCCGATCGGAAGGCGCTCGAGGAAATTTCCGCCATCGCCATGCGCTGCGGCGGCTGCGGCGCCAAAGTCGGCGCCACCGTGCTCTCACGCGCGCTCGCAGGCATCGAGCCGGCTGCGCGCGCCGACGTCGTGGTAGGGCTCGACGCGCCGGATGATGCTGCCCTCGTCGACGTCGGCGGCGAGCAGCTCTCGCTGCAGACGGTCGACTATTTCCGCGCCATCGTCGACGACCCTTACACGCTGGGCAAGATCGCGGCCAACCACTCGCTCGGCGATGTCTATGCCATGGGCGGGGAGCCGCAGACGGCGCTGGCGATCGCCACCGTGCCGTACGGGCTCGAAAGCAAGGTCGAGGCGGACTTGTCCGCGATGATGGCCGGCGCCAACGAGGTGCTGCGCGAGGCCGGCTGCGCGCTGGTCGGCGGGCACACCAGTGAGGGCGCGGAACTGGCGCTCGGCTTTGCCGTTCACGGGCTCGTCCCGGCAACGGCGGCACTCCGTAAAGGCGGTCTCGAGTCCGGAGACGGGCTGATCCTGACCAAGCCGCTGGGCACGGGGACGCTGCTTGCCGCCGACATGCGCCGCAAGGCGAAGGCCCGCTGGGTCATGGCGGCGATCGCGCACATGATTCAGTCGAACGCCAAGGCGGCCCAAATCTTGCGGCGGCACGGCGTCCATGCCGCCACCGATGTGACCGGATTCGGTCTCATCGGCCATCTCATCGAGATGGTGCGCGCCTCCGACGTCGACGCGACCCTCGCCATCGATCGCCTGCCGCTGCTCGAAGGCGCGCGAGAAACCGTGGCGCGCGGCATCTTCTCGTCATTGCAGCCGCAGAACGTGCGCCTGCGCCGCGCGATCCGGGAGTTCGCAACGGTGGCCGAGCATCCGCTCTACCCGCTGCTGTTCGACCCCCAAACATCGGGCGGACTCCTTGCGGCGGTCCCGCTCGCGCAGGCCGAGCGTTGCGTCGCCGCGCTGCAGGAGGCCGGATATGCCGCCGCTGAGATTATCGGGTTCGTGGCCGAGCGCAGCGATGCGCTCGAGCCCGTGACGGTGGACCTAACCGGAGAACAGCTCGCCGCGGCATTGGCTGGACTGCACCCTGCCCGCCCGCGAGCGCACGCGCTGCGGAAAGATACCGAAAAAACCGCTCTCTGAGTCCGGGAGCGGTAGGCACTGATCCCGCCAGCTCACCGCCCGTCCCACAGCCGCTGGCTCGCGATCTTTGCGCCCTCGGCGAGCGACTTGAACTTCGCCCATACGATGCTCGGGTGCACTTCCTTCGAGCCGGCGAAGGTGGCAAAGCCGCAATCGGCGCCGGCGATGACGTTTTCGCGCCCCACCACCTTGGCGTAGCGAACGATGCGCTCGGCCACCAGCTCCGGATGTTCGACCAAAACCGTCGAGTGGCTGATCACGCCGGGGATGAGCGA
>Ga0070699_100003735_pt1 | contig 13443 bp, 14 predicted proteins | sample KBSK1503metaG_FD_65473 | JGI IMG/M metagenome (GOLD analysis project Ga0070699, IMG submission 65473) | Corn, switchgrass and miscanthus rhizosphere microbial communities from Kellogg Biological Station, Michigan, USA - KBS K1-50-3 metaG | ecosystem: Host-associated > Plants > Roots >...
CTTGTCAACTGCTTCTTTGGGAACTTGGAATCGTACGTAAACGGATTTTTGTGCCATCCAGACTCACTCTCATCGGCCAGCAGGCTGGGCGCTGCCCGGCTTTTATGAACGTTTCGACTAGCGCTGGAAACAACACTAAATATGACGCGGGGCTGATGCGTCGAAGATATGTCCCAAGCACCCGCACAGGCAAAGTCGCAAGCCCCCGCGCCTCCAAAGCCAAAACAGAAGAAACGGCGGATGAGGAGTGAACTATACGAGACTTCCGGCTCCACGACAAAACTCAGGAACAGAAAGTGTCCCAGGTGCGGATCTGTCATGGCCTCTCACAAGAAACCAACCGAGAGATGGGTTTGCGGAGCTTGCAGCTTCACAGACTACGCACCTAAGTGAGTAATTTCCTTCTGAACTACTTGATCTAGCCAGAAACCTAGTCCTAAGGGGTTCTATCTAACTCGGATCGCGAACTTTCCAGGGACCTTGATTTGCATTAGGTGGGCGACTTCGGAGTTTGCTGGCTCCAAGATGACAACGAAGCCGGTCCAGTCATCACTGAAATTGGTGGACTTGCAGTTAGGGCAGACGGGCCCCGCGCTTATCATGCGGCAATTCTTGCATGCCTTGTCAGTCAAGCTGCTTTACGCTCCAGCTTCGGGGGCTTTCCTTTCAGGTCCTCTTCGATCCATTCTAGTCTGCCTAGGAACGGTTGACGTAGTGTGATTCCGATTTTTCCTCCCGAGCCACCTCGGGGGAAGCTGACGGCAATTATGCGTCCTCTGACCATGTTCCCCTTTCCAAGATTTCGATGACTCTCGCGTCCCGCAAGCACACCGTGTTTCTCATCGTAGGTTATGAAATCGTCCATGATCTGGGATACGTGCAGGAGGGCGTCCTCTGGACCTATTCTCACGAACGCTCCAAAGTCCGTGACCTCAACGATCTCTCCCTCCACAACCTCGTGGAGTTCTGGGAAGAAGGTGAGCAGTTTGAAGAGGGCTTTGTGATGAGTTGACCCGTCACCAGGAAGAATTTTCCCGGTTGTCTCGACATCGACGTCTGTGACAAGGATGACGTAGCCGAGTTCTTCGTCCACATAGTTCTCGTACTTGAGCTTGATCTGTTCACGGGCGACTTCGTCGATGGGCTGTCCGAACTTCTGCGGCGGAATGCGGACTACGTCTTCGACTGTCACTATGCGGAACATATTCACGGAAGGCGGCTGAAGGCGTTATTTTAGGGCTCCGCTGGAAAACTAGGCTGGATTGGACGTTTAGACTTTGGTTTTGATGTACCAGAGTGCAAGTTTCCTAAAGGCGATGGCTCGGTGGGAATATTTGTCTTTGAATTCGCTTCCACCTTGAGCGAATGTCTTCCGAGCACCGTTTGGAATGAATATTGGGTCAAATCCGAAGCCCTTTGTCCCACTGGATTTGTCGGATATCGTCCCATTGACTTTTCCAGCAAATTCTACACTGGAATCCCCCGGAGATGCGAGTGCCAGGGACGCCTGAAAATAGGCTCCTCGCCGTCTTTCTCGGCGCATTAGGCGCAGGAGTCCTTTAACGCCAATTGTGGCGTGAACGTATGATGAGAAGGGACCGGGAAAACCATTCAGGGCGCTAACGAAGAGGCCCGAGTCTTCGACCACGACTATACGATTGTGTTTCTTGGAGGCCTCCTCCGCGGCAAACTTGGCTATCTTAGCAAGGTTCGTGCTCTGGATCTCGGTTTTCGAAGAATCAAGCATTCGGATCCTTATGCCAAATGGATTGAGAACCCTGCGTGCTTCTTGGTGCTTGTGAGAGTTCTGGGTTACGAACCACAAGGTTCGTTTATCGGATGGCGAAGTATCTACCTCTCCGCGCAATCTCAGCGGCTTTGCGAAGACTCGATTCAGCTATCTTATCGCCTGCACTTTCTCGGTATCCTTTCGCGACTCTTCTGAGTGAACTTGCGGGGTCGAGAGCATGGGTAGCTACCAGTGACCTTTGAATCAGGTGAAGGTCTGTCCCTCGATCTTCAGGCTCTGACGATCTCGAGGCCATTCCGAAATCTATGATAAACGGTTTCCCATCTTCTGGAAGGATGATGTTTGATGTTGTAAGGTCGCCGTGAACTATTCCCGCTGAATGTAGAAGGCCGACTTGTCGTCCCAGCTCTTCAAGAAGAGGGAGGCGCCGCGAGTCCTTCATCGTGTCCATAGAGTCTCTTGCAACTCTTCCACCTATGAATGTCATGATGATTGAAGATCGATCGAGGTCGAGTCCAAGAATGCTCGGGGTTTTCGCTCCCGCGATTTTTGCTTCGTGGATTGCGGAGGATTCTTTGACCGTTCTCTCTTTTCTGATCTTTGCGTCTAGCTCTTCGTGACGGTAGGCTTTTCGAACTCTTCTCTTGACAACCGCCTTCCAAGGAGGCATTTCCGAAAGAAAAAGATCGGCCTCCGCGCCTCTGTGTAGTGGATGGAGTTCTAAAGTCGAGGAATCCATGGTACATCAATCTCGTCGAGACGCCATCGCGGATTGACAAAGCTTTCCGGAATGGGGACAGTGATACCGGCTCCGAAGGCGAGCCTTCCTGAACTGGCGATTTGCGCTCCACAATCTCCGGAGTATTGGAGAGGGACGGGATGGAAAGTTGCTCCGTGGTCCTCTGCCACCATCTGTATCATTTGTCGAAGACGTTGGTTGGCCGCGACGCCGCCAGCGATTAGAACCTCCTTCTTCCTTGTCTGAACTAGACTCCGTTCAACTGCTTCGGCTAGCATGGCAAAGGAGACCTCTTGAATTGAGTAACAGATGTCTGCCAGGGATTGACCTTCCTTGAGAAGTCGGAGGGCGGCGGTGAGCAATCCCGAATACGCAACATCGTTTCCCTTAACGGTGTAGGGTAGCGGGAGGAGAGCGTGGCCTTCTTTCGCTTTCGATTCGACAGCGACTCCTCCGGGGGATGGGAGTTTTGCTTCTCGGGCGAACATGTCTAGGAGATTTCCCAAGGTTATGTCTTCGGTCTCTCCGTATATTCGCCATCGTTTGTTCAGGTGGACGGCGACTGCAGTGTGTCCTCCCGAGACAAGAACTGCAAGGGGATCATGCGAATGCCCGGCATCCATTGCAAGGTCTAGATGTGCAACGCCGTGGTGAACGGGGACGAGAGGCTTGTTCATGTAGAGAGCCAAGGCTCGCGAAATTGTTGCGCCTATTCTGAGACAGGGTCCGAGGCCTGGTCCTGCGGAATAACCAACCGCGTCGGGGAGGAATCTTTCTCCTGGTCCTTGAAGCGCTTGTGCTATTACACTGCTTGATACTTCGTTGTGATGTTCTGCCGCCTTTCTAGGATGGATTCCTATGCCGGTTGGCGGCCGGTAGGTGGAGTTCACGTTTGTGAGTATTCTAGCCTGATCGTCGATGATGCTCGCTCCGAATGTGTGAGCTGTCGATTCTATTCCTAGGAAGAGCAAGGATCGCGCTAGCCGGGTGTGGTTCACTTGCAAAGGTTAAATTTTGCCTGTGGGACCATTAGTGTCTCCAGCTAGGAAGTGTCTGTAAGATCCAACCCGAAATCAACATAGGTACGCTTGGCCACGTAGACAATGGGAAGAGCACCATTGTCCAAGCGCTCACAGGGGTTTGGACAGCCAGACACTCTGAAGAGCTCAGACGAGGAATCACGATTCGTATCGGATACGCTGACGCCTCGTTCTACGAGTGTCCGTCATGCGAGCCACCATTCAACTATTTGACCAGTGAGATCTGTCCGAATTGTAAGAGCAAAACCAAGTTCCTGAGATCGGTGAGTTTCGTCGATTGTCCGGGACATCACAGCCTCATGGTTACAATGCTCTCCGGTGCTGCGATCATGGACGGGGCGATGTTCGTCGTCTCTGCGAATGTCAAGTGTCCGCAAGCCCAAGATCGGGAGCACATGTTGGCTGCGCAGATGGTGGGATTGCGCAAGATGGTGGTGGTGCAGAACAAGATTGACGTGGTGGACCGGGCCAGGGCTAAGACAAACTATCAGGAAATTCTTGACTTTACGAAAGGGACGGTGGCCGAAGGAGCGCCGGTGATCCCCGTTTCAGCTCAGCACAAGCTGAACATGGATGTACTGATTGCTGCAATACAGGAGAGAATTCCCACTCCCAAACGGGACTTTGCAGTTGCTCCGAGAATGTCTATCCTCCGGTCATTCGACGTCAACAAACCTGGTACTGAGGTGGAGAGACTTCTGGGAGGAGTTGTCGGAGGATCTGTCGTCCAAGGAGTCTTCAAGAGAGGAGAGGAGATCGAGATTAAACCAGGAATAAAAGTGGGCGAGTCGAACCGGGTTTCCTACGAAAGACTTGTGGCAAACGTGGAGACTCTTCAAGCCGGAGACGGAGAGGTCAAACAAGCCTCACCAGGCGGACTTGTCGCGGTTGGAACAGACTTGGATCCATCGATAACAAAATCTGACGGGCTGGTCGGAAACGTCCTAGGAAGGTCGGGGACGCTGCCTGATATTCTGGAAAAGGTCAGCCTCGATGTTGACTTATTCGAGAAGGCTGTCGGGACAGAACAATTGGTCCCGGTGCAAAAGATCAAGATGAACGAGCCTCTAGTTCTCAACGCGGGCACAGCTGTAACCTCTGGGTTAGTCGTCTCCGCAAGGGAAGACATAGCAGACGTACAACTGAAGAAACCTATCTGTGCCGACTCGGGCTCAAAAGTCGCCCTGAGCCGGAGGATCGGCGAAAGTTGGCGCCTGATAGGATTCGGAACCATTCGGTGAAAACAAGCCATCCACTCACCGTTCTCCTGGATACGAGCTTCCTTCTTGCGATGCTTGAACAGAGAAGAGACATCGACGAAGAACTGCGGGACCTAATCATGGGTCCGGCCCGGATCGCTACCTTGGACATGGTAGAACGCGAACTGCAGCATCTTGGAAGAACTAGATCCTCGAAAATTGGTGCAACTGCGAACGCGGCTCTCGAACTCTTGAATGTGAGAAAATATTCTGTCTTAACTTCTGGCATAGAAACCTCTGATACTGATGCTGCGATACTCTCTTTCTCGTTGGCTAGGAGTGATCCCTTGGCTGTCGCAACAATCGACCGCAAACTGAGGGCCGCGCTATCCACGTTGGGAATACAAGCAATCTATCCGAGGCGATCTCGAGGTTTGATGATGTCGTCGGCGGTTCCTCCCAGTTCGACTTAAATAACGCCCAACCAAGGACCGCGGTGTAAACAAGGGACCAACGATTTGGCAAGGCTATACTCAGGTAAGAGAGGAAGTTCAGGGTCGACAAGACCCGTTAGCAGACGTCCTCCTGCCTGGTTCAAGTACGAGCCTGAAGAGGTAGAGGCCCTTGTTCTGAAACTGTCCAAGGAGGGTAACAGTCCGAGTCTCGTCGGGCAGATCCTCCGTGACAAATACGGTATTCCCCTCGTCTCGCAAATTGCTGGCCGACGCCTTGAACACATTCTTCCAGAGGAAAGTCGGACAAAGATTCCTGAAGACCTTGATAATCTTCTGAAAAAAGCGACTAGTGCCACTCGGCACTTGGAGAAGAATCGGAAGGATTATCCGAATAAGAGGGACTTGGCGTTGATCGAGTCGAAGATTCATCGGCTTGTAAGCTATTATCATAAGATTGGGAGGATTCCTAAGGATTGGTCGTACAAGCCTGTTGCAGCCTCACTCGACTAGTCTCAACGATCGTCGACTTGAGCTGCAGCGAACCGCGGGCGAAACTGCGTCAGTAATCAAGGACGCCGCGTCTAAAGAATCAACAATTCTGACAGTAACGCATTTTGACGCTGACGGTCTAACCGCTGGGGCAATAGCTTTCGAGGCGGTTAAACGTCTCAACACAGTTGTTCATCTGCGAATCGTGGAGACTCTTAGCGAGAAAATTCTCGAAGAGATCAGTTCTGTCGACTCTGACTTCATCGTCTTCACGGACATCGGAAGCGGCTATCTCGAGATTGTATCCAAGATTCTCAAGAACCGAGAGATCGTCATAGCGGACCATCACCAAGTACTAGGCGAGGCTCCCCGAAATCTCCACCACTTCAACACGCATCTGATGGGCTTCAACGGCTCGGAAGAGATCAGCGGGGCTGGAACATCCTATCTTCTCGCAAAGGCCATTGACCCGAAGAATGTAGATCTTTCTCCGTTGGCCATAGTTGGATGTCTAGGGGACCAGCAGGACAAGGGCCCGAAGAGATCGCTAATCGGTCTCAACTTGGAGATTCTAGACGACGCGGTTAAGGCCAAACTGGTCGAGGTCACGCAGGACTTGGTCCTGTTCGGACGACAAACCAGACCAATCCACAGGGCGATCGCGTCGACCACAACACCATTTCTTCCAGGTCTTAGCGGCGAGGAGGATCGTTGTTTAGCACTCCTTGACTCTGTGAACATTCCTACAAAAATAGACGACCGATGGAGAACAATCTCCGATCTTTCGCTTGAGGAGAAGAAGCGTCTTGTTGACAAGATCATTCAACACATGATTTCGCTGAAGCTGAGTGGAGAGGTGGCACTGGAGCTGATAGGGTCCGTGTACACGCTGTCAAGAGAGGAACCTTCGACTCCTCTCCGTGACGCGCGTGAGTACGGGTCCCTGCTGAACGCTTGTGGTCGCATGGGCAAGCCAGGCCTTGGGATAGCCCTAGGTCTTGGTGACCGAGGGGCATCGTTTGAGGAAGCGCAACAAGTCTACTCGGAATATCGAAAATTCCTCTCCAAATACATGAACTGGATCACCTCTGATCCCAAGTCTCTGGTTCAGAAGGGGCACTTGGTGATTGTTAGGGGCGAAGGAGTGATCGATGAAAACATGACCGGAGCCGTATCTTCCATCCTTTCCTCCTCAAACCTCTTCGGCGGCTCAAAAGTGACACTGGTGGTAACGGCTACGAAAGAGGGCGAATCGAAGGTCTCCGCTCGTGGAACTGATCAGCTGATCGAAAAGGGACTAAATCTGGGAAAAATACTTCAGGATCTGTCACCAAAGTTCGGCGGGTATGGAGGTGGCCACGCTATTGCGGCAGGAGCTACTGTGGAGCGTCAGAGCTTGGAATCATTCCTCAACCAATTTGAAAAGACCGTCGAGTCGACAATCAAGTGATAACGGCGCAGATCAAAATATCCACACCGAACAAGGCGACATCCAGGTCACTGGTAGAAGCGGTCCAGCCCGACAACCTCAACATGAAAGGTCTCAAAGTAAAGGGAAAAGCACTGAACCATAGCGCGTCATTTACTCTCGAATTCGGTGGAAAGATTGAAACATTCATATTCACCTTGGACGACCTCCTCCGCTGTCTCCAAGCAGCAAAGGAGACACTGGAAAAAGTATCAAACTAAGAAAATGGAATAGAGACTGTGTCAAAGGCCACCAAGAAAGTACGCGACAAGTGGAGAACCAAGGAATGGTACTCGGTATTCACGCCTTCCTACTTTGGTGAACAAAATGTTGCGGGGATACCTTGTGAAGATCCCAAGAAGCTCATCGGCCGAGTAGTCGAAACCACTCTCTATGACATTACCAATGACTTCTCGCATCAATCGATCAAACTATACTTCCTTGTGACCTCTATCACAGGTGATCGAGCTGATACGATCCTCAAGAGTCATGAATATTCGACGGACTATCTGAGAAGTCTTGTAAGACGAGGGAGCACTCGCATCGACGGTATTTTCACGGGTCGAACCGTTGACAATTATCTGACACGGGTCTACATTGTGGGATTCAGCCATGGTAGAATAAACGGCTCACAAGAGCATGGCATACGGCAAGTGATGGGCAAGATCGTTGCAGAGAAAGCCTCGAAGCTTACTTACTCGCAGCTCTGCCATGAAATGGTTCTCGGAAAGATGGGGTCCGACGTCTACAACGAAGCGAAGAAAGTCTGCCCGCTACGCCACATCGGTGTACGCAAGTCAAAGCTGCTCTCGATGCCTTTGACTCTCGAGGGAGAAGAGCCCAAAACCAGGACAAAGGTGGCTCCCGAAATTGTTGCGCCTACTCCTGAAATCGAAGATCCTATGCCTACCCCAGAGCCAGCAGCGTAGCGCTGCCAGTTTTGAACCTGCAATTCGGCAGCTCCGGAATCCGAGGCAAATATCCTGAAACTGTAAATTCAACAGTTGCCTTCGAGCTAGGCAAGCTAATTCCGAGGATTATGGGAGAAGAGTTGGCGCTTGGAAACGATCCACGATATTCCGGCCCAGTTCTGAAAGCCTCTTTTCTCTCAGCTGCTCTTGAGAATGGTTCGAGAGTTCTGGATTACGGTTTGATTCCCACACCGGCACTCGCTTACCAGACCAGAGCCTTGAAGCGATCGGCCGGGGTAATGATTACCGCCAGTCACAATCCTCCAGAGTATAACGGATTCAAGGTGTTCAACAAGTTGGGCGAGGCTCTCGACGACGAGACGCGGCTCAGCTTGAAGAATGGGAAACAGCCTACTTACAACGCAAGATCTTCCAGTGTTGAGTCTGCGGACCCGAGGGAGTACAAGGTATTACTGGCACGGGTGGCTTTCAAGAAGAAATGGAAGGTTGTTCTCGATTGCGGTAATGGTGCCGCTTCAGGACTTGCTCATGAGATTTACAGAGAAAGCTTGGATAAGGTTACGACTATCAACGCGTATCCCGATGGAGGATTCCCGGGCCGCGGTTCTGAGCCGACGAAGAAGAGCGTCGCTACTCTTGGCAGTATGGTGGTGGCGACTCATTTTGATGCCGGTATCGCGTTTGACGGTGATGCCGACAGAATGTACATTGTTGACGAAAAAGGGGTTTGCCCGTTGCAGGATAGAATCCTCGCTTCCTATATCGCCTTTCTTGCGAAGAGGTCCAAGGGTCCATTAGTGGTTCCACTTGATGCTTCAATGGTCGTCGATGAGATAGCCGAGAAGAACGGTGCAAAGCTGGTTCGGGGACCCGTGGGCGACGCTAAGCTCTTGCGGGAGATGAAGCGGTTGGGCGCGAATTTCGCTGGGGAACCGTCGGGGGCGTGGATTCACCAGGACTACAACAGCTGTCCCGACGGACCGTTGTCTGGACTTCTATTTCTTAAGGCGTCAGAAAGCCTCGGTCTCAGTGTTTCAGAGATGGTCAAAGATGTCCCGGAATATCATATGATCAGAGAGGGCGTCAATCATGATGGCACACTCTCTAAAGGCATGATCTCCACGCTCGCATCAGGTTTGAAGAACATCCTTGGGAAAGATTCAACGGCTGAAACGAAATTCGGACTGAGAGTGAGCACGGAGAATGCCTGGGTCCTTGTTCGAGACAGTGGAACAGAACCTGTGATACGCGTAACTGGGGAGTCGAAGGATAGATCCGAGGCAACGAGGGTTATGAAAGAGACGCTTCGACTCCTGAGACAAGTCCTGAAGGGGCACTGAGAGGTTGAAGGCGGCTATTCTTGCTGCGGGCCGTGGAGAACGACTCTGGCCACTTGCCGAGAAGAATCCGAAGCATCTATTGCCGATAGGGGGAAAACCTCTCCTGCAGAGAACCGTCAAGGCTCTAGTCGAAGCGGGGATCGCTGAGATCGTGATGGTGGTCCAGTTCGAAGCCGAGAAAATCAAGAGCTTCTTCAAAGATGGAAAAGAGCTTGGTTCCAAGATCAGCTACGTGAAACAGAAGCAGCTAGGAGGAACCGCGGACGCGGTGAAGACGGTTGAGAGCGAATTGCGGCGAGAGGACCGGTTCCTAATTGTCTACGGTGATAATTACTATGATGAGAAGGCTCTCGATAAGTTCGTCAGATCGTCGGATTCGAAAGATCTCCTGATGGGTGTCGCAGAGGTCAAGGACCCGTCGCGCTTCGGTAGTTTGGAAATCAAGAGAGGAAACATTGTCGCGATTCATGAGAAGGTCGATAGCGGAAAGGTCGGGGTTGTCAACGCAGGTATCTATGTTCTCGACAATTCCATCTTCTCTGCCGTAAAGAAGACGCGCAAGTCTCGTCGGGGAGAGTTCGAGCTCACGGATTCGCTAGGCTCGCTAATGGCTGAGGGGAGACGGATTCGGACTATTCCCTTTGGCAAGGGACAGTGGGTGGGTATCAGCTATCCCTGGGACCTTTTAGAAGCGAACCGGTCAGTGCTGGATTCTGATGAGGAGGTTCGCGACGGAGAGACGGAGGTAGGTGTGCATCTGAAGGGTAGTATTAGTATGGCGGAAGGATCGCTTGTGAAATCCGGTTCTTACATTGAGGGACCTGTTTACATCGGTGAGGGTGCAGTCGTAGGACCTAACGCCTACCTTAGACCAGGAACCTCCCTTGGAAGAAAAGTGAAGGTCGGAGCGGGCTGCGAGGTCAAGAATAGTATTGTCATGGATGAGGCCAAGATTCCCCACCTCTCCTACGTTGGAGATAGCGTTCTAGGCCAAGGAGTGTCGCTCGGGGCCGGAACAATTACTGCTAATTTGAAGTTCAACGATTCCAACGTAGAATCGAGAGTGAAAGGGCGATTGGTCGATAGCGGACAACGGAAGCTGGGCGCAATTTTCGGCGACGGAGTAAAGACGGGTATCAATGTCTCCATCTTTCCAGGGGTCAAGATTGGAGCGGAAGCCTGGATTGGGCCGGGAGCGATTGTCAGAGCAGACGTCCCATCAAGATCGAGATTGAGATAACCGCGCACGTCGGCTTGAAGGTCTAATAGGAAGAATTTTGCACTTGGTATGCTGTTGGAATTGATCGACTCGCAAATAGCGAGAGGAACGGATATGACTGTTGTGGAGTGGTTGTTAGATTCCGACCCCTCGATACGTTGGCAGGTAATGCGTGATCTGACGAAGGAGCCTGCGGATGTTGTGGCCGCCGAGCGCGCGAGGGTCGCCGAAGAAGGATGGAGTGCCAGACTGCTTGACCTGCAGGGCGAAGACGGCCAGTGGGCAGGAGGCGCATGCTTTCCAACACGGCGCGTCTTCCTGCTCGTCAAGGACCAGGGCCAGCCCTGGATCTCCACTCTGCCAACATTGCAGCTGCTGCACGATTTCGGAGTCGACCCGTCCTCTGACCGGGTTCGCCGGGCGGCGGCGATGGTCAGAGACCACTGTCGTTGGGAACACGCCGGTCAGGCGTTCTTCAGTGGCGAAGTCGAGCCATGCATCAATGGCAGAGTCGTCACACTAGGCACCTACTTTGACCAAGACGTGGACGGTGTGGTCACCCGCCTACTAGGTGAGCAGCTCGAGGACGGCGGATGGAATTGTGAGGTGGAGAACGGCTCCGTCCGCTCGTCCTTCGCGACCACGATCAACGTCCTAGAAGGACTGTTAGCATATGAGCGCGCAACCGGGGGCTCCTCGGATCTCGTCGCAGCTCGACGACGAGGTGAAGAATACCTCCTCGAGCGAAAACTGTTCCGACGTAAGAGCACCGGTGAGGTCGCCAACCCAGCCTGGCTGCAATTCTCGTTTCCAACCCAGTGGCACTACGACGTGTTGCGTGCCCTCGAATACTTCCGCAAGACCGGGGACGCACCGGACTCGCGAGTGGATGAAGCCATCGATCTGCTCCGATCCAAACGGCAGCCCGACGCCACCTGGCTGCTGGAGAACACGCATCGCGGAAAGGTCCACTTCGATCTCGAGGAAGGCGACAATCGGCCCAGCCGCTGGAACACCCTACGCGCCTTACGAGTGCTAAGCTGGTACGAGCAAGCTGGTCGATGATCCCCGGCCTCGCGATCAGCTTCGGCAACGTAGGCCTGCCAAGACGATTCGCCACTAATCGAAACGTCTTCGCTGCCGAGATCAGTCAGATGAACCTGTTTTGCTTCCACCCTTGACCCACCTGGAGATTACGACATAAAGGACGATTCCAAAACCCACGAAATTCAACACTTGCCCACCCCAAAACAGAATTCCGAGCAGCACTAGTGGACCCGCGCCCGCTGCGAGAGCAAAGATGAAGACTCCCGCAGAGAAGTTCACTCCAAGAAGAATTAGGAGTACTCCGATCATGGCAGGCCTTCGCCTGATCGCACCTAACAGAAGACTCAATCGAGACAACTAGGTGATAGAGACCATTCCCTTGACCCGGAGCCTCCCAGGCAGATCAATCTCGCCTTCAAGATCGAATCTCGTTCCAGTAAGCAACCCAGCCACCTTGACATTTGTTCGAGTGTGCTGAGTGACTCGCGAAACTGAGACTTCAGAATTGCCATTGGCTAGTACCAGGTATGGAACGATGATGTCTCCCATATGCCGATCTAGCATCGCTCCCGACTCGATCTCTTCGGCAAGGATTCTCGCAGCAGTCGAGCCCACTTCTTCCGCAGCTCTTCCTCTCTCTCCTAGAGCATCTGCTCCCAGAATGTTCCCGTTCTGTGTTTCTGCGGACAAGACTATTCCACTCCCCGGCCCCAACTGCCCTCTATTGTCCACGACCTCAAGGTCTATTGAGGGAGAGGGAAGCTTTGCTTCTTCGAGATTCTTCCTGGCTGCCGCTGCCTGTCGATCCGCCACATGCCTAGGTAGAGACGTTGCGTGACTGATCCCATAGATCCTCGAGACAGGGCTCGGGCTCGTGTCGGTCAGCGAGTGCAGTGTTGATGAGCCTTCGGTTGAGAATTTGACGAGTCCTCCTCCCTTCGGATAGTGTCCCCTTCTCACAGTCTCCAACTCGGCATGGTAGCCGATTTTCCTGAGGATCGGCAATGTAACAAGACGGAGGTAGTCGATGGGTGGACTCCACTTCACATCGGTCCCGCCCGTGATCTCTAATTGGATGCTTCCGGGCGCGAACGCCAGGACAGGCATCAGTGTTTGAAGAACAAGGGTGACGCTCCCAGCGGTGCCAACGTCAAATCGGAACGACCCTGTTCTCAGTTTTCCGGGTTTGAAGGTGAACTCGGTTGAACCGACCTGTAATCCTTCCATCTTACTAGAGCAGAGCTCAGCTGCGGCTTTGACTCCAGTCATGTGCTGGGCTCTGAGTCCTGGCTCCGCTCGTCCTGCCCGGATATTGAACACGTGAATATCTTTCGATAATATTGCTGCGAGGGCGACTGCGGTTCGTATAACTTGTCCTCCTCCTTCGCCGAAGCTCCCATCTACCTCGATCATCTTGCGCCCAGCCGTGAACGACTATTCTTTAAGGAGAGCAGCTGTCGAGGAAAGAGGCGAAGCAACAGATGGAAAAACTGACTCTCGCAACGAAAGAGCATGATGGAACCTGGTTTGGCGTACTGATGAGTAATCAGAGCGGATTACTCGCTTGCTCGTTCTCATCGTCAAAGAAAGCACTCGAAAGACATCTTCGGGACGATGCTCCAAGCAATCCTATCCATGAATTGACAATCGAGTCAAACATTGCTCTGAATGAGATGATCAACATCTACGAGGGCAGGAAGACGACCATCAAGGTGCGTCTTGACTGGCAAGCTGTCTCCTCCTTCCAGAAGGATGTTTGCCAGCA
>Ga0070699_100003736_pt1 | contig 13443 bp, 13 predicted proteins | sample KBSK1503metaG_FD_65473 | JGI IMG/M metagenome (GOLD analysis project Ga0070699, IMG submission 65473) | Corn, switchgrass and miscanthus rhizosphere microbial communities from Kellogg Biological Station, Michigan, USA - KBS K1-50-3 metaG | ecosystem: Host-associated > Plants > Roots >...
GCGCACGGCTGTGCGCCCGGACCATCCCAACCCGGGACCCTCGACCGGCATCGTAATCGGTGTGGCGACGCATACTTCTCTCTCCCTTCTTACCAACGCGGGTCCGCGCCGCAGGCCGGGCCGTTCGGAGGGCAGCGTCCCTGACGTGAACGACCTGGTTCTGGCGGCGCAGGGCGGCGATGAGAGTGCCTTCCGGTCCTTGTACGACCGGACGGTGGAGCGGATTTACGCGCTCTGTCTTCGGTTGTCCGCCGATCCGGGCCATGCCGAGGAGCTGACCCAGGACGTGTTCGTCCAGGCCTGGAGAAGGCTGGCAACCTTTCGAGGTGAGAGCGCATTCTCCACCTGGCTTCACCGGTTGGCGGTGAACGTGGTGCTGGCGGAGAAGCGGGCTACCGGGCGGCGGGAGCGGCGGGTGCTTGCGGTCGAGGGACTGGAGGATCTCCAGTCTCCGGGCCGGACGGCGAGGCCCGGCCTCCGGATGGACCTGGATGCCGCGATCGCCGCGCTGCCCGCCGGAGCCCGGGCCGTGTTTGTCCTGCATGATGTCGAAGGCTACCGGCACGAAGAGATTGCTGAACTGAGCGGCGTGGCTACGGGAACATCGAAAGCCCAGTTGTTCCGGGCTCGCCGCCTGCTCCGGGAGATGCTGGATCGATGACTTGCCTCGAACTGTTCGACTACCTCGACCGGTACCATGCCGGTACCCTGAGCCGCCTTGAAGCCGAAGCGGTGGAGCAGCACCTGCTCGGCTGCGCCGAGTGCGCCGCCGATTTCCGCTTCCAGCGTTCGCTCAAGGGGAAAACCGCCGCGCTTGCCAATGAGATCGCTCCGGCGCACGAGCTGTGGCCCGGGATCCGGGACCAGATCCGGGGGATCTCCACCACTGTCGCGACCGCGCGGCCCGCCTGGCTGCGGACGCCCTGGCTCATCGCGGCGACGATCGTGCTCATGGGGCTGTCCTCCGGAGTCACCGCGCTCCTCACCCGAACCGGCAACCTGCAACCGGATGGCGGCAGCCGGGACTTCCAGTCCACCGAGGTAGGCTATCGCCAGGCAGCGGACGAGCTGCTGCGTACTCTTCAAGCCCACCGCAAGGAACTGGGCGAGTCGGCCTTCCGGGTCATCGAGCAGAACCTGCACATCATCGACCAGGCGATCCAGGAGACCCAGGCGGCGCTGGCGAGCGACCCGCGCAACCAGCAGGTCACCGAGCTGCTCTGGGCCTCATACGAAAAGAAGATTGACCTGCTCCAGCGCGCCGCGCACAGCGTGGAGAGCTGATGAGCAGCCTCCGCTGGCTCAGTCTCGCACTCGCCGTGCTGGCCCTGCCCGGCGCTTCCGCCCAGGCGCAGGCCACCGGCCAGCGGGTGGAGCGAAAGCTCGCCATAGATCCCGACGCTTCGATCCGGATCTACAACCTGAACGGGTCGGTCCGGGTGGAAGGGTGGGACCGGGACACCATTTCGGTGGTCGCGACGATCGGCGACCCGCTGAAGAATCGTTTCTTCTTCGGCGGAGGCGTCCACGGTGCGAAGATGGGCATCGAATCTCCCATGGAGCTCGACCAGGCCCCGGCACATCTCATCGTCAAGGTGCCCACCCGGGCCCGGCTCTGGATCAAGGCGGCGACGGCCAGTATCGACTTGTCCGGGCTGGAGGGCGGAGTGGATGTCTCCAGCACCAGCGGCAACATCCGCTTCGAGGGGAATCCCGACCAGCTGAATCTCGAAACCATGGATGGCAGCATCGAGGTCACCGCCACCGGGCCCTGGATCCGGACCAAGACCGCGAGCGGGGCTATTACCCTGCGGGGCCAGGGCGAGGACGTGGGCGCCACGACCGTGAGCGGCGACATCAACCTGCTTTCCACCGGCATGCGCCGGCTTCGCATGGAGACAGTGAGCGGGAGGCTCAATTTCTCCGGTTCGCTGGCCCGCGATGGAGCGCTGACCGCCGAGAGCCACAGCGGTCCGGTTGATCTGCTGCTGGCCGCGGACCTCAGCGCCGAGTTCGACCTCACCACCTACCAGGGCACGATCACCAATGGATTCGCCCCGGAGCGCCGGCCCACCAGGCAGGGCGAAGGGCAGGAACTTCACATCACGGTCGATACCGGCACCGCCAACGTGACGGTGCGGACGTTCAAGGGTCCCATCATCCTGCGGAAGAAGTAGTCCCCAACCCTGCCCTTCGCCGCGGCATCCTATCCTCGTCAACAGATCGCTACTCCCACACGAGGATCCTTCAATGTCTACTCCAATGCTCCGCTGGACCGTCGCCATGGCGGCGGTCGTTGCAGGCGGGCTCACCGCCGCGACACCCGCTCACGCCGGACCGCCGTGGATTTCGCTCGAGATGCCGGCCAATCCTCACGAGGCCTCAACCCGGGGCGCCTTTTTCCTGGTCCACACCTATCACCACGGCACGCCGGTCGAGTACGCCCTGAGCGGCAGCGCCGAGGGAATCCTGAACGGCCGGCGCCAGACCCAAGCGCTGGAAATCGTCGCGACCGACAAGCCCGGGGTATACGCGGTGCGCTATCGTCCGGCCGCGCAGGGGGCCTGGGTCCTGGTCCTGAACATGGGCCAGGGGAACGAGGGCGCGGGCATGCTGGTGACGCTCAGGCAGGGGCAGGTTGCTTCGGTCCAGGTGCCAAGTCGTGAAGTTGAGGGCGGGCGGTGGATCGTCCCCCGGAGAATTACCAGCGAAGATGTCGAGGCCGCGCTGCGCCAGCAAACCGCTATGCTGGACAGCAACCTTCCGGGCAATAGCCCGGGGTCCAATGACGCCCTGCTGGTCGCCGGGCTCGGACTGGTCCTCATCCCAGCTTCTCGGCTGCTTCGCCGTCGATAGTACAACGGACAGAGGACTGAGGACTGAGGACTGAGGACTAAGGACTAAGGACTAAGGACTGAGGACTGAGGACTGAGGACTGAGGGACCGCTGCAGGTTAGTCCTTAGTCCTTAGTCCTTTTGTCCGGCCGGTCTGGCGCGGAGCCGGTTTCCCCGCCATAGTCCAGTGCATGACCGAGCGGATTATTCGGGTGTTGCTGATCGACGACAATGAGGATGACTTCATCCTGACCCAGCGTCTGCTCCGGTCAGCTCGGTTTGATCGGTTCCAGGTGGAGTGGACGCCGCGGTTTGATGAAGGGCTCAACGCGGTACAGGCGCGGAAGCACGACGCGTACCTCATCGATCATCGGCTGGGGGATCGCACCGGCCTCGACCTGATCCGGGCCACGGTGGCTGCCGGGTGCATCGCACCGATGATTCTCCTTACCGGGTCGGGCGGCGACGGCCTGGTACTGGATGCCCTGCTGGCGGGTGCCTCGGATTACCTCGACAAGAACCGTCTGGACGAGTACCTCCTCGAACATTCGATCCGCAACGCGATCGACCGGGCCCTGCATTTTGAAGAACTGCGAAAGAGTGAGGAACTCTTCCGCGCCCTGGTCGAGAATCTCTCCGACGGCATCGAGCGGCTGGGCCGGGACGGCACCATCCTCTATGTCAGCCGCTCGACCACCGGGATCCTCGGCTACACGATCGACGAACTGATCGGCCACAATCTCTTCGAATTCATCCATCCCGACGACCGGCCGGGCGCGATGCGGCTCTTTTCCGAATGCCTGAACCGGCCGGGGGCGGCGATCACCAACCAGTATCGGCACCGCAGCGCCGACGGGGCGTGGAAGCATCTGGAGGTCGTCACCGTCAACCGGCTGGGGGACTCCGCGGTGCGGGCCGTGGTCGTGACCATGCGCGACATTTCCGAGCGCAAGGAGAACGAGCGGGATCTGCATGAGCGGGAACGGCAGTTCCGCGCGCTTTTCGACGCGGCGCTGGACGCGATGGTACTGGTCGGTGACGACCGCAGGTTCCTCGATGCCAATCCCGCCGCAGCTCAACTCTTCCGGCTTCCCCGGGAAGAGCTTACCCAGCAGTTTATCGACCGGTTCTGCCCCCCCGAGTTTCCGGTGATCGAGAAGTGGACCGAATTCATCGAGGCCGGGGAGTTCAAGGGGACCTTCACCCTGACGCTGGATGAGAAGACCCGGCGCGAGGTCGAGCTGAGCGCGCGGGCTCACGTGTTACCGGGACGCCACCTGGTGGTGGTTCGCGACGTCACCGAGCGGAATGAGATGGAAATCCGGCTTCGCCAGGGTGCGAAGATGGAAGCTGTCGGCCGGCTGGCCGGTGGCATCGCGCATGACTTCAACAACCTGCTCACCGCCATCCTGGGCTCCGCCGAGCTGCTGAGCCTGGACCTGGAGCACGTGGGAACGGCAAAGGAAGATCTGGAGGAGATCCGCAAGGCGGCCACCCGGGCGGCATCCCTCACCCAGCAGTTGCTGGCGTTCAGCCGCCGCCAGGTGCTGAATCCGAAGACCCTCGACCTGAACACGGTCGTCGAGGGCACCCGCCGGATGCTGGGCCGCCTGATTGGAGAGGACATCGAACTCATCACCCGGTCGCTTCCCCGGCTGGGGAGAGTGCGGGCGGACCCGACTCAGCTGGAGCAGATCCTGCTCAACCTCGCCATCAACTCGCGCGACGCCATGCCCGAAGGCGGCACCCTCATCATTTCTACCGAGAACGCGGAGGCTCCGGCTGAATGGAAGGATCCGCCTTCGGCGTGCGTTGCGCTGGTGGTAACGGACACCGGAAATGGCATGACGGAGCACACCCGGGCCCACCTCTTCGAACCCTTCTTCACCACCAAGGAGATCGGCAAAGGCACCGGACTGGGACTCGCCACGGTGTACGGAATCGTAAAGCAGAGCGGCGGATACATCACCGTGGAGTCGGCGCCCGCCAGCGGCACGTCGATCCGCATCTACCTGCCTCGGGTAGACGCGCCCCTCGAAACGAGCTCGGTCACTCCGGGCCTGGGCACCGCGGCGCGGGGGTCCGAGACTATTCTTCTGGTGGAAGACGAGATCGCGGTCCGCCGGCTGGCCCGCCGGGTTCTCCGCAGCAAGGGCTATCTGGTGCTGGAAGCGGCGAACGCGCGCGAGGCCCTGCGCCTGGTTTCGGAGCATAGCGGCCCGCTGGACCTGGTGCTGACCGACGTGGTCATGCCGGGTATGAGCGGGCCCGAAATGGCCGAGCGGCTGACCCAGGAGCAACCCGGCCTGCGGGTGCTGTACATGTCGGGATACGCCGATGAAGCCGTGGGGCACCATGGCGTGCTCGAGGCCGGCGTCGAATTTCTCCAGAAGCCGTTTACGCCGCAGGACCTCGCCCAGCGAGTTCGCGAAGTCCTCGGCCCCAACAATGCAATCGAGCAATGACTCCATGACGCGACGCGCCAGCTGGCTGCTCCCCTTCCTGCTACCCTCTTTCCTCGTCTCCATCGCGCAGGCCCAGGCTCGGAACTCCAGGGTGCTGGTGAGTCCCGAGGTGGGCATCCAGGTGGGGCGCCAGTTTCATGACGACGAATGGATCGCCGGCGGGTACTTCCGAATGCCGCTGTTTCGCGTCATCGACCTTCGGCCCAGCGGAGACGTGGCCCTGGGTGGGGACCACAACTATCAGTTGAATGGCGACCTTGCCCTCCATGGCCCGCGCGACCTGGCGTATCTCGGCGCCGGCGTAGCCTGGTTCCACCGGGACTTTGGTTCCAAGGAAAGCGGCACCGGCCTCAACCTTTTTGTCGGGTTCAAGCCGGTTCCCCGGCCAGGTACCCAGGTCTTCATCGAGGGTCGGTGGACCAGGGTGGAAGGGATATCGTTCTTCCGGGTAACGGTCGGCGCGGCGTGGCGCCTTTGAAAAAGAAAAGCGTGCAGAGTGCAGGGTGCAGAGTGCAGGGTGCAGGGTGCAGGGTGCAGGTACTACGATCACTCAATCCGAATGAGGAAATCTCCAATGCCGACCAGTAAGGCTTCTGCGGAGTGGAATGGTGGATTGAAAGGCGGCAAAGGCCGGTTCCAGGCCGGCTCCGGCGCGTTTGGCGGGAGCTATTCCTTTGCCAGCCGCTTCGAGGGAACCGGCGGTACCAATCCCGAGGAGCTTTTGGCCGCGGCGCACGCCGCCTGCCTCAGCATGGCGCTTTCCGCCGCGCTGGAGAAGGCCGGCCATCCCGCGACCAGCATCAAGACCGCCGCCCAGTGCACCATCGAAAAGGTGGGCGACGGCTTCAAGATCACCAGGATGCAGCTGGAAATCCGGGGCGCCGTTCCCGGGCTCGACCAGGCGGCATTCCAGCAGGCGGCCGAAGGCGCCAAGAACGGCTGCCCGGTATCCGGCGCGCTCAAGGGAAACGTCGAGATGACGCTGGATGCAAAGCTCGAATAGAAACTGGAGTCCATTATGACGATGCAACTGGGTCGCCGAGACTTTTTCACCCGCTTCTCCAAACGCGCCGCACGGGCGACCGGGCATCCGGTCGCCTTTCTCATCGCCGTGGGCGTCATTCTCGCCTGGGCGATTACGGGCCCGATCTTCCATTTCAGCGATACCTGGCAGCTGGTCATCAATACCGGGACCACGGTCATCACGTTTCTCATGGTGTTCCTGATCCAGAACACCCAGAATCGTGATACCCAGGCGATCCAGCTGAAGCTGGATGAGCTGATTCGGTCCCACGAAGGAGCTCACTCCGCGCTGTGCGACCTGGAGGAGTTGTCCGAAAGCGAGCTCGACCGATTCCATAAACTGTATCTGAAAATTGCCGAGGAGGCCCGCGAACACCTCCGCAGCGGGAGAGCGGATACCGACGTTCCTCTGTTGCCTACCGGGGAGTGACCAGCGGTCCCAGCACCTGCCACACGTTTTCCGCCACGATGCGCTGGCCGGCCGGGGTGGGGTGGATGCCATCGGCTTGATTGAGTGAGTCCACGCCGCCGACGCCTTCCAGGATGAACGGGATCAGCGGCACCCGGTTGGCCCGGGCGAGGTCGGGATAGATCTTCACGAATTCCCCCAGGTAGCGCCCTCCCATGTTGGGCAACGTCCGCATCCCGGCGAGCACGATCCTGGTTCCCGGCGACTGGTCGCGCACCCGGTCGATGATGTGCTGGATGTTGGCCTTGGTCGATCCGGGATCCTGGCCTCTCAAGCCGTCGTTGGCGCCGGTCTCGATGACCAGGATGGCGGGCTTCTGGCGCAACAACCAGTCGATCCGCTGCAAGGCGCCCGCCGACGTCTCGCCTGAAACCCCCGCGTTGACCACCTGGTAACGCAGGTGCAGTGAATCAAGCCGGCGTTGAATCACGGCCGGGTAAGCCTGCGAAGGATCGAGCCCCAACCCCGCCGTGATGCTGGTTCCCAGGAACACGATGCTCGGGCCGGACTCTGCCGGAGGCGGGACTGTCGCGTGTTGGTCCGCCGGCGGCACCGGCGTAGCGTCGCGCTTGCAGCCGGTAGTTACTCCAGCAAACAGGAGTGTGCCAACCAGAAAATGCACGCTACGGGTCATGGGGGAAACGTAAGGGTGACACTATCATTGAACCATGTTGATCTCCCAATCGCTGACCCAGGTTTACCCCTCCGGGGGACAGGAGCTGACCGTCCTCCAGGATGTCTCCTTCGAGATCCCGGCCGGTGAGTTCCTGGCCATCGTAGGCCCGTCAGGAAGCGGCAAAAGCACCTTGCTCGGACTCCTCGCGGGCCTGGACCGGCCCCGAAGCGGCCGCGTGATACTGGACGGCCAGGACCTCTCGGCCCTGACGGAGGATGGCCGGGCCCGGTTGCGGGGAGAGAAGGTCGGATTTGTCTTCCAGTCATTTCACCTGATTCCGACCCTCACCGCGCGGGAGAACGTCCAGGTACCGCTGGAGCTGCGCGGCGAGGAGGCCCGGGTCCGGGCGGATGAGCTGCTCGACCGGGTCGGACTGGCGGCCCGCGCGCATCACTACCCGGCCCAGCTCTCCGGTGGTGAACAGCAGCGGGTCGCGCTGGCCCGGGCGTTCAGCAACCGGCCCCGGATTCTTTTTGCGGATGAGCCCACCGGCAACCTCGATGCGGCGACCGGTCAGAGCGTGATCGAGCTGATGGACCGGCTGAACCACGAGTTGGGCACCACGCTGGTGCTGGTCACTCACGATACCGACCTGGCGGGCCGGGCAAGACGGATGATCCGGCTGATGGACGGGCGGGTTGTCGCGGACAGCGCCGCGTGAACCGCACGAAGTTCGTGCTGGCGATGGCGTGGCGGGAGAGCCGGGCGGCGCGGCGGCGTTTGGTGCTGCTTACCGCATCGGTGACCGTGGGGGTCGCCGCCCTGGTCGCCATCAACTCCTTTACCGACAACCTGCGCACTACGGCGCAATCGCAGGCGCGCGTCCTGCTCGGCGCCGACATCCAGGTGCGGGGCCACAAACCGTTTTCTTCCCGCGCGGAGACGCTGGTGGACAGCGTGGCCGGTTGCTCCGCCCTGCCCTGCCCCTCGGTCTCCACCGTCATCAGCTTTTCCGCGATGGCCTACGTGCCCCGCACCGAAGGCACCCGGCTGGTGCAGGTCGAGGGGGTCGACGGGACCTATCCGTTCTACGGCTCCATCCGCACCGCGCCGCGCGAGGCGTGGGATCGGCTGCAGTCGGGCCGCAACGTCATCGTGGATCCGTCGCTGCTCGCGGCGCTCAACGCCCGGGTGGGCGACTCGCTGGCGCTGGGCGAAGCCAGGTTCGTCATCACCGGTACCATCGTGGACGTCCCCGGTGACGTCGGGGTCCGGACCGCGTTTGGCCCCCGGGTCTATGTCCCCGGACAATATCTCGCCGAGACCGGCTTGCTGGTCGCGGGATCCCGCTACGACTACGAGAGGTACCTCAAGATCAGCGCCGGCGATCCTCAACCGATCGCGAATGGACTCAAGAAGCAGCTGGCGGATGAGCTGCTCACGGTACGCACGGTCGCCGATAACCAGGCCAATCTGGACCGGGCGCTGGATCAGCTGGGCCGCTACCTGGGACTGGTCGCCCTGATCGCGCTGCTGCTGGGCGGACTCGGCGTCGCGAGCGCGGTGCACGTGTTCATCCGGCGGAAGCTCGAGACCATTGCGATCCTGCGTTGCCTCGGCGCCGGTTCCGGGCAGTTGTTCCTGATCTACCTGCTGCAGGCCGGCGGCATGGGCCTGATCGGGAGCGCCCTGGGTGCACTCGCCGGCATCGTGCTCCAGCTGGCGCTGCCGGCGGTGCTCGCCGACTTCCTTCCGGTCGACGTCACCTTCTCGGTATCCTGGCCGGCGGTGTTCACCGGGCTGGGAACCGGGCTCCTGGTATCGATTCTCTTCGCGCTGCTTCCGCTGCTGGGCGTGCGCCGGGTATCGCCGCTCGTGGTACTGCGGCGGCCGTTCGAAGAAGTTCGCCGGGCCGGTATCGATTTCTGGAAGTTCCCGGTGTACCTGGTGCTCGCGGCCAGCGTCATCGGGCTGGCGGCGTTCCAGGTCGGCAACCTGGTTTCAGGGCTCGCCTTTGCGGTGGGCATCGGGTTCATACTCGGCGTACTCGCCCTCGCGGCCTTTCTGCTCAGCTGGTCGCTTCGGCGCTGGTTCCCCCGCTGGTTGCCGTATCTCTGGCGGCAGGGACTGGCGAACCTGTACCGGCCGGCCAACCAGACCCTCGCCGTTCTGCTCTCGCTGGGATTCGGTACCGTGCTGTTGAGTACGCTGTACCTGGTGCAGGCGAACCTGCTGCACGAATTCCGGGTGGGGGCGAGCGGACCTCGCGCCAACCTGGTGTTCTTCGACATTCAACCGGACGAACGGCAACCGATCGAGGACCGGATCCGCGCCAGCGGGCATCCGCTGGAACCCGCGGTACCCATCGTCCCGATGCGGATCCACTCGGTCAAGGGACGATCGGTCGATGCGATTCGCCAGGACAGCAACCTGGTAGGGGAAGACGGCAAGCCGCTCGACCGCTGGGCCTTCCGCCACGAGTTCCGTTCCACCTATCGGGACACCTCCGTCTCCTCGGAGAAAGTCGTACTTGGCAAGTGGTGGACTCCGGGACACGCCGATACCACGGTGATCCCGATCTCGGTCGAGGTGGAAGTGGCGGGAGAACTAGGCGTCACCGTGGGTGATACCATGGTCTGGGATGTCCAGGGGCTGTTGCTTACGACCCGGATCGTCAACTTGCGCAAGGTGGACTGGGTCCGCTTCGAGCCCAACTTTTTCGTAGTGTTCCCCGAGGGGCCGCTCGCCGTGGCGCCCCGGTCGTACGTGGCGCTGACCCGGGTACCGGATCCAGCCGGGCTGGGACGGCTGCAGCGCCAGGTGATCCAGCGATTCCCCAACGTGACGGCGATCGATCTCACCCTGATCCAGGTCTCGCTGGAGCGGCTGATCGCCCGGGTCGTCCTGGTCATCCGGTTCATGGCACTGTTCAGCCTGGCCACCGGGGCAGTGGTGCTGATCGGCGCGGTGGCCACCAGCCGCTATCAGCGAGTACGGGAGGGAGTCCTGCTCAAGACGCTGGGTGCGACGCGGTCGCAGATCGCCGGGATTCTCGCGGTAGAGTACTTCGCCCTCGGCAGTCTGGCGGTGCTCACCGCCCTGGTGCTCTCCGGCGGCGCCGGTTGGCTAATCATGAAGTGGGTCTTCGACACCCCGTTCGCGATTCCGGTGGGGGCGCTGGGCTGGCTGGCCTTTGGCGTGGTTGGCTTGACGCTAGCGGTGGGCTTGTTGAACAGCCTGGAAGTCCTGGGGAAGCCGCCGCTGGAGGTGCTGCGCAGCGACTGACGGGCGCAGTTATCTTCCACCCTCGGAAACCTCACCCCAAGCAAGGTATCCCATGCTCGCGATAGACCTCACCGGTAAACGGGCCCTCATCGCCGGCGTATCCGACGACGGCGGGTTCGGTTTCGCCATCGCCAAGACCATGGCCGAGGCCGGCGCCAGCATCTGTGTCGGCAGCTGGCCTCCCGCGCTGAGCATTTTTCAGAAGCTGCTGGAGCGGGGCAAGATCGACGGGTCCCTCACCCTGTCGGATGGAAGCAAGATGGCGTTCGAGCGGATTTACCCGCTCGACGCGGGCTATGACGCGCTGGAAGATGCCCCGCAGGAGGTCCGCGAGAACAAGCGCTACAAGGACATCGGCGACTTCAGCATCCGCGGTATGGTCGAGCGGCTGAAGAACGACTTCGGCCCCCAGTGCATCGACATCGTGGTGCACAGCCTCGCCAACGCGCCCGAGGTCCGCAAGCCGCTGATCGAAACCAGCCGCAGCGGCTATCTCACGGCCCTGAGCGTAAGCGCCTACAGCAACGTCGCCCTGGTCCGCGAACTCTCCCCCCTCATGCGTCCGGGCGGTTCCTTCCTCTCGCTCACTTACATCGCGGGCGAACGAGTCATCCCGGGATACGGCGGCGGCATGTCGAGCGCCAAGGCGGCGCTGGAATCCGACACCCGCACCCTCGCCTTCGAAGCGGGTCGCGCGCACGGGGTCCGGGTGAACAGCATCTCGGCCGGCCCCTGGGCCTCCCGCGCCGCATCGGCCATCGGCTTCATCGACACCATGATCAAGTACACCAGCGCCAATTCCCCGCTCCCCAAGCCGATCGACTCGTTCGACGTGGGCCATGCGGCGGCGTTCCTCTGCAGCCCGCTGGCCGCCGCGATTACCGGAACGGTGGTCTACGTGGACTCCGGCTACCACATCATGGGTATGGCGGTCGAGGGCGCGGACACCCCGGGAAGCCCGGTACGGTCGCATTAGCAATCCGCCGATCTTCCGCCCCGATCTCCTGAAAGGCCGGGTGGCCCTGGTCACCGGAGGCGGTACCGGCATCGGCCGGGGCATTGCCAACTCGCTGGCCCGCGCCGGGGCCGACGTGGTCATCGCGAGCCGGAAACCGGAAAACCTGGAAGCGGCCAAGCGGGAGCTGGCGCAACACGGCACCCGGATCCGCACCCTCCCTACCAACGTCCGTGAGGCCGAAACCGTCCGGCACACCGTCGAAGCGGTGGTCGCCGACCTGGGCCGGCTCGACATCCTGGTCAACAACGCCGCCGGAAACTTCTACGCCCCCTCGGCCACCCTTTCGGAGAACGCCTGGAAAGCCGTGGTGGAGACCGATCTCAACGGCACCTTCTTTACGTCGCAGGCAGTCTACCCGGTGATGAAGCAACAGCGGGGCGGGCGCATCATCTCCATTTCGATGACGCTGCATTACCGGGGCTGGCCGATGATGGCCCACGCGACCGCGGCCAAGGCGGGCATCGATGCCCTTACCAGGACGCTGGCGCTGGAGTGGGCGAGCGACGGGATCCGGGTCAACGCCATCGCGCCGGGGCCGATTCCCACGGAAGGGGTTCGCAAGGCGTTCACTCCCACTCCGGGCGCCCCCGACATCTTTACTGAAGAGCACGCTCGTGACACGATCCCGGCGGGCCGCTGGGGCGATCCCAACGACATCGGGGAGATGGTGACCTATCTCGCGAGTCCAGCGGGAGACTGGATTACCGGCGCCATATTTGTAGTGGATGGTGGGTCCTGGCTCAAGGGACCGTGACGGGTACTGAGTACTGGGTACTGCGTACTGCGTACTGCGTACTGCGTACCGCGTCACAGCAACTTTTGAAGAATTGCGAGGCTCATCCTAGTACTCAGTACCCAGCACCGGGAGTCCACATGTTCTTAGGACACTTCGGCGTCGCATTCGGCATGAAGCGGGTGGAGCCTAAACTTTCCCTGGGAACCCTCTTTCTTGCCACCATCCTGGTTGACCTCGCCTGGGGAGTCTTTCTCCTTACCGGGTGGGAGCGGGCCACGATTGTCCCCGGCCTGACCGCCGCCAACCCGATCCAGTTCATCTCCTACCCCATCACCCACAGCCTGCTCGCCGCCTTTGCGTGGGGCGCCTTTGCCGCGATCATCGTGTATTCGTGGCCGACCCGCGACACCAGCAAGCATCACTGGCTCAAGGCTGTGATCGTCGCCGTGGTGGTGGCGTCCCACTGGTTCCTCGACCTGGCCGTACATGTTCGCGACCTGCCCCTGGTGGGTGACCACTCCACCAAGCTCGGGTTCGGTCTCTGGCGCAGCATCCCCGCCACCATCGCCGTCGAGCTGCTGGTGTTCGGCGCCGGGCTCTTCGTCTATTTCCGGTGGCGATCCCGGGGATCGAGCGGTATCACCTGGCGGGTGGCCGCGTTGGCCGGGTTGTTGTTGGCCCTCTTCTTCGCGAACATCCTCGGTCCGCCGCCGTCGAGCATGACCCTGGTCGCAATCGCCGACATTGCCGGAATGATTATCCTGATCGCGCTCGCGGTATGGGCGGATCGCCCGTTGCCCAACCGGGCGCGGGCCGGCGGAGAAAGCGGAGAAAAACATCCAACGCAGAGCCGCAGAGCACGCTGAGAACACGCAGTTGAACTGCAGTTCATATCCTTGAAGTAACACTCGAAGTAATGTTCTCAGCGAGTTCTCTGCGGACTCGGCGCCTCAGCGTTGGACGTTGCTGTTCCCAGCGCCCTCCACAATTTCAGGA
>Ga0070699_100003737_pt1 | contig 13443 bp, 9 predicted proteins | sample KBSK1503metaG_FD_65473 | JGI IMG/M metagenome (GOLD analysis project Ga0070699, IMG submission 65473) | Corn, switchgrass and miscanthus rhizosphere microbial communities from Kellogg Biological Station, Michigan, USA - KBS K1-50-3 metaG | ecosystem: Host-associated > Plants > Roots >...
GTCGCGGGCGACAGGGGCGGCGCCGTGGGCGCTGCGTCTGCGACGGAGGAGGAGGCGGCGGCGGTCGCCGCCGGCTCGAGCGATGCACCGCGGAAGGTCTTGCGCACGACGAGGCCGAACGCGCAGGCGAGGAGCACTCCGGCGACTGTGACGCCGCGCGTCCACGAAATGCCGCCCCGCCCTGCGGCCACCTCGTCGGACAGGGCGGCGGTCCGCGAGAGGGGAATGCTGAACAGCGCCCGGCCGCACTGCACGCAGCTCGGCTCGGTGGCCTTGTTCCGCGCCTCACACCGAGGGCAGATTCGGAATTCGCCCGTGCGCATCCACACGACGCTATGCAAGTCCCACGCCAGAGCCGGTCAAGGTTTGATTTGACGATGCCACCGGCGCGGCCTAGCATCGAATAGCCCTTTTCCAATTCACGGCGCGTGCGTGCGCGGGAGGGTCCCATGAAGGCGCTGATGGCGGTGCTGGTCCTGGCCCTGGCCGTTCCGGCGGCTGCCCAGGAGAAGAGCAAGAAGGACGACAAGAAGCAGGCCCCGGCTCCCGTCGCGGCGTCACCCGATCAGTTGATGCGCGAGGCGGAGCAGAAGGCGGCCGCGGGCGACAAGGACGGCGCCGCCGAGCTGCTGCGGCGGGCCGTCGCGATGCCGACGGCAACCGGCGAGCCTGCCCTGCGCCTCGGGCGCCTCCTCGAGGGCAAGTACGAGTTCGACGCGGCTATCGACGCGTACAAGGTGGCCGGGGACAAGCTCACCGGCGCCGCCAAGGGCGAGGCGCTCGGCCGTATGGCCGTCCTCCAGCAGGTCCGCGGGATGCCCGACGCCGCGGCCACCGCTCAAGCCGCGGCGGCCGCGGACCCGCAGGGCGTCTGGCCCGCGATCGCGCAGGCGCGCGCCATGGCCCGCGAGGGCAAGGCCGACGAAGCGATCGCCCTCGTCCAGAAAGTCGCGGCGACCGGCGGCGCGGCCGCGTCGAGCGCGCTCGGCTACGCGCAGGAGGCGAAGGGGGACCTCGTCGCCGCCGAGGCCTCCTACCGCGCCGCGCTCAACGATCCCGAGCAAAAGGCGATCGCGAGCGTCGGCCTCGCGCGCGTGCTGCGCAAGACGGGCCGCGCGGGGGAGGCCGAGCCCATCCTCAAGAAGGCGATCGAGGATGCGCCGGGCGCGGTGGAGGCGTACAAGGAATCAGCGCGGGTGAAGATCGCCCTCGGCCGCGCCTCCGAGGCGGTGGGCGACGCCGCCACCGCCGCCGCCCTCGCGGAGGGCGACGCCGAGGCGCAGAAGCTCGTGCAGGAGGTGGGCGTCGCGCAGGCCCTTTCCTACCTCGCGACGAACCAGCCCGATCTCGCCATCCAGGACCTCACGAAGCTGCGCGACCAGCACGACTCGGCTCCGGTGCGGGTCGGGCTTGCGCGCGCCTACATCGCCAAGCGGCAGGCCGACCCGGCCATCGTCGAGTTGCAAAAGGCCGTGGAGCTCGAGCCGGCGAACGCCGAGGCGCTGTACCAGCTCGGATACGCGCAGCACATGCTGAAGCGCGACGCCGCCGCGGCCGTGGCCTCGTACGACAAGGCCGTCGCGGCCGATTCGAACAATCTCGATTACCGCACGGCCCTCGCCGCGGCCCTCGTCGACGCGAAGCAGTTCGACCGGGCGGCGACCGAGGCGGGGAAGGTCACCCAGGCCGCCCCCAAGCGCGCCGACGCGTGGATCTATCTGGGGTCGGCACACCTGGGAGCCAAGCGCTACAAGGACGCCATCGCTGCGCTCGACAAGGCGGCGGCTCTCGCCCCGACGAACCCCCAGGCCGAGGCCTACCTGGCGTGGGCCTACTTCGGCCTCAAGGACGCGGCGAACTTCAAGGTGCACGCCGGCAAGGCGAAGGCGCTCGGCCACAAGGAGCCCACGCTGCTCGACTACCTGGCCCGAGTGGAGAAGGGAGAGCCCATCAAGTGAGGAGACCCGGAGTCGTGGGCGGGCTGATCGCGGCGCTGCCGCTCGCCTTGTGCGTCGCGGGATGCGGCGGCGAGGAGCGCAACAAGCGCCAGCAGGCCGTGGCGAACATCACCTCCGACACCGCCGTCCTCGAAGAGGCCTCGTCTGCCGCCAACGCCGTCATCCGCAACAACATGGACTGCGACACCGTCAACGCCGCGCTGCCCGAGGCCAACCACAAGCTCGACGAGGCGGCGGGCCGCATTCGGACGCCGGCCGGCAAGGCCACCCTGGAGTCGATCCGGGCGCAGGTCCGGGCCGTGGCCCAGAACTGCCCTCCCGGCGACGTGGTGCGCCAGCAGCCCCCGCCGCCGTAATCCGAATGCGCTACGCGCGCCGAACGCTCGCGCCGGGAAACGATTTCAGAGCGGTCTCCTACCCATCAATGCGACGTAGACCGCGAACGCCACGCCGAAGCCGACGAACCACGCGTAGTCGTAGAGGGGCTTGAGCGCGGGGATCACCAGCCCGCCCCAGGCCAGCGCGCATCCCAGCAGCGTCGCCGCCACCGCCTTCAGGTTCCACCCGCGGTGGTAGCGGTAGGCGCCGGTGGGGAGGTACAAGTCCTCGAGCTGCAGCCGCGTGCCGCGCGCGACCCAGTAGTCCGCGATCAGGACGCCCGCGATGGACCCCAGCCCACCGGAGTAGCCGAGCAGCCACGTGAAGATGTAGCCGGACGGATCGGCGAGCAGCCGCCAGGGCTGCATCAGGATGCCGATGATCCCGGTGATGAGCCCGCCGGTCTTGAACGAGATGAGGCGCGGGAAGGCGTTGGCGAAATCGTTGGCGGGGGAGACGACGTTGGCCGCGATGTTGACGGCGAGGGTCGCCACCACCGCCGTGAACATAGAGATCGCCACCACCAGGGGCGCCTGGAAGCGGCCCACGAGCTGCACGGGGTCCCAGATCGCCTGGCCGTAGATGATGACGGTGGCGCTGGTGATCATCACCCCCATGGCCGCGAACACCGACATGGTCGTGGGCAGGGCGACCACCTGCCCGACCATCTGCTCGCGCTGGCTGCGGCCGAAGCGGGTGAAGTCGGGCATGTTCAGGGAGAGCGTCGCCCAGTAGCCGATCATCGCGGTGAGGGACGGGATGAAGACGGGGAGGAAGTCGCGCCAGGTGTGCAGCCGTCCGGGCTGATGGAGGAGCGGGCCCAACCCGTGGGCCTGCCGGACCGCCCACACGAGCAGGATCGTCGTCATCACGAGCACGAACGGCGCGGCCCAGTTCTCGACCTTCCGGAGCAGGTCCATCCCTCTATAGATGATGTAGACGTTGATTCCCCAGAAGAGCAGGAACGAGAGCCATTCGGTGGCGGTGTGGCCGCCGAAGCCGGGGCCGAGCAGCGCCGGCCACGAGGGCACGAGGCTCCGGAAGAACGTGTGGAGGGCCTCGCCCCCGATCCACGACTGGATCCCGAACCACCCGCACGCCACGAGCGCGCGCATGAGGGCGGGCAGGTTCGATCCGAGGGTGCCGTAGGCGGCGCGCGCGAAGACGGGGAAGGGTATCCCGTACTTCGTGCCCGGGTGCGAGTTCAGGAGGATGGGCACGAGGACGATCGTGTTGCCGAGAAGGATCGTGATGAGCGCCTGCCACCAGCTCATGCCGGTCGTCATCAGCCCCGACGCCAGCATGTAGGTGGGGATGCAGTGCGCCATGCTGATCCACAGGGCGGCGTAGTTGTAGGTGGTCCAGTTGCGCCGGCTCAGCGGGACGGGAGCGAGGTCGGGGTTGTAGAGGGGGCTGGCCTCGATGCGCCGGGTGTCCGCCAGCTCGACGCGGCCGTCGGGATGGAGGACTTCGGGGGCGCTCGTCATCCTATCAGCGGGCGGCCGGGCTGGCGCTTGACGTACTGGCCCCGGCCGGGCCGGCCCTTGAACTGCCCGTGGTCGACGATGACCTCGCCCCGGGAGAGGACCATGGCCGGCCCGCCGCGCACCACGCGTCCCTCATACGGGTTGTAGTCGACCCGCATGTGATGCGTCTTCGCGGAGAGGGTCGTCTCCTTGTCCGGGTCGAAGAGCACCATGTCGCCGTCGGAGCCGACGGCGATCGTGCCCTTCTTCGGCCACAGGCCGAACATCTTGGCCGGGTTGGTGGAGACGATCTCCACGAAGCGGTGCATGTCGATCTTGCCCGGGCGCACGCCGCCGTCCCACACGAGCATGAGGCGCGTCTCGATGCCGGGAGCGCCGTTGGGGATCTTCGAGAAATCGTCCTTGCCGAGCTGCTTCTGGGGCGGCTCGTTCATGCAGAACGGGCAGTGGTCGGTGGAGACGACCTGGAGGTCGTTCTTGGCCAGCCCCTTCCAGAGCGCCTCCTGGTTCCATTTCTCCCGGAGCGGCGGCGACATGACGTACTTGGCGCCTTCGAACCCGGGCCGCTCGTAGTCGTCGTAGGAAAGGAAGAGGTACTGGGGACAGGTCTCGGCGTAGGCGGGCAGGCCCATGTCCCGCGCCTGCTTCACCTTCTCGAGCGCGTCCGAGCAGGAGAGGTGGACGATGTAGATGGGCACGCCCGCCATCTCGGCCAGGGCAATCGCCCGCCCGGTCGCCTCGCCCTCCGCGCGCGTCGGGCGGGTCAGCGCGTGGTATTTCGGCGCCGTCTGGCCCTTCCGCAGCGCCTCCTTGACGAGCGTGTCGATGACGCCGCCGTTCTCGGCGTGCATGCAGATGAGCCCGCCGTTGTCGCGGGTCTTCAGCAGCGCCTTGAAGATCGTCGCGTCGTCCACCATGAAGACGCCCGGATAGGCCATGAACAGCTTGAACGACGTGACGCCCTCGTGCTTGACCATCCGGTCCATCTCGCCCGAGACCGCGTCCGTCAGCTCTCGCACGATCATGTGGAACGCGTAGTCGACGACGGCCTTGCCCTCCGCCCGCTTCATCCAGCCTTCGTAGGCGGGGTACAGCCCCTCGCCGAAGTTCTGGATCGCGAAGTCGACGAGGGTCGTGGTGCCCCCGTGCGCGGCCGCGATCGTGCCCGTCTGGAAGTCGTCGGCCGAGTTCGTCCCGCCGAAAGGCATGTCGAGGTGGGTGTGGACGTCGATCCCGCCGGGCATGACGAGCTTGCCCGACGCGTCGATCACCGTCTCCGCGGGCACGTTCAACCCCTGGCCGATCAGGCTGATGACGCCCTTGTCGACGTACACGTCGGCCTGATAGCGATCGGACGCGGTCACGACGGTGCCGTTCCTGACGAGGGTGGTGGACATGGGGCCTCCGGCGAGCGATGCCGGGAAGATGATACAGTGTGCCGGCCCTTGGATCCTGTTTCATTGAGGGCCGGGAGATCATCGGATGAAGCGCTCGGTCGCGACGTTCGCCGTGGCCGCGGCGGTGACGTTCGGCGCACGCGAGTCCTCGGCGCAGGCGGTCCAGAACATCGTCCTTCGCAACTCCTTCAACCCCATCGGCGCCGGCGCCCGCGGACTCGGGATGGGCGGCGCCTTCATCGGCGTGGCCGACGACGGCACCGCCGCCTCCTTCAACCCCGCGGGCCTGGCGCAGCTCCGGCGGACGGAGCTGGCCGTGGTGGGCTTCGGCGACGAGCTGAAGGTCACCCAGCAGGTGGGGGACCGGGCGGTCACCCTGCCCACGCTGCGCCATCAGGCCCCGGATTTCGTCGGGCTGTCGGTGCCCTTCGACGTCGGCGGGAAGAACCTGACCGTCGAGCTGTCCTACCAGCGGGCGGTCGACCTGTTCGGCAAGGGGGTTGCCTCCACCTCGGACATCGTGTCCTTCAAGGACCTGAAGATCAATCAGCCGGGCAACGCCAGCGTGCTCGCCAACGTCAGTCCCGAGCAATCGGGGGCGTTCCACGTGGCCAGCCTCGCCACCGCCTACCAGGTCACGTCGCGCCTGTCGCTCGGCGCCGCCGTGAACGTCTGGATCGCGAGCTGGAGCGACACGGGCGACGTCGATTTCCGCGTCAGCACCATCGCCGCGGCCGGGCGTCCGGCCGTCGTGCTGCGGGACGCCAGCCACGCGTTCCAGCAGAAGCAGTCCATGCGAGGCTTGAACGCGAACGTCGGCCTCCTCCTGAAGTACCCGCGCCTCAGCCTCGGCGGGGTCCTGCGCATGCCTTTCGCCGGCGATTACAACCTCACCGAGACGGGGAAGCAGAGGGTGGCCGACATCGGCCAGCCGGAGCAGACGGCCGACGTGGACATCACGGTCGGCAGCCGGCTGCGCTGGCCGCGCAGCGCGGGCGTGGGTCTCGCCCTCCGGCCCTTCAAGGGGATGACCCTGGCCGGGGACTTCACGCGCTCGCACTGGTCGCGCACGGCCATCGAGGCCGTGCCCGACGGCGCCCTGCTCACGACGGCAGACCCCAACACCACCACTTATACCGACCTCAACTTCTTCGACCTGCTCCCCGCCTCCCAGACGGCCACCACCGACACGAGCCAGTGGCGCGCCGGGGGCGAATACCTGGTGCTGACGCCCAAGATCATCATCCCCCTGCGCGGCGGCTGGTTCCGCGACCGCTCGCCGGTGCGCGACCTCGCCACCGACGAAGGGCGCCGCATCGACGGATGGACCGCGGGCTCGGGCCTGAACTTCAGCCGCCTGGTCCTCGACGTGGCCTTCGAGCGCAGGAAGAGCGAAGGCGTCGTCGGCCTCCGGCTGCGCAGGGGCAAACCCGTCACCTCCGGCGCCACCACCGAGAACGTGCGCGAGGACCGGATCGTGGCCTCCCTGATCTATCGGGCGGGGGGCGACGACGATCCGTTGAAGCGGGCGCTCCGTTACCTGTTCGCGGGCTCCAAGGACGACGAGAGCCACTAGGGTGCGCGGGCGATGCGGCGTCGCGGGAGCGGCGCTGGCCGCGCTGCTCGCGGCCTCGAGCCTCCAGGCCGAGGAGTGGTTCGACGCCTACTCCCGCGGCCTGGAGGCCCTCAGGCAGAAGCAGGGGCCGAGGGCGGCGCAGCTGTTCGAAAGGGCCATCCGCCTGCGCCCGGAGCCAGGCACCAATCTCATCACGTACGGCACCAACCGCCTCGATCGCTACCATCCCTATCTCCGGCTCGCCGAGGCGTACTTGCTGAGCGGCGAGCCCGAGAAGGCGAAGGAAGCGCTGACGCGCTCGGAAGCCCGGGGCAAGGAGCCGGCCGACGAGCGATCGCGGCTGGCGGTGCTCGCGAGCGACGCCGCGGCGCGGGCCCGAGCCGCGGCCGCGACGCCCCCGCCCGTCGCGGCCCCCCCGCCGACGACCCTCGCCCAGGCTTCACCACCACCTCCTCCGACCACGCTCGCGGCAGTGGTCACTCCGCCTCCCACGACCCTGGCCGCCGCGACCCCGCCTCCCGCCGGCCGCCCGACGGGTACCCTCGACCTGCGCAGCGACCCGCCGGGCGCCACCGCCCTCATGGACGGCCGCCTGCTGGGAACGACACCGCTGAAGATGGAGGTGGACGCGGGACTCCATCAGGTCACGCTGCGGAAGGAAGGATCGGCCGACCTCACGTTCGCGACGAGGATCGACACGGGCAAGACCGTCACCGAGAAGCACGCGCTCGTGGCCACCGCCCCCGTACCCTCGGCCGCGCCGCCCACGCCCGCGGAGGCGTCGCTCGTCGTCTACTCCGATCCCCCCGGCGCAACCCTGTACCTCGACGACGAGCCCCTGGGCGCCACCGATGCCAGTACCGGCCGCCTGGTGAAGACCGGCCTCGCGCCGGGCGCCCACCGCGTTCGCCTTGCGCTCCCGGGCCGAGTCGATTTCACGCAAGAGGCCCGGCTCGCCCCGGGTGGGCCGACGACCATCCGCGGCACGCTCACCGCTCCGGCTCCGTCGGGCCTCGACCGGCGGCTGGTGGCTCTCGGTGGCGGTCTCGTGGTCCTCCTGATCGTCGTCGGCCTCGTCGTCCGGCGGCGGTCGGCGAGGGAGGTGGAGGGCACCGTGGTGCTGCCGCCGCGGCCGGCGCCCACCGGCCGGGGGAGGACCGTCACCGCCACGCCGAGAACACCGGGCACCGGCCGGACGATCAGCCCCAGCCCCACCGAGGTGCCCATCGTCACGCTGTCCAACGACCTGGACCTCGAGACGCGCGCCCTAAAGGCCGCGACCAGGCCCAGCGGGGCGAACGAGGCCTTCGGCGAGTACCGCCTGAAGGAGCCGCTCGGCAAGGGCGGGATGGCCGCCGTGTTCAAGGCGGAGCGCCGGGGCGAGGTGTGCGCGCTGAAGCGCCCGCTGGCGGCATTCCTCGAGGACCCGGAGTTCCTGGAACGCTTCCTCCGCGAGGCGGAGATCGGACGAACGCTCCATCACCCGAACATCATCCGGATCTTCGAGCGCGGGGACGTGGAGGGCGTCCCGTACTTCACCATGGAGCTGATCGAAGGCGAGACCCTGCAGGCCCTCGTCAAGCGCAACGGCGCCCTCACTCCCCGCAAGGCGGCGGCCCTCGTGAGCCAGGTCGCCGAGGCGCTCGACTACGCCCACCTGAAGGGCGTCGTTCACCGCGACTTGAAGCCGTCGAACATCATGCTCCTGCGCGACGGCACGGTGAAGGTGATGGACTATGGCATCGCCCGGGCCCGGCGCTTCGAAGGGCTCACCGTGACCGGCGCGTTTCTCGGCACCCCCGATTACGTCGCTCCCGAGACGGCCGAAGGAAAGGGCGCCGACGCCCGGAGCGACCTGTACTCCCTGGGGATCGTGTTCTACGAGATGCTGACCGGGAAGAAGCCCTTCGTGGGCGACACGCCCTTCGCCACGCTGAAGAAGCACTGCACCGAGGCCCCCACGCCGCCCTCCGCCCTGAGCCCCGACGTTCCCCGCGAGCTGGAGGAGATCGTGTTGCGGCTGATGAGCAAGGACCCGGCCGAGCGCTACCCGGGGGCCGAGGAGCTGCTGATCGCGCTCCGCAGCTATCTGAACCGGGCCGCGTAGGGAGCACGAGCCGCGAGAACCGCGGCGATGTAACCTAGAGGCTTGAAACCCCGCCGCTTCGTCCCCCTCCTGCTCGTCGCGCTCGCCGCGCTGGCCGTGGCGCTGCTGCCCGCGGCCCGGCTCCGGCGGGAGGCGCTCGAAAGCCAGGTCCGTGCACGCATCCAGGCCGAGGCGGCGCGGCGTGGGTTGTTGGCGCAGGTCGATGGGGTGCGGGTCGGGTTCCGACCGCCGCTCCTCCTCACGGGCCTGCGGGTCGCCCGGCCCGGGAAGTGGTCGTGGGCGGCCGATACGGCCGCGCTCACGCTGCGTCCGCGAGGCCAGGGCCTTCTCGGCCGCGCGCGCGTGGCCCTGGGCGCGGTGAAGATGACCGCGCCCGGCGGGCTCGCCGTCGACCTCGTCCCTACCGTCTGGGACATCACGACGGACGGCGCCGGAAGACAGTCGCTCGATCTGCGCGAGCCCGCCTCAGGCCTCACGCTCACGCGCCGGCCCGGCCTCGCCGGCCCCGCTCTCGAGGCGCGCGCCGTGGGCGCGCCGCTCGGCTCCTTGCTCACGCTGCGCCGGGATGGGGTGCGGATGTTCGATGCGGGCGTGGTGGATGGCCGGATGGGACTCGGAAGCGCCGGCGACTCGACCACCTTCGACCTCGACATGGAGGCGCGCGGCGCGCGCATCGTCACTCTCGACGGCGCGACGGGCGAGAGCGCCGAGCCCTTCGGGCCGCCGGCGGACCTGCGGCTTCGGCTCGCCGGGACCTGGCGCGGCGTGGAGGGCCGGCTGGATCTGCCCCGCTGGCAGATAGCCGTGGATGGCTTGTCACTGGCGGGCTCGCTTTCGCTGGCCGCCGTTCCCCGCGATCCCCGGCTGACGCTGGCCTTCGAGGCCGAGCGCGTCGACCTCGCGCGGCTGCTGGTCTTGTCGGCGCCAGACGCCCCCTCGGCCGTCGGCGCCTCGATGGGCGATGGCCACGCCGCGGACAGCCTGGGATCGGCCTCGCTGTCGGCCCGCGTGACCGGAGCGCTTTCCGACGCCGCGTCCTTCAGCGTGTGGCAACGGCTCGACTTCAGCCCTCCGAGGCGGATCCCGCCTTCGATCGAGCGGCTGCGTCGCGATTTCGTGCAGGAGGTCACGCAGCCGGACGGCGAACGCCGCGCCATCGACGTCTCTCCCTCCTCGCCGGACTTCGTGCCTTTGCGCGACGTCCCGCCGCTGCTCGTCCGGACGCTGCTGCTCGGAGAGGACGCGGGGTTCTTCGGGCACCACGGCATCGATCTCGCCGAGGTGCCCGCGGCCGTCCTCACCGATTGGAGCCGCGGCCGCGCGGCCCGCGGCGCGTCCACGATCACGCAGCAGCTCGCCAAGAACCTGTTCTTGTCGCGCGACAAGCGCCTGGGCCGAAAGCTACAGGAGGTCGCGCTCGCGTTGTTGCTGGAGGCGGCGCTCGGCAAGGAGCGGATCCTCGAGATCTACCTCAACGTGATCGAGTGGGGGCCCGGCGTGTACGGGCTGCGGCCGGCGGCGCGGCGCTACTTCGACAAGGATCCGGCCGAGCTCACCCCGGGCCAGATGGCGCTGCTGGTCGCGCTCATCCCCGGTCCGGTGAAGTACCAGAGGTCGATCGCGACCGGAACCCCGTCGCCCGGCTTCCGCCCGCTCGTGGACCGCCTCCTCGCCAAGCTGCGCTCGGTGGATGCGATCAGCGAGGAGGAGTACGAGAGCGCCCTCGCCGAGGACCTCCGCGTCGTGCCGGCGGGCGCCGGCGAATGATGCACGACTTCGAAGCGATCCGTTGTCAGGGCCGGAAGGCGCGGTCGCGGGCGAAGACGATGGCCTGGGCCCGCGTCCACACGCCGAGCTTGTCGAACAGGTTCGAGACGTGGTTCCGCACGGTCTTCTCGCTGATGTTCAGGCGCTCGCCGATGTCGGCGTTGCCGAGCCCCTCGCTGATGAGGGCCAGGATCTCACGCTCGCGAGGCGACAGGGCTTCGAAGGCCGGGTGCTCGCCGCCCCGGGGCGCGGCCACGCCGAGGAACTCGAGAGCGGTCTGGCCGAAGCGCGCCCAGGCCGGCTCGTGCTCGAGGAGGACGTGGTTGTCCGACTCGAGCTCCACGAACTCGGCGCCCGGTATGCCCGACGCCAGGAGCCGGCCTTCGGCGATCGGGCAGACCTGATCGTCGCGGGCATGGAGCACCAGCGTCGGGGCACGCACGGCGGAGAGCAGGTCCATCACCTGGAGGTCGGCGCGGGACTGGAGCAGCTCGGCCGCGATCTCGGGCGTCGTCGTCTTGCGGCACAGGTCGTTCCACCATTCGATCTGCTCGGCGCTGCCGCCCGGAATGAAGCGTGACGTGAAGACCTGGCGAAAGGCGGGGTTCTGCTTGCCCCAGCCGGTGCGGGTCAGCTCGACGATGGCCTCGTACTGGCTCCGGCCGGGGCCGGCCGGGCGGTGCGTCCAGCCGCGCGCGTAGCCGCCGTACAACACCAGCGCGGACACGCGCTCCGGGTGGCGCACGGCGTAGGCGACGCAGACGGCGGCCCCCTGGGAGATGCCGAGGAGCGCGAAGGGCTCGGAGGGGCCGGCCGCCTCGACGACGCTCTCGAGATCGGCCACCCAGCGCTCCCGCGAGAGGTCGCCGGTCTGCCGGTCGCTCATGCCGCAGCCCCGCTCGTCGTATCGGATGTAGCGGAAGTGACCGGAGAGGAACCGCATCCAGTGCCGCCAGACCGGGCTGTCCCAGTCGTACTCGAGATGAGAGAGCCAGTTCGCGGCCTTGACCAGCGGCGGGCCGGAGCCCGCTTCGGCCCAGGCGAGCTGGATGCCGTCGGAGGTGCGGACGTAGCGGATGCGCTGGCGGGACATTCGTCCTGGGGTCCTCCCGGCATTCTAGCCGGATCGGGACATCCGTCCCATGGTGAGGCCCCGGGGAACGCGTCACGCCATCGGCTTCATCGGCGGTTTCGGCGTGCCGCGGCCGCTCGACGGCACCGCCCGCCATCCGATCGGAGCGGCGGTCGCGATCGACGCGGGGCTGCTCGGCCTCTTCGCCGTCCAGCACAGCGTGATGGCGCGTCGCTGGTTCAAGGAGTGGTGGACGAGGCTCGTGCCCTGGCCGGTGGAGCGCTCGACGTACGTGCTCTTCTCGAGCCTGGCCCTCATCGCCCTGTTCGCGGGCTGGCGTCCCCTGGGCGGCAGCGTCTGGTCGGTCGACGACCCGACGGCGCGGCTGGTGCTGCGCGCGCTGTTCGCGTTCGGCTGGGGCCTGGTGCTCGTGTGCACGTTCCTGATCGGCTGGTTCTTCGCGTTCTGGATGACGCCGACCATGACCCTCTCGCACCTGCTCTTCGCGATCGCGACCACGGCGTACATCCTCGTCGCCATCCAGTTCGAGGAGCGGGACCTCGTCCACGAGCACGGGCGCGCCTACGACGACTATCGGGGGCGCGTGCCGATGCTTTGGCCTTTTGGCCGCCGATCCGATGGGGAAGTGACCGCTCAGGCCCGGACCGGCTCCGCGTAGCCCTCCTGGGGCTCGTGGCCCCCCTGGTAGTCCGAGTCGGCCGGCCGGCGGATCTGCGAGTGGGCCACGATGCGGTCGCGCCGTAGGCCGCGGAAATCCTCCAGCCGCTTCCACCCCCGGTGGGCGTTCCGGTCGAGGAACTCCATCATGCCCTGCACGAGTCGCTTCACGACGTTGGGGCCGACGGCGTGGTCGAGCATCGCCGCCGTGCAGACCTGGATCGTGCCGCACCCGAGCAGGAAATAGTTCAGCGCCTGGTTGAAATCCGCGATGCCGCCGATCCCGGAGAAGCTCTTCTCGGGGAAGGCGCGGGTCATCTGCGACATCTTGGCGAGCGATTGGGGAAGGATGGCCGGCCCGCCCAGGCCCCCGCTGGAGACGAGCCCGTCCACGTTCATCTCGAACTCCAGCGTCTCGGGGTCGATCAGGGGAAGCGAGGGGAACGTGTTCGACGAGACGACCGCGTCGCCGCCGCCGGTGAACACCGCGCCCGCCTCGAGGACGATGTCGGTCGTCGACGGCGTGAGCTTGGCCCAGACCGGGACCTTCGCAACCTGCTTCACGACCTGGGTGACGCCGGAGCACAGCTTCTGGTCCTTCCCGATGTTGGAGCCCATGTCCTCGCGGTCCATGTGGGGACAGGAGAGGTTCAGCTCGAGTCCGTCGGCGCCCTGCTCCTGGCAGGCGGTGGCCAGCATCCGCCAGTGGTCCAGCTCCTTGTCGCTGCCCGATCCGGCCATGATCGACGCGATCAGCACCCGGTCGGGGAAGGCCTTCTTGATGCGGCCGATGCGGGGCACCCACCAGTCCAGCGTCTTGTCGGAGATCAGCTCCCAGTTCCAGGAGGACTGGAGCACGCCGCCTCGCCCCTTGTTCATCGACGACACTCCGAGATCGGGGTAGTAGCGCAGGAACTTGGTCTTCGGTCCCGCGACGTTCACGACGGGATGAAGCCCTATCGTCTTGGTGACCACACCGCCCCAGCCCGCCTCGAACGCGCGCAGGATGTTGCTCTCCGACTC
>Ga0070699_100003738_pt1 | contig 13439 bp, 12 predicted proteins | sample KBSK1503metaG_FD_65473 | JGI IMG/M metagenome (GOLD analysis project Ga0070699, IMG submission 65473) | Corn, switchgrass and miscanthus rhizosphere microbial communities from Kellogg Biological Station, Michigan, USA - KBS K1-50-3 metaG | ecosystem: Host-associated > Plants > Roots >...
CCGTAGCAGGGGTAGAAGGCCTCCGGCCGGAAGCCGCACGGCGCGAAGGTCCTCGCGAACTCCTCGAGGGTCTCCGCCCGCACCGGCTCGCCGCCGCAGAAGGCCACGGACCAGCTGCTCAGATCCAGCAGGGCCCGCTGCTCGGGCGTGATCTTCTGGGTGCAGAGGTCGAAGGCAAAATTCGGGCCCCCGCTGGTCGTCCCGCGATGGCGGGAGATGGCCTGGAGCCAGCGGAACGGCTTCTGGAGAAAGGCCGCGGGCGACATCAAGATGTTCGGGCGCCCCACGTAGAGCGGCTGGAGGATGCCGCCCACCAGCCCCATGTCGTGATAGCTCGGCAGCCAGAACACGCCGGAGGACGACCGGGTATGCTCGAAGGCGTGCTTGATCACCTCCGAGTTGTGCATCAGGTTCGCGTGGCTCAGCATCACGCCCTTGGGCGTTCCCGTCGAGCCCGAGGTGTATTGAAGGAATGCCAAAGTCTCGCCGCTGATGGCCGGCGGCTCCCACTCCGCCTCGTACTTCTCATCCGGCGCATGGGCGGGCGCGTCGGTCGAGAGCCAGCGAAGCTCCTTCAGATCCGGCGTCTGGTCGATCAGCGGCTTGACCCGCTCCAGGACCGCGTCGGTGGTGAGCGCCAGCGTGGCGCCGGCATCGGCGGCGATGGCCTGGAGCCCGGTGGGCGGGCGGTTCAGGCGCGGCGGAAACGCCGGCACCGCGATCACGCCGGCATAGTGGCAGCCGAAGAACGCCGCGATGAACTCGAGCCCGGGCGGATAGAGAAGGAGCGCGCGCTGACCCTGGAAGCCCTGCGACGCCAGCCGGGCGCCGATGGCGCGAGCCTGACGGTCGAGCTCCCCGTAGGTCAGGTGGGCTTCTTCGGACTCTCCGTCGACCAGGAAGGTATACGCGCGGTCGTTCGCCTGCCGGTCAGCGCGGTGGCGCAGCAAGTCCACCAGGGTCGTTGGTCCCAGAAGCTGACGGTCAGGTTTTGGCATCTTCTCGACGGGCACTCGGCTGGGCGGACCGGCCGGAAGACGCCCTATTGCTGGTTAGACGATTCAATTACTGTACCAGTGCATGAGAGGCGAGTCGGCACCCCCATTCGGTGGGCAGAATCCAGCATCCACCGGCCCTATCGGGCCCGTGTAACATACCAGAATTGATTGCCTAATAAGTGTCGCGATCCCGGCATGGTAAATCCTCTTCCCATCTCGATTCGCCCCCTCGAGCCAGGGAACAAAAGGCAACTGAAGGCCTTCATCAAGCTTCCTTGGAGAATTTACTCGGGTAATTCTTACTGGGTGCCCCCCCTGATCCTCGACCAGCTCCGCTTCTTCGCCCCGGGCAAGAACCCGTACTTCTCCCACTCCGCCGCCCAGCTCTTCATGGCCTTCCGGGGCGACGAGCCCGTGGGACGCATCTCGGCGCACGAGAACAACCAGCACGTCCGGATTCACCAGGACGGCGCGGGATTCTTCGGGTTCTTCGAATGCGTCGACGACCAGGTAGTGGCCGATGCTCTGCTCGACGCCGCCTCGCGATGGCTACGGGAGCGGGGCCTCCGGACCATGCGGGGGCCGCTGAGCTTCTCCGTGAATCACGAAGCCGGATTGCTCATCGACGCCTTCGATCAGCCGCCCCTCATCCGGATGACCTACAATCCCCCGTACTACGCGGCCCTGCTCGAGGGATACGGGTTGCGGAAGGTCCAGGACCTCCACGCGTATGTCCTGTTCGAGAGCGGGGGAATTCCGGCGCGCCTGCGCGGCCTGTCCGAGCTTGTCCTCGAGGACCCCAAGCTCGTCGTCCGTAAAGTGGAGCTGCGCGATCTCAAGAACGAGATGAAGCGCATCAAGACGATCTATGCCGAGGCGTGGGCCGGGAACTGGGGCGCCGTTCCGCTCACCGACGAGGAGCTGGATCACATCGTCGCCGAGCTCCGGCTGATCTACGAGCGGGACATGTTCTTCATCGCCGAGTACGACGGCGAGCCGGCCGGCATGTCGCTGGTGCTGCCCGACATGAACCAGGCGCTCCGGAGAGCCAACGGCCGGCTCTTCCCGCTGGGATTGCTCAGGATCCTCTGGCATCGGCGAAAGATCGACGCCTGGCGCATGCCGATCCTGGGGGTCCGGCACACGCACCGGATGCGGGGCATCGAGGTGGTCTTCATCTGTCGCACCTTCGACGTCGCCATGACCAAGCGGAACTACCGGAAGGGCGAGATCTCGTGGGTGCTCGAGTCCAATACCGCCGCCATCGCGGTGCTGAAGAAGCTGGGCGCGCGCCGGGAGAAGACCTACCGGATCTACGAGAAGCCGCTTGCGTAGGCGGATCCTCTTCATCTGCGGCTCGATGAACCAGACCACCCAGATGCACCAGATCGCCCGGCATCTCACGGAGCACGCGCAGGCCTTCTCGCCCTTCTACTTCGACGGCCCCACCGAGATGCTGCGGCGGCTGGGGCTGGTCGAGTTCACCATCGCGGGCAACAAGCTGGCGAGACGCTGCCGCGAGTATCTGCAGGCGAACGGCCTCGCCATCGACTATCAGGGCCGGCAGGGGCCCTACGACCTGGTGGTCACCTGCACCGACCTCTTTCTTCCGAGGAACATTCTCGCGAGCCCCATCGTGCTGGTCCAGGAAGGGATCACGGACCCGGAATCGGCCGTCTATCACCTCGTCAAGCGCCTGTCCTTCCTTCCGCGGTGGCTGGCGGGAACGGCCACCACCGGGCTCAGCGACGCCTACCGGGCCTTCTGCGTCGCCAGCGAGGGCTATCGCGACTTCTTCATCCGGAAGGGTGTGCGTCCCGAGAAGATCTCCGTGACGGGCATCCCCAACTTCGACGACTGCCGCCGGTACCTCCGCAACGATTTCCCCCATCGCCACTACGTGCTCGCGTGCACGTCGCCGCTGCGGGAGATATTCCGGGGCGAGGACCGGGAGGCCTTCATCAAGCGGGCAGTCGAGATCGCCGCCGGGCGGCGCCTCCTCTTCAAGCTCCACCCCAACGAGAACGTTGACCGCGCCATCCGCGAGATCAACCGGCACGCGCCGGGAGCCACGGTGTTCACGTCCGGCAGCGCCGAGGAGATGATCGCGAACTGCGACGTCCTGCTCACGCGGTTCTCGTCCACGGCCTTCGTCGGCCTGGCGCTGGGGAAGGAAACCTACTCGGACTTCGACATGGACGAGCTGCGCCGGCTGATGCCCATCCAGAACGGCGCGGCGGCCGCGGGCATCGCCGCCGTCTGCCGCCGGCTTCTCGGCGAGGGGGCGAAGAGCTGATGTACAGTGACTTTCTATGAGCGTGGGAGCGGCCGCGAGCGACCGGCGTGATGACCGGCGGCGCGTGGTGGTGACCGGCATGGGCGTCGTGACCCCCATCGGGGAGACCCCGGCCGAGTTCAGCGCCTCGCTCCGGGCGGGACGGTCCGGCATCGGGCGCTGGAAGCACATGGACGAGCGCACGCGGTCCAAGATCGGCGGCGACCTGTGCGAGTTCGATCTCGCCGCGCACTTCGAACGGGTCGGGGCGGGCTACCCGCCGCCCATGATCCAGCACGCGCGCAAGGTCCTGCGCTCCACGCCGCTCACCGGCCGGCTGGCCGGCGCCGCCGCGCTCCAGGCATATCTCGACGCCGGCCTCCACGGGGCCGCGCTCGACCCCGAGCGGGTCGGGCACGTGGCGGGCGGCAACAACCTGAACAACAACTACTTCGTGGAGAACGTCCGCGCCTTCGAGAAGGACCCGGACGGCATCGATCCCCTGCTCGGGATGGTCTTCTGGGACACCGATGTCCTCGGCAAGATCGGCGAGCTCCTCACCGTCAAGGGCCCCAACTACATGGTCGGCAACGCGTGCGCGAGCGGCAATGCGGCGCTCATCTCCGCGATCGATCTCCTGCGCGCGGGCCGCGTGGACACGGTGGTGGTCTCCGCCGCCACCCAGGAGCTGGATCCGGTCGCGCTGCAGGGGTGGGCGCTGATGGACGCGCTGGTGTGGAACGCCTTCGCCGACGCGCCCACCCAGGCCAGCCGCCCCTTCGACGCGCGACGCGGGGGCTTCGTGCCCGGCGAGAGCGCGGGCGCGGTCGTCCTCGAGACGCTCGCCGGCGCGCGCGCGCGCCGCGCGCGGGTCCATGCCGAGCTGCTGGGCGGCGCGTCCACCTGTGACGCGACCCGGCTGCCGAAACCCGTGGTGGACGGCCAGGTGCGGGTCATGCGCGGCGCCCTGCGCGACGCCGGCGTCACGGCGGAGCAGGTCAACTACATCAATGCCCACGGCACCTCGACCATCCTCGCCGATGCGGCGGAGGTGGACGCGATCAAGCAGGTGTTCGGCGAGCGCGCGTCCCGCATCCCCATCAACGCGACCAAGTCCATGCTCGGGCATTGCCTGACCGCGGCGGGGCTGGTCGAGCTGGTGGCGCTGCTCGTGCAGATGAAGGACGGGTTCCTGCATCCGACCATCAATCTCGACGAGCCGGAGCCCGGCTTCGGGCTCGACTTCGTCCCCCATCAGGCCCGCCCCTACGACATCGAGGTCGGGATCTCGAACTCCTTCGGCTTCGGCGGGCTCAACGCCTGCGTGGTCGTGGGCCGGGCTCCGTAAGTGCCCGCTGCTCCGGGACCGGCGATCGTCGTCCAGCGCCTCACCAAGCGGTACGGCGAGCATCTGGCCGTGGACGACATCTCCTTCGAGGTCCGCGCCGGCGAGGTGTTCGCGTTCCTGGGGCCGAACGGCGCCGGCAAGACCACCACCGTCGAGATCATCGAGACCATCCGGCCCCCGACGTCGGGGACCGTGACCGTGCTCGGCATGGACGTCACCACCCGAAAGCGCGACATCGTCCCCCGCATCGGCGTGCTGCCGCAGGGCTTCAGCTCGTTCGACAAGATCACGGTGCGGGAGACCATCCAGTACTACGCGCGGCTCTTCTCCCGCGCCCACGCCGACATCGACGGCCTCATCAACCTGGCGAATCTCGGCGGCAAGCGCGACGACCAGTTCCGGAACCTCTCCGGAGGCCTCAAGCAGCGTCTCGGCATCGCCATCGCCCTCGTGAACGACCCCGAGGTTCTCTTCCTCGACGAGCCGACCACCGGGCTGGACCCGCGGGCGCGGCGCGAGGTGTGGGACGTCCTGCTCGGGCTCAAGGAGAAGGGCAAGACGGTCTTCCTCACCACGCACTACATGGAGGAAGCGGAGCTCCTCGCCGACACGGTGGCCATCATCTCCAAGGGGAAGATCATCGCGCGGGGCTCGCCCGACGAGCTCATCGAGCGCACCGCGAACTATCTGGTCCTCACGCTGAAGACCGCGGACGGGAAGCCGGCCGAGGTCCTCCGCGGGATGGGCTACGAGCCCGCCCTGGACGGGCCCCACACCCTCAAGCTGCGGGTCGAGCACACCGACGAGGTCCGGAAAATCCTCAGCGCGCTGGCGGAGGCGGGGACATCGGCCCTCGGGCTGGACGTTCGCAAGCCCAACCTGGAGGCGGTGTTCCTCACGCTCACCGGCGAGGCGCTCCGCGAAGGCGCGCCGGCGGGGGCGCCGCAGTGAGCCCGGGGGTCATCGGCGCCAACCTCGTCGTGAGCCTCAAGACCTTCACGCGCGAGAAGTCCGCCATGTTCTTCACGCTCGCCTTCCCCATCATCCTGATCCTCGTGTTCGGCACCATCTTCCTGCACCACGGCAACGAGACCTTCGACCTCCACGTCCAGGATCTCGACCGGACGGACGCGTCCGCCCAGCTCGTGAAGATCCTCGAGCTGAACGGACGCTTCCGGCTCACGTCGGTGGATCCGACGCTCGATGCCGCGCGCTACGCCAAGGAAGGCAAGGCCGGGCTCGTCGTCGTGATCCCTGCCGGCTACGAGAAGGCGTTCGCGCGCCGGCTGGGCCTGATGGGGGGAGTGCCCAATCCGTCCTTCCGCGACCCGAACGCCTCGGTCACGATCACCTACATCTACGACGCCAGCCCCACGGCGGCCTCCACCATGATCCAGCTCCTGCAGTCCGCGTTCGCGGTGGCCAACCAGCGGATGTCCGGGCAGCCGCCGTTCATCAAGACGGTCGAGACCTCGACCCGCTCCCACCAGGTGCGCTTCATCGAGTTCTTCGTGCCCGGCATCATCGCGATGTCGGTCATGACCTCGAGCCTGTCGGGCGCCGTGAACATGAACGCGGAGCTCCGGCAGAAGGGCGTCATCAAGAAGCTCTCCACCACGCCCATCACCCGGACGGACTGGATCCTGTCCAATATCCTGTACCAGATCCTCCTCGCCATCATCTCCGCCACCGCCATCCTCGCCGTGAGCTACGCGGTGTTCAGCGTCCGGCTCCAGATCAACGGGTGGCTCCTCGCCTTCATCCTGCTGGCGGTGTTCGCCTTCGCCGGCATCGGGATGATCCTCACCCGCGTGGCGAAGGAGGCGGAGAGCGCGACGGCGGCGGCCAATGTCCTCATGTTCCCGATGATGTTCCTGTCGGGGAGCTTCTTTCCCCTCGAGCTGATGCCGGGCTTTCTCCAGGCGATCGCGCGGGTGCTGCCGCTCTACTACGTCAACGAGGGGCTGCGCGCGGCCATGGTGTTCGTGGACCACGGGGCGGCGCTGCGCTACGCCGCGATGATCGGGGCTTTCGCGATCGTGGTCTTCCTCCTGGGCATCCGGACCACGAAGTGGGAAGAGGCCGTCACGTGACGGCCCAGGACGTTTCGATGGCAGCCGGCCCTCTGGCGGGCAAGGTCGCTCTCGTCACCGGCGGCTCCCGGGGCATCGGGCGCGCCACCGCGCGCAAGCTGGCCGCGGCCGGCTGCGACGTGGCCGTCAACTACTTCAATAGCCACGACGAGGCCGAGGCCGTGTGCGCGGAGGTCCGGGCGCTGGGGCGGCGCGCCTGCGCCATCCAGGCCAATGTCGGATCGCCCGACAGCGTGGGCGAGCTCTTCGACGAGCTCGGCAAGCACTGGGACCGCCTCGACATCCTCGTGAGCAATGCGGCCAGCGGCGTGCTCAAGCCCGTGCTGGAGATGACGCTCAAGCACTGGCGCTGGTGCCTGGAGACCAATGCCCTGGCGCTGGCCCTCCTGGCCCAGCGTGCCGTCCCTCTCATGCCCGAGGGCGGCCGGATCGTCGCCCTGTCGAGCCTCGGCGCCAGGCGGGCCATTCCCGGCTACGGCTTCATCGGGGCGTCCAAGGCCGCGCTGGAGTCCCTGGTGCGCTCGCTCGCGCTGGAGCTGGGGCCGCGCGGCATCCGCGTGAACGCCGTGAGCGCGGGCGTCGTGGATACCGATGCCCTCCGCTCCTTTCCCAACCGGGACGCTCTGCTATCCGAGTTCGCGGAGCGCGCGCCGGCGGGCAAGACCCTCACCGTCGAGGACGTGGCGGGTGCGGTGTACCTCCTCTGCCTGCCCGAGGCCGCCATGGTGACCGGCCACACGCTCGTCGTGGACGGCGGCTTCGGCGTCACCGGCTGAGGCGCGCATGCTGACGGACTCCGGGCTGGCGGGCAAGGTGGTCCTGGTGACGGGCGGCAGCCGCGGCATCGGCCGCGCCGTCGTCGAGACCTTCGCCGCCGAGGGGGCGGACGTGACCTTTCTCTTCCGCGATAACAAGGCCGCCGCGGACGAGGTGGTCGCCGCCGGGCGCGCCGCCGGCCAACCGATCGCGGCGGAGCAGGTGGACGTCCGCGACGCCCCGGCCTGCGCGGAGGCGGTGGAGCGGCTGGCGGAGCGGTGCGGCCGCATCGACGTGCTGGTGAACAATGCGGGGCTGATCCGCGACAGCCTGCTCGGCCACCTCGGCGAGGACGATGTGCGGATGGTGCTCGAGACCAATGTGGGCGGGGTCTTCAACGTGACGCGCGCGGTGGTCATGCACATGATCGCCCGCCGCGCGGGCAAGATCATCAATATCAGCTCGGTGGCGGGCGAGCGGGGCGGGCAAGGCCAGACCAACTACGCCGCCAGCAAGGGCGCGATCAACGCGTTCACCCGCGCCCTGGCGGTGGAGCTGGCGCCGCGCCGGATCACGGTGAACGCGGTGGCCCCCGGCGTCATCGACACCGACATGACGCGGGCCATCCGGGAGGGCGCCTCCGACGAGGTCAAAGCGCGTATTCTACTGCGGCGGTTCGGCACGGCGGCGGAGGTCGCCTACGCCGTCTGGTTCCTCGCGTCCCGATATGCCGACTACATCACCGGGGAGGTCCTCCACGTCGATGGCGGCTTCAAGATGGAGTGAGCGCACATGACCACATCGGAAATCACCCGCGAGGAGATCCTGGCCGTCTATCCCAAGGCGGCCAAGATCATGGCGGACGCGCTCGGCTGCGACGTCGAGCAGGTCCGGCTCGACGCGTCCCTCATCGAGGATCTGGGCGCGGAATCGATCGACTTCCTGGACTTCGTCTTCGGCCTCGAGCGGGCCTTCAAGGTGAAGATCCCCCGCGGCAAGATCATGGAGGATGCGCGGGGGGACCTCCCGGAGGCGGAGTTCGAGGAGAAGGGCCACCTCACCGAGCGCGGCCTCCAGCGCCTGCGCGCGTATCTCAGCGAGGTGCCCGCCGACCGGTTCCGCTCGCCCATGCGGGTGGCGGACATCCCGAAGCTCTTCACGCCGGAGACGTTCTGCAAGCTCGTCGCGCGGGGGCTTCGCGCGACGAAGGCCGATGCCTGACCGCGGGAGCGCCTTCACCTTCGTGGACCGCATCACGGATCTCGAGGCGGGGCGGCGGGCCCGGGGGCGCTTCGCCATTCCCGCCGGGCTTCCCGGGTTCTCGTCCTGCCTGGTGGCGGAGGCCGTCGGACAGCTCGCGTGCTGGGTCGCCATGTCCGAGGCCGGGTTCCGGCGCCGGCCGGTGGCGGCCTTGTCGGAGGAGACGCGCATCCTGGGAGACGCGGCGCCGGGCGAGATCCTCGACCTCGGCGTGGAGATCGAGAGCTGCACGCCGGAGGCCGTCGTCTTCGGCGGGTGGGCGCGCGTCGCCGGCAAGCCCGTGCTGGAGCTCCACCGCTGCGTGGGGCCGATGCTGGACCTGGAGGAGTTCGACGCCCCCGAGGCGATGCGCGCGGATTGGGCCACGCTCTGCGGCACCGGCACGCCGCCCAGCCGCTTCGCGGGCGTCACCGCGCCGGATCTCTCGGTGACCGATCGCGTCCCCGGCCAGCGGCTGCGCGCGACCCTGCAGGTCCCCGCCTCGGCGCCCTTCTTCGGCGATCATTTCCCCCGCCGGGCCGTCTTTCCCGGCTCGCTCCTGCTCGAGGCCCAGATCCGCCTGGCGGTCCAGCTCGCGACCGAGGCGCTGCCGCCGGACCGCGCGCTCCGGCCCGCGCGCGTCGCCGACGTGAAGATGCGCGCGTTCATTCTTCCCGGCCAGGCGGTGGGGCTGGAGACCGGCGTGCAGGCGGTCACCGACGCGGCGGCCGAGCTGACCTTCGCCGCGACGGTGAGCGGGAAGCGGGTCGCCACCGGGCGGATGGAGATTGTCTCGCGGGGGCCGGCATGACCCGAAGCTCGCGTCGCGTCGCCATCACCGGGCTGGGCCTGGTGACCCCGCTCGGGAACGACGTCGCCGCCACCTGGCAGGCCCTCCTGGCGGGCCGCAGCGGCGTGGCGCCCATCACCCACTTCGACGCCGGCGGCTTTCCCGTGCGCATCGCCGCCGAGGTGAAGGCCTTCGACCTCGGACAGGCGATCGAGGACCGCAAGCTCCGCAAGTTCGCCAACCGCTCCCACGCGCTCGGGCTCGCCGCGGCCGAGGAGGCCTTCCGGGACGCCGGTATCCGGCCCGAGGACGGCGACGCGGCCCGCTGGGGCTGCGTGATGGGAAGCGGCAAGTCCGGGCTGGGGTTCGGCGAGCTTGGCGAGGTGCACCGTCACTGCGCGCCCGACGGCGAATTCCATCCGGAGCGCCTGGTGACGGACGACTTCGCGATGGATCCCCTGGCCTTCTGCCGCAGCCAGTCCTGCGCCGGCGTGGCCCTCCTGCTCCAGCGCTTCGGGATTCGCGGGTATTCGAGCTCGGTTCACACCGCCTGCGCCTCCGGCAGCCAGGCCGTCGGGACGGCCATGAAGCTGATCCGGCGCGGCGCCGCCGACCACGTCCTCGCCGGCGGCTTCGACTCCATGATCAACCCGATCGGCCTGGCGAGCTTCTGCCTGCTGGGCGCCCTCTCGACGGACAACGACACGCCCGAGCGCGCGAGCCGCCCGTTCGACGCCACGCGCAACGGCTTCGTCCTCGGCGAGGGCGCCGGCATGCTCGTGCTGGAGGAGTGGGAGGCGGCCCGCCGCCGCGGCGCGCGGATCTATGCCGAGCTGGCCGGCGACGGCAACTCGCTGAGCAGCTATCGCATCACCGACTCGCACCCCTCCGGCGACGGGCCGATCCAGGCCATGCGCCAGGCCCTCGCCTCGGCCGGGGTCAGGCCGGACGAGGTGGACTATCTGAACGCCCACGGCACGTCCACCCTGATGAACGACCGGAGCGAGTGCGCCGCCGTCCGCGCGGTCTTCGGCGCCCACGCCGACCGGATCGGGGTCAGCTCCACCAAGAGCCTCATGGGGCATCTGATCGCGGGCGCCGGCGCGGTGGAGGCGGCGGTGTGCGCGCTGGCCATTCACCACGGCGCCCAGCCGGTGAGCGCCAACCTCGAGAAGCCGGACCCGGAGTGCGATCTCGACTTCGTGCGCGCCCGGCCCCGGGAAGGGCCGATCCGGGTCGCGCTCTCCAACTCCTTCGGCTTCGGCGGGTCCAATAGCTGCCTCGTCCTGAAAAACCCCCGCGAGATCCCGGGATGAGAGTCGTCGTGACCGGACACGGCGCCATCTGCGCGGCCGGCAAGTCGCCGGACGAGATCTGGGACGCGGTGCGCGGAGGCCGGACCGCGATCCGGCCCATCCAGCAGTGGGACACCTCCGGCTGGCCGGCGTCCCTGGCCGGAGAGATCCGCGACCTGGATCCGCGCGAGCTGGTGGAGGACCGCAAGGTCCACAAGCTCATCCAGCGCGGCGACCTCCTGGGACTGTACGCGGCCGGCCGCGCCCTCGACGCGTCGGGCCTCCTCGCCCATCGCGACACGCTGGATCCCGCGGCGGCGGCGGCGGTCAATGACGGCACCGGCGTGTACGCGGGGGCGGGAGTCGGCGGCTATCAGAACGAATACGAGTTCTTCCCGCTGCTCACCGCCGCCAGGGGCGATCTCGACGTCTTCGGCCGCGAGCTCGCCGCCACCGTGCACCCCATGTGGCTGCTGCGGTCGATGCCCAACAACGTCGTGTGCCACGTCGGCATTCGCCACGGCTTGAAGGGGCCGAACGCGTGCGTGACCAATCACAGCGTGAGCGGGTCGCTGGCGGTGGCCGAGGCGGCGGCGGCGCTGCGCGCCGGCGAGGCCGATCGCGCGCTGGCGATCGGCCACGATGCGCCCATCGAGCCCCAGGTGGTGCTCTACTACCATCAGCTCGGGCTCATGGCCGCGGACGCGGTGCGGCCCTTCGATGCCGGGCGCAGCGGCAGCCTGCTGGGCGAGGGCGCAGCGGCGCTGCTGCTCGAGACGGACGCCGCCGCCGCCGATCGCGGCGCCCCCGTCCTCGGCGAGTTTCTGGGAAGCGGCTGCGCCACCGACGCGGAAGGGCTCCTGCCCATCCGCGACGACGGGGACGGGCTCGCGAGCGCGATCGCGATGGCTCTCGAGGACGCCGAGATGCGCCCGGCCGAGGTCGGGATGATCGTGGCGCACGGGAGCGCCACGCGAGTGTCGGACGCCACGGAGGCGCTGGCCATCCGGCGCGTGTTCGGGGCGACGATCCCGCCCGTCACCGCGTTCAAGTGGGCCTTCGGGCATCCTCTGGCCGCCTCCGGCATCCTGGACAGCGTGCTGGCGCTCCTGGCGTTGCGCCACCGCGCGGTGCCGGGCGTGGGCACGCTGCGCGAGCTGGACCCCGACCTCGGGAGCTTCCCGGTGTCGGCGAAGCTCCAGGCGCCCCGCAGCGACGTGGCGCTGGTGCTCAACCGCAGCTTCGGCGGCTCCAACACCGCGCTGCTCTTCCGGGGCGCCGCTCCCGCCTAGGCCCTAGGTCCAATATCCACTCGGCCGCCACGAGGCTAGAGTGATTGGGCCAGTGAGACATCCCGAGACGTAGATCCGCGCCGCGCCCCACTGCCCGCGCGCTGGGAGACAGAACTATGCTGCCGGAATTCCTGACCAAGAACCGTGACACGCTGATCTCCCGCTGCCGATCGAAGGTGGCCATGCGGCGCGCTCCCCGAGCGGCCGAGCAGGAGCTCGCCTACGGCATCCCGCTCTTCCTCGACCAGCTCATCAACGCCCTGAGGCTGGAGCAGGCCGCCGGCTCAAAGGAAGATGGGCCCAGCTCGCCCGAGATCGGCAGGGCCGCCGCCCAGCACGGCAACGAGCTGCTCCGGCGAGGCTTCACGGTGGGCCAGGTCGTTCACGACTATGGCGATCTCTGCCAGGCCATCACCGATGTGGCCGTGGAGCAGAACGCGGACGTCCCCGCCACGGAGTTCCGCACGCTCAATCGGTGCCTGGACAATGCCATCGCCGATGCCGTCACCGAGTTCGGGCGCCAGCGCGATGAGTTCACGACCGACGAGTCCGCCCGGGCCACCAACGAGCGCCTGGGCTTTCTCTCGCACGAGCTCCGCAACCTGGTCCACCGCGCCATCCTGGCCGTCGCCACCATGAAGCAAGGCAGCGTGGGGCTCGCGGGGGCCACCGGCGCCCTGCTCGATCGCAGCTTGATCGGGCTGCGCGATCTCGTGGACCGGACCCTGGTCGAGGTGCGCCTCACCGCCGGGCTCTCGGAGCGCCGGGAGCGAATCCTGCTGGCGGACTTCATCGCCGAGGTGCAGGTGGGAGCCGGCATCGAGGCGGCAGGGCGGGACCTCGAGTTCATCGTGGCGCCCATCGACAATGCCCTGGTCATCGAGGGCGACCGCCAGATCCTGTCCGCCGCCCTCGCGAACGTCCTGCAGAACGCCGTCAAGTTCACCCGGCCCTACGGGCGAGTCTATCTCACCGCGTACGCCGGAGGCGATCGCGTGCTGATCGGGGTGGAGGACGAGTGCGGGGGCCTGCCCGAAGGACCGGTGGAGCAGATCTTCCAGCCGTTCCAGCAGCTCCACGCCGAGCGAACCGGCCTCGGGCTGGGGCTGCCCATCAGCCGGCGCGGCGTGGAAGCGAACGGCGGGAAGCTCTACGCGCGCAGCCTGCCGGGCACGGGCTGCGTCTTCACCATCGACCTGCCTCGCGCGAGCCCGCCGAAGCTGCCGACGTCGTCCTAGGGCTCAAGGCCAGGAGGCCGACGACGCCGATCAGCGTCTCGAGCTTGACCGGCTTCGCGATGTGATACTGAAAGCCCGCCTTCAAGAGCGTCGCCCGGATCTCGGGCTCGGTGAC
>Ga0070699_100003739_pt1 | contig 13438 bp, 13 predicted proteins | sample KBSK1503metaG_FD_65473 | JGI IMG/M metagenome (GOLD analysis project Ga0070699, IMG submission 65473) | Corn, switchgrass and miscanthus rhizosphere microbial communities from Kellogg Biological Station, Michigan, USA - KBS K1-50-3 metaG | ecosystem: Host-associated > Plants > Roots >...
ACGCGCCGCGGCATGCCGGCGAGGCCCAGGAAGTGCATCGGGAAGAACGCGACGTTGAAGAAGATGAACGACAGCCAGAAGTGCCAGTCGGCGATCGTCTCGTCGTACATGTGGCCGGTCCACTTCGGCAGCCAGTAATAAGTGCCGCCGAAGAATGCGAACAGCGTGCCGGCGACCATCACGTAATGGAAATGCGCGACGACGTAATAGGTATCGTGAACCGACACGTCGATCGGGACGATGCCCAGCACCAGCCCGGTGAATCCGCCGATCACGAACAGGAACAGGAAGCCCAGCGCGAAGAGCATCGGCGCCTCGAGCGTGATCGAGCCCTTCCACATCGTTGCCAGCCAGTTGAACACCTTCACGCCGGTCGGCACCGCGATCAGCATCGTCGCGTACATGTAGAACAGGATGCCGGCGGTCGGCAGGCCGGTCGTGAACATGTGATGCGCCCACACGAGGAACGACAGGATCGCGATCGCGGCCAGCGCATAAACCATCGACGCGTAGCCGAACAGCGGCTTGCGCGAGAACGTCGGGATGATTTCCGAAATGATCCCGAACGCCGGCAGGATGATGATGTAGACCTCGGGGTGGCCGAAGAACCAGAACACGTGCTGGAACAGAATCGGGTCGCCGCCGCCCGCCGCGTTGAAGAACGACGTACCGAAATGGCGATCGGTGAGCAGCATCGTGACGGCGCCGGCGAGCACCGGCATCACCGCAATCAGCATGTACGCCGTGATCAGCCACGACCAGCAGAACAGCGGCATCTTCATCATCGTCATGCCGGGCGCGCGCAGGTTGAGGATCGTCGTGATGATGTTGATCGAGCCCATGATCGACGACGCGCCCATGATGTGGATCGCGAAGATGGTCAGGTCCATGCCCATCCCCTCCTGCACGGTCAGCGGCGGATACAAGCTCCAGCCTCCCGCAGCGGCCCCACCAGGAACGAACATCGACAGCAGCAGCATGATCGCGGCCGGCGGCAGCAGCCAGAAGCTCCAGTTGTTCAGCCTGCCGAATGCCATGTCGGGCGCGCCGATCTGCATCGGGATCATCCAGTTCGCGAAACCCACCGCACCGGGCATCAGCGCACCGAAGATCATGATCAGGCCGTGCAGCGTCGTCAGCTCGTTGAAGAACTCGGGTTCGACGATCTGCAGCCCGGGCTGGAACAGCTCGCTGCGGATCGTGAGCGCCATCATGCCGCCGACGAGGAACATCGTGAACGAGAACCACAGGTACATCGTGCCGATGTCCTTGTGATTGGTCGTCGTGATCCAGCGCATGATGCCCTTGGGATGATGCGCATGCTCGTCATGCGGAAGGCCACCAACGATGACATCGTGCGGTATGGTGCTCATCACATCTCCTCGTGCAAAAGTGAAACCCTACTTTTGCCCGGTTACAAATGCGCCAAATCGCTGGCGGAGCCAGACGATTCGACGGAACAAATGCTGGAAAGAACGAGTGTCATGCGATGCGGCTCGCCTATTTCCGCTCGGCTTTGACGCCGGCCGGCTGGACGACGTTCTCGCCCGCCTTGTTGCCCCAGCTATTGCGCGTGTAGGTGATCGCCGCCGCGATGTCGACGTCCGAAAGCTGGCTCCACGAAGGCATCTTGCCGCCGGTCGGCGCCTTCTGCACGACGCCGTCGGTCTGGCCGTTCAGCACGACGTCGATCTGATGCTGCGCAGGTCCCAGCACGACCTTGTCGCCGACGAGCGCCGGCGCGCCGATCGCGGCGTTGCCGGTTCCGGTCGGCTGATGGCACGCGGCGCAGTTCGCGTTGAAGACCTGCTCGCCGTGTGCCACGAGCTCCTTCACGTCCCAGACCTTGTTCGGATTCCCGGCGGCCGCCGCCAGTTTCTGTTTTTGCTCAGCGAGCCATTTCGCGTAATCGTCCTTCGACTTCACTTCGACGACGATCGGCATGAAGCCGTGCTCCTTGCCGCACAATTTTGCGCACTGGCCGCGGTAGATTCCGACCTTGTCGGCCTTGAACCATGTGTCGCGGACGAAACCGGGGATTGCTTCCTGCTGAACCCCAAACGCGGGCACGTACCAGGCATGAAGCACGTCGCCGGCGGTAACCAGAACGCGCACCTTGGAATCAACGGGCACGACCAGCGGGTTGTCGACTTCGAGCAGGTAATGATCGTCCTTGCGAGCGCCACCATCGATCTGGTCTGACGGTGTCGTCAGGTTCGAATAGAAGCCGAATCCTGCCTGCACGTAGTCGTAGTGCCATTTCCACTGGTAGCCGGTGACCTTGATCGTCATGTCGGAAACCGCGGTATCGTGCATCGCGAGGATCGTTTTGGTCGCGGGATACGCCATGAACAGCAGGATCAGGAACGGGATGACGGTCCAGATGATCTCGACCGTTGTGTTCTCGTGGAACTGGACCGCCTGGTGCCCGACCGACTTGCGGTGCCGCCACAGCGAATAGAACATCGTGCCGAATACGCCGACGAAGATCACCACGCAGATCCAGAAGATCAGGTCGTGCAGCGTGATGATTTCCTGCGCGACAGGCGTGGCGGGCGACTGGAAATACCAGTCGGGCACCGCGAGCGCGGCGACCGGCACGAGCAACGATCCGGCGATGGCGGCGCGCAGGAGCCGCCGCGCAAGTTCCGTTCGATTACACACGATGCTGTTCCTCGTTCACGACGTGGCGGCGCCACGTCCGGCGGCTTCGAATCGCACGCGGAAAAAACGCGCGTCGGTTCGACGCGCGCTCTTCAAAGGACTCAAATGTTAGCACGGAACGCAATTCGCTCGTCCGCGAAACCGAGCATTGCAAGTGCATCGGCGTCGAATGATGGCACCTCGTCGGGCGCGACGACGATGATGGGTGCGACGCCGATGCGCTCGGTCAGCGCACCGATGCTGCGACGGCCGTGCGGCATGCCGGGCGGTAATTCGTTCGCGATCCAGCCACGCAGCACGAGCCCGCGCCGTCGCACGGCGAGCACCGTCAGAAGTGCGTGATTGAGGCACCCGAGGCGCATTCCGACCACGAGCAGCACCGGGAGCTGCAAGGCTACGGCGATGTCCAGCATGTCGTGCCGTGCGTCGAGCGGCACGAGCGCGCCGCCGGCACCCTCGACGACGAGCGCATCTGCGTCCGCACCGAGCAGACCGTACGCGTCGCCGATTCGCGCCAGGTCGATCGTGACGCCCGCGATCTGCGCGGCGAGATGCGGAGCGATGGGCTCGGCGAACGCATACGGGTTGCGATGCGCGAGCGGTGCGTCGACGTTTGCGGCGGCGCAAAGTGCCCGCACATCGGCATTCGCGCCCGACGAAGCAACGAAGCCTGCGGAGACCGGCTTCATGCCGGCTGCGCGCCACCCCGCCTTGACGAGCGCACGCAGCAGCGCCGCCGCGATCCATGTCTTGCCCACGCCGGTATCGGTGCCGGTGATGAACAGCCCGCGCGCATTGGCCTGCATCAGCCGGCGCGTGGACGCTGCAAGCGCACGATCGCGTGGCCTTCCGCGGTCTTGCGCGGCTCGCCTTTCCACGCATGACCATAGACGACTTCGAACGTCGCCGGAATGCGGCCATCCGTTGCGAGCGCCTCGAGCCGTCGCATCGCGCGCGACCATCGCTCCCGGCCCATCAAGCCGTGCGGCCGGCCGCGCGTCCGGTTCGTGGCGCCGATCGCCTTCAACTCGGCGAGCAATGCATTCGGCGTCTCGAACGTGAGCGTGATGCATTCCATGTCCATCACCGGATCGGCAAATCCGGCGTGCACCAGCATGTCGCCGATGTCGTGCATGTCGATGAACCGGTTCGTATGCGTGCTGCCGTCGATGCCGGCGAATGCGGCGCGCACTTCGCGCAGCGTGTCGGGGCCGAACGTCGTGAACGACAGCAGTCCGCCGACCTTCAGCACGCGGCGGAATTCGGCGAACGCGCGCGGCAGGTCATTGACCCATTGCAACGCGAGGTTGCTCCAGACGAGATCGACCGATACCCCGGCGAAAGGCAGCGCGTCGATGTCGGCGCAGACGAACGCCGGCGCCATTCCGGTGCGTGCCGATGCGAACGGTCGCAGCAGCCGATGAAGCACCGTGCGTCCCGCCTGCGAGCGATGGCGCGCGGCGACGATCATCGGCCATGCAACGTCGAAAGCGAGCACGCGCGCACCGGGATAGCGAAGGCCGAGCTCGCCCACCGCGGCGCCGGTCCCGCAGCCGGCATCGAGTATCACCGACGGCACGAGCTTCACGTAGTCGAGGCGCTGCGCCATTCGCGCGCCGATTTCCCGCTGCAAGGCCGCGGCGGCATCGTACGTGGCCGCTGCGCGCGCGAAGCCGCGTCGCACGGCCTGCGGATCGACGTCGCGCGGATCGGGCGCCGGAAACGTCGGCTCAGCCATCGATGAAAGGTGATACCGCGTCGAGGAATGCTGTGCGGTGCGAGAGAAACGGCGCATGCGCAGCGCCGGCGATCGTCACGTGCGTCGCTCTCGGCAGCGCCGCCGCGAGCTCGCGCGTTGCCTCGAGCGGGACGAGCGTGTCCCGGTCGCCCGCCACGACGAGCGCAGGTACGCTCACCCGCGCCAGCGCCGGTCGCAAATCGACGTGTCGCAGCAACGCGATCGCGCCGGCGAGCGTCGCGGGTGATGGCTCGCCGCGTTCGAAAAGCCGCTCGCGCAACAGGGCGAGCGTTGCGCGCCCCTCCTCGCTCCCCTGCACCTGCAACGACAGGAAGCGTTGCAGCGTGAGGCGATACGAGACGCGCAACTCGTCGCCGAAACGCGCGAGCGCGTCGACGTCAAGCGCGTGCGGCCAGTCTTCGCGCTGCACGAACGACGGCGTCGTCGCGACGAGCACGAGCCGCGTAACGCGCCCGGGATGCGTCAGCGCCCATTGCAGCGCGACCTGTCCGCCGAGCGACCAGCCGAGCACGCAAACCGGCGTATCGATGCCGATCGCCGCGTCGATCGCATTGGCGAGCGACGGCAAGTCAAAACGCTCGATCGGCGCCGAGCGGCCGTGGCCGGGAAGGTCGACGACATGCACGCGATGCGCGTGCGCCAGCGACGCCAGCAGCGGCGCGAACAGTCCTCCGTGCATCGCGAAGCCGTGCAGCAGCACGAGCGGCGGGCCGAATCCCGCCGATTCCACGTGAATGCGCGCCGCAAGGGTTTGCGTGTCATGCATCGACGGCGGCTACTTCGCGCAGCGCATCCACGAGCGTCGCGATATCGGCATGGCTGTGCGCCGCGGACAACGATATCCGCAGCCGCGCGGTCCCCGCGGGCACCGTCGGCGGCCGGATGGCCGGAACGAGGATGCCGCGCACGGCAAGCGCCTCGGACACGCGCACCGTTTCCCGCGCATCGCCAACGACGAGTGGCTGGATCGGCGTCGACGAGGGGAGCAGCTTCCACGGGAGCTTTGCTGCGTTCGCGCGGAAGGCGCCGATCAATGCGCGAAGATGCTCGCGCCGCGCGGGATCGCCGCGAATGCACCGCAGCGCCTCGCGCAACGCCTCGGCGAGGAGCGCCGGCGCGGCCGTCGTATAGATGTAAGGGCGCGCCGTCTGTATCAGCGTTTCGATCACGAGCGGATGCGCGGCGACGAACGCGCCAGACGCCCCCGCGGCCTTGCCGAGCGTTCCCATGTAGACGATCCGCTCCGACGCGAGGCCGAAGTGCGCGAGCGAGCCGCAGCCTCCGCCCAGCACGCCGAAGCCGTGCGCGTCGTCGACGACAAGCCATGCATCGTGCGCGACCGCGAGCGCCAGCAGCTCGGGCAGCGGCGCAATGTCGCCGTCCATGCTGAAGACCGCGTCGGTGACGATCAACCGATGCGGCGCGTCCGACGCGGCGAGCATGGTGCGAAGCGCCGCGGTGTCGCCATGCGGATAGCGGTGCAGCGTTGCGCGCGACAGCAGCGCGCCGTCGGTCAGGCATGCATGGTTCAGGCGGTCGGCGAAAATGGCGTCGCGGCGCCCCGCGAGCGCGGTCAGGATCGCGAGATTCGCGAGATAACCGCTCGAGAAAAGCAGCGCGCGCGCATCCGCGCAGGGCGCCACGAAGGCGGCGAGCTCGCGCTCGAGCGCCTCGTGGGGCGCCTGGTGGCCGACGACAAGGTGCGACGCGCCCGCGCCAACACCGAAGCGGCGGGCGGCGTTACACACCGCGTCCGCCAGCGCCGGCGCAGTCGCGAGGCCAAGGTAATCGTTGCTGGCGAACGCGGTGAATGTTCGCTCGCCGATCCGCACGCGCGGTCCCTGCGCGGATTCGACGACGCGTCGCGTGCGAAGCAATCCTTCCGTGCCGCGGCGCTCCAGCGCTTGCGCAAGATCCGCAAGGGAAGCGTTGGGGTCAGACTCGACTTTTCGGGCAGACATCTGCCAACGTGGTCAGCGAATACGAAAAGTCGAATCCGACCCCGGTTTACGCCGTGACGAGCCCGAGCTTGTCGAACAATGCGCGGTCGGCGTCGACGTCGGGATTGCCGGTCGTGAGAAGCCGATCGCCGTAGAAGATCGAGTTCGCGCCGGCGAAATAGCACAGCGCCTGCACCGGCTCGCCGAACTCGCGGCGGCCGGCGGAAAGCCGGATCATTGCGCGCGGCATCGCGATCCGGGCGACCGCGACGGTGCGCACGAACTCGAGCGGATCGAGCGCCGCCACACCGCCGAGACGCGCGTGCAGCGGCGTCCCCTCGACCTGCACCAGGTGGTTGATCGGCACCGATTCCGGCTGCGGGTCGAGGCTCGCGAGCCGCGCGATGAGGCCGGCGCGATGACGGCGCGACTCGCCCATGCCGACGATGCCGCCGCAGCAGACGGAGAGTCCCGCCTCACGCACGCGTTCGAGCGTCTCGAGGCGATCCTCGTAGTCGCGCGTCGACACGATGTCCCCGTAAAATTCCGGCGATGTGTCGAGATTGTGGTTGTAGTAATCGAGCCCCGCCGCTTTGAGCTGCTCGGCCTGGCCATCCTTCAGCATGCCGAGCGTGCAACACGTCTCGAGGCCGAGCGCCTTCACCGCCGACACCATGGCGAGCACGGGCGCAAGATCGCGCTCTTTCGGACCGCGCCACGCGGCGCCCATGCAGAAGCGCGTCGCGCCGGCGGCGCCGGCCGCGCGCGCCGCTTCGACGACGTCCCCGATATCGAGCAGCGCCTCGTTCGCCACACCGGTGTGATAGCGCGCCGCCTGCGGACAATAGCCGCAGTCCTCAGGACATCCGCCCGTCTTGATCGACAGCAGCGTCGAGAGCTGCACTGCGTTCGGCGCGTGATGCTGGCGATGCACCTGTTGCGCGCGGAGCAGCAGATCCGAAAACGGCAATGCGTACAGCGCCTCGACGGCGTCGATTGCGGCGGCGTCGATTCCGCGTGCAACGGGCGATGGGGCGAGAGTAACGTCGAATTCGTTCACGGTCATGCGTTTGGACGATCGCGCGGTGCGGCATGCGGACCGAGAATGCGTGAAAAGGCCGGGACACTATCGCATGTTGTCAAATGGCAGGAGGATGAAATTTGACATCGCGCGCGCATGCCGCGCGCCTGGCACCCGTCGCGCAGCCGACGCGCTTCGCGCCGTGTTGCGCCGCGCGCTTCCACAGGCGTGCACGCTCTGCGCGGCGGCCTGCGATGATGCAATGCTGTGCGCCGCGTGCGCGATGCAGATGCCGCGAATCGCGTATGCGTGTCCGCAATGCGCCCTCCCGTCACCCGACAACCTGTTGTGCGGCGCCTGCCTCGCGAACGCACCGCCGTACGCGGCCACGATCGCCGCATGGCGTTACGCGTTCCCGGCCGACCAGTTGCTGCAGGCGTTCAAGTACGGTGCGCAGCTCGCGCTCGCCGAGCCGTTGGCACTGGCGCTCTGCCACGCCGTGCATGCGCGGGCGATGCCTGTGCCCGATCGCCTGATCGCGATGCCGCTATCTGCGCAACGCCAGCGCGAGCGCGGATTCAACCACGCGCATGAAATCGCGCGGCGCATCTCGTCGTCGACTCGCGTTCGCCTCGAGCGCGCATTCCGGCGCACGCGCGATGCACCGCCCCAAGCGGGCTTGACACTGCGCGAGCGCGCGCGCAACGTCCGCGACGCGTTCGAAGCCACACGGTCGCTCGCGGGGCTGTCGGTCGCCATCGTCGACGACGTCATGACCACCGGCGCAACGCTGGCGGCGGCCGCGACCGCCGCGCGAGCCGCCGGCGCGGTGCGCGTCGAGGCGTGGGTCGTCGCGCGCACGCCGCCGCCGTAGCAGGGAATCAGGTATCAGGTATCAGTTCACGATCAGCCGCAGTCGATCGGTATGCTCCTGATGCCTGATGCCTGATGCCTGATAACTGATACCTGATACCTGATTCCTGATACCTGACAATGTTCGCCGTCGTCCTTGTCCATCCCGAAATCCCGCCCAATACCGGCAACGTGATCCGCCTGACGGCGAACACCGGAGCCGAGCTTCATCTCGTCGAGCCGCTGGGATTCCGGATGGACGATCGCGAGTTGCGCCGCGCGGGTCTCGACTATCACGAATACGCGCGCGTAAGCGTGCATGCGAGCTTCGCCGCGTGCCGCGCAGCGCTCGATCGCAGCCGTCCGCGCCGCTGGTTCGCCTTCACGACGCAGGCCACGCGCTCGGCGTACGACGTCGCGTACGCGCCGGGCGATGTGTTGACGTTCGGCAGCGAATCGAGCGGCCTGCCCGAGGACCTCGTCGCGCAATTTCCCGAAGACGCGCGGCTGCGCATTCCGATGCGCCCGCACGTGCGCAGCCTCAACCTGTCGAACGCCGTCGCTGTTGCAGTGTACGAAGCGTGGCGACAGCAGAGCTTCAGGTATCAGGTATCAGATGACAGGTATCGGTGAGGGCGCCTCGGACACCGAAATCGCTGTCACTGACCCCCCGGATACCTGATTCGCGAGCGCCTGCATCGATCATTCCGCCCGCGGCTCGCGCGCGAGCAGCGCCAGCACCGCGTCGCGGGTCGACATGCCTTCGTACAGAACGCGATGCACGGCCTCGACGATCGGCATGTCGACGCCATGATGCAGCGCAAGCGCGCGCGCGGCGCGCGTCGCGACGACACCTTCGGCGACGTGGCCGATGCCGGCGAGAATCGCCGCCAGCGGCTGGCCGCGCGACAACGCGAGCCCGACCTGCCGGTTGCGCGAAAGATTGCCGGTGCACGTCAGGACGAGATCGCCCAACCCCGCGAGTCCCATCAGCGTTTCGCGCCGCCCGCCCAGCGCCGCCGACAACCGCCCGGATTCGGCGAGGCCGCGCGTGATCAGCGCCGCGCGCGCATTGTCGCCAAAGCTCAGGCCGTCGCTTGCCCCCGCCGCGATGGCGAGCACGTTCTTCACCGCGCCGCCCACTTCGACGCCCGCAAGATCGTCGCTCGGATACGCGCGCAACGCGTCGCCGCGAAGCAGGCCCGCGACATCGGCGGTCAGCGCAGTGTCGGTGGATGCGACGACGAGCGCCGTGGGCAGACCCTGCGCAACTTCGAGCGCGAACGTCGGGCCCGATACGATTCCTACGGGATGTGGCCAGCCGTCGGCCAATCGTTCATGGGGCAATCCCCATTGCGCGGGCGCGGACGTCGCGACGAAGCCTTTTGCGAGCGTCATCAGGGGCGCCGATAGTCCTGCCTGCTCGAGCGAAGCGCGCAGTGCCATCAATTGCGCGACGGGCGTCGCCGCGAACAGCACGTCGGCGCGAATGTCGGCCAGATCGGACGTCACCGCAATCTCGGGCGGCAGCGCCACGCCCGGCAGGTAACGGCGATTCTTCCCGGACGCGATCAGGTCGCGAGCCTGTGATCTCGATCGCACGTACAGCGCGACGCGCGGGCGCCGGTGCGTACGCGTGGCGAGGTGAATCGCGAAAGCCGTCCCCCAGGCTCCGCCACCCAGCACCGCGACGCTCGCCGTCATTGATGGCGCCGGCGCCGCGCGGCCGTCAGTCTCGAAGGGTCGTCCCGAGGGACTGACCCGCCCCCTCGGGGGGCAGCGAGCAACGCATGCCTGACGGGGCACGTTTCATTTCAGAACCCGAAAACCTGCGCAAGACGCACGTAACCCGTCTGGCCGTCGCGGTGGCGCACCTTGACCCACCCGGGTGTTGCCGCCGCAGCCGGCGATGCGGCCGGCTCGGCGAGCTCGAGCAGCACGTCGCGATCGGCGCGGAATACGACCGGTGCGCTTTCCTCGGGCGCTGCGCGGACGTCGGCGCCGGGCGCACGCACGACGAGCATGCGCTTGTCGGAAAGCGACGGGTTCTGCATCCAGCCGATCGTGCCGGACGCGTCGCGAATCTTCGTCCAGCCCTCGACGCTCACCAGCGATTCGACCGGCACGTCGCGCCCATACACGAAGAGCGGCTTGGCGTGCGCGGACGGCGCGTCGTAGAGCACCGTCGCGGGATTGCGCGTTGAACGGAAGTCGGCGGCGCCGGCGATGACCGGCAGTGCGAGCGCCAGCAGCAACGCGCGTGCGGCGACCATCGGGTTCGACTCCGGACGGACGCGAGCGCGCGCGTCAGTTCGCGACAGCCGGCGCGCCGGCCGCGGCTTGCGCGAGCTGTTGCTGATAGAGCGCCTCGAAATTGATCGGCGCCAGGTGAACGGGCGGAAAACCGGCGCGCATCGTCGCGTCGGCCACCGTCTCGCGCGCATACGGAAAGAGCACGGCGGGACAATGAATGGCGAGGACAGGCTGCAACTGCTCGGGCGGCACGCCGCGAATGGCGAAAATGCCGGCCTGCGCGGCCTCGATCAGGAACACCGTCTTGTCGTTGGACCGCGCGGTGACGGTGAGCGTCAGCACGCACTCGTAAACATCGGGCGCGATCTGCTCGCCCCTGGTGCGCAGTCCGATTTCGATTTGCGGCGCCTCGGTCATCTGGAAGGATTGCGGCGCGCCGGGATTCTCCAGCGACAGGTCCTTCACGTAGATCTTCTCGATCGCCAGTTGTGCGGGCGCGCCGCCGGCTGGCGCGGCGGCGGGTTGCGAATCCGCTTTCGTGGCGGACGATTCGGCCATGCGTCGACGCTCCGGGTATGAAGGTAAAGCGCGCGATTCTACGCTACGGTGCTTCAGGCACGTCGAAGCGCATCGCCGGCAAGGAGTGCGCTCAACGCGCCCGCGCGATCGAGCGCTGCAAGCTCGTCGTATCCGCCGACGTGATGCTCGCCGATGTAAATCTGCGGCACCGTCCTGCGGCCCGTTCGCTTCATCATCGCGATGCGCTGCTGCGGTTCTTCGTCGACCCTGATCTTCTCGATGTCGGTGACGCCCCGCGTCTCGAGCAAGCGCTCCGCACGCACGCAGTAGCCGCAGTACGCGGTCGTGTACATGGTTACGCGCGGGTTCGCGGGCGTGGGGGGATGTTTCATTTCGACTTATTTCGCAAGCGGCAGTCCCGCTTCCTTCCACGCGCGCACGCCCCCGCGCAGCGATTGCACGCGCGTGAAACCGAGCTGCGCGAGCGCCGCCACCGCTGCCCCGCCCCGCGTACCGCGATCGCAATAGACGATCACCGGACGCGCGGCGTACTTGGCAATCTCGGCGCCCCGGTTCTTCAATTGGGACAGCGGGATGTGCAGCGCGTTCGGCAGCCGGCCGCCCGCAAGCTCGTTCGGCTCGCGCACGTCGAGCACCAGCGGATTCTCGCTGTTGAGAAGACGCGTGGCGTCGAGCGTCCCGATTTCGCGGGATGGCGACAGCCGGCGCTGCAAAAGCGGCCACAGCAGCATCGCGCCGGAAATGACGAATACCAGGACGAGCGGCCAGTTCCGGGTGATGAAAGCTTCGAGCTCGAGCAATGACGGCAAGGTGGCAGGCGGGGACAAAGTCTGAAATGATAGCTTAACGTGATGGACGTTCGCGAACCCTCCCCCTCGCCTGCCGCACGCGCAACGGACGCCCTGCCGGCGGTACACCCGGTGGTGCTGCTGATCCTCGACGGCTTCGGCTGCCGCGAGGACGCGCCCGACAACGCGATCACGCGCGCCGATACGCCGCGCTGGCGCGAGCTGCTCGCAACCTGCCCGCATACGACGATCGACGCCTCCGAGCTTCGCGTCGGCCTTCCCGAAGGCCAGATGGGCAATTCGGAAGTCGGCCACCTCAATATCGGCGCGGGTCGCGTCGTCTACCAGGATTTCACGCGGATCGACGTCGCCATCCGCGACGGACAGTTCGCGCGCAATGCGGTGCTGGCCGATGCCGCCGACGCCGCTCGCGCCGGCAACGCGACGCTGCACGTGCTCGGACTTTTGTCGCCGGGCGGCGTTCACAGCCACGAGCGTCAACTCGCCGCGATGGTGGAGATGGCCGCGGGGGCCGGCGTGGCCCGGGTGGCGGTGCACGCGTTCCTCGATGGCCGCGACACGCCGCCGCGCAGCGCCGGCGCATCGCTCGATTTCATGGAAGGCGTTTGCGCACGCTTCCCGAACGCGCGCATCGCCTCGCTTTGCGGGCGCTATTACGCGATGGACCGCGACAAGCGCTGGGAGCGGGTTGCCCCGGCGTACGCGCTGATCGTCGACGGCGCTGCGGCATACGTCGCCGCAACGGCGCGCGCGGGACTGGAAGCGGCGTATGCGCGCGGCGAAAACGATGAATTCGTCCAGGCGACGGCGATTGCCGACGCGCAGGGCGCAACCTTACGCATGCAGGACGGCGACGTCGTCGTCTTCATGAACTTTCGCGCCGACCGCGCACGCGAGTTGACCCGCGCGCTGACCGATCCCGCCTTCGACGGCTTTCCGCGGACGCGCGTTCCTCGGCTCGCACGCTTCGTCTGCCTCACGAACTACGGCGACGAGTTCAAGCAGCTTGCCGTCGCGTTCGCGCCGCAAGCCCTGTCGAACAGCTTCGGCGAATACCTTGCGCACCGCCATCTGCATCAACTGCGGATTGCCGAGACCGAAAAGTACGCGCATGTGACGTATTTCTTCAATGGCGGAAGCGAGGCCGTCTACCCGGGCGAGGACCGCATTCTCGTCCCGTCGCCGAAGGTTGCGACGTACGACCTGCAGCCGGAAATGAGCGCCGGGGAAGTGACCGATCGTCTCGTCGAGGCGATCGGCAGCGGGCGCTACGATGCGATCGTCTGCAACTACGCGAATGCCGACATGGTCGGGCACACCGGAAATTTCGCGGCGGCCAGGCGCGCCATCGAAACGCTCGACACCTGCATCGGTCGGGTCGTGGACGCGGCGCGCGCCCACCATACCGAGGTGCTGATCACGTCGGACCATGGAAACGCCGAGCGCATGCATGACGACGCGACCGGGCAGGCGCACACGGCGCACACGCTGAACCTCGTGCCCTGCGTCTACGTCGGGCGCCCGGCGACGATGGTCGCAGGCGGGGCGCTGCAGGATGTCGCGCCGACGCTGCTGGCAATCATGGGACTGCCGAAGCCGG
>Ga0070699_100003740_pt1 | contig 13438 bp, 12 predicted proteins | sample KBSK1503metaG_FD_65473 | JGI IMG/M metagenome (GOLD analysis project Ga0070699, IMG submission 65473) | Corn, switchgrass and miscanthus rhizosphere microbial communities from Kellogg Biological Station, Michigan, USA - KBS K1-50-3 metaG | ecosystem: Host-associated > Plants > Roots >...
CGTGGTCGCCAGCCAGGCATCAAAACCGCCCCCGATCGGGGGCTCACCTGGGCACGAGCCCTGCACTCGTTCGCTCAGCTAAGGCAGAATCGCCAAAACCAGCTATTGTTCGAGGTGCCTCTGAGTCCCCGCAACGGGGTCCCCGCAACGGGGTCCCCGCGACGCCAGCGTCGCGGGGGGCCCCTCGCGGGGACGAGCGGAACAGCTTTCGCGGGGGCAACGAGCGGAAGTTAGAGAGTGTCCATGCCGTCATGGCCCGATCCGTCGCTGTTGCCGGCCTACGCCGCGGCGCTCGCTTTCGGCTACCTCTGCGGCTCGATCCCGTTCGGGCTGATCCTGACGCGGCTCGCCGGCACCGCGGACATCCGCGCCATCGGCTCCGGCAATATCGGCGCGACCAACGTGCTACGCACCGGCCGCAAAGGCCTTGCCGCCGCCACGCTCATCGCCGATGCGCTCAAGGGCACGCTCGCCGTACTCATCGTCTATTACTACTACGGCAGCGAATACCGCTATTTCGCCCACGAGCTCGCGCTCCCGGCCGCGGCCGGCGCCTTTCTCGGCCACCTCTTCCCGGTTTGGCTCGGTTTCAAGGGCGGCAAGGGCGTCGCCACCTATATTGGCCTGCTGCTGGCGCTGGCGTGGCCGGCGGCGATCGCCTTCTGCCTCATTTGGCTCGCGGTGGCCGCGCTCACCCGTTACTCCTCGCTCGCCGCGCTGGTTGCCAGCGCGGCGACGCCATTCGCGCTGTGGCTCATCGGCGATCGGCCGGAGACGGTGCTGTTCACGCTGCTGACGCTATTGCTGTGGATCATGCACCGCGCCAACATCGCGCGGCTCGTCAACGGCACCGAGGGCAAGATCGGCGCATCCTCGGGCACGTGACGTTTCAGACCTCGGACGGCGTAGACCGAGACGCCGTTCATATCGAGCGATGCTCGCTTTCTCGAAATTGCCCCGTTCACACAGCGAGCGTTCGCGCTATGCTCCCCCCTGTTGGGTGGAGCTGACCTTCTCATTCGGTCGCGGGCAACGACAGGTCGCACGCTCATGATCAAGCGCCGTAAGAAGCGGACATCTGCGGCTGCGCCGCGTCGTCGGCGGTCTCCCTCGCCTCGCTCGCGCCAGACGCGAGGCTCACAATCCGAAAACAAGCCCGCTTCGCCCGTGGGGAGTCCTTCCGTCGTCGTGGTGATGGGAGTCTCGGGCTGCGGCAAGAGTACGATTGCGTCGATGCTCGCCCACCGGCTGAACTGGATCTTCGAGGAGGGCGACTGGTTCCACCCGCCGTCCAACGTCGAGAAGATGCACAACGGCGTGCCGCTCACCGATGAGGACCGCTGGCCCTGGCTGCACGGCATTGCCGCCTGGATCGACGCGACCCGGCGCGTCGGCAATCATGGCACCGTCGCTTGCTCGGCGCTCAAACGCGCCTATCGCGACATCCTGGTCGGCGAGCGCCCCGACGTGCGCATCGTTTATCTCAAGGGCGAGCGCGACCTGATCGCGCGTCGGCTGGCGGCACGCGACGGGCATTTCATGCCGCCCTCGCTGCTCGAGAGCCAATTCGCGACCCTCGAAGAGCCGCAGCCGGACGAACATGCGATCGTGGTTTCGATCGTTCAGCATCCTCGCGAGATCGTCGAGGAGATCGTGAGAAGGCTCGGCAAAGGTGCGGCCCTATCTCCGCCGGGAACTAGTGCCGCAGGCCGGCGCTCATAGCGGTTACCGAGGAGTCCGTGAAAGTAGAGGTGTCGTCATGGCGAAAAAGCGAATCGGCATCCTCACGGGTGGCGGCGACGTCCCAGGCCTCAACTCGGTCATAAAAACCGTCACCTACCGCAGCAGCGAGAACGATATCGAGGTCGTCGGTCTCCGTCGCGGCTGGGAGGCGCTGACGAACCTCAACCTCGAGGATCCGAATAGCCGGCGGCGCTACGTGATGGCGCTCGACCGCGAGAACACGCGCACCATCGACCGGCGCGGCGGGACCGTGCTGCACTCGAGCCGCACCAACCCGGCCAAAATGGCGAAGCTGCCCGATCACTTCGCCGGCAAGGACTTTCCGCTCTCCGTGAGTAGTCGAGGTGTCGCCGCCAACACGTGGGACGTCTCCAAGCAAGTGCTGGCGAACCTCTCGGCGCTGGGCATCGAGCATCTCATTGCCATCGGCGGTGACGACACGCTCGGCTACGCGGCCAAGCTCAATGAACTCGGCGTCAAGATCATTGCCATTCCGAAGACGATGGATAACGACGTTCACAACACCGAGTACTGCATCGGCTTCTCGACCGCGATCACCCGCGCCAGCGACGCCATCCAGCGCCAGCGGACCACCGTCGCCTCGCACGAGCGGATCGGCATTTTCCGCGTCTTCGGCCGCGATGCCGGCTTTACGGCGCTCTACACGGCGTACGCCACCTCGATCCGCTGTGTCGTCCCCGAATACAAGGTCAATCTCGACAAGCTCATCAGGTTGCTCATCGAGGAGAAGCGCGCAAACCCCAGCAACTATGCGCTGGTTTTGCTCAGCGAGGGCGCCGAGTGGGAGGGCTATCAAGTGCGCGAATATGGCGAACCCGATGCGTACGGGCACCGTAAGAAGGCAAGCGTCGCCGAGGCGCTGGCCGACGAGATCAAGCGGCGCACCGGCGAGGAGACGATGACGTCCGACCTCACTTACGATCTGCGCTCGGGCGACCCGGACTTCGTCGACAAGCTGGTGGGCCTGACGTTCGGCAACATGGCCTACGACGCCATGCTGGAGGGTAAGACCGGCCTTATGTCGGCGCTGGTGAAGGGCTGCTACGAGCTGGTGCCCATCCCTGATCCCAAGCTCGGGCCGCGCAAGCTGGATGTCGCCACCATGTACAATACGGAGCGATACCGTCCCATGTACGCCAACAAGCGGGGGCTGCCGGTCTTCCTACAGCGCGCGTCGTAGGCCAGCCATCGCAACTCCCCTGCAAGCTCACGCCAAGTGGGCGTCAAAACCCGCCGCACCGTGCCTGACACCCGTCGTTTCGTCGCCTATCGGTCGCAAAGGTTGGTGGGACCAATAATGAATCCGGCGATGTCTTGTTCGACCGGCGTGCATTCTTGTCTTGTGCCAGGAGACGACTGAACTGTCGGAGCTCCGATAACTCTTATGGTTGGACTGGGGGGAGGGAAAAAAGGTTGAAACGGCTGGGTTTGCCGGCTGGCCGAGTTCGTGGAGGCCGCCGACGATCCCGCTTGCTGAGCGGATCCTGAGGAAGGACCGAGCAACAAGACCGTGGACGAGATCGCGAGCACGGCGACTGGGCACTTCATCTTGGTCTTCTCCATTCCGGCTGCTCAAGTCGAGGCTACGCCGTTATTGCAGCTCGTTCAATTGCGCACCTGGCCATGTTGCCCGTGGTGCGCAGATAAAGTACGCCGAGGCGAATTCTCCATCCGAAGCGGATCATCCCGTGGGCAAAGGCAGCGACGGCGTGCGGCTGAGCGAGGAGCAGCGGCTCGATTGGCTTTGCCTCATCCGCAGCGACAATGTCGGCCCGCGCACCTTCCGCGCGCTGGTCAACCACTACGGCGGCGCACGCGCCGCGCTGGCGGCGCTGCCTGATCTCGCCCGCCGCGGCGGCGCGAGCCGCGCCACCCGCGTCCATTCCCGCCAAGACGCCGAGCGGGAGCTCAAGGCGGCGAAAGCCCTCGGCGTCACCTTCGTGGCGCTTGGGGAGCCCGATTATCCGTGCCGGTTGCAGATGATCGACGACGCCCCGCCGCTTCTTGCCGTGCGCGGCCAAACCGCCGTGCTGCATCTGCCGGCGGTCGCGGTCGTCGGCGCGCGCAATGCCTCGGCCGCGGGCCTGCGTTTCGCCGAGCGGCTGGCGCGCGATCTCGGCGCCGCGGACTTCGCCGTCGTCTCCGGCCTCGCCCGCGGCATCGACGCCGCCGCCCATCGCGCAAGCCTCGCCACCGGCACGATCGCCGTGCTCGCGGGCGGCCACGATCATGTCTATCCGCGCGAGCACGTCGACCTCGCCGACGCCATCCTAGCGCAAGGCGCCTTGGTCTCGGAAATGCCGTTCTGCCACGAGCCTCGCGCCCGCGATTTCCCCCGCCGCAACCGGCTCATTTCCGGGCTGTGCGCCGGCATCGTGGTGGTGGAGGCGGCCAAGCGCTCAGGCTCGCTGATCACCGCCCGCTTCGCGCTCGAACAGAGCCGCGAGGGGTTCGCGGTGCCGGGCTCGCCGCTCGACCCGCGCGCGGAAGGGACGAACGACCTCATCAAGCAGGGCGCGACGCTGGTGACGGACGCGGCCGACGTGATCGCGGTGGCCCGATCCTGGGCAAGCCGATCGAATTGCGCGCCGAGGAGCCGGAAGCCCCTTCCGGCAGCGCCCCGGCCGTTAGTGTTCGTAACCGTCCAACAAGTCCCGGCAGATCGACCACTTCTCGCCTCTTCGTGTATTTACACGTTCGCGGCCGTCCGCTAATATCCAGCCTCTGAACGTGGGTACGCACGAGGAGCGGCATGGCCAGAGGTATCAGCAAATTGAGCGGCGCCGATCTACGGCGCTCGAAGCCGGGCACCTACGGTGACGGTGGTGGGTTGTGGTTGCAAGTCTCAGCCGCCAGGGACGGCAAGCGGCGCAACCGCTCATGGGTGTTCCGCTACACGACGAACTGCCGCACTCGCGAGATGGGCTTGGGCTCGCTCGACACTCTTTCGTTGGCTGAGGCGAGAGAGCGGGCGCGCAAGTGTCGCCAGCTGCGCCTCGACGGCATCGACCCGATCGAATACCGCAACGCCGAGCGTGCGGCCAAGGCTGCCGAGAGCGCGAAGTCCATCACGTTTGAGGCGGCGGCGCACGCCTACATAGCGTCGCACCGGGAGACGTGGCGCAATGAAAAGCACGCGCAGCAATGGCCGTCGTCGCTGCGCAAACACATTTTCCCCGTGTTCGGCTCATTGCCGGTGTCGCAGATCGACACGCCGCTCATCTTGAAGGCGCTGCAGCCGCTTTGGTCGCGCGTGCCGGAGACGGCGTCGCGGCTGCGCGGTCGCATAGAGTCAATACTGGACTGGGCGACGGTGTCGGGCTTCCGTCAGGGCGATAATCCGGCCCGCTGGGACGGACATCTCAAGCACTTGCTAGCGGCGCCGAGCAAACGCCGCGTCAACCACCTCGCCGCAATGACGTGGGCCGACGTGCCGGCGTTCATGCAGAAGCTCCGCGCCACCGACGGCGTGCCAGCGCGGGCTCTGGAATTTTCGATACTGGCGGCCGCACGGCGAAACGAGGCGCTCGGCGCGGTGTGGTCCGAGATCGACTTCGACAGTGCGGTGTGGACCATCCCGGGCGAGCGCATGAAGTCTGCCCGCGAGCACCGCGTGCCGCTCTCGCGACGGGCGTTGCAGATTCTTCAAGAGGCGCGCGCCACCGCGCATGGCGACCACGTTTTCACCCGCGCCGGCGGTAACCGTCCGCTGGCAAACTCGTCCTTGGTGCGGCTGCTTCAGCAGCTCGGGCACGGCGACGTGACCGCGCATGGCTTTCGAGCCAGCTTTTCGACCTGGGTCGCGGAGCGCAGTGCCTTTAATTGGGATGCACTAGCGCACGCTGTGAAGGGGGTGGCGGGCGACTATCAACGCGGCGACTTGCTGACGAAGCGGCGCCGGCTCATGGAAGCGTGGTCCGCGTTCTGCGCCAAGCCCATGGTGGTCGGCGCGACGGTGACGCCGTTGCGGGCGGGGCGATGACGGAGGCGCGGCGAACACTTGACTAGCACAGCGCCGTATACTAGCTAACGCCCCAAGGTTCGCCGGCACACACATTTAGGCGCTGCGCTCGAACCGAAAATAGCGACCCTTCAAGCACTAGCAAAAAGGATTCTGGGCCGCCTTCGACGCAACCAACGCGTCGAGGCGCCGCTTTTTGCATTTTGCATTTAGCCCCTCGACGCACAAACGAAGGGGCAATGCCTATGCCAATTTCGTGCGACCTCAAACCCTTTGCGGTTCCTATCCGCGCAGCCTCCGCGCTCCTCGGCGGGAAAAGCCGCACCGGCATTTATGCGGCGGTCGGACGCGGCCAGCTTGATTTTGTGAAGGATGGCGACCGGACCCTGGTCACGCTCGAGTCGATCGAGCGCTACCAGCAGTCCTGGCCGCGCGCCGCGATCAAGGCGCCCGCCGATTTCAGAGAGTCCGACTGATTAAGCCGCCTGGCGCTGCCCGGCAGAAAATGCCGGGCACGGGTTGCACCCCGACGCCCGGCAAAAGGATTTTGCGATGACTGATATTACACAATGGCGCGCCGTTTTGAAAATGCACTCGGCCGCCGACGCGTTCCCGACGCTGTCCGAAAAGGAACTGAAGGAGCTGGCTGGCGACATCCAGCGCAACGGGCTGCAGACCAAGATCGTCCTGTGGGCGCCCGAGGCCGGCGCCGAGCCCCAGCTGCTCGATGGCCGCAACCGGCTCGACGCCCTGGCGCTGATCGGCCGCATCGTGGTTGACGAGCACGGTCGGCTCCATGAGGGGATCGACCGGGAACTCGTCATCGGCGGCGATCCCGTCAAGCTCGCTTACAGCCTCAACGTCCACCGCCGGCACCTCACCGCCGAGAAGAAGCGCGAGCTGATCGCGGCGCTGATCAAGGACGACCCTAACAAGTCCGACCGGCAGATCTCGAAGGAGGCCGGGGCGAGCCCGACATTCGTCGGAAAAGTGCGCGCCGAGAAGGAGGCGACCGGTGACGTGTCCACGGTGGACACGAGAACCGACACCAAGGGCCGCAAGCAGCCGGCGCGGAAGTCGCCCAGGGCCAAGACGCCGAAGACTGATCCTGTCGAAGGAAATGGCGCCGACCCCGAAGCCACCGCCGAGGCGAGGAAGGCGGAGTACGCCAAGCTCGGCGCCGGCGATGACGCCGAGGTGATGGAGGCGAAGGCCGCCAAGAAGCCCGAGAAATCAGCGCTTGATGTTCTTCGCTTTCTCGACGGCCCAGGACGGAGGAGCGCGCAGCCTCCAGGCTGGGTTCGCGAGCTCGAACGCTATGCTCTCGGCCGGCTCAGTGTACAGCAGCTCATCGACATCCTCGCGCACCGGATCGCCGGCAACCCGGCGGCCGCCCAAGCGCTCGAGGCGCTGCGCGCGGCCGTCAACACCGGTATCCCGGACTTTTTGGAGCGGACGCGCACTGCGACTCCGGCAGTGAACGGGAGCGCCTCATGAGGCGAGATCGCAAGCGCGACATCGGCCGCATCATTCACGCGCGGGAGTCGGCGCAGTGAATTTCGACGACCTTCCGCGCGCGAGCTTCAAGGTCCTGTATGCGGATCCGCCTTGGCGTTTCAAGGCGTGGTCGCACCGCGGCGAGGGCAAGGGCGCGTCACAGCATTACAGTTGTATGAACATCGATGATCTCTGCGCCTTGCCGGTGGCGGAGCTCGCGGCGAAGGACGCCGCGCTGTTCATGTGGACCGTGCAGCCAATGCTGCCGGAAGCGCTGCGCGTCGCCGAGAGTTGGGGCTTCACCTTCCGGACGGTCGCTTTCGTCTGGGTAAAGATGCCGCCGTCGTGGACTCCCGACTCGCCACGGCATCAACCGCGACTCGGGCTCGGATACCACACCCGCTCCGGCGCCGAGCAGTGTTGGCTCGCAATTCGCGGCAAGGGCTATCAGCGGCAGGCGATGGGCGTCGAGCAGGTCTTGCACGCGCCGATCCGCGAGCATTCCCGCAAGCCGGACGAGTTTATCACACGCGTTGAGCGCCTGGTCGGCGACGTGCCGCGCCTCGAGCTGTTCGCGCGCGAGCGCCGGCCCGGATGGATCTCGTGGGGAGATCAGATCGATCGCTTCACTGACGGCGACGCGATCGTTCGAAGAGTTTCATGAGGCGGCCACGAAGCGCCGCCCTTTTAGGAGAAGAAGTCATGAATCAGACATTGTTGCTTGAAGTCGCGCACGGCATCGCCGCAGCCGGCCTCGACCTAACCTACTCGGAATACCGTGGCGTCTGCACCGGCGGCGACCTCGCCGCGCTCAAGGACTACGTGCGCGAGGAGCTCTGTCCCGACGATCCCGTCGACGACCGACCCCTCACAGGCGAGCGCCTCGTCAGCTTCGTCGCCAAGATGCTGCTCGATGCGATGGCCGCTCAGCACGAGGTCGACGTTCGCCGCGGCCAGGACGCCCACGCAGATCAACAACTGTTTCCGTGAAGAACGGGAAGCGCCGCCGGACGCTCTCTCCGGCAAACAGTGAACTGAAAAATTAGGAGTCAAAAACATGAATAGTGAAATGATAAAGCCGCCCCTCGACGGCTTCTGGGCATTCGAGGGTGGAGTTGAAGGCGGAGAAGAACGCGCAGGCAGCGTGATCCAAGGCCAGCTCGTCAAATTCACGAACGAGGCAACTTGGATCACCGGTGGTGGCGAAGAGCTGCCGAGCACCCTGGAGCTGGTCGCAGTTGACGTGAGCCGCGTCGTGCAAAAATGGCTGGACCAGCAACCGGTCGAGACGCGCGTGCTCGAGCCGGGGGAGAAATTCCCCGACCTCGAGGCACTCAACGCCGCCGCGCCGAAGAGCGAGTGGCGAGAAGGACCAAATGGCCAATCGCGTGGCCCGTGGCAAACGCAATATCTCGTCTATCTGCTCGACGCAGACACCGTCGGACGCTACACGTACCCCACCGGTACGATCGGCGGCGGGATGGCGGTTCGTGATCTTGTCGATCGCACGAAATGGATGCGCAAGTTCCGCGGCGTGAACGTGTTCCCCGTCGTCACCCTCGGCGACGCGCACATGAACACGCGCTTCGGCGGAAGACAGCGTCCGCACTTCAACATCGTCAGATGGATCAGGTTCGATGGCGACGGCAACGCTCTGCCGGCGGCGACGCAACCTGCGCTGACCGGGCGGCAGACCGTCGATCCACCGTCGGTCAAAGAAGCCACCGGAGATTCGATTCCTCACTGACGGATCGCAGCTCGATGCCGCTCGAGGGGGGCGGGCGGCATCAGGATGCGATCCACACAAGGATGAAATTCAGTGGCCGACTCCAGTTGGCAACCACCGACCGCCCTGCCCGACCTGCGTCACGTCGGTGTGACCGCGATCGACACCGAGACGCGCGACGATGGATTGCGCGCCGACCGCGGTCCGGCCTGGCCGTGGCGCGGCGGATATGTCTGCGGCATTAGCGTCGCCTATCACGCGGATGGGGATATCCGGGCGCACTATTTCCCGCTTCGTCACCCCGACAGTCCGAACTTTGATCCCGCGCAGGTCTTCGCCTGGTTGAAGGATTTGGTCGCGTCCGACGTTCGCTTCGTCACTCAGAACGGCCTCTATGATTGGGGATGGCTGCGCGCCGACGCCGACATCAAGATGCCGCCCGCCGATCGTCTCGAGGAGATCGGCGCGCTCGCGACCATGATCGACGAGAACCGCTTCAGCTACAGCCTCGACAATCTCTGCGCCTGGCGCGGCCTTCCCGGCAAGGACACGGCGCTGCTGCGCGAGGCGGTCAAGACCGCCGGCTGGGCGCCACGCAAGCGCAGCATCAACGTCGCCGAACACATCCACAAGCTGCCCGCGCATCTGGTCGGCCCCTATGCCGAGGCCGATGCCATCGCCACGCTGGCGCTGTTCGAGAGCCTCGACCCGATCCTCGATCGCGAGGGCACGCGCGACGCCTATCGCCTCGAGGTCGATCTGCTGCCCATGGTGCACGAGATGCGCTTGCGCGGCATCCGCATCGACCAGGATGCGGCCGAACGCGCGCGCGACCTGCTGATGCAGAAACGGGACGCGACATTCGCGGAGCTGTCCGAGAAGCTTGGCGCCAGCGTCGGCATGGAGGAGATCGGCCGCACCAAGTGGCTGGCAGAGACCTTCGACCAACACAGTATTGCCTATCCGCGGACGACGAAGGGTAATCCGTCATTCACGTTGGGTTGGATGCCCAAGCACGCGCATTGGCTTCCGCGCCTGATCGTCAAGGCGGACAAGTACAACAACGCCGCGGTGAAGTTTCTCGAGAACTACATCCTCGGCCACACGGTGAACGGGCGCGTGCATGCCGAAATTCACCCACACCGCTCGGACGAGGGCGGCACCCGCTCGCTGCGATTCTCATACAGCCATCCGCCGTTGCAGCAAGTGCCGGCGCACGATGAGGAGTTGGCCCCGCTGATCCGCGGCGTGTTCCTGCCCGAGGATGGCGAGGTTTGGTGCAAGCCCGACATCTCGCAGCAGGAATTTAGATTCATCGTGCACTATGCCGCCCGCCACAAGCTGCCCAAGGCGAGCGAAGCGGTAGAGCGCTATCGCGCTGACCCCAACACCGACTTCCACGCACTCGTCGCGGAGATGACGGGGATCGAGCGACAGTCGGCGAAGAACACGAATTTTGCCAAGGCGTTCGGCGCCGGCGTGCGGAAGTTCGCGGAGATGATCGGCAAACCCGAGAGCGAAGCCCGCGCGATCTATGATCGCTACGACCGCGAGCTGCCATTCGTGTCGAAGCTCTCCAAGCTGTGTGAAAGCGCGGCGAAGCGAAAAGGTTTCCTCACGCTGTACGATGGTGCGCGCCGGCACTGGGACGATTGGGTTGCGCCGGCACATTGGGGCAAGGGCGATCAAGCACCATGCTCGCGCGAGGAAGGCGAGCGCCGCGTGAAAGACCCGAGCCATTCGTGGCACCGGCAATGGCTCAAACGCGTCGACACGCACAAAGCAATGAACGCGCTGATCCAGGGCTCGGCAGCGCGTCACACGAAATTGTGGATGCGCGCGTGCTGGCGCGAGGGCTTCGTCCCGCTCGTGCAGATGCACGACGCACTCGATTGCTCGGTGACGACGCGAGAGCAAGGCGAGCTGGTCGCACGATTGGGATGCGAAGCGGTCACGCTCGAGGTGCCGATGCGGGTCGATCTGAAATTCGGTCCGACATGGGCCGCGGCGAAATATACGGGGAAAGAATGGGACGACATCAACAAGCCCGCGCCAGCCAAGGTGCCGGTCAAAGAGGACAACATGGTGGAAGAACTCATCCCGGCGATCGTCTCGGCAAGCATCGTGCCGGCGATCGTGCTCGACCCGCACCACGCTCGCGGCGCGATGATGGTCGACGCGGGTGTCATCGTGGCGGCGCCGAACACGCGCGATCACGGCGGGAACAGATGCGACGGCGGCGCCGCTCGAGACAAGCGCGACGCCCGCGAGGTGGCGCGCGATTATCTGGCGCGCGGATGGCGCCCGGTGCCGGTGCCGTTCAGGTCGAAGAAGCCGGTCGGCGACGAGTGGCAGAGGCAAGATGTGACGGCGGAGAACGTCGATCGCTTGTTCCACGGCCGGCAGAACGTCGGCGTGCAGCTCGGTCCGCGCTCGCGCGGGCTCGCCGACATCGACCTCGACTGCGCCGAGGCCATCGCCCTCGCGTCGACGTTCCTGCCGCGGACCGATGCGGTATTCGGGCGCGCTTCGCAGCCGCAATCGCATCGGCTGTTCTACATCGACGACGCGCCGGCGATGGCACGCGTCAAGCTGACCGACGAGAACGGTGAAGTCGTCGCCGAGCTGCGCCTCGGTGGCGGCGACAAGGGCGCACAAACAGTGTTCCCTGGCTCGACCCACGAGGACGGCGAGACGATCGAATGGGTGCGCGACGGCGAGCCGGCGCGGTCGAACTTCGCGACGCTCGAGGCGGCGGTCATCCAGATCGCCGCGGCAACGGTGCTGGCGCGCGCCTGGCCCGCGGAGGGGTCGCGTCACGACGCCGTGCTCGCGCTCGGCGGGTTCTTGGCGCGCGCCGGGTGGCCGGCCGACGAGGTCGGCGGCCTCGCCGAGGCGGCGGCGCGGCTCGCCGGCGACAAGGAGCTGCGCGACCGCCGCAGGGCGGCGGCCGACTCGGTGGTGGCGCACGCACGCGGCGTGAACGTCGGCGGGCTGCCGAAGCTGATCGAGCACTTCGGCGAGCCGGCCGCGAGCAAGGTCGCCGAATTCATCGGGTACGGGCGCGAGGCCGAGGCATACGAAGCCCCGTCGGCGATCATCAAGCTCGCCGATTGGCTCGACCGCGATCTGCCTACCCCCGACTTCCTGCTGGGGTCGTGGCTCAGCACGACCAGCCGCGTGTTCCTGTTTGCGCCGACCGGCATCGGCAAGACGATGATCGTGGTCGGCGCGGGCATGGCCATCGCCCACGGCTCGGCGTTCTTGCACTGGCAAGGACGCCGGCCGGCGCGGGTGCTGTTCGTCGACGGCGAAATGTCGCGGCGCCTGCTCAAGGCGCGCCTGATCGACGAGGTCCGTCGCTTCGGACATAAGCCCGAGGGCTTCCACGCCCTCTCGCACGAGGACATCGAAAACTTCGCGCCGCTCAACACCAAGGAGGGGCAGGTGATCATCGAGCGCGAGATCGAGCGATGCGGTGGCGTCGATCTGATCCAGTTCGACAATGTCATGAGCCTGATCGCCGGCGACCAGAAGGACGAAGAGGGCTGGCGGCAGACATTGCCGTGGATTCGTTCACTGACCCGCCGCAGCATCGGGCAAATCTGGGTCCACCACACCGGTCACGACGAGTCACACTCATACGGCACCAAGACGCGCGAGTGGCAGATGGACACGGTCATCGGCCTCGAGGCCGTCGAACAGCCGGACGCCAGCGTCAGCTTTCAATTGAACTTCCGCAAGGCGCGCGAGCGCACGCCGGACACGTGGGACGACTTCGAGGACGTGTGCATCGCCCTGATCGATGGTCGATGGGTCTCAACCGGGGCACCCAAGGGCATGGCCAAGGTGCCGCCCCTGGCCATGAAGTTCCTCGAGGCTTTGCGCGCCGCCTGCACCGCCTGCGGTAACCAAATGGACGGCCATCCCGCCGCGACGATCGAAGAGTGGCGCACCGAATGCGTCAAGCGCGGGTTGCTGGAAGTGGACAAAAACAATCGCGCGCGGGCCATGTTCTCGAAGGAAAAGCTCGCCCTCATTGCCGCCAATCGGATCGCCTGCGACGAAACGATGGCGTGGATTTTGACTTGAGGCGCCCAATGCGTAAGCGCAACCCTTGTGTCGACGCCGCCGTTGCCGCGCTCAAGGAAGGCGGCGTCTTCGACCCTCAAATTGTTCCCGGAGGCAAGCATCTGCAGGTGCGGTGGTCGCACCGCGGCGGGCAACGATTCTACGCGCTGCCGGCGACGCCGTCAGACTGGCGGTCGCCGCTCAACGTGCGGTCGGACATACGCCGGATGCTGAAGGCGGACGGACTGATCAAGGACGATCCGGCGCCGGTAGAGCGACCGCAACCACCGCCACGACCGCCAACGCTGGAGCAGCGTGTCAGCAAGCTCGAGGAGTTGGTTGCAAAATTGCGATTGCACAACTGACCGCCACACGTAGTCAAACGTAGCCACGCAGAAGTCCGCTTAAAATGGGCACAA
>Ga0070699_100003742_pt1 | contig 13435 bp, 12 predicted proteins | sample KBSK1503metaG_FD_65473 | JGI IMG/M metagenome (GOLD analysis project Ga0070699, IMG submission 65473) | Corn, switchgrass and miscanthus rhizosphere microbial communities from Kellogg Biological Station, Michigan, USA - KBS K1-50-3 metaG | ecosystem: Host-associated > Plants > Roots >...
ACCGATCTCCGTCCCGGCGATCGCGTGCACATCGTCGCCGATCGCGGTGACAGCTCGGGGCTGACAGCGCGGCAGATCGATCTGACGATGCGCGTCGATGACGCGCTGGTCGATTCCATTTTCCGCTCGCACCGCACGATCGTCGGCCGTTTCTCGGTGCGCGAGGCCAAAACGGAATTCTTCTCGATGCGGCTGGCCGGCGAGCGCTTCGTCCGCGTCGACGCCAAGTCGGCCTACGGGCCGAACGGGCGGGTGTGGGTCAGCTCGCTCAAGCCTGGCGATCTTCTCGAGGTCCGCGGTACATGGCCATCAAAGGACCTTCTCAAAGCGAGTTCGCTCGAGGTGGTCACCGATCGGGAGCCGTCGTTCTGTCGCACCGCAGCCCGGCGCGGTGAAATGGACGGCGAGACCGCCGCGCGAGAGGCGGACGAGGAGAAGTTTCTCAACAAGAGTGGGAACTGAGTTGTCGCTCTCCCCCGGCAGCCGTCTCGGCAACTACGAAATTCTCGGTCCCATCGGCTCGGGCGGGATGGGGGAGGTCTATCGCGCTCGCGACCCGCGGCTGCGCCGCGATGTGGCGATCAAGGTCCTTCCTCCGGAATCGTGCAACGACCGCGATGCCATCGCGCGATTTCAGCTGGAGGCCCAGGCGGCCTCGGCGCTCAACCATCCGCACATCCTCACGATTTACGAAGTCGGCGTAGCGGAGGCCAATCACTACATCGCGATGGAATACATCGCGGGCGAGACCCTGCGCGAGCGCATCAAGCGCGAAGGGGAGCTCGGGCCGCTGATCGATCTGATGATTCAGATTGCCGACGCCCTCGCGCGCGCGCACGAGGCCAACATCATCCATCGCGATCTGAAGCCCGAGAACATCATGGTGACGAACGACGGCTACGCCAAAGTTCTCGATTTCGGGCTGGCGAAGCTGCTGTTTCGCGACGGCGACAGCATGGCGCCGACGATTCACGCCGACCGCGGAATCGTCGGAACGGTGGGATATGTCTCGCCGGAGCAGATCAGCGGCCGGCCGGCGGACGCCCGCTCCGACATCTTCGCGTTCGGCTGCATCATGTACGAATCCGTCGCACAGCAGCGCGCTTTCCGCGGGGAGACATCCGCCGATACGTTACGGCAGATCCTGGCGATCGAACCGCCGCCGCTTCGCAATCTAAAACCGACCACTCCGCCTGAGCTGCAGCGGATTGTTAGCCGCTGTCTGGCCAAAAATCCCGACGAACGCTATCCCACGATGGCCGCAGTAGCCGCCGATCTGCGCCGGCTGCGCGATCGCATGCGCGCGCCCGCCGCGCGAGCCATGCCGCGTCTTCGACAGCTCACCTTCGACAAGGCCATCGAGAATTTTCCGGCGATTTCCGCCGACGGGCAGCGGCTGATCTTCTGCCGCGAAGTGGGCGCCATTCGGAAATTGTTTTTGAAATCGATTGGGGACGGCGTCGACGAACAAATCACCGACGGACCGCACGACGACATCCAGCCGGCGTGGGCACCGTCGGGCGAGACACTCTTTTTTGTGCGCGCCCGCGAGCCGAGCTCGCGCGTCGAGCCCTCAGACGTCTTCGCGCGCTATATCGGTGGCGATCTCTGGCATCTCGATCTCGCAACTCGAAAGTCCACTCTTCTGGTTCGCGATGCGTCCAACCCCGCTTGTTCGCCGGACGGCAGGACGATTGCGTTTGATGCCTCGTGGAGCGGCCCGTGGCGCATCTGGATCGCCGACGCCCGCGGCCGCAACCCGCAGCAGCTCACTACCGACAACAGCGACGCCATCCATCATGTGCGTCCGCGCTGGTCGCCCGACGGCAGGCACATCGTCTTTCAAACATTGGAAGGAACGAAGTTCGATGTGCGCGTCATCGACGTCGAGAGCAAACGGATGCAGCCGGTCACCGATGACTACACGCTGGACGTGCATCCGGCCTGGTCCGCGGAGGGCCAGTCGATCGTCCTGTCGTCCTACCGCAGCGGCGGGTTGAATCTGTGGCGGATTCCGGTGGATGTCGATGGCCGGCCGATCGGCCCGATGGAGCAGATCACCGCCGGCGCGGGACAGGATGTCGATGCCGACGTGGCACTGCACTCCGGCCGGATCGTCTTCTCGATCCTGACCCAAAACGCCGACATCTGGCGCTTGCCCGTCGACCCGAATACCGGCGAAGCGAATGGTCCGCCGCAACCCGTCGTCGCCGGCACGCGCGAGAACACGCGCGGCGCCTGGTCTCCGGACGGATCGAAGATCGCGTTCAGCTCCGATCGCGCGGGAGCGATGCATCTCTATCTCTTCAGCGATGTGGAGGACAGCCGCCCTCGGCTGTCCGGACAGCGGGGGGCCGCCGTCCTCCACCAGTTGACCCGCGGCGCCGGCAGCGACTATCAGCCAACCTGGTCTCCAGATGGTCGTGAGCTGGTCTTTTTCTCCGGACGCGGCGGCGCCACCGACATCTGGAAGCTCAACCTCGAGAGCCAGGAGCTGACGCAGCTCACACACGGCGAAGGGCTCAACATCAATCCGTTCTTTTCGCCGGACGGGAAACGCATCGCATTTCAATCCGATCGCGACGGGCGCCTGGAAGTGTGGGTCATGAACGTCGACGGATCGGATCTGGGACAACTGACGACCGTGGGCGTGGTGGGCCATTTCCTGCGCTGGTCGCGAGATAGTCAACATATTTACTTTCGTTGCCCGACGGTGGCGAAGACCATGTTCGTGCCGGCGGACGGCGGCGATCCCCAACCCACGTCGGAAGTTCTGGGCGGCGCACACATGTCCTTTTCTCCCGATCAATCGATGATCATGGATGTTGTCGGCCATCGCGCACTGTGGGTCTCGCCGCTGCGAGGCGGCTCCCCGCGAAAGGTTTTTCAATTCGACGACGCCGACAGTCGCATCGACTATCCAGTCTGGTCGCCGGACGGCCGCTGGATTCTGTTCGACCGTTTCGTTCCGCACGGCGGCGATGTCTGGATGGTCGAGGACGTGTGATCGAGCTGATCGACGTTCTCACGCCGGACGGGCAGCCGGCCGGCATTCGCAAACCGAAGGATGCCGTCCATCGCGACGGCGACTGGCATCGCGCCGCGCACGTCTGGATCTTGGCGCCCGACGGCCGGATCCTGCTGCAACGCCGCTCGCTGCGAAAAGAGAACAATCCCGGATTGTGGGATGTCTCGACCGCCGGTCATCTTTCGGCCGGTGAGTCGGCCGTCGAAGCCGCAGTGCGCGAAACGTTCGAAGAGATCGGGCTCGCGATTCCAGCCGGCGCATTAGAGTTTGTCACGACGCTGCGCGAGTCATCCGTGCTCAACGGCGGCCGTTACATCGATAACGAATTCCATGAGATCTTTGTCGTTCGTCGGGAAGTCGATCTCGACGCGCTGCGCCTCGATCCGGAAGAAGTTGCGGAGGTGAAATGGGTTCGCGATCTGCGGCCGGACGAAACGTTCGTGCCGCATGCCGAGGAGTATGCGTTGTTGTCGCGGTTGCGGCGGCCGGGTGCGCAACGTCGCGCATGAATGTCGACGCGCTGATGCGCGACTACGGCGGCGATGCTCCCGGCGCCGGCGTTCTGGTCGTGCGCGATGGCCGGGTCCTGCTTCGAAAAAGCTACGGCTTGGCCAATCTCGAAGAACGCATTGCCGCCTCACCCGAAACGCACTATCGGCTGGCGTCGGTGACGAAACAGTTCACGGCTGCCGCCATCCTCATTCTCGCTGAGCGCGGAAAATTGTCGCTCGAGGATTCGATCACGAAGTATCTCCCGCTGCCCGCCTACGCGAACGCAATCACGATTCGACATTTACTGACGCATACGTCTGGACTGCTGGCCTATGAAGATCTCATCCCTCCCGGGACGACGCAGCAGCTCAAAGACGCCGACGTGCTGCGAATCCTCGCGCAGCAGAGCACCACGTACTTTTCGCCCGGAACGCAATATCGGTACAGCAACACCGGCTATGCGTTTCTGGCATTGATCGTCGAGCGCGTTTCAGGTCAGCGATTCGCCGATTTTCTTCGCGAAAATATTTTCAAGCCTGCCGGCATGAACACGACCGTGGCGTTTGAAGAAGGAATCTCGACCGTTCCCAATCGCGCTTACGGCTACAGTCGCATGGAGGACAGCGGCCCTCCGCTGTCCGGACAGCCGGGGGCGGCTGTCGTCCAATGGCACCGCACCGATCAAAGCCTCACCAGCGCCGTCCTCGGCGACGGCGGCATCTACACCTCGATCGATGATCTCGTCCACTGGATCGCCTGGCTCGAGAGCGGTCGCTTCGATCGAGCGCTTCAACCCGAAACGGTCACCGATGATCCCGCAGTGCAATATGGATTCGGCTGGCGCATCAGCGAGCATGGCGGCCGCCGGCTGGTCTCGCATACCGGCGAAACCAGGGGCTTCCGCAACGCTCTGGTGCGCTTTCCCGATCAACACCTGGCCGTGGTCGTGCTGACGAATCGCAATGAAGGCGTTCCGAATCGGATTGCCATCGAGATCGCTGATATGTTTCTTGCGCAATGAAGACCAAGAACTTCACGATGCATCGCGATCATCTGCTCGTGCTCGACACGGGCGACGAGGTGGTCGCTTCTCTGACCGACTTCGCGAAGAAAAATCGCATCGAGGGCGGCAGCTTCTCCGCCATCGGCGCGTTTCAGCAGGCGACCATCGCGTACTGGAACCTGCAGAGCAAACAGTACGAGGAAATCGAAATCGCGGAGCAAGTCGAGGTCGTGGCGCTCAGCGGCAGCATCGCACGATCAGGCGACGATGTAAAAATCCACGCGCATGCCGTCCTCGGGCGCCGTTACGGCTCGACGATCGGCGGTCACATCATGCGAGGGGTCGTGCTGCCCACGCTGGAGCTCTTCGTCGTCGACTACGGCACGCGATTGGCGCGGCAACGCGATAAGGAGACCGGTCTGTGGTTACTCCACTTGGAATAACTGCCTTGTAAACGTAGAGCCGCCTCTCAGGCGGCTGGCGCCGGCTGAGAGCCGGCGCTACGTTGGCGTTAATGCGGCTGCCGCAAGGGGTCGCGCCGGCGATCGGCGGCATCAGCTTCATCCTCGAACTCGAAGTCGTGATCTTCGCCGACTTCCCGAAGAGTGTCGTCCTCGTCGAGATTGAATTGCCGACGGTCGCGGCCGCTGCGGTCATCGGATCGCGCTGTGTTGGTCATAAAGTCTCATCCTCGTATTCATAAAGTGCGCCCAACTCACCGCTCCCTGGCGATGGGATACAGCCGCCAGCGCTCGTCGGCGAATGGCGTCCGCGAATAAAAAAAATCGAGCCGCTGGGCGGGACTGTTGCGGAACGCCTCATCTGTAGCCAGGCGCTGCTCAAACTGACGCCGCAGCTCCGGATCCGCCGCCAGCATCTGCTCCGCCATGGCCTCGGTCACATAATCCTCGGCGTACTCCGTTCGCTGAAAGATCGAATGAAAAAATCCCCACTGCAGGAATGAATCGGACGAATCGGGCTCCAGCAGCACAGTGACCAGATCGCCGAGGGGTTGCTCTGTGGTGATGCGGTAGGAGCCGGCGGGAAAGCGTTCTTTGCGATGCTCGGCCTTGACCTTCGCGAACACGCGCACATGGCCTTCGAATGGCTCGGCATCGTATTTCGGGTCCTCCAGTCGATACATCTCGACCTCGATTTCGCGCGGCTCCGAGATGCGCTCAGCCGCGATGCCGTGGATCTTCAGGCGGTCGACGATCGAGCTCCACGCGGCCGGGATCCAATAGGCCTTTGCGCGGGGCACTGAGAGGGCGAGCTCATTCTGCCGATAAACAGCGACGCGCTTCGTGACCGGCGTGCCGAGGTATTCGACGCGCTTGGCGCCCGAAATCGCCGAGGGTGACGTGCGCGATTCGATTGCCAGAAAATCCATCACCTCGGTGTTTGCGCCTGGAGATGGCACACGCCACTCGAGTGGAACGGGATTCGGACGCGACTCGGTATCGACCATGGCCCCGCGCTTCAGAGCGACGCCCTCCAACCCGAGCGTTTGCAATGTCGATTGCAGAAGAACCAGCGTGCCGAGCACGCGTTGTTCGTACGGCTTCAGCGAATGCGTCTCCACCAGCACCGACGGAATGTGCCGCAGGTCGCCATAGGCATTTGAGAATCGTGGCGGCAGAGTGACCATGGTCAGCCCTTTCGCCGGATCGTCGGAGACCAGCGGTCCGGGAATGTGTCCCATGGAGCTCAGCGCGTTTCGGAGCGCAGGCGCGAGGGTGGAGTCGAGCCAGCGCTGGCTGTGCGGCGAATGTCCCGCGGCGTTCCAGCCGAAGGTCACGTCGTATTGATAGTCGGCGCCATCGCTGACGTGGATGTCCACGTAGAGGTCCGGGCGCCAACGATCGAGAGCCGAGACCATCGCGCGCATCTCTTCCGAGTCGAGCTTGGTGTAGTCGCGATTCAGATTGAGATTCTGCGCGGTGGTCCTCCAACCGACGACGTCCGGTCCGCGCTGATTGATGCGGCCGTATGGCGACGCGCGTTCGTGACCGTCGACATTGAAAATCGGAACGAAGAAGAAATTCGCTTTGTCGAGAAGCGAGCGCCATCGGCCGACAGTCAGCTCGCGCAGAAACATGAGGCCTGCATCTTTGCCGTCGATCTCGCCGGCGTGGATGCCCGCCTGAACGAACAGCGTCGGCCTGCCGCTGCGCTGCAGCGTTTCGGGAGTGAAGAGGCGATCGCGCGAAAGCACCACCATCCAGATGTCGCGCCCTTCCGGCGATCGGCCGAGCGAGATCAGCCGCATTTCCGGCGCAACGGAGGCCAATTGCCGCAGCCAAGCAACCGTCTGGTTGTACGTCGGCGTGGCATGGAAGCCGGTTTTCTCAACAACGGTGATCCAGCGATCGTCCGGCTTCGCGATCAGCTCACGGCTCTTGCCGTTCCACGGGACGGGCGGGGGAAGGGGTGACACGACGTCGGCGGCCGCGCACCATGCGACGAATGCCAGACCCAGCATTCGCGCATTGTATTTGGAGTGCGGTGCCTCGGCACCGCTTTCATCGCCGCAGCTTGCTGCGGCCGGCTCTAAAGCGGCGGCAAGCCGCCGCACTCCAAAGTCAGCCTGACGTCGAGCTTCGCGACGATTGCGGTCCATCCGTTCCTGTGCGCGTCCACCTGCGCCGCCGGCAACCCTCGGTGCGTCAGAATCAGCTCGGTGCTGGCGGCGCCTCGTTCAAGAAACTCGATCGTGACGACGGTTGGCCGTCGATCCGTAAACGCAGAGATCCAGGTGAACGAGAGGATGGATGGTCGCTCGATGACCAGATACTCACCCCAATGCTCTTCGCCTCCGCCACTGTGCACCATCACGATGCGAAACTTGCCACCCACGCGCGGGTCGACTTCCACCGTGGCGCTCTCGACCTCACCCGGCCGCATCCACTGCGCGAGGCTGGCTGGATCGAGCCACGCGGCGAACACCTGATCGCGAGGGACGGGCAGAAGCCGTCGCACCACGAGCACGTTACCGTCTTCTGCCACGTCGCCCCTTGGGTTTCCCGACGAGAAACTTCTCGAGGGCATCGAGCCGCATTTCCCAGAACGCTCGGTAATGTTCGAGCCATCGCGTCGCTTCGCTGAGCGGCTCAGCGTTCAAGCGCAGCCAATGTTCGCGGCCGCGGATCGTGCGCTCCACCAGTCCAGCACGCTCGAGGACCTTCACATGCTTGGAGACTCCATTGAACGAAATGGGGAATCGATCAACAAGACTTCCGACGTTGGCGTCGCCCTGGGCGAGCACGGCGAGGATCGCCCGGCGTGTCGGATCGGCAATGGCGCCGTAGACCTGGTCCAACTTGTATTCAACCAAACGGTAGAATATTATCACGCGCCGAGGTGCATGATGACGATCAAGAATCATCCGGTTGTGTCGCGCGAAAAGTGGCTTTCCGAGCGAAAGAAATTCCTGGCGAAGGAAAAGGAATTCACCCGGCTTCGGGATGACTTGAGCCGGCAGCGGCGCGAGCTCCCGTGGGTCAAAGTCGACAAGAAGTACGTCTTCGATGGGCCGAAAGGCAAGGAGGCGTTGGCCGACCTCTTCGAAAACAGGAGCCAGCTCATTGTCTATCACTTCATGTTCAACCCGGAATGGACCGAGGGGTGTCCGAGCTGCTCATTCTGGGCGGACAATTTCAACGACATCACTGTTCACCTGAACCAACGCGACGTGACCTTCGTGGCCATTTCCCGGGCGCCGCTGGCGAAGATCGAGCCGTTCAGGAAGAGGATGGGATGGAGCTTCAAATGGCTCTCCTCCTCCCAGAACGATTTCAACTACGACTATCACGTATCGTTCACTCCCGAGCAGCTCGAGAATGGATCGGCGATCTACAACTATTCGATGAACCCCGGCTTCGAAGACCGGGAGGGAACCAGCGTGTTCTACAAGGATGCGAGCGGCGCGGTCTTTCATACGTACTCGTGCTACGCGCGTGGCATCGACATGATGAACACGGCCTATCACTATCTCGATCTGGTTCCTAAGGGACGGGACGAGAATCCTCAATCCTCGCAGGACTGGGTTCGCTACCACGATCGATACGAGGTTTGAATGTGGCGGGCCGGCGTTGCGCTGTTGTTCCTCGCCAGTGCGGGAGGGACCATCTATCTGTGTGCAGAAATGCGTGGCGGCATGCAAATGCCTGGCGGCTGGACGATGTCGATGGCGTGGATGCGGATGCCAGGAGAGAGCTGGTTCGTCGCGGCTGCCTCATTCATGGCGATGTGGACCGCAATGATGGTGGCCATGATGCTGCCTTCGCTCATGAGCACCCTGTCGCGGAACAGTGAGCGCCGTCTAACCGTAGGCGCGGGCTATTTTCTTGTCTGGGCCACACTCGGCGGAGCCGTCTATCCGCTCGGTATCATCCTGACGACGTCCGAGATGCGCTGGTCAGCCCTCGCGCGGGCCGTGCCGATGGCCACAGGGGCAGTCTTCGTGCTCGCCGGATGCGTTCAACTGACGCCGTGGAAAGCGCGCCTGCTCGGACGTTGTCGCGAAGCATCCGGTTGCGGACGCAGCGCTTGGCAGCACGGCCTTCGTTTGGGGATGAACTGCATTCTCTGCTGCGTGAGTTTCATGACGATCCTGCTCGTGACTGGCGTGATGAATCTCACTGCCATGGCCATCGTTACGACGGCCATCACCATCGAGCGGCTTGTGCCGAGTCCGCAGCGCGCGGCCCGCGCTATCGGGGTCATCGTCATTGCCGCAGGCATCCTCTCTATTTGGAGTGCGGTGCCTCGGCACCGCTTTCACGGCCGCAGCTTGCTGCGGCCGGCTCTAAAGCTGCGACAAGCCGCCGCACTCCAAATGCTCAGCCTCGGCGTACGACCACGATCGTAAGGTCGTCCTCGCGCACGCCGCCGCTGTGCAGTTCGACGGCTGCCACGATTCCCTCGGCGATTCCCTTTGGGGTGCCGGCTGATAGAGCGGCGGCAATCCGTTCCACTCCAAATTCCTCGCCATCCCTTGATCGCGCTTCCAATGCGCCGTCGCTGTAGAGGACAACCGTTTCGCGAGGCGCGAGTCTCGTCCGGAATGTCCGCCACTCCGACGAAGCGAGGATGCCGAGAACCGGACCGGTGGATGCGACCTCTTCGATGCAGCCGTTCGCGCGCACGATCAGCGGCGGACAATGCCCGGCATTCGTGAGCGCCAGCACACCATCGGCGTTCAGATTTCCGATGACAGCGGTGGCGAAGCGATTGCGCGCAATCAGTGGCTTGAGAAATGTGTGGAGGCGCGACATCGTGATGGCCGGATCGCATCCGGTTGTGGCGCACGAGACGATGCGATGCTCGAGCTCTTCCTGAATCATCGCCATCACCAGTGCGGCCGGCAGTCCCTTTCCCGCGACGTCGCCGAGCGCGAACCACAGCCCGTCATCCTCCCGGTGCGTGAAGTAGAAATCGCCCGTGAACGCGCGCGCCGGGATCGAGATGGCATGCACGTCGTGGAGGACAGCCGCCCTCGGCTGTCCAGCGCTGAAGAGTGGCATCTGCACCACTACGCCGCGATCGGCTGGCACCGCTGACATGGCCGGAATCCTTTCTGCCGCGCTTCGCCGACGTCGTGGAACGGGACGCGGTTTTCCTCGCGAATCCGACGCGCGTCCCGACACGTCGGGCAGCAAAAAATCTTTGTGGTCCGGGAGCCGACGAACTGGACGTGCTCCCGGGCGAGAGCGTCGAGCTGATCGACGTCCACTCCCTCGCGCTTGAGCAGATCGCGTTTCATCTTGCTGCCGTACGCGTACTTACCCACGCCGCCTCCAATCGGAACCACGCGATGGCATGGCACCACGAACGGCACGATGTTGCGCGCGACGACATTGGCCACCGCCCGCACCGCCCGCGGCTTGCCGACCTGTTGGGCCAGCCAGGAGTAGCTCCGCACTTCGCCGCGCGGAATATGGGTCATGGCTTCGAGGACCTTGCGCTCCAGCTCGGAGCCTTCGCTGATGTCGACCGCCGGTTTCGCGACGCCTTCACCGTGGATGGCCGACAACACCTGCCTGCGCAGTGGCTCCGGAATGGTAGCGCGCTCCAGCGTTCGTCCGAATCGCCGGCTGTACTCAGCGCGCAAATCGTCCTCCGATCGCGCCGTGATCATGCGGATCACGCGATCGGAAAATGCGACCCAGACATCTTCGACGCGATCGAAAAAGTCAGTAGTCCGCAAACTGTCCCGGATCGGCCGCGGGGGAACAACCGTCAGCGCTTTGACGACCTGGGCGAGCGCTTCGACGTCCGCGACCGACTCTTCGCAGCTCTTGCAAGTTTTCAGATGCTCTTCGACGGCTCGGTGCTCTTCCTCAGGAAGCTCTCCTGTGCGAAGCGCATCGACGCGCGTCAGTGTGGGTCTACACCGCATACGCGACTCCCTTCTTCTCCAGCGCCTCCCGCAGTAATTTGAGCGACCGGAACACTTTTCCACGCAACGCCGATTCGGTCGATCCGACCGTTTTGGCGATTTCTCCGTACGACATTTCTTCCATGAATCGCAGCAGGATGAGCTCGCGTGCGTCGACCGGCAGCAGCGCGATCGCGCGGCGCAACAGCTCCACTTCCTGCTTTCGCTCCAGCTCCGATCCATCGAGGTGTACGAACGGCCCCATGCGGCCGTCGTCGAAATCGGTGAGCGGCTGCTCGAGCTGATGGCGCTTCGAGCGGCGTTTGTTCAGACAAAGATTGCGGACCGTGCGAAAAAGCCACGGCCGCAACGCCAGCGCGGCGCAGCGCGCTTCATCGTATTGACGCGTGAGGGCCCGATGGGCGCGCATCATGGCGTCCTGCACCACTTCCTGAGCATCGAACGCGTTCTGCAGGATGCCGTGGGCATAGCTGTAAAGCGGCCTCTCGAATCGTTCGATCAACCGCTCGAACGCGCCAGGCTCGGATCGATGGACTGCCACGGCAAGGCTCTCCTGAGGACTCTCGAGGGCTCGGGCGGTCTCGCCGCCGGTCCAGGAGTTCTTCATGGTTCTAGTAACACGCCGTCTTGCCATTTCGTTCGCGTCGATTTTCCTTCATTGACGCGCTATGATCTGCCCATCGTCCCCGTCCCGCTTGCAAAAAAGGAGGAAATGATGCGCAAGTTCTTCTCCATCGCCCTCTTCGCTTTGGTCGCCCTTCCGGTGTTCTCTCAGACCCCTCCGCCCCCGCCCGAGGAGAAGAAGAAAACGGTGGAGGAAGAGAAGAAGCCGAAGGTCACTGAAGAGATGACGGTCACAGCTCGTAAGAAAGAGGAAACGATTGAGGAAGTTCCAATCTCGGTCGCCGCGCCCAGCGAGGAACAGCTTCGCGACCGCGGCGCCGAAACGCTTGAAGACGTAGCAGCAAACGTCGCCGGTTTCACGGTCCAGAACCTTGGGCCGGGCCAGAGTCAGGTCGCCATGCGCGGTGTGTCGTCCGGACAGATCGTGCGCGACCAGCCGGGCGTCAAGGAACAGGTTGGCGTCTACCTCGATGAATCGGTGATCTCGCTTTCGCTCTTCACGCCCGATATCGATTTCTTCGATCTGTCGCGCGTCGAGGTTCTCCGCGGACCGCAGGGAACGCTGTTCGGCTCCGGATCGGAAACGGGCACGGTTCGTTACATTACGAACCAGCCGAAGATCGGCGTCTCCGAGACGACCGGCGAGCTCACAGGCGAAAAGATAACCGCCGGCGGGAATGGCGGAAGCTTCAAATTCGCCACCAACGTGCCGATGACCACCACAGCGGCGGCGCGCATTGTGGGCTACTACACCCGCTACGGCGGCTTCATCAATGCCGTTCAGCCCAACCTGAGCGTCAAGAAGGATGTCAACAATGGCTATCGAGCCGGCGCACGGCTTTCGTTCCTCTTCAAGCCGGACGACAAGCTGAGCATCACCCCGCGCATCCTTTACCAGAAGCTGGATATGAAGGGATGGAACCGCATCGATGTTTTCAACATCCTGGCCAATCCGTACACCACAACCCGGCCGAAAGTGACGCTCGGCGAACGCAGGCAATTCACGCAAATCAGCGAGCCGACTACCGACAAGTTCACGCTCGGTGACGTGAACGTCAGCTACAACCTCGGCAGCAGCACGCTGACTTCGATCACCACCTACTCCGATCGAGACATTCTCGTGCTTCGCGACGCGACCGCGCTGACTGCCAGTATCACCGGCGGCACCATCGGCCTGGGCCCCAGCGTCTACACCATCAATGCGCCGTTGTTCGACACCACCAAGGCGAAAGGCTTCACTGAAGAAGCGCGCCTGTCCGGTAACTCACAAAAATTTCAGTGGCTGGTCGGCGGATTTTACGCCGACAACAAGCGGCATTACGGACAGAACCTGCCGGTGATCGGATTCACAGCGCTGAGCGGCATCCCAACTGCCGGAACGAAGCTGGCAAAAACGGACGAGTTGTACAAGTCAGACCTGCACTACACGCTCAAACAGTCCGCGCTTTTTGGCGAAGGGACGTTTAGCGTCGGCGACAAGCTCGACTTGACCGGCGGCTTGCGCTGGTATGACTACAAGGAAAATCGCACCCAGGTTTTCGACGGGATCTTTTCGGATCCGATCGACAGCGTCGGCTCCGTCAAGGCAAACGGCATCGCCCCGCGCGGCATGGCCAGTTACAAGTTGACCGATTCCACGCGACTCAATGCGCAGGTCTCCAAAGGATTCCGCCTCGGCGGAATCAACGATCCGCTGCTGACGCCAAATTGTCAGCCAAGCGACCTGATCACCTACAGTGGGCACCCGACCTGGGAGAACGAGACTCTGTGGAACTACGAGGTCGGCTCGAAGTCCAGGATCATGAACAATCGCGGCGCGTTCAATGTCGCGGTATTTTCGTCCGACGTCAGAAATCTGCAGGCCACTGTGACTGCCGGCACGTGCTCG
>Ga0070699_100003745_pt1 | contig 13429 bp, 11 predicted proteins | sample KBSK1503metaG_FD_65473 | JGI IMG/M metagenome (GOLD analysis project Ga0070699, IMG submission 65473) | Corn, switchgrass and miscanthus rhizosphere microbial communities from Kellogg Biological Station, Michigan, USA - KBS K1-50-3 metaG | ecosystem: Host-associated > Plants > Roots >...
GGTGCGTGCCCTGGCGAAGCTGCAGCAGGTGCTTCCCGCGCGGCTGCGCCGCCGGGTGAGCGCCTTCCAGTCCTACGCGCTGCCGACGCCATCGCCCGGCCCGCGAGTGGACCCGGACGTGCTGACCGTGATCGCGAGCGCGTGCCGGGACCATGAACGGCTCCGGTTTGACTACCGGGCGCATTCCGGGGCGGTGAGCCGGCGCTCGGTCGAGCCGTACCGCCTGGTGAACGACCGGCGGCGGTGGTACCTGGTGGCCTGGGACACCGGCCGGGACGCCTGGCGTACCTTCCGGGTCGACCGGATCGAGCCGCGACCGCCGGCTGGGCCGCGCTTCACGCCCCGGGCGCTGCCGCCCGACCAGGAGATCGCGGCGCAGGTGGCCCGCGGAGCCGCCGAGGCGGCCTGGCGGTACCGGGCGCGGGTGATCGTGCATGCGCCCGCGGCGTACGTGCGAGGCCGGCTGCCGATCCCTATGGAGGTGCAATCCCTGAGCGCAGACCAGTGCGTGTTCGAGCCCGGCTCGGACCATCCCGAGATGCTCGCCCTCTACCTGGGCATGCTGGACGCGGACTTCACGGTCGTGGACTCGCCGGCGCTGGTGGATGCGCTGCGCACGCTGACAGGGCGCTATCAGCGCGCGATCGACGCCAGCCACCAGGCATCCGGCTAGCCCGCGCCGCAGCCGATCGCCGCTCAGGGATCTCCTCACGGAGCCGACCATCGTAGCGATGCGGAGTGGAACATCCGCGCATAACGGGGCCGTAGCGCCCTGTATCTCGCGCTGGAACCGCGCTCCGATTCGGCGATTCGCTCGGGATCCCGCAGTCGGGCGCTTCGAATCACAGTCCGTAATCGGTCCTGGTCTGTGCGGGGCGCGCAGCACCGCCGTTATGCGCGCGAGCCGCTGTCTGCCAAGGCGCAGTCTGCCCCGCCCCGAACAGGTCGATCTGCGCACGGATCTCCCAGCGACAGGGTCGGCTGGTTTCACGGTTATGCCGAGATGAGTGCGTTTGCTGACGGCAATTGTTCTCAGTCCGCCTGCGCCTCCTTCTCCCGAAGATGTACGGACCGGATGCACCTCGAAAGTTTGCACCCCCCCGGTGAGATTCATGTGTCTGATGCGGTGTGCTCCGACATGGGCGCCGGATTCCAGCAGCGGACGCAGCAAAGATATCGTCGCCCGATCTTGTCGTTAGTTCCGAACAGGTTGGAGAGCATTGTTGAGGAGGCGGCCGTTGATTCGAGCATCCGTGATTACCTGGCAAGCGGGTCGACCTTGGGTGAAGGGTGGGAGGGACGTCTTCACCTACCCCCGATCGACCTCGCAGGTGCCGCGTGCTGGCGGGAGCTGATGTGGCGTGTGCGGGGGTGTCAGCGCCTGTCGATGACGTGGACCGCCTTGCCGGTGGAGCGTTCGACGCTGCCGGGGTCGGTGACCTGAACCGTGGCGGTGACGCCGACCCGCTCCTTGATGCGTCTGGCGAGGTCGTCGGATGCGGTGCGGCGGGCCGCGTCGTCGGCGTGGGTGGGCAGCGCCTCGACCAGGAGCGTCATGGTGTCGAGCCGGCCGTCGCGTTCCAGCACGATCTGATAGTGGGGGCTGAGGCCGTCGACGGCGAGCACGAGTTCCTCTATCTGGGTGGGGAAGACGTTGACGCCGCGCACGATCATCATGTCGTCGGTTCGGCCGGTGACCTTGTCCATGCGGCGCATGGAGCGGGCGGTGCCGGGCAGCAGGCGGGTGAGGTCGCGGGTGCGGTAGCGGATGATCGGGGTCGCCTCCTTGGTGAGGGAGGTGAAGACGAGTTCGCCGCGCTCGCCGTCGGGCAGCACTTCGCCGGTATCGGGGTCGATGATCTCGGGGTAGAAGTGGTCCTCCCAGATGTGCAGCCCGTCCTTGCTTTCGACGCACTCGTTGGCTACGCCGGGGCCGATGACCTCGGACAGCCCGTAGATGTCGACCGCGTGCATGTCGAGCGCATGCTCGATCTCGGCGCGCATCGCCTCGGTCCACGGTTCGGCGCCGAAGATGCCGACCTGCAACGACGACGAACGCGGGTCGATCCGCTGCGCCCGGAACTCGTCGAGGATCGCCAGCATGTAGGAGGGGGTGACCATGATGAGGTCCGGTGCGAGATCCTGGATCAGCAGCACTTGGCGGGCGGTCATTCCGCCGGAGGCGGGGATTACTGTGCATCCGAGCCGCTCGGCGCCGTAGTGCGCGCCGAGGCCGCCGGTGAACAGCCCGTAGCCGTATGCGATGTGCACGATGCACCCGGGCCAGCCGCCGGATGCCCGGATGGACCGGGCCACGACGTCGGCCCAGATGCGCAGGTCCCCGCTCGTGTAGCCGACGACCGTCGGCTTGCCGGTGGTCCCCGACGACGCGTGAATCCGGACCACCTGCTCGCGGGGGACTGCGAACATCCCGAACGGGTAGCGCTGGCGTAGGTCCTCCTTGGTGGTGAACGGGAACGCCGCCAGGTCCGACAGGTCGCGCAGGTCGTGGGGATGCACGCCGACGGCGTCGAACGACGCCCGGTAGAACGGCGAGTGCTGGTAGGCGTGGCGCAGCGACCACTTCATCCGCTCCAGCTGCAGCGCGGAGATCTCGTCGCGTGAGGCGATCTCGATCGGGTCAAGCACATCCCGCGGCGGAGCGATGTCCTTCATCTTCGGTGGTCCTCCCGCCTACCGCGCTCGAAGCATTCCGGTGCGGTCATGGCAGTTGAGGTACTCGAAGAACTGCTCGTCCGCCGTGGCGACGGTTACCTCGTGGTAGAGCTTGAGTTGGGCTGCCGGGCCCAGGGTCGACAGGTATCTCATCGCCGCGGCGAAGATGGCAACGTGCGTCGGATGGGATTCGGCCCAGCTCTCGAGTGCGGCCAGGCTCTTCCACAGGCTCATGCCGAAGCTCTTGTCCGTGATCTCGCCCTCGCCGTCCAGCACCCTCATGTAGCGGTTCGCGAAGCATCCGACCGACAGGCCGTCATCGCGCAGGAAATCCATGCCCTGTCGCAGCACCGGTTCGACGTCCTGGAGGTACATGCGGCGCTCCTCGGCGCCGGTGTCGCTCCAATCCTGTCCGGAGCGGATCAGACAGAGGTTCTCGTGCGGGATGACGCGCCTGCGCGTTCCCTCGGTGGCAACGCGGGGAGAGCCACGCGCGGCCAGTTCGTCGGTCTGGGACCGCGGGATGCGATCCCGGGCGCCGCCCCAGTAAGCATGCTCCAGCACCATGTCGCTCATGCCCTCGGCCACAACGGCGATCCCTTCAGGGCGGTTGTTCGCCGAGAACAGCGTCTCGAAGTCCTCCATGCGGGGGCGCAGGACCTCGGTGAAGTACCCGACGCCGTCGTGGGCGCGGTCATCCCCCGTCCAGTCGCCGCCCCCTGTCTTGAACCAAGCGTCGAAGTCTTCTGCGCCCTCCCAGTACGCGATCGTGATCACGTTGGTGTAGCCGGCCTCGTCGGTGTAGGTCGCGCGGTCCCGGTGTCCCGGGCCGTGCTCTGTCGAAAGTGCTCTGCTCAGCTGGTCGAGCGAGCTGGTCGCCTCGTCCGGCGCCTGACCGCGGTACTGCAGCCCGAGGTAGGCCATCGTGACCCGTTTCACGCTGGGTGTGAAGCGGGCGACGAACGACGGGTAGGGGGGCGTGTAGTCCTGAGGCACCCGAGTCTGGCGCGTGCGTCGTGTCTGCAGGTGGCGGGGGATCGCGGACTCCATCGGGCGCTCCTCAGCCGTCCTGTGGCTCAGCGGTCATGACCGCCGGCGCGCGTTCCCGGTCGAGGAAAATCGCCGGCCCGTCGTCGCCGGCGCGAGTCACCTCGCTGGGTTCCTGCTTCGCCACGATGACCCGATCGCCGGGCGTCTTGTCCAGAAGCAGCCGGGTGACGTCCGGGCGCGCGTAGTGGCCCGCTGGATCGGCGACGGACTTCGCCAGCGAGATCATCCCGAGATCGATATCGGCATAGACGATGCCCTCTTCGGTCTCCGGCAATGGCCGGTGCATCAGGCTTCCGTCCGGAGCGAAGATACGGGCGAATCCGCCGCCTTCGAGGAGCAGCTGCTTCTTGGTTTCGTCGGTGCAGAGCAGCCTCACCATGTCCGTCGAGACCGTGGCGCAGGGCGCGATGACGAAGCACTGCCCTTCGACGGCGTATATCTGGCTTGCGGCGTTGTTGACCTCGGGCCCCAACGCGTGCGCAGCTCCCCGGTAGACGGAGAAGCTTGGCCACGCGGCGATGTGCACCTGCTCGTTCTGCGCGTACATCGCGTACTTCGACAGCGGCTGCAGGTGCTCCCAGCAGCAGAGAGCGCCGACGCGGCCGAGCGGTGTGTCGTACACGCCGAGGTCGCTGCCGTCACCCTCGCCGAACACCGAACGCTCGACGTGCGTCGGCTTGAGCTTGCGGCGCTGGGCCACGGTACTGCCGTCCGCGTCGATGATCCACTGGCCCATGTAGAGGCTGCCGTCGCGCTTCTCGCTTAGCCCCATGACGACGGTGATCCGGTGCCGTCTGGCAGCGTCGGAGATCCGATCGGCCTCAGGCGAGCCGTACACCAGCGAGTTGTCGTGGTAGCGCTGGATGTACTGGATCCCCCAGGCCGGCGAGTCCAGCCAGATGAACCACGGGTAGCCGGGCAGGAACGTCTCCGGGAAGGCGATGAGCTGGGCGCCCTCCGCGGCTGCCTCGGCGACGAGGCCGACCGCCTTGTCGACGGACGCCTGGAGATCGAGAAAGACCGGGGCCGCCTGCACGGCAGCGGCCTTGAACCGAGGATGCTGGGGTATCGCCATGGCGTCTCCTTCGTCGTCGAGCTCCGGCGCGGGCGGCTCGACCGGGCCTGCGTGCTACAGGCGTACCGCCGACGCGCCCCCACCGGTTGGCGGGTCTGGCCCCGCTTGTTGACGCGGCGTGCACACCGGCTCGCGGGATCCCCCCCACCGGCTTGGCGCTCGCGGCACACTTCTTGACTAGTAGCGCACGAGTCCGAACATGGCGAGCTCCGACCCGATCCGGGGGTCCGACGCCGCTGTAAGCTCGCCATGAGGAGCGGTGATGCAGGCCACTGTCGTTTCGACCGAGACGCTCAGCCCCTCTGACGGCGTGCAGATGTGGCGTGACGTGGTCTGCCGGAGCCTCGTGGCCCTTGACGTCAAGCCGGCAGACCCTGGGCGCTTCTTCGGCCGTATCGCCACTGGGGAGCTTGGTCGACTCACGATGACCGACATCAGCTCTCGTCCACAAGACGCCCATCGCACCCAACGCCTGATCTCCTACGACCAGCAGCGCTACCTGAAGATCGGCTTGCTGGTCGAAGGCCGGTGCGTGGTGGCCCAGCATGGCCGAGAAGCGCGGCTGGATTCCGGTGACCTTGTCTGCTACGAAACCGGCGCGCCGTACGCATTCCACATGGAGACGCCATTCCGGCTGGGGGTCTTCATGATCCCCGCGGCCGGCGCGGAGCATCGCCTGCGCGGGTTCGAGAAGGCCACCGCCATCCCAGTCGCGGGGGACAGGGGACTGGGAGGGGTGATATCAAACGCCCTGCGCTCGGTCCTGGCGGGCGCCGACGCCGACGCCAACACCAGCGCCAGTATCGCGGGTATGCACATCGGAGAAGCCGTCACGGACCTGGCAGCCGCCCTAGTCGCTGAGTTGGCAGGCCTGACACCGGACGAGAACGCGGCACGAACGGCGCTCATGGGTCACATTCGCACCTTCATCGAGCGCAACCTGACCGACCCCGACCTGTCACCAGCCACGGTAGCGGCGGGCGTCAACGTCTCCGTGCGCTATCTCTACAAGCTCTTCGAACAGGAAGGCATGACCGTCTCAGAATGGATCCGCAACCGCCGACTCGACAACACGCTCCGAGACCTCGCGGACCCACGGCTGACTCACCGAACCATTGCAGGCATCGGGGCGCGCTGGGGCTTCCGCGACCCTACCCACCTCAGCCGCGTCTTCAGAACGAGGGAAGGCATCAGCCCCCGGGAATTCCGCGAGCGAGCGTTCAGGAACAAGCAGGACGGAGCAAACTGGCCGCGCTAGCCCCCGGCGACGGCCGCGCCCGGCCATCCTCTTCTAGCCGCCGTACAGAGCCGCCGCGCTTATCTGCCGCAGGTCGGATGAGTTGCCGCGGTATGGTCCGCGAGCAGGCTGTTGCGCCCGGCCGGGGACCGGGGATAAGCCAGTGGGGATAGGGCGTCATCGTCACTGCAGTTACTGCCCGAACGTGAAGCGCGGGTGCAGACTGGCTCAGCACCGTGGCTACCGGTGTGATGGGCCAGACGGCCGCCAGTTCGTCAGCGATGGCCGCGATGAGTTCCGGCACGTCCGATGATGCCGAGCCGTGCAGGGCTTCGGCCACGATCAACGCGGCGGTCGTCGAAGTCTGGACTGCTGACAGGCCGCTCTGCCGGTTCGTCCAGCGCCGGGCATGTACCCGCCGCGCCCGGTCAGCGAAGATCACCTCATGGGGGCCGGGATGTTCGGCCTGGCCGGAGAACGTCAGGTATTCCTCATCGCCGGCGGCGTATCGCACGTCGAGGTGGCCGGTGATCTCGGAGACGTCGAAGACGGCCACCGGGATGGCGTAGGCAAGTGAGACAGCGTTGCACACGTCGACAAGGGGGTGCAGCCGGGGCAGGGTCCCTTCCTTGCGGGAGCGCCGCAGCAGCGACTCCGAAGCGCAACGGTATTGGGTCGGCTTGAGTCCCATCTTTGCGAAGACGCGCCGCCATGCCCGTATTTCGGGCAGTTCGCTTTCGGTCCGCTCTGCGAGCCGGGAGCTGGCGATGGCGTTGAATTTAGCGGTGCGATCGCTGACCGAGACGTCGGGCGTGATTCCCTCGGCGAACACAATGCCGGGAACCAGTTCGGCGAAGTCACGCCAGATCTCGCCGGAATGCTGAAAGTACACGAATCACCTCATCATCGGAAGGCTGCGAACCTCAGGTGACCGGCTGTAGCCCTGTTGCCACTCCACGCGCAACGCTAAGGCTCACCTGATGCCTCCCTGGCAACGCCTCTTGTGCCGCAGGGCGCGCGGGCACCCACAGGCGGGTTCGCAGGTTAGATCTGCCTGGATTGGCTGGAGAACCGGCGCTCCAGCAACAACGGCCAGCGCGAGCCGACCCGGGTTTAGCCCAGCACCACGGACTTAAGGCGTGCCGGTCTGCGTGAGGCTGTGACCTGGGTTTTCCCGGCGTGCCGGGCGGCTGGTTGCTGGGCTACCAGCCGCCGGGTTTCGGCTTCGAGCTCGCGGATTAGGGCCGAGGTTACGTTCAGCGTGCCCGTATGTCATGACGTATCTCCGATCGGTGTCTAGGGCCAGCGGGAAGACTGAACGGGTCACGCGGGCTCGCCCGGCGGTGGCCCTGGGGCTGCTCACCTGGGCGAGCAGGTCCGTCACCTCCCAGATCAGCGCCGCATCGGCCGGGCGGTGCTGCTGCGCATGGCGTTCGAGCAGCCCGGCGGCCAGGCGGGCGATGGCCGGGAACAGTACGTGATCGAGTTCGCCCGGACCGGCCGCGCTCATCGGCACGCCCGGTGGTGCCGCGCCGAAATCCGCTGAGTGGCCAGCACATCGGCCAGTCGTAGCGTGGCTTCGGACCGGCTGACCCGCCCCCCGGGCGTCACGGCTGGGTGCAGCTTGCGTTTTGGGCACCGGCGAAGGTCCGTTCGGGTAAAATCCAATTTCTTCCGAACGAACCGTGGTGGCTCGGCCCGGGCAACAGCCAGTACTCCCCCTACCCGCGCCGCCGGCTCCGCGCCGCCGGACGGGTTGGCCACCGGTGAAGGGTGGTCAGGCCGACACGATCCTTTCTGATCGAAACTCCCGCGGTGACATGCCGTAGGTCGCACGGAAGAGGCGGGAGAAGTGCGACGAGTCCAGGAGACCCCAACGGGCGGCGATCCTGCTGATGGGCTCGCCTGCATTGCGAGGATCTAGCAGCTCGCGCCTGCAGTGGTCCAATCGCCGGCGGCGGATCCAGTCGGTCACCGTGCTGCCTTCGGCTTCGAAGAGCTTCTGCAGATAGCGCGGCGAGATGTAATGGGCGGCAGCGATCGTCGCGGTTGTCAGCTCGGGATCATCCAGGCGGGCGTCGATGAATGCCTTGATCTGCAGGATGAGGGCGTGTCGCCGTGTCTCCGGCCGTACGGACGATTCGCACCCGAGTTGCTCCGAGAGGGCTGCAGCGAAGAGGTCGAGCACTGCGTTGGAGAGCTCGAAAGTCGGCACGATCTGGTCGCTACGGAGTTCGTTGGCCAGCTTCACCAAGAACGGGGAAACCAGGCCGCCGACACCGCGGCGGCCCGAGACTCTGCGGGCTACGACGTTGGCCAAGTCGTCCGCTCGCAGGTTCAGCAGCTCGCGGGGGAACATGACGACGAGCATGCGGAACTCACTGTCGAAGCTGAGCTGATAGGGACGGCGCGTGTCGTAGAGAGCGAAATCGCCTGGCGTCAGCGGTGCCTCGCGGCCATCCTGCGTGACTAGGCAGTAGCCACGGAGTTGCATACCGAGTTTGAGGTAGCCCGGATCGAATCGCCGGATGGCCTGAGCGGAGCGATAGACGTCGACGGCGCCGCCTGAGACATCGCTGAATTGCACGGCACCGACGGCACGGTTGGCTAGGACCCCGCCGAATGCTCCTTCGGTCCGGCTCCTTGCGTCGAGCGGTACGAAGGCCTTGGACACTGCTTGGTGCCACGCGTCGAACTGTTCGGATGGCGGCAGCGAGCTAAACGTCGCGACGGTTTTCACCGCATCACCTCGGCCGTGTGCTCGGTCGCAGTCAACATACTCGCAGCGCAGCACGTCGCGCCACGGCAGCTGTACGATGATCTGCCCGAACGCGCGGTCGGAGTCGCTAGCTCTGTTGATCAACGACTGGAAGCGGGTCGGCGACCGGTCCGCGCGGGACGGCGCTGAGGGGTCGCACGCGGGCGTGGAGCGGCGGGGGTGCCAGACACACGGTGGCGTCCGCGTCGTAGCCGGGCTCGCGCAGCATGGCGTGCAGCTGCCGCCGGCGCAGGCCGAGGTTGCTGCCGCCGAACAATGGCAGCGCCAGAGCATCCTGCAACAGCCGCCCGAGCGGCTGCTCGTGGGCGTAGCTGTCGACACCCACGACCTGCATCAGGTCGGTGATGACCGCGACCGCCGTCTCGGAACCGAAGACCTTGGCGTGCAGCGCGAGCTCGTGACCGGCGGGGGAGCCGGTGTCGAGCGCGTGACAGGCCCGCCACGTCAGCGACCGGACCGCTTCGATCCGGGTCTTCGCGCTGGCCAGTGCGTAGCCGACGGCCTGGTAATCGATGATCGGCACCGGGCCGCCGCGTCTCTCGGCCTGGGCGAACCGCAGCGCGTGATCGAACGCGGCGCGCATCAGGGCGAGCCCGAACACGCCGACCTGGGCAGCCGCCGGGCCGAAGGCGGACCCCACGATCCTCAACCCGCCCCCGACGTCACCGATGACGTTGCCTTCGGGCACGCGCACGTCGGTGAGCGTGATCGTCGGCGTCGAGTGCGCCCGGTGGCCGATCGTGTCCGGGGTGCCGGTGACGGTCAGCCCGATGACAGGCCCGGGAATGAGGAGCACCGACAGGGCCGTGCTCGCGGCCGCAGCTGGATCGGTCCGGGCCACGATGCACATCAGGTCCGGCCCCGTGCCATCCCAGCCGGCGGAGTTCGACACCCACTTCTTAGCACCAGTGATCACCCAGTCGCCGGCGTCGCGCACGGCGGTGGTGCGCACGCCCTCGGCCGGGGGCGGCGCGTCGAAGTTGGCGCTGCCGCCCGGCTCGCTGAGCGCGAACGCGGCCAGCGGGGCCCCGGCGGGGATGAGGAACCTCGCCAGGTGCGCGCGTTGCTGGGCCGCAGTTCCGGCGTGGACGACCGGGGCGAGCCCTAGCGTGACCGCGAACAGGGTCAGTGCCACACTGGCATCGACGGCGGTCAGCTCCTCGGCGATCAGGGCCAGGTCGAGCGTGCTGCGCAGCTCGCCGCCAGCCGACTCAGGCAGGATCTTGCGGAGGTATCCGGCCTCGACCAGCTGCTGGTAGGCCTGCCGGGTCGCGGCGAAACGCTCTTCGGGAGAGGCGAGCCCGGCGGTGCGGGCGCTGACGTCGGCGAGGACGTCATGGGCGATCTCCCGGACAGCTGCCCGCAGGCGGCGCTGGTCGGGGTCGAGGGTGAACTCGATCGCCATATCAGTGCTACGCCGTGGTCACGAGCTGCACGCCGGGGCCCAGGCTGGGCTGGGCGACGGCCACGACCAGCTTCCCGACGGTATCGCCGGCCAGCAGCCGGGCGAGCGCGGCGGGAGCGTGCTCGAGCCCGGTGACGACGCTCTCCTGGTACCTGAGCCGGCCCGCCGCCCACAGCGCTCCCAGCGCGTCGAGGGCCTCGGGCCAGCGGTCAAGGTGGTCGGTGACGATGAATCCGCGCATCGTCGCGCGCTGCATGTGGATCTGGTCGATGTTGACCAGCCCGCGCCACGTGGTGCGCTCGCCCGAATCGTCGTACTGCGACACCATGCCGCACAGGAAGATCTTGGCGTTGAGGTTCAGCCGCATGAGCAGGTGGTCCATGATCGGGCCGCCGACGTTCTCGAAATCGAGATCGACACCGTCCGGGGTAGCGGCGTCAAGCAGGTCGCGCCAGGCGGGGTCACGGTGATCAACGCAAGCATCGAAGCCGAGATCGTCAACTACGTAGCGGCACTTGGCCGGACTGCCCGCGATGCCCACCACCCGGGCGCCGCGCAGCCTAGCCAGCTGACCAGCGATCGACCCCACACCGCCCGCCGCGGCAGAGATCACCATGGTCTGTCCCGGGCCCGGGTCCAGGTGGTCGACGCCTAGGTAGGCGCTGATGCCGATGTGCCCGAGCACGCCGACGAACGCCGAAGCCGGCGCCGGCAGCGGCGAGGGCAGCGTGGCCAGCGGGGCCTCGAGCAGCCGGTCGTCGGCGACGCAGAACTCCTGCCAGCCGAGGAATCCGGCTACCACGTCACCCTGGCGGAGGTCGGCGCGCCGGGAGGCAATCACTTCGCCGACGCCGATACCGCGCATCACCTCCCCGACCGGGACCGATGGCATGAACGCCCGCTGGTGTCCTAGCCAGATCCGGCTGGCCGCCTCCACCGACAGCACCAGCGTGCGGACCAGAGCCTGGCCGTCCTGCAACGGCCCGATGGGGTCGGTGACCAGCTCTAGGTCGCTGGTGGCCATAGCGCCGGCCGGGCGTCGGCGAAGTCGCCACCCCCGGTTCATGGTTGCCTGGTTCGTTATGACCTCGGCCATCCCTGCTCCTCGGTGAACGTGCCGGTCTACGGCCGGCGTGAGCGGCAGCGGGGGCTGCTAGACCCAGAGTGGACCCGGCCCGCCCAGGCCGTCTTGCACGTAACCGCACGGCCTTTTGTCAGAGGACGCACAGCCGCAGACCGCCGCTCGTCTCGACCGGGAACAGTGCGCGCAACGACATAAACAGTTCGGCGACCGGCAAGAACCCCCGCCGCCGGCCTATGCAGACTTGCCTGCGTACCGAGGGCAGATGGCCACGGCTGGTATATGAGGAGCGAGCATGACGGCGACGAGCGAGCAGGAGAGGCTGCTGATCGGCGAGACGTGGGTGCCGGCGACCGCAGGCACCGTCCGCGATGTCCTGGACCCGGCGTCGGGCGAGGTGATCGCCCAGGTCGCCGACGCTGGCCCGGCAGACGTCGACGCGGCGGTGGCCCAGGCCCGGGCGGTGTTCGACGATGGGGCCTGGGCCCGCCTGCCGGGCGGGCAGCGGGCGAGGATCCTATGGCGGATCGCCGACCTGATCGAGGAGCACGCCGACGAGCTTGCGCGTCTGGAGACCCGCGATCAGGGCCAGCCGCTGAACATCTCCGCCGGGTTCAGCGTGCCGATGGCTGCCGAGGTCTTCCGTTACTGCGCCGGCTGGTGCACCAAGATCGAGGACACCGCGGGCCCGGTGGCGACGCCCGACGTCCTCCACTACACCCGGCGCGAGCCAGTCGGCGTCGCGGCGCTGATCACGCCCTGGAATTTCCCGCTCATGATCGCAGCCTGGAAGCTCGCCCCCGCGCTGGCGGCCGACAACGGCGTCCTCTCTCAAGCCGTCCGAGCTCACACCGCTGACCACGATCAGGCTTGCCCGGTTCTGCGTCGACGCCGGCGTACCTACCGGAGTGGTCAACCTGCTCACCGGCGATGGTGATCTGGGCCAGGCACTGGTCGGGCACCCCGACGTGGATAAGGTGTCGTTCACCGGCTCGACCGCGGTCGGCCGTACCATCGTGCGTGCCTCGGCTGACAGCAACCTGAAACGGCTCAGCCTCGAACTCGGCGGCAAGGCACCCAGCATCATCGCCCGCGACGCCGACATCGACGCGGCCATCGTCGGCTGCCTGCAGGGCGGCCTGCTCAACTCCGGACAAGTCTGCGCCGCTTACACCAGGCTGTTCGTGGACCGCCGCCGGGTGGACGAGTTCACTCACAAGCTCGCCGCCGCCGCCGAGTCGCTGAAGCTCGGGCCGGGCCTTGACGTCGAGACCGTGATCGGCCCGCTGGTGTCCAGCGAGCATCTGGACAAGGTCGACCGGCTCGTCAAGACCGGCGTCGCCGACGGCGCCGAGCTCGTCACCGGAGGAGCACGGGCCGACGGATCCCTGTCGGCCGGCTACTTCTACCGGCCGACCGTGTTCGGCGGCGTCACCGACGACATGACCATCGCCCGGGAAGAGATCTTCGGGCCGGTACTGTCCGTGCTGCCCTACGACGACACCGACGACCTGGCCGCCCGCGCTAACGACACCGACTACGGGCTGGCCGCGTTCGTATGGACCAGGGATCTCGCGACCGCGCACCGCGCCGCGGCGGCCATCCGCGCGGGCACCGTCTGGGTCAACATGCTCCCCATCCTCGATGTCGCCGCGCCGTGGGGCGGGTTCAAGGCGAGCGGCTGGGGGCGCGAGTTCAGCCACCAGGCCCTCGATGCATTCACCGAGACGAAGAGTATCTTCATCGGATTCGGATTGAGCTGACCGTTACCACAGCGGAACACGGAAGGTACCGCCCATGCCGATCGACTTTAGCCTGAGCCCCGAACAGCACGCGGGCCGGGAACGGGCCCGTGACCTCGCCCGCGACGTCCTCACCGCGGCGCGTGACGCGACCCACCGCCTCGCCACGCCCGAGCAGCGCTTCGTCGCCTCCCGACCGTATTACCGCGCGCTCGTCCAGGCCGGGCTCCTGCGCCGGCTCATCCCGCCGCCACTCGGCGGCGAGATGACCGGCCTCGTTGATCTGGCGATCGAGGCCGAGGAGCTCATGGCCGTCGAGACCAGCGTGCCGCTGTCCGTATTCTCCACCGGACTCGGCCTGATGCCCCTGCTGTTCTTCGGCAC
>Ga0070699_100003747_pt1 | contig 13427 bp, 9 predicted proteins | sample KBSK1503metaG_FD_65473 | JGI IMG/M metagenome (GOLD analysis project Ga0070699, IMG submission 65473) | Corn, switchgrass and miscanthus rhizosphere microbial communities from Kellogg Biological Station, Michigan, USA - KBS K1-50-3 metaG | ecosystem: Host-associated > Plants > Roots >...
ATGCGACGCATCGGCCAGGCGAAGGCCGAACTGGCCGCGGACTACGCGGCTCAGCTGGCCCGCAGCGCCGGCAAGGTCGTATTCTTCGCCAAGCACGTCGACGTGATGGACGCCGCCGAACAGCTCTTCGCCCGGCAGCAAGTGCGCTTCTCGTCGATCCGCGGCGGCCAGACGCCCACAGCGCGGCAGGCGAACGTCGACGCCTTCGCCAACGACCCGGACGTGGCGGTCGCGGTGTGCTCGCTGACCGCGGCCGGCGTGGGCCTGAATCTGCAGGTCGCCTCCAACATCGTGCTGGCCGAGCTGTCCTGGACCGACGCGGAGCAGACTCAGGCCATCGACCGAAGCCACCGCATCGGGCAGGCCGAACCGGTGACCGCGTGGCGCATCATCGCCGCGCAGACCATCGACTCCCAGATCGCCGGGCTGATCGACACCAAGGCGGGGCTTGCCGCCCGGGCGCTGGACGGGTCGGACCAGGAAAGCTCCTCCTCGGCCGACGTGCAGCTCGAGGCGCTGGCCGCATTGCTGACCGATGCGCTGCAGGCGTCTTTCGGGCATGACGACGCCCTGGCTTCCTGACCGTGAGGATTCCCAGGCGAGACTGTGTCCGAGGACCAATGCCCGCAAAGTGCGCATGCTGGTTCTATCGCCCTGACCGAGGCACGCCTCCCTGCTGGTGCATGAGGCCAAGACGTACATTCCGCAGGCTTGAGCCCGGCAGCTGAGTGCCGTAGCCGGTGCCCCTCAGGCAGGCCGGCCTCCTGGGGAGTCCTCCCCAGCTGGGGAGGACTCCCCACACCCGTCAGCCGGGCCACGCCGTCGTAAGCACAACAGTCGATACCGCCATGACGCGGCGGGCGCCGCGCATGACCGCACCGGGGGATCATCATGAACACACCAGTGACACACCAGGGACAAGCAACGGCCCCCTCCCCGGGCATGCCCGCCGCGGGGCGGGCGGCCCGCTACTCAGTGCGGCGGGGCACGCCCCCGCGGCGTGGCCGTCCTGGCCGCTGCCGCGATCACATGCGCGCTCGGTGCCGGGTGCGCGAGCACGGCACGACCGGCACGCCCGGCAGTGGCCGCGAGCCCACGGCCACCAGCCGCCACCCACCGCCCGGTGACCAGCCCTAGCCCGGCAGCCACCGCTCCGGCGGCTGCGCCCACACCGTCGGCATCATCGCCGACCCCCCCATCCGGATACACCGGGCCGCACTTTGACACCCCGCAGGCTGCCATGACCTACCTGGCAGCCGCCTACAACAGGGGCGACCTGACGGCGCTGCATCACGTCACCGAGCCGCGGGCCTTCAGCCGGCTGATGAGCATGCGCTCCGATGCGCTCAACCTCAAGCTCAACTACTGCACGGCGAACCCTCGCGGCGACTACACGTGCTACTTCCGGCACGACTTCCCCGCCAGCGAGCACAAGTCCGGGTACGGCCAAGCGGTATTCATCGCCGCGCCAGCGCTCAACCCTGGCTGGTACATGTACCAGTTCCAGAGCTGTGACTGACCCTGCCGGCACCACTGGCCCGCTGCCAGCGACAGCGAGCGGACCCGTGGTGACCCGGGCTGGCCCAGCTGGGGACGTGACCGGCGCCGACTGGCAGGGTGAGGAGCGTGGGCGGCCATCTTCTTCCTGACCTCACCAGCATCGAGGCCGATGACGTCGAGGTTTTCTTGCGGGACCTGGGCAAGGTCCTCGTGGTGCATCGCGGACACGACTCGAACAACACCTCTGCTGGTGTCGAGATCGGCGGGCGGCGGTGGTTCGTGAAGTGGGCCACCGATCCTGAGGCGGTGTCCCGTCTGGAGTGCGCCGTGCGCTTCCACACCGTGATCAGCCACCCGGCGATCGCTGCCCTGCGCGGGTGGTTCACGTTTCCGTCCGGGCTGGCGCTGGTCCACGATTGGGTCACCGGTGAGGTGCTCAACGATCCCCTGGCGCTCGGCGGCCTGCCACGTCAGGATCCCCGATCGGCGTTCACGCGTTTCCGCGGCCTTGGCCTGCGGGAAACCCTCGCCGCCATCAGCACTATCTTTGACGTTCACCTGGCCGCGGCACGCCGGGGATTCGTGGCCGTCGACTTCTACGACGGCTGCCTGATCTATGATTTCGCCCGGCGCGCTGTGCGGCTCTGCGACCTCGACTCCTACCGCCCCGGTCCCTACATCCTCGACCGCGACCGCCAGTACGGCTCTACTCGGTTCATGGCACCCGAAGAGTTCCGCCGCGGCGCGCAGATCGACCAGCGGACCACCGTGTTCACCCTCGGCCGCGCCGCCTTCGTGCTGCTCAGCGACGGCCCCCGCGGCGAGCAGGCGCGCAGCCTATGGCGCGGCAGCGACCCGCTCTACCAGGTCGCCCAGACCGCGACCCACGCCGACCCCGCCCGGCGCTACCGGTCAGTCGCCGATCTGTGCCGTGCATGGCAATCTGCTCTCAGCCAGTGACCTCCGCCCTCCTCACCAAGCGCGGGACCCCGACCCCGTCAGCGCCAGGAACTCCCGCTCGGCGGACACCGCACGAATAACGCGCTGCACGCGGCAATTCAGGATGTTCGCGGCGAGGCTCGTCATGCCCTTCGACGAGACTTGCCCCCGCCCGGCATAGACTCCGGGCAGTGGTGAGTATCGATTCGGGTCGTCACGAAGGCCTGAAGGGGGATCGCCATGGCACGTACTCGGCAGATCCTTTTCATCCAGGGCGGCGGCGCGGGCGCGCACGACCAGTGGGACGACCAGCTGGTCAAGAGCCTGAGGCGAGAGCTTGGGGGCGGGTATGAGGTCCGCTACCCGCGCATGCCCGACGAGAGCGACCCGAGTTTTGCCCGGTGGAGCGCGGCGATCTGGCGCGAGATAGCGGACTTGGACGACGGCGCGGTCGTGGCCGGCCATTCGGTAGGCGCGACAATCCTCGTCAATGCGCTCGCCGAGCAGCCGCCGGACAGAGGGCTCGGGGCGATCGTGCTGATCGCCGCTCCGTTCGTCGGCGAGGGCGGCTGGCCCAGCGGCGAGTTCGAGCTGACCAGCGACCTCGGCGCGAGGCTGCCGCCAGGCGTGCCGGTGCACGTGTTCCACGGACTCCAGGACCGGACCGCCCCGCCTTCGCATGCCGACCTGTATGCGCTGGCGATCCCGCAAGCGCAGGTGCGCCAGCTGCCCGGGCGGGATCATCAGCTGAACAACGACCTGAGCGAAGTGGCTGAGGCGGTCCGTATCAACAGACCAAGGCCCGACGCCACCCGTGACCAGCATGTGGGCCCTGGAAATTTAGGCTGGTAGCGCACGCGAGAGTCGGTTCTGGCGTTGGGAATGCATCGACTCGACCAGTTCAAAGCGCTACGGCACGCGCAGTAGACCGGACCGTGCATCGGTCAAATGGTTTGAAATGATTCTGCCATTCTCAAATGGCTTTTGCTCGGCCTGGCGACCGCGATTACCGGTTCGCCTGTCTCCGACAGCCTCTAGCCGGAGTGTGATCGATTCGCTACGCTGTAAACCGGATTCGTGGTTAAGCTGCGGGAAAGAGCCTGGGATTGCGGTGTCCATGTCAACCGGTGATTCGTCCGCTGGCTGCCACCAACCGGCCGCCTGCCAGCCCGACGTCGCGGCGCAGCCGGGATGTGCCGGGCACGGTGCTGCCGATTGCGTCTATGCGGCATAGGTTCTCGGGAGGATCAATGGTGGTGACGGCTCCGTCCGAGCGTCCGGGTATGGGGTCGATTCCCTTCCCTGGCAGTGTGACCTTCCGGGTGTGGGCGCCTGACGCGAGCGCTGCTGCTGTGTCGCTCGCGCAGCCTGGCGGGGGATCGAGTTCGGTGCCGCTGGCGGCCGAGGCGGGAGGGATCTGGTCTGCGGACGTTGAGGGGGTGGGCGTCGGCCAGCAGTACCAGTATGTGCTCACGACCTCTCCGGGTCTGCCGCCGAAGGTGGACCCGTACGCGCGCAACGTGGTCGACGGAGGAAGCAAGGACGCGAATGCGGCGGTCGTCTATGACGAGCAGGCGTTCGATTGGGGCACGGCCGGCTGGGACTCGCCGGGATGGACGGAGCTCGTGATCTACGAATTGCATGTCGGGAGCTTCAACCGTCAGGCCGGAGCGGGCATCGGCACCTTCGCTGACGTCGTCGCCAAGCTCCCGTACCTGCAATCGCTGGGGATCAACGCGATCGAACTGCTGCCGGTCACTGAATTCGAGGGCACGTACGGCTGGGGCTATAACCCCGGGGTGCCGTTCAGCGTTGCGCTCGGCTACGGCGGCCCGGACGGTCTGAAGACGCTCGTGCGCGCTGCGCACGAGGCGGGTATCGCGGTGATCCTCGATGTCGTGTATAACCACTTCGGCCCCCAGGACTCAATTCTGTGGGCCTTCGACGGCGAGGGCCCCGGCTGGGAGGGCGGGATCTACTTCTACGGGACGCGGTGGCCTGGCGATGGCCGTCCGCAGGCCGGGCCGCCGGGCCACAGCTGGGGTTCGCGCCCGGACTATGGACGCCCGGAGGTTCGCCAGTTCATCCGCGACAACGTGCTCGCCTGGCTGCAGGATTACCGCGTCGACGGGCTGCGTTTCGACGCCACCGCCTACATCCGCACGATCGACGGCAGCGGCAATGCGGATCAGGCGATCCCCGATGGCAGTCTGCTGCTGCAGGAGGTCAACGGCGACATTGACCTGTCCCAGCCGTGGAAGCTCACGATCGCCGAGGACATGCGCGATGACGCGTCGATCACCTCGCCCGTGTCCTCGGGCGGCTCGGGCTTTGACTCCCAGTGGGACAGCGACTTCCTGTGGGCCGTGCGGCAAACGGTCGAGCTCACCGTCGACGCTCAGCGCGACATGAACCTGATCGCGGCACAGTTGCAGCGGCGCTTCGGCGCCGCTGCCAGCACACGGGTCATCTTCACCGAATCCCACGATGCGGATGGAAATGGCCGCACGCGTGTGCCGACCGAGATCGACCCCTCCCAGTCAGACAGCTGGTGGTCGAAGAAGCGCTCGACGCTCGCCGCCGCGCTGGTCTTCACCGCCCCCGGGATCCCGATGATCTTCCAGGGCCAGGAGTTCCTTGACCAGAAACCCTTCGTACAAGAACCCATCCCGCCGCTCGACTGGTCGGACGCCATTACATACGCCGGCATCCTGCAGCTCTACCGCGACCTGATCCAGCTGCGGCGGGATTGGCATGACACGACGCGCGGACTGAGAGGCGACGGACTGAACGTGTTTCACGTCAACAACTCCGACAAGCTCATCGCCTATCACCGCTGGTCTGAGGGTGGCCCGAAGGACGACGTCGTGATCGCTCTGAACTTTGCCAACCGCGGTTACAACAATTACACGATCGGCCTTCCGCGCGCCGGCCAGTGGCGCGTCCGGTTCAATAGCGACTGGGCCGGCTATGACCCCTCGTTCGGGAACTGGCTGGGCTATGACACCGAGACCGACCAAGGTGCTAGAGACGGTCTGCCGGCAGCGGCAAACATCGGGATCGGGCCCTACACGGCGCTCATACTCAGCCAGGATTCATAGGCACCCAGGCCGTCATTAGGGCCTGTACCGGCCCGGGCCTGCCTGGGCTTCGCCCTCGCCATGCACCGCCTCCACGAGGCCATCGCCCGGTCAGCGGCAGAAGAGTGAGTTCTCGACATAGGCGACGATGCATTAAAAATACAGCCCGGCCAGGGGGTCGGGAACACGATGAGGCTCGCCGCGGACGACGTGCAGACCGTGGTCCTCCCCGGCAGCGGCCGCTGGGTCGCCGAGCAGGCACCCGAGCAGCTGCTGGCCCCGCTGACCGCATTCCTGGCCCCCTACCGGGACGGGACGGCCGGCGCGTAGCTGAACACCGCGTCGTAGGGCCGGTTCCTGATGCTGCGGCGCGGCAAGCGCAGGGTCGTGGCGTCGAGGTGACCGGCTGAGGGCAGTTACGCTTGCGGGAGGCCTGCGACGCTGGCCCCGCCGGCCTGCAACGCGACGAGCACCTCCTCCAGATCCCCGGCTGAGCGGTTGCCAACGTAGAGGTGCAGGCCCTGCCGCTGCGGGCCAGGTCCGCTGTACCGTACGGACTTGCCCAGCGGGGTCTGGCCGCCGACCGTCACATGCGCTGCCGCCAGCGGCGCGGTGAACAGCAGCCTGGTAAGCCTCCCGGCGAACCTGGATAGCCTGTGACAGATGAGCTGTCGTCCGGTTACTACGACGAAATAGGTTTTCTGGCGGCTCTGGACCGCTGCGTTCACCACCGCGGACGCGATGAGAATCGGCAAGTACACGTGCGCATCACGCGTGATCACTGCGGCCAGAAAAAAGGTCAGGACGAGAATGAGCGTAACGAGCGTGCTGACGAGGAGCCACAATCCCTCGGACGCCACCATGCCGGCGACGATCCGGTCGCCAGGCTCCAGGATCTGAAGAAGCGCCGGGCTTTCTCTGAGCTCAACGCTCCGCACGCTCGATGTCACCGTGGCCTCCTGGTCCGGCCAACACGATATCAGCCGGTTTGCCCCGCGTCCTCGCGCTGGCGAGGGCCACCAGGACCCGCGATACAAGGCCCAGTTCGCCGAGCTGGCGGCAGGTTTCCTGCTCCGGCTGCCCGGGCGGAGGCCGGTCGGCGGCAGAGCCCGCCGCGGGCTTTTGTTACGGTGGCCACCGCGTCGAGGTGGCTTGTCAGGTGGCTGGATGCTGTCGGGAGCTAAGCACCGGGCGCCTCGGTTGCGTCTCACAATCCACCTATCGGCAACGCCACGCCTGCCGTACCTTGGCCAACGGCATCCGGGAGCTCCGGCCGGGGTCCAGCACGGCCGCGGCATTGCTCGCCTTATGCGAGTCGACCGCGATCATCACATCGCCGTTCGTGCCCGGCCGGTCAATGTCCCGGTCACGGCCGTCATTCAGGAGACGGGTGGACGGAGTGTGACCACTATGTGGCCGGTCAGAAGATCGGCTTGGGTCGCAGGGCGGGAACCTGCCCGCCAGCCGAGCTGTGGACCCCGGCATCGCCGGGGCCCACAGCCGTTCCGCCTTCTAGGATCTGATGGCCGGGATCACGGACCGCTCGAGATCGTCCCGTCGTCGTTGATGCTCAGCGCCGTCTTCTCGAAGCAGTTTGGCCCGATGCTTCGCTGCGCCGGGTTGGTGCTCGTGTAGGTCAGGCGCCACGAGAGGTTCGCGGCGGTGGTCGAGACCGTCGTGTTCGTGGTTTGCACTGTCTGCGGCGAGGCGCCACTGACCGGGAGGGTCTGGGTGTAGATGGCGGTCCCGCTGCAGTCGGTGCTCTCGAACACCTCGAACTTCACGCTGCCGGCCAGGTTGCCACCCGCGGGGGCGCTCACCGTGGCCGAGTCGTTCGGGATGAACGACTGGTGCGAGTTCATCGACGATGCGACTGAGGTGATCACAACGGTCTCGTTGGCATCCGAGCAGTCGCCGTTGAACGTTGAGCCGACGTTGTTCGGGTCACCGGTCGCGGGGGTGTAGGTCGCCTTCCAGTGGTACGTGCCTACGGCGTCCGGCGTGAAGCTGACCGGCCCGTAGGTCCCGTCACCGTTGACTGGCACGGACTGCGGGTTGGTCCCGGTCCCGGTGGCCAGCGTGGTGCAGTCATCCTTGACCATCGTGAAGGTGATCACGCCACCGGCCTTCGCACCGGCTGTGGTCGGGTTGATCGCTGGCGTGCCGGGCTGGTTCGATGTGCCGCTCAGGGCCGCGGAATCGGTGACCGGGTTACCCAGCACCACGCCCGGACCGGCGGTCGTCGGGAGTGACGGTGTCACCGGGGTGACGGTGAAGCACTCGTTTTGACCGTTGTCGTCTGAATCAGGTACCCCGGTGGTGGTCGAGCTGAAGTGCGCCGACCAGCAGTAGTCTCCGGCCGCGGTGACGGTCGCCGTATCAGACTGAACGGTGGACGTGCTGTTGCTCACCGCAACCGGTCCGCCGATGTCGGTGGAGACTTCCAGCGGAGACCCGATGGGGCCGCGCAGGTGGAACTGCACGGTGCCGTTCCAAGTTGGGATCCCGGTGACGTTGACGGTCGCCGAGTCACTGACCGAGACCGACCCGGTACCGATCGATGTTGATCCGGTGACACTGGACTGCGTGGCCGTGGCGCTGCCGCATTTGCCGAATTGGCCGAGGGTGAAATCCTTCAGCGTCGCCGTGGTCGACGTAGACGACCGTGTCTCGGCCGCCACCGACGCAAAGCACGTATTGCCAAGGCCTAGGGCGGACAGGTTCACGCCGCCTTCGTAGAACTCTCCCTGCAGGTAGCTGCTGTTGCCGGTCTTGTCCGTGTACGGCCACGGGGCCGTCGTGCCGTTCGTGGGGTTCACGATGCCGCAGAAGTTGTCGCCCGCTGCGGCCGAGGCGCAGTTGGCGGCAGTCGACGTCGCGAGGATACGCAAGTTGGCGTCACCACAGGCGCCGACCGTGCTCCCCGTGGTCTTCTTGCACGTCGGGTCCCACGAGTACACGGTGATCGTCGACGTGCTGCCGCCGTTGCTGAAGTCGCTGATCACCAGCAGGTCGCCGGCCTTGTGCACGCCGGTGAAGCCGGAGCCGCCACCGACGCTGTTGCTACCCAGCGCGACAGAGTTCTGGAAGAACCAGAAGCCCTGCTGCGCGTCGCCGCTGTTGTCGAGGCGGTCCGATCCGAAGTACAGCACCTGGCCTTCCGACGTGGGGTAGCGCGCCGCGAAACTGTGCAGCAGATTGTCCTTGTCGGGGAGACCGCCAGAGTCCTTCCACGCCCACTGGTTGATGTCGATCGGGTCCTTCGACCCGCCGCCGGTGAAGATGCTGGCGTTCGGGTTTGGCTCGGCCACCCAGTCGACCGCGGTCGCGCCGTTCGTATTGCTTGACGTCGAACAGTCAGATCCCGTCACCTGGTGACAGACGTTGTCCCAGTCGTCGCCCGGTGCCGGGCCGTTGACGGCGTTGCCATCGAGTTCGAACGCGCCGGTGTCGTGGACAGCCAGAGCCGGCGCTACACCTAGCGCGATGACCGCTGCCACCGAACTGACTACGGCGAGCCCGGCGATGGGCCATCGCCACCTCCGGCGCGTGCCGGTGCCGTGCACACTCTCCGCCGACTCACTCCTCCGCTCCTTGTGGTCGCGGAATCCACGAAGCAGCCGACGGGCGCGCATCTCGTGTACGCTCATATCGCTCTCCCTTTGGGAATGTCTCCAAACGTTGGGAATCCGGGCGACGGGCGCCCAAGGGACCGGCGTTGTCGGCTCGCCATCCGATGCCGGTCCCGCGGGCACCGCCGCATGATCTGCCGCCCCTCAAGACGACAAGACTGCTTGCCCTGCGAAACACCGCCGAACGGCCCCACTTTCGGCCGCGTCAAAAGGCCGCTCGAATCAGACCGTCGGCGGTCCGTCTGCCCATCCAACACATGGGCGGGCCGCGCGCGGCATGAGCGATCCATGACAGCGGGTGATCTTGCACGGCACTCACGGTGGCCCCGCCGCCGGGCGCGCGCGGGTGATGCGCGAGCCCACGGGGCTGCCTCACTCCCGCTCGTGCAAAGCCAATCACTAACGGACAGGCACGTTGTGGCCCCAACGCAATCCCCCCACGGCACGCAACTCCCACCCCAAGGGCACAAGTGCCATTTCAAGGTGAGTTCACGCAGTACCGCAACCTGCGTGGGTGCAGCAACGATGGAGTAGGTGTGCAGATGGTGTGGAGATGAATATGAGCTAAGGCAGCGTCAGCTATTCATGCATGACCGGACGCCCGCACCGCGCCAGAATGACCTGATCTGCGCGCCCTGGCTGGAGATCACCGAGGCGCCGCCTGCCGTACCGAACGGCGGCTTTGCGGACGCCTTGGACGTCTGCGCTGCAGCCGAGCGCGACAGCGCCCGGCAGCATGGGGGGTTGCCCGGGACCTGGCGGGGGTGTCAGCTCAGTGCGGTGTCGAAGCGGGGCGAGTGCGCAGGTCAGCGAGCCCCGGGCCGATTCGGGCAGCGCGGACAGGCTGGGTGCGGTCCCGGTCAGCGACCCGGAGCCGGTGTTCCAGCCGGCTGATGGGGCCCAGGGCGAGTAGCGAGGCGCCCGGGCGGAGCAGCGGGCGGGCGAAAGGGATCACCCATCAGTCGCTAGGCGCCCAGACAGCCATGGGGTGCAGCCGAGCGTGACGGCTCTGGGAAGGAGTCGATGATGGACAACCGCTTCGAGGTCGCGGTGGGCGCCGGGACACTGAGTTCCGCGTCCGGCGCTCCCGTCCGCGTCCCGCACCGGTGGACCGGACGGCCGGTTCCAGGCCCGCTCGCGTTCTGGGGTACCGCAGACTCCCGGTGCCGGCGGCAAGCTCTGGAGGTGAGGCAGGAGACGATGCGCTGGCACCTCGATCTAAAGCCAGACCCCATACGCCGGTCGGCAGGCGGTTCAGGAGCCAGCCCGTCGGGCCTCACGAACGCTATGGCACAACCGCAGCGCCCTCAGCAACAATTAGGCGGCTCTTCGCGCTCCTGCCATGGGAGCTTCGGGCCCGCCGCCCCTAACGCTGGCCGCGATGGCGACGGGCTCGGCGTCAAGGCGTCGATGCTCAGCCACGCGGCTAGAGTGCCTTCCGTGAACGCGGAGGCACCGAGTATCGGTGAGGCGGCCGTAGTTGGTTCTGGGTTTCCGGTGGTTGTGCTGGCGGCGGCGGTTCTGGCGGCGGAGCAGGTGTCGGGCGTGCTGGTGGGCAGCGCCGCGCTGCGGCTGCGCGGGGAGCCGGTGACTGTCGGTGATGTCGACGTGGTGATCGAACCGGAGGAGGCGAACCTGCGCCGGCTCCGCGAGGCGCTGTACGGCCTGACGGTCCGGCCAGAGGCCGTGCCGGCGGTGCACCGGCTGCGCGACGTCTCGGTCGCGACGGTTTTCTCCTCTTATGGCCGGGTGGATTGCCTGCTGGAGCGAGGCCGCCGCAACTGGGAGCAGTTGCGCGCGGGCGCGGGGCATGTGGCCGTGGCTGACGCGCGGGTACTGGTCGCGAGCGCAGCTGACGCCCAGGCGCTGCGCGCCCGGTTCAAGAAGTGAGGACGATGGGGCAGCGCAGCGGTGTTGGCCTGGTGGAGCTGGCCATCCTGGAAGCCCTCGACGCGCGGCGCGCCTGGCCGGGCCGGCGTGCAGCCCACTGCCTGAAGGTCCTGGCCGCGCTCGAAGATGAGATCGGGCTGGCCCGCGGCTACGCCTACCAGGTGCTCATCGACCTGGCACTGCCGTGGAAGCTGCCGATCCCTCTGATCGAAGGGATCGGCAACTTCGGCGGTCGCGGCAACGACCCGCCGGCCAGCGCGTATTACACTGAAGCACGCTTGTCCCCGGCCGGCCAGGCCGTACTGGCTGCCGAGCGGGGTGAGATCGCGCCGGTTCCCATCGGGATGATCAATGGCAACACCCACCGGGAGGGCATGCGGCCTCCGTTCCGGCCGACCGCCGTCATCGATGCCATCCGCCAAGTCCTGCTCCGGCCACGGCTGCCCGGGTCGCAGATCACCGGCCTTGTGGGCCCGCCCGAATTCATCACCGGCTGCGCCGTCACCGGCGACCTGGCCGCACTCGCAGCAGGCCAGTATGCCGAACTGGGCCTGCACGCGAGGGTCACGGTCACCGACGCCGCCCACGTCAGGGACCGGGTGACCAAAGCGGCCGTGCCCGGACACCGGCCGCCGCGCTTCACACAGGATCCCAGCCGCCCGGTGATCGTCATCGATACGTTCCCGCCATACGCCAACACCGACGAAATCATCCGCAGCATCGCCGATCGCGCCCAGGGACACGCCTGGCACGCCCGCTATCCGGAACTGGGCGCTCTCACGGGACTGCAGATCGGAGATGTGGCCGACCTCACCGCCCGCGGCGATTACTGGTTCGCGTGTCTGCCATCTGACGGTACGCTGCCGGAGGTGCTGCGCGACCAGCTCCTGAAGGTCCACGGGGTGAGTATCTACATAACGGCCCGGCTGCCTCGGCCGCTGCCCGCCATGATCAAAACCTGGATCCGCGCCAACCAGGATGAGGATCTGCCGGGCAGCCTGACTGCACTGGAGAACGCGCTGGCATCCCGCCAGCAGAAACGCCTGACGGCCAGATACTGAGCCGCAATTCAGTCCCGACCCCTGAGAGGCTCGCCGGATTGCCACACCCCGCGGGCCGGCCGTTCGGTTCAGCGGCCAGGTGGGTGCGCTAGCCAGGCTGGTGATGCGCCACCTCTGGGCTGTCCGCGGGAGGGCGAGCCGGTAGACCTCATCCAGCAGGAAGGGTGCTGGATCGGCGGGAGCCTGCTCGGCGCCATGCTGCCTAACGACAGTCCGGCAAGCGCTCGGTCCTGACCGGAGCCACTGCCGTCACAGAGGGCAAGGGGGGAGGACACCGGAGCCGCTGTTGCCGGGATCGGCGTACCAGACGCTGCCGATCTCGGTCGCCAGGATCCAGTTCGTGCCGGGCGGGGCCATCGGGACTGTTTGCCCCCCGATCTGCACCGTCACGTTCACCGAGAACCAGACTGTCGCCTTGCCCGTCCCGGCCGGCTTGGCCGCCGTGATCCGCAGTGACGAGATCTTGAACTTGACCTTGGAGCCCTGCAAGAACCCGGCAACGCAGCTGCGCTGCGACGGCACCACCGTCCGCTCGACGGCCTGGCCCGAGTTACTCGACAGCGCCGTCCAGAACGCGCGGATCGCCCGCTCGGCCGCGCTTGATTGCGCCGCTGACAGCGTTCCTGAGACCGGTGGCGGTGCTGCCTGGCCTGGGCCGCTGCCAGAGCTTGAGATGCTCTGGCTGAACTCGCTCGCGCTCACGACTTCGCTTGCGGGTGGGGCGGAAACCTGCACCCGAACACCGAAGTCGCTGTAATCAACGGCCTCTGAGACGCGGAAACCAGCAGGCATCCCCGAGCCGTGCGGCATCGGAAACGAGATTGCGATGCGGCTCACCCTGGCCTGCCCGTCCACCCAGACATCGACCGGCAGTGTTGCCGAGTCAAGGGAACTGGCGAACGAATGGAACTCGGCACGTGCCTGAGGCAGCTGATGCGCTTCGGCTTTGGCGAGATCGACAGTGACCCGATAATGGGTCACTGCGACCCCCCGGATCGTAGCGGGACCCAGATCTGTCACCTTGCTGGCCATCGCAGTCAGGGCCGAGAGCAGGTCCATCGGGCTGGCGTTCACATTGCCCAGCGGCAGGAAAGGCAAGCTCCCGCCCGCAGCCTGGCTAGGCAGGGACAGCTCGACCCATGCCTTGCCCTTGGGGAAGGCCACGACGCCCGCCTCCGCAAACTTGACGTAGAGCCGCGGCGGCAGGTACCGGACTTCCTCGCCGCCAGGGGCCAGCCCGCCGCCCATCCGCAGCACCCCACGCGGATGGGCGTAATCGAACTCGCCCGTGGCGGTGATCGTCGTCGTCATTCCCGGGCTCGACA
>Ga0070699_100003751_pt1 | contig 13421 bp, 12 predicted proteins | sample KBSK1503metaG_FD_65473 | JGI IMG/M metagenome (GOLD analysis project Ga0070699, IMG submission 65473) | Corn, switchgrass and miscanthus rhizosphere microbial communities from Kellogg Biological Station, Michigan, USA - KBS K1-50-3 metaG | ecosystem: Host-associated > Plants > Roots >...
CGGGCGATCATCTCACGCACCATGGCACTGGATGCCCCATAGGGCGGCGCAAAGCAGGACGGCTCCCGGCCCAGCCGGCTTCCGATTTCCTCCCGGCATTGCCGAACCTCGCGGGCCAGTGCATCCGGCGGCAGTGCGGTCAGGTTCGGGTGGGAGACGCTGTGGCCGCCAAACTCGATCCCCTGCCCTGCCAGCTCCTTGATCTGTTCCCAGCTCATCAGCGACCGGGCGGGATCGGTGTTCGCTCCCGCCCAGTCTTCCCGACCACCCATCTTCCCGGTGGGAAGGAAGACCGTGGCGCTCCATCCTCGGGCCAGCAGGACCGGCGCAGCCTGGTCCGCGAAATCGGCGAACCCGTCATCAAAGGTGATCACCACCGAGCGGGGCGGAGGCTCGGGGCCTCCATCCAGCCAGGCCGCCAGCGACGCCAGTGATACCGGCCGGTACCCCGACTCGGCGAGTGCGTCCATGTGGCCCCGAAACACCGCGGGCGGAATGCTGGTCGGCCCGGGGTCGGCGGAAATCGAATGGTAGGTGAGGACGTTGATGCGAGGTCCCACGATCACGGCCTACCCTGGGGCTCGTACCAGGCGATTGTAGACCGAACCGATGATCCGGCCGAGGGCGTAGCCGACGACAAAGCCGTAGATGAATCCGATGAAGCTCCCGATCACCGACACCGAGTAGCCTGGGAAATAGGCCCGCAGGAGTCCGAGATGCTGACCCACATTGGGCCCGCCCTTCATCACCAGAATCAGCGTAGCCAGAAAGAGTCCGCCGCCCATCAGCAGACCGATCGCGATGCCCCAGGCGCGGGCGTTCAGCCGGGCGAGGGTCCGCTTGAGCTCCTGACTCTCGTCTTGCGAAGTCGTCATGTGCGTGGCCTGAGGGTCAGATGTGGTCGAGGAAGTCGCGGGTTTGCGTGAGCTCTGCACGGCTCCGGATCACGAACAGCGAAATAGCGACCATCAGATTTCGGCAGAAGGCCAGGAACCATCCGAAGACAAAGCCCATGAAGGCGCCCCAGAAAGCCCCGATCAGGGCGCCGGTCCAGGACACCGAGTATCCCCGGAAATACACGGAGAGCAATCCCAGGTAAGGGCGATCCCCCCTGGGGACATAGATCGTGCCGACCGTCACGAGAAACACCAGCAGGGCAACCGCGACGCCGAGGGCCGCACCGAACGCCGCCTTGTCGAGCGGGGCGAAGGCGAGCAGCAGCTCGGATGGCAACCCGCTTGCCGGCGCTGGATCGGGCGCTTTGGCGGTCATGGACTCACCTCCCTCCCTGATTGGTGAAACCTACACCGTGCACCGCCGCATCCCGAGGTGTGAGGGCAGCCGGCGGCTCGACCCGGGGCCGGCCGTGGAGCAGGTGGAGGGCGAGTCCGGCCAGCACCGCCACGCCGCTCAGCAGGTAGTACCAGAGGTTAAAAGGGATGACGCCAAGCGCGAACAGCGGCCCCCGCTCCCGGGCGAACCACCGGATCAGCGCATGGTTCGACGCGATCACCAAGGCCCACAGGGCGGCCGTGACGGCCAGCAGAACCCATCGTCCGGTGAGAAGAGCCACCGGAATCAACAGCAGGCCGGCGCACGCCATAGCGGCCTTGAGTGGCTCGCCCCGCTTGAGGTTCAGGTTGGCCGGTTGGGCCAGGCGTTCCCGCTCGAGCAGCAGGCGAACCCAGGGAATGGCGCGGTCCAGCAGATCGGTCCGGGCGGAGCCGAAAAACCGCCACCGTTTCAGATGGGCGCCCTGGATCTCCGGACGGATTGCGATCCGGGAGCCGCGGTCGCGAAGCCGGTAGCCTAGCTCGATGTCCTCGATCTGTGGCCGGGGATAACGCGCATCGTTGAAGCCTCCCGCCGCCAGGAACGCGGACCGGCGGACCGCGCCGCAACCGGCCCAGAAGGTGTCGGTCTCGCCCGCGCTGGCGACGTGCACATAGCGATGGAGCAGGTTGCGGTACCGGGAGAGAAATCCCGGCTCCGGTGGGTCGTCGTCATACGCGCCGAACATCGCGTCCAGCGACGGATCCTCTGCGATGGCCTCCGCGACGCGGCGAAGGGTGTCGGCATGCGCCCGCACATCGGCATCGATGAAGACCACCCACTCGCCCCGGCTTACTTCCACTCCGCGGTTCCGGGCGAACCCGGGGCCGTGTGGCGCGCCGGGAAGGGTGAGCACGCGATCCGCCCAGCGCGATGCGACCTCCGCCGTCCCGTCGGAGCTGGCATCGTCCACCACGATCAGCTCCCACTGAGTCCTGGGCAGATCGCTTTTCGCCAGCGCACCGAGCGAGTCCGGCAGGAGGTGAGCCCCCTGATGGGCCGGGACGATGACGGAAAGCAGCGGCAAGGCTACTCCTTGGCGCTCAAGGCGGGTTCCGCGCGGGGTGGCTCAAGCTTCTGCTCCTCATGATACTCGAAATCGGTGTTCACCTCCCAGATATCGTGCTGCGCCCCCTGCATGTTCCAGATGGCCATCATGGCGGTGAGCATCGAGTGGTCCTGATTGTTGTACTTGTGCATGCCGTTCCGGCCGACCGTGTGAAGATTCGGAATTGGATCGATCGTCTCGCGCACCTTGTCGAGGCAATCCCGGTACTGCGCGTCGTAAATCGGATACGCCTTGGGCATCCGGATGACGGTACCGTCCACCACCTTGATGTCCTTGGCGAGCTTGAGCTCCTTCAGCTCCTTCGTGGCCAGCTCGACCAGCTCGGCATCGGTGCTGGACCAGAGCCCGTCTCCCTTGAAGCAGAAGTATTCCAGGCCCAGGCAGGTCCGCCCCGGATCGGGGACCATCGCCTTGCTCCAGTTGTTGAAGTTCTGGATCCGGCCCACCTTGACACCCGGGGTGTGGATGTAGATCCAGTTGTCGGGGAAGAGGTTCTCTCCCTCGAGAATCAGGGCCACCACGATGAAGTCCCGGTACCGGAGTCCCTCGGCGGCGGTGCGGGCTTCCAGGGAGACCGGAGGCTCCAGCGCCCGCACCAGCGACCGCACCGGCATGGTCGAGATCACATGCTCGGCCGGAAATCGCTGCTCGCCCGCCGGAGTCGACGCCCGCACCCCGGTGACGCGGCGTTCGCCGGTCAAGGGATCGACCTCACATTCGATGGCGGAGGCATAAGAACACATCAGTACCTTGTTGCCCATCGCCTCGACCCGGTCGCGGGCGGCCTCCCACATCTGTCCCGGTCCGAGACGCGGGTAACGGAATTCGTTGATCAGGCTCTTGATCTTGGTGGAACGCTTGTTCAGCGCCGCCGCGGACACGATCGCGCGAGCCAGCGAGAGGCCCTGAATCCGCTGCGCTGCCCACTCGGCCCGGATCTCCGTGCACGGAATGCCCCAGACCTTCTCGGTGTAGGTCTTGAAGAAGATCTGATACAGCCGTTCGCCGAACCGGTTGGTGACCCACTGCTCGAAGTTTTCTTCGACCATGAAGGGTTGGGCCCGGGCCTGGAAATAACTCCAGACGATCCGGACGGCGTTGATGATGCCGAGTCCGCGGAGCGCGTTGGACGCTTTGAGCGGATAGTCGAAGTACTTCCCGCCGTAGTGGATCCGGGACATGCGGGGCACCGAGATGAACTCGTCCGCCAACAGCTCTTCCCAGAGCGCCTGGACCGGCTCGATCTTGGTGAAGAACCGGTGTCCCCCGATGTCGAACCGGTAGCCCTTGTACTGCGCGGTTCGCGAGATCCCGCCGACGATGCTGTCGGCCTCGAGCACCGTGACCTCGTATCCCTGCTTGCTGAGCAAATACGCCGCGGTGAGGCCGGCCGGTCCGGCGCCGATCACCACCACGCGATCTCCCTTTACAAGCCGGGTGACGACCCGGGCAACAGGCGTCATTCGCCCTCGTTTGCGCGGTGACGCGTCGTCAGAAATTCCGTAATGGTGGCGCACGCGTTCCGGGACGAATCGCTGGGGAACGCTGTCGAGAGAACAAAGGCGCCGGGCGGGAATCGCCCCTCGACCGTCAACTCATGACAGGAGATGAGAAGATTCCTCGCCACCGGCCCGAGCCGCCGACTCAACAGGATGTAGCCGATCCCCCGCTCCCGGAGCAACCGGGCCGCCTGGCCCTGGGGAAGTCGATCGACCTGACGGGAGTACTCGGTGAGGTGCCCGCTGACAAAGTTCACTACGGGAGGATAATAGGTTAGTACCACCGATCCCCGCGGAGCATGATCGCGGAGGTACAGGGCGGCCGAGGCAACATCCCGGGTTTCCCTGCCGTAGCAGCCCGCACTGGGCGTGGGATTGCTGCGATCGCACGCCCGGGCTCGGGCATCGCGAGCCAGAGCCCCGCGAACCGCTCCCACGCCCAGCAGAAGAACCAGAGCCCCCATCACCGCGACCCGCGGGGCAGCGGGGAACGAGCGAGTCAGGCGATATGCGCCGACCAGGAGGGCGGCCACCACGTACGGCAGGACCGGAATCAGGAGTCGGGAAATCGGCCACGGCCAGATCAGCAGGAGCCCCGCATAGAAAACCATGAACAGCGCGACCACTCGGCTCCTGCGCCAAAAGACGAAGGCACCGGCCGCGACGAGGAGGACCTGGACCACCACCCACACCACGTTGTCGATCGACGAGCCGGCGAGCCGGGGAATACCCAGGAAACTGGGGAGGTACTGGGTTCCATACACGACCGCGTTGTGCCAGGCGGAGGGAACCATGTCCGCCACTTGGTCGGGGTCCGTTCCCAGCTGTTTGGAGACTTCCGCCGCATAGGACCAGCCGGCGTTGGCCGGGGGCACCGACGCCGTGTAGAGAAACCAGCCCCCGACAACCAGCAATCCAGCCAGGGCATAGGCCAGGATTTCGTTCCGTCGACGCCGTTGCAACAGCCAGATGCCGATCGCGGCCACGATGGTGATTCCCGCGGTCCGCGTCAGGAAGGCTCCCAGCGCGAATGCCATGGCCAGGTAGGCCTGGCGAGAAGTAGCCGGTTCGGTCCTGATGGTACAGACCAGCGCGCCAGCCACCATGGCGAAGAACAGAGGCTCGGAGAGCAGCGTTCCGCCGGAATTCAGCAGGGCAGGACTCAACCCCGTGAGGAATGAAACCGTCAACGCGATGGGGACACCGGCCACCTGCCGTACGATCAGGTACAGGCAAACCAGCGACACGACCACCAGGCCCAGGTTCACACCCTGAAGCAGTTCGAGATTCTCACCGGTGACCTGCCGCACCACTGCCAGCCATGCAGGATACGCCGGCGGGAACCGGACGTGGAGTGGAGCGCTGGCCATGAAGATTTCGCGGTAGGAACCGGACTCGATGGAATGGCTCAGCGCGAGATAGGTGCTCTCGTCGTTGGTTCCGACCAGAACGGGCGCCCGTCCCCTCCAGCCCAGGATGAAAAACCCGAGCAGGGCCGCGGCCAGGAAGAAGTACTGAAAACGGGTGACGAACCCCCAGGCGCCCGATGGGGTCGGAGAACTGCCGACTTCCTTGGGCAAAACCTCAGACACTGGGGTCAACCGCAGCTCCGTTCTTCGTCTTATGCGACGGGTGGGGACGATATCCCCGGGCGATCGTTGCGTCAACGCTACACCTTTCGTCCAGCCGGGCTGACCGTGGTTTGACGGAAGACCCTGGTGACCACCTCAGGGGCAATCCGGAGCGGCACTTACGACCTAGGTGCTTGGCAGACAGACGGTTCCGCCGGCTGGACGCCCCTGCAGATCCTCACGAATCATGCCACCCGTTGCGTTGGTCCATCGGTTCTGAAAGTGAAAAGGCGGGCCCGGAGGGGACCCGCCATTTCTCACGCGGAGGGGGAACCTGGTGAGTGGATCAGCTGCAGATAATCACACCGTCCGCGGTCGTAGCCGCGCCAGCGCCCACCTGAACAGTGCACTGCTTGAAGCCGGCGGTGATCGTGCTGTTGGTCACCGTCGCGGTGAAGCCGCTCGAGACGCCGGCCGCCGCCCCGGTATTGCCGTTCGAGAGCGTGAAGTTGCTGGCGGTCACCAGCTGCGCCAGACTGCCGTACACGGCGTAGTCGGAGAAATAGGCTTCCTGTGCGGTCATCATGTTGCGCAGGTCGGTCTTCACCGAGCCCAGCTTCGCCTTGTCCTTGGTGGCCGCAAACTTCGGAATCGCGATGGCGGCCAGGATGCCGATGATCACGACCACGATCAGCAGCTCGATCAGCGTGAAGCCCTTACGGTTACCCATAGCTTGTCGAACCTCCTCGCGGTTCCGGAATTGATGCAGCGGTTGTGTGAAATTGTGCCCGCGCGGAGGAATGCAACACGGATACCAGCGGGTTATTCCCGCATTTGGCAATGAGATAGCACGCGTCGAAACGGGCGAGTGAAAAACCTGGCAGCGAAGTTTGCCAGTCGGGTTTGCAGGGAGCTAGGGGGCCTGTCTTACCAGACGGAAATTAAATGACGCGCGTTGACGCGTGTTACCTTTCATACGGAGCCCGACACTCACAGGAGGAATCAATGGATCCCGCCCTCGCGAGTCAGGTGAACAGCATCCGGCTCACTTTGCAGGCTGTTGAAGCCCAGGTCGGAACCGGGAAGCTGCAGCGCTCCGCCCTCGAGGATCTGAAGAGCACGGTCGACGAGATCAGACTCCGGATCTGGGCCATTATGGCCGCCGCTGCCGAGGGAAGCGACGGCCTGGCCCTGCAACGCTTTCGTCTCCGCCGGGCCATCGAGTTCTGTGACGGCCTGTGCAAGGAGTTCGAGAACGGGACCATGAGCACCACCCACAAGGAGTGCGACATGCTCCTGTCCGTGCTGGGCCGTCTCACCGCCTGTCTCGGGGGAGCCCGGCCGAGCTAGGGGACGTTTCGTCTCGAAACCATCCGCCCGGCGGAGCCGTAGGTTGGCAACCAATGCCAACTCTCCTCCTCGCCCTGGCGCTATTCCAGTCACCCGCCACACCGCCGGGCCAGCCCCCGGCCGACAGTTACGCCAACCCCGCCACCCGAGACCTCGTAGCCCAGGCCCGCGCCGCCCGCGACCGGAACGAGCGGCTGGTCACCTCCTACACGGCCACCGTCACCCAGCGAATGGGGGCCGGGATTCGGGCCCTGTCGCGGGATCGGATGCTCTATCACCAGGAGCTCGCCGCGAACATCTCGTGGCGCCGTGACGGGAAGAGCACCATTGAGGTCACCGGCGCCCGGCAGGGCCTGCCCATCGCCAAGCGGAAGGAGGAGGTACCCCGGCATCTCGAGGACCAGATGAAGTGGCTGGTGGTGAACCCCGCCGAGGACTACCTGGGGATGATTGGTGACGATGACGACGACGGGTTCGTCTACCCGCTCCGGGAGGGCGGAGAAGCGGATTACCGCTTCGCCATCGGCGACACTACGGTCATTACGCTGGCCAGCGGCAAGAAGATCCGGCTGGTCGAGCTCAAGATCATTCCGCGGCGCTCGGAGTGGCGGCTCATGTCGGGGGCGCTCTGGTACGACGTCGAAACCCACGGGCTGGTCCGCGCCGTGTTCCGCCCGGCCCGGCCCTACGAGCTCCGTCGTGACGCCGATCCCAGCGACATGGAGGACGTGCCGTCCTGGGTCAATGCCAAGGGGGAAATCAAGTTCATCACCATGGAGTACGGGCTCTACGAGGATCGCTGGTGGATGCTGCGCTACGCCGCGCTGGACGCCGTGGGCAATATGGGTTCCTGGCTCGGCATTCCGGTCAAATTCGAACGGATCTACGAGGATTACGAAGTCGAGGGAGGCACGCCTCCCCCGGAAGGCAGCACCTTCCGGCCCGCGGGGACGGTGCGTAAGCGAGAGGACAACGCCGAGCCGTACGACCCGGAGGCCGCCCGCGCCCGCCGGCGCGCTGTCCGTGCCCTGCGCCGCGAGTGCATGGACACCCTGACCGACAAGGACTCGATAGACGGCTGCATGAACCTGGGCAGAACCCGTGATACCACCCTGGTGGTCGTGGTGCCCCGGGATACCCTGTCACTGCTTTCGAGCTCGGCCTTGGGCCCACCGATTCTGCAGATGGGAGATCTGATCACCGAATCGGAGGTCCGAGGCCTGGCCGATGCGATCAGCATGTTGCCGGCCGCCCCACGCATCCACCAGGTCGAGCTGCCGCGGGGCCTGAGCGCGCTGGTCCAGAATGCTCGCTACAACCGGGTCGAGGCCCTGTCGCTCGGTGTCAGAGGAACCGTCCAGGCCGGCAGGTTCGTCGCCGACGGGCTGGGCCGGATCGGGCTCGGCGACGGCGAACCCAACGGAGAGCTGGGATTGGCTTTGAAGGGCCGGCAGAGTCAGTTCCGCCTGGGCGGGTATCGCCGGCTGGCGGCGGTGAATCCCGATACCAAGCCGTTCGGCCTCGTGAACAGCGTCTGGGGAGTGCTGGGCCAGCGGGACGATGGCGACTATTTCCGCACGCTGGGTGTGGAGCTGACCGGGCAGAACTCCGAGACCGGCTGGTGGAGCTGGCGCATCTACGCCGAGCGCCAAACGCCGGCTTCAGTGGAGACGAAGTTCAGCCTGCCGCACCTGTTCGACGATACCAAGCTCTTCCGCCCCAATGTGGTTGCCGACCGTGCCGAGCAGGCCGGCATGTCGCTCACCCTGCGGGGAAACAAGCCGCTGTCGCGCACCGTGCAGATCGGCGCGGATGCGACGCTGGAAGGCGCGACCGGCGACTTCGACTTCGGCCGCGGGAGCGCGACCGTTCGGGCCATCGTGACGCCCCGCGCGCTTCTGGCGGTGGCCATCGAGGCCTCGGCGGGCACCAGCACCGGCACCGTGCCGATTCAGGGCCGCTTCTACCTGGGCGGGCCGGCCACCCTCCGCGGCTACTCTGGTGCGGTGACCGCGGGAGAGTCGTACTGGCGCGGCCGCGTAGAAGTGGGCAACTCCTTCCCCGCGGTGCGGCTCACCGCATTCAGCGACATCGGCTGGGCCGGACCCCGTGGGGCGTTCGGGAGTGGTCGGCCGCTGATCGGCAGCGGTGTTGGCGCAAGCTTGCTCGATGGACTGGTGCGGATGGATGTGTCCCGGGCCATGCGGGCGCCGACCGGGTGGCGGTTTGACCTCTACTTCGACGGGAGGATCTAGCGACAAGAGTTGCAGCGTCTTGCGTGTCGGAATCCGCCTCTCACACGTCACACCTCAATAGCAAGTACCGCCGAATTCGACCATCGCCCGCTGGAGGTGTGCACAGTGGCAGCAAACGAACTCGCCCCGGGCAGGGCACCCTGGCGCGTCCCCCGGTCGGTGCATCCTTCCCCGGCCGCGCTTCGCTGCTACAGCAAGTTCCTGCGATTCTTCCCGGAGGGGTTTCGGGATCCGTTCTACGTAGAGCGCGAACGCGGCAGCATATGGGCGGCGCACGAGCAGTGGGAATCGAGGCTCGGCCCGGCGGCGTTTCGCGTGATGCTGGACGAGGCGAAGTACGCCGAGATCGCGGCGCTGGCAATGAATATCGAATCGCCGACCAACCTGCTCTTCCCCTTCGAACGAATCGCGCTGCGCGACGCGATCACGACGCCCGCGGCAGTCAAAACCCTCGCAACCGGCCTGTATGACTATCTCGAGGGCAAGCCGGAACCGGGCCGTTTCGAGCGATGGGTCGCGGCGCTGGACTCGCTGCCCCGGAAGCAGACCAGGATACTCACCTGGCCGCTGGTGACAGTCTTCGGGTTCCTGGCGCGCCCCGATACCCACATGTTCCTCATGCCCAACGTCACCAGAGCCGGGGCCAGGCAGTATGGCTTCGAGCTCCGCTATCAGTCCCAGCCAAACTGGGACACCTACGACAGCCTGCTGGAGCTGGCCACCGTGATCCGGCGCGACCTGCGCGATCTCTCGTCCAGCGACATGATCGACATACAGTCCTTCATCAAGGTGCAGGGCTCCGACGAGTACGAGGAGTAGCCATGTACCTGATCCAGATCCTTCTGCCGGTCCAGGACGAGCACGGCCACTCATACGACCGGAAGCTCTACGACGATCTGGCCCGAGACCTCACCAACAGGTTCGGCGAGGTCACCGCCTACACCCAGGGGCCGGGCCATGGAATCTGGGATGAGGGGCCGGGCCGCGCGTTCCGAGAACCTGTGGTGACGTACGAGGTGATGGTGGACGTCGTCGAGCGGGAGTGGTGGGCTGCGCTTCGGGAACGTCTGGCGATTCAGTTTGACCGGGGAGATCTGGTGGTGCGGGCGCAGGAAGTGAGTCTGCTCTAGGGAGTCAGGGGCGGGAGTTGCATAGCAAAACGCCTTTCCAAACACTGTCATATCCCCAGTCACTCCACCCAAACCCTGTCCCCGCACCGCGTCCACCTAGCCAGTAATTAGACGGTTCCTGGGCATATGGATTGCCGTTATGGCTGCCTATGCTCCGCGCCGGTATCCTCTTGTCCCTTGGGTGTTTCCTGGCCACGGCCTGTTCGCGGCCGGGTATGGAAACTGGTGTCGACCCGCTCGAGTTCGAGGCCCCGCCGGAAGGGATACCCGCCGAAGCGTGGGCCCACGCGCTTGCCGCACATCGGATGGCGTCGCTCCAGGGACAGACCGACAGCCCGTTGCTCACATTGATCGACTTCACCCGTCCCGCTACCGAGCGGAGACTCTGGGTTGTGGATGTCGTCACCCGCCAGGTCCATCTGACTGAATACGTGGCCCACGGACAGCATTCCGGCGGCCTCTGGGCCACCAGGTTCTCCAACCGAGACGGCAGCAATCAGTCGAGCCTGGGCACATTCATCACAGCCTCGACGTATCGGGGTGTACGAGGACTGTCACTCCGCCTGCGGGGCCTGGAACCCGGCATCAACGACAACGCCTGGTCCCGCGGCATCGTGATACACGGGACGCCGAACGTGAGCGAAGCCCGCGCGAAGAAGGGAACGATGGGCCGCACCGAGGGGTGCCCCGCCGTGCCCACCGCGTCGGCTCGACGGCTGATCCGCCTGATCGAGAACGGGGTGGTGGTGTTCGCCTGGTATCCCGAGCCTTCGTTCCTGGAGAAATCGGAGTACGTAGGCAAGTAGCCGGGGAACCGGGAGTTACCTGCAGGACGAGAATCATCCACGGAAGGCTGCCGAGTGTGTACTTCGGGAGCCTTTTCCCGTCTACCAAGCGTGTCAATCCGTCTGCGTCTCCGACCCTGGGCTTTGCTACTGCTGGCGCCCTTTGCGCCCAGCCGGGCGGCCGCTCAGCAACCCCCCGGCATTTCGGCTGAGGTGTGGACCCACGCGCTCGCCGCCCACAAAGAGGCCACGACCGAGGGGAAGACTACCAGTCTCACCCTGACGATCATCGACTACAGCCTGCCGGCCACCGTCAAGCGACTCTGGGTGGTCGACGTCATTTCGCACGAGGTGCTGGAGTCGGAATTCGTCGCGCACGGTGAAGGATCGGGGGACCTGTTTCCCAGCCGGTTCTCCAATAAGGATGGAACCCACCAGTCGAGCCTCGGCACCTTCATCACCGGCTCTACTTATGAGGGAGTCCGGGGTCACTCGCTCCGGCTCCACGGGCTCGAATCGGGCATCAACGACAACGCCTACGCTCGGGGTCTGGTCATCCACGGCACGCCCAACGTCAGCGAGGCGCATGCCCGGAAGGGAATCATGGGGCGAACCGAGGGTTGTCCCGCGGTGCCGAGCAAGTCGGTGGCGCGGGTGATCGGTCTGATCGCTAATGGCTCTGTAGTCTTTGCGTGGTACCCTGACCGCGATTTTCTCGAGCGGTCGGCCTTCCTCGATCGGGGCGCTGCCGAGGCTCGGCTCAGTGCCCAGGAGTAGACCAAAACACGCCATTCCCGGTGTACGGTTTTCCACCCGCTCTTCTGTGCTTCGATTCAGTTTCCCGCCGTCTGATTTAGTGAGGCGCCGAGTGGCGCCCGAGCAACTCTCTAACCGTAGAACGGAAGGTCGAAAGATGACCATGATCCCGAGGAGTTCGGCTGTCCTGCTCGCAGGCCTGATGGCCCTGGGCCCGCTGAGCGCGCCGAGCTTTGCACAAACGACGATCAAGCAAAACCAGCCTGGATTCAATCTGTTCAGCGTCCAGCAGGACATCGATTTGGGGCGACAGTCCGCCCTGGAGGCTGAGAAGCAGCTCTCGCTCCTGCGCGACGCGACGGTCAACACTTATCTCAACCGCATCGTCACGCGGCTGGCCGCGGCCGCCCCGGGGGCAAAGTACCCGTATCTGATCAAGGCGGTGAATGACACCACGATCAACGCCTTTGCCCTGCCCGGCGGGCCCATGTACGTCAACCGGGGTCTGCTCGAGGTTTCCCGGAGCGAGGCCGAGCTGGCCGGCGTGCTGGCTCACGAAATGGCGCACGTCGCCCTGCGCCACGGCACCCATCAGGCGTCGAAGGCTTATCTCACCAAGGGCGGGTTGAGCATCCTGGGCGGCCTGGTGGGCAAACCGCAGGGCAGCACTTCCAGGATCATCAACACGATCGGCGGAGTCGGGCTGAACGCGGTGTTCATGAAGTTCAGCCGTGACGACGAGTACGAAGCCGACGAGACCGGCGCCCAGATCATGGCGGCCGCCGGCTACAACCCCGTGGCCATGGCCACGATGTTCGAGCTGCTGAAAGCGCAGCAGGGCCGGACCCCGAGCAAGCTCGAGTCGTTCTTCAGCAGTCACCCTTCACCCGAGAACCGCGAGGCCAGGATCCGGCAGATCGCCGCGAACCTCGGTCCGGTGCAGACCCGGGTGGTAGGCGGCTTCGAAACCATGCGCACGCGGGTCAGTCGCCTGGCGGCGCCGACCACCGTCACCGAGCTGGGCCGGCTCGATTCGGAAACCGCCCAGCCCACCGTTGTGGTCGGGCCGGTCACGGTTCAGGTGACGCCGCCCTCGACTCAGTTCACCAGATTCTCGCAGCCGAGCGGGTTCTTCGTGATCGAACACCCCGACAACTGGCAGGTTTATCCGTCGGGATTCGCGGCGTCCATGGCCCCCGAAGGTGGGGTGGTGACCGCTGAGAGCGGGGCGCAGGTGATGTTGTACGGCGTCATCATCAATCACTATTCCCCGTTCGAGGGCGCCTGGGGGCGGCGGAACTCCAGCCTGCAGCGGAACTACACGCCGTTCGAGGATCGCAATAACGAACGGGGTACGCTGGAGGATGCCACCGACGACCTGGTGCGCCATCTCATCATTGCAAATCCGTATCTGACGGCGGAAGCCGGCTCCGCTCGCGCCGAGACGATCGATAACGCGGTGGGTTACTCGGTCGTGCTGTCGGGCCGTTCACCCGTGACGAATGAAGACGAGCGGGTGACGCTGTTCACGCGCGGACTGCCTGATGGTCACGTGATCTACGCCATGTCCATTACACCGGCCAGGGCATCAGCCGATATGGACCGCGCGTTCGTGCGGATGATGCGGACGCTGGTGGTGAACGACGAGGCGATCCACCGCACCCGGCGGACAGC
>Ga0070699_100003752_pt1 | contig 13421 bp, 8 predicted proteins | sample KBSK1503metaG_FD_65473 | JGI IMG/M metagenome (GOLD analysis project Ga0070699, IMG submission 65473) | Corn, switchgrass and miscanthus rhizosphere microbial communities from Kellogg Biological Station, Michigan, USA - KBS K1-50-3 metaG | ecosystem: Host-associated > Plants > Roots >...
TCGCCTTGAGCGTCGAGCGTGAGATCGCCCGATGAGATCGAAAGCGAGGAGGTCGACTTGTAAAGGCCCGGGGGAAGCGTCAGACCACCGAGATTCCCGGCAACGGTGATGGGGTCGACGGTCCGTCCGGCCGCGTCGTTATAGGCGATGGTCAGGTCGGCCATACCCGTCGCTGATGTTGCGTCGCCCGCGTGAATCGCGCCGGTCAGGGTTCCCGGCGGGTAGCCGGTCACCGCGGTTCCCGGGCTCACGCCCAGGTCCCCTGTCATGGCGGTAGCGCCCGTATTGGTGACCGTCGATCCAGCCAAGATCACGAACGCTCCGGCCCCTCCGAGCGCCGGCGCCGCCTGGATGCTTCCTGACGCCGCTGTCGTGAAGGTCCACACCTTGTTACTTGCCAGCGCATTGCCGGCCATATCCTCGGCGCCGGTCGTGACCGTCGCGGTATACGTCGTGCTCGCCGCGAGCGCGCTCGTGGGCGTAAACGTCGCGATTCCGGTCGATGCGTTGTAGGTGACGGCCCCCGCCACGGGAGTCGCACCGGGCCCGCTCACTTTGAACGTCGTCGTCGTAATGGTCGAGGCGTTCATCGCCTCGCTCCACGTCGCCGTAATGACCGCGACGCCGGTGGCGCCATTGACTGGGTTGGTCGAGCTGATCGTCGGCGCGACGTTGTCGCCTCCGGGTCCGCTGGGATTCTTGTCGGACGAACTACATCCCGCCATCGTGATCAGCAGCACTGCCAGAGGCAGGCCCATGAGGTTGCGAATTCGGTGATTCATGGAGGCTCTCCTTAAGTGAATTACGCGTGCGCGCGGGCGGACGCCCATGCAGGGGCGTGGCAGGTTTGGCGTAGGCGACTGGGCGCCGCGCGACATTGATTTGACCGGTGGGTTGTACTGAGGCTGAGTTTGTAGATTCCGCCGCTTGTGGCTACCGTGCCCTTTGGGAGCAGTACCTCACATTGCTCACGCGCGGCGACGAAACCAACTCAGGGGTCTCCAACGAGTTTCGTTGCGAACCGAGAGCAACGCAGGAACGATGCCACGCGGCTCGGGCTACCTTGGATCCCGTTAGATCCATACAGGCACGCCCACTGCCGGTGTGGCTCCTCGCCGCAGGCGGCGGCGGATCAGGGGCGATCGTCGAAATACAGAGGAAGGAACTTCAAGATCATCCCGAATATTCAAATATTCAAAGTGCAGCCTCCGAGCCGATTCGTACCTCCCGGGCCACCTCGAGGAACCGGCAGAAGGCGTTCGCGAGCTTCATCTGTCGCGGGCTCTGGCAGTCGGGTTCGAAGAGGCGCGGGCTACCCACCACGATGCACGCGCATTGCGCCCGCGACGTGGCCACGTTGAAGCGGTTCGGGCTGTAGAGGAACTCCATCCCGCGTGGCGCGTCCTCGGGCGTCGACGTCGTCATGGAGTATATGACGACCGGCGCCTCCTGACCCTGGAATCGGTCGACCGTGCCGACGCGGGCTCCGGCTGGCAATCCGCCCTTCAAGTCGGCGACCTGGGCGTTGTACGGCGCGATCACGAGGATGTCGTCGAGGCGCAGCTCGTGCACGAGGCCATCGCGATCGCGCCAGCGGACGTCGCCCGCGCTCAGACTCGTCACGAGGTCGGCGACGACCTCGACTTCCTCACGGCTCGAGCCTTGATTCGCGTCGTGAGGCACCGGGACGAACCAGAGCCCCGCACCGGCAAACGTGCCGCCGCCCAAGAGTGCCTGCTGCTCCACGCCGGCTCGGGAGCGAAGCCTCCGCTCGTAGAAGAGTTCGGACGTGAGTCCGCAAATGGCGGGAGGCAGCCGCCACGTCTCTTCCAGGAAGAGCCCGCGATCGTCCGCGATCGTCTGAGCGCCGCCGAGCACGTGTTCCAGGGCCGAGACCGCCGTGCCTTCGGGGTGGGATCCTTGAATCGGCTGCTCGAGTTGCTGGGGATCCCCGAGCAGCACAACGCTCTTCGCCGAGGGGGCGATCGCGAGAACGTTCGCGAGCGACATCTGCCCCGCCTCGTCCACGAACAGGACGTCCACGGCCTCGAAGTATTCCTCGCGCGCCCACAACCAGGCGGTGCCTCCGGCCACGTTGGCCTGGCGGCTTCGAAGGGCGGACAGGACGGCCGCGTTGTCGGTCGTTTCCGCGATTCCGGGATCGAGAACGGCGCTCTTCTCTTTCACCTTGCGCAAACACGTGACGTGCACCTGTTCCTCGTCGGCGGCTGCCACGACCTCCTTCATGAGGTTCACGATCACCTTGTGGCTCACCGCGCAAATGCCGACCCGCCTTCCCTTCCGAACGAGGTCGCAGATCATGCGGGCGCCCGTGAAGGTTTTCCCCGATCCGGGAGGCCCCTGTATCGCGAGCGCGCCCCGATGGAGCTGAAGCGCGAGACGGCGTGCCGCCCGGACGCCGCCCTCGCCCGGCTCCTCGAGCGGGCCGTTCGCGGGCACCGAGAGCCGCGGCTCACGCCGCAGCAGAAGATCGCGCGCGGCGCGGTACTCGCCCGGCGCGTCGACGCCGTGAGCCGCGATCCACCCCGCGAGGCGCATCAGCGATTCCGCCTGTACGTTCGAAGACACCGTGTCATGGGCAAAGGCGCTCGTGGGATTCAGATCCGCGCAGGCGCCGCGCTTCTTGATGTCCACGGTGTGCGTGAAGAGGTCGACGTACACAACGTCGCCGAGCTCGCGGCCGTCCGGCAGCGGCAGGTGGAGTTTGTCGCCCTCTCGGATGCTCGTCTCCTGAGGCGGGAACCGATACCGATCCACGGGCAGGCGGCCCTTGGCCGGCGTTCGCTCCACGAATTCGAGTCCCGCGAGCGCGGCGGTCTCGTCGAGCAGATCCTCGTCCGGTAGCTCGCGCAGTCGAAAATACTCCCACCAGGGGGCCTTCTCCTCGCGGCGATGCCAATCGAGCATGTGGGCGAGCAACCAGACCGCCTGCTCTTCGTCCGACCGGTCCTCTCTCAGCGCCGGCACACCCGCGAGGAGACGTTCCGCCAGCTCGCGCGTTCGGCGCTCGCGCTCGTCGATCGCTTTGTTGGGTTCCCCGGAACCCTCGTCCGGCCGCGGAATCTCGGTACCGTCCGCTTCGACCTTCGCGCGCAGGAGTTCGAGCCAGTCCCGGAGCGCACGCGCCGAAAAGCAGTCCTCGCGGTTGTAGGCCTCGACGATCTTCGCGTGCGGATCGTCGGAGGCAACGCCCGAGCCAAGCTCCAGGCCGCGTTGAATCACCCGGAGCGCGGCTCCGGCTTCGTCCAGCGACTGGGCGCGCCGGAAACCGTAGAGCGGCTCCAACCTCTTGATCGAATACTCCTCCACGCTCGCCCGCAGCGACTGCTTCACGACGGCGTGCAGGTCCACGAATCGGCTGGAACGTAGGAGGCGGTCGACCTCGGCCTCGCGCGTGGCGTGCCGCCCCATGAGGCGCTTGATCGCGCCGGTCTCGTACCCGCCGTAGTGGTAGACGTGCATGTTCGGGTCGACCGCCCACCGTTCCAGGATCGCGTCCATGAGGGCCTCGAAACCGAGGCGTTCGGCCGTGCGGTCGAGCGCCCAACGACTGTGGTAGACGGGCGGGCGCATCTCGAGCTCCAGCGTCCCGGACGGCGGCGCGTCCGCGACGGCCCACCCGAAGAGATACTCGAGCCCGCCCTCATCCACGTAGGGATCCGCCTCGAGGTCGAGGAATAGGTCGCCGGGCGAGGGAGCGGGGAGGGTCGCGAGCCCGTGTCCGGGCGCCACGGGCAGGAGTTCGTGCAGGGGACGGCTTGCGGTACGGCCCGCGAGTTGGATGCGCGCCTGCTCGCGGACGCGGCCATACCCCTCCCTAGCGCCCCGGGCCGGCTTCCACGCGATCGGGAGCGGCTCGACCGCCAGGCTCGCAAGGGTGCCGACCCTTCGGGACTGCAGCTCGCGCGTCTGGAGCCGCGAGATCCCGGCCACGAGGGAAAGGTGGTCGTCCGCGCGCCGTTGCTTGTCGCACCTTGGCCACCAGCGGCAGATGTCGCAGTGCGGCACCGGTTCGGGGTACGTAGCGGCGGCGCTGCCGTCATCCGCGCCCTCACCCTCGCCCGCGCGGCGCTCGCCGCTCCTGCCTTCGTCCACCGCCGTCTCGAGTCGCCGGCGGACGAGCCGGTAGTACGCGACAAAGTCCTCGACCCGATACGATTCGAGCGGAAAATCCGGCCGCCGCGGCACGACGTGCATCGACTCCGGCACCACGCCTTGCATCTCGCCCAGGAGTTCCGCGTAGAGACAGAGTTGGAGAAGGGCTCCGGCCTTCGTCTCGCGCGCGAGCTTGGTGTCGAGCGGCTCGTAGGACCAATCGCCGAGTCCGCTCTTTCGCTCCACGCGGAGGAGCACGTCCGCGCGGCCGAGCCACCGCCCTCCCGCCAGCGTCGCCTGGGCGATGACCGGATCTCCCGCGAACATCGCGGCCAGGGTCCGCTCGAGCGCGCGGCGACCCTCTTCCTCCTCGTCGAGGCGCGTGATCCGCCTTCCTTCTCGCTCGAGCCGCGCGATGTAGGCGCGTTCGTGCTCGAGACCCCGCTCGCGCAGGAGGGCTGCTTCCGGGCGAAACCAGTCCGGTGCCTTCCACAGACCCTCGGCGACGCCCCGATCGAGCGCCGTGAGATGGCGGCACGCTAGATGGTTCGCGAGGTCGGTGGCGGAGAGCCTGAGGGTGCCGAGTTCGAGCTTCACGCGCGCCCTAGGTGCAGAACTCCGCCAAGCGAGCCGCCAGTTTCGGCCCCTTCCCTTCTTCCTCGTGCTTCAGGAACACGTAGGCGTCCTTCCACGGCTGCTCGCGGATGCGGCCCGCCCACTCGCGCAGCTCCATGTCGCTGAAGTCCTCGCGCCGAAGCCGGAGGTAGCCCCAGTCGGTGGTGGCGACGAGCGGTACCACGGGCTCCTCTCCGGTGTCGGCGACGCAGAGCGCCGCGCCCTGCGCGCGCAGGAGATCGTACACCTCGTCGTCGAACCACGACGCGTGCCGGAACTCGACCGCTGCCCGCCGCCGCTCCGGCATGTCGTCGAAGAAACTCTTCAGCCGCGGCACGTCCTTCTTGAAATTCGGCGGCAGCTGGAAGAGGAGCGGTCCGAGCTTGGAACCGAGCGTCGCGGTCGCCCCGAAGAGATACGACAGCAGTTCGCCGCACTCCTTGAGGCGCATGTCGTGCGTGATGCGCTTCGGCGCCTTGATCACGAACGTGAACTTCTCGGGAACCTGGTCGGCCCATCCGCTCAGGAGCTTCTCGGTCGGCATCCGGTAGAACGTGTTGTTGATCTCGACCGTCGGAAATCGCTCGGCGTAGTAGCGGAGCATGTCCTTCGCGGCCAGTTTTTCCGGATAGAAGTTCCCCTTCCATTCGGCATAGGAGTAGCCGCTGGTCCCGATCCGCACCTGGACGCTCATGTCCGCTCCTCCCGCCATTCGGCGGTCGCGTCGGCAAGCTCGTCCAGCACCTGCTCGTCGGTTCGTCCGCTCCGCTTCAGCACGTGAAACATGTGGTCCGCGCCCTCGATCACGCGAAGGGTCGCGCGCTTTCCCAATCGTTCGACCACGGGCCGAAGGAGCGAGAGGTCGGCGAGCGTATCGCGCGTTCCCTGGAGAAACAGCATGGGTAGGTCCACTTGATCGAGGTGATCGGCGCGGGAAACGGCGGGCCGCCCGGCCGGATGAAGGGGGAATCCAAGAAACACGAGGCCCGAGACGCCCGTCAGAGGCTCGTCCGCGGCGGCGCGCGACGTCATGCGGCCGCCCATGGACTTGCCGCCCGCGAGGAGCGGCACCCTTCCCGCAGCCTCACGCCCCGCCGCGACCGCGGCTCGTATGGTGGCGAACAAGACGGGTTCCGGATCGGGACCGCGGGTCCGATGTTCCACATAGGGGAACTGGTAGCGTAGCGTCCCGATTCCTCGCGCGGCGAACCGCTCCGCGATGGACTCGAGGAAGGCGTGCCGCATTCCGGCTCCGGCGCCGTGCGCCAGAACCAGGAGGGCCCTCGGGCGGGCCGGTTGAAGGAGGAGGCTGGAAACCTCGACCTGCTCCGAAACCCGGATCCGCCCTTCGACCGATTCCAGACGCTCCGTCACTTCGCGGACGCCGCCTCGCGAATCGCGGCCATCTCTTCGCGATTGGGACCGTAGAGTCCAGGAGGCTTTCCACCGGCCATCCGGCACAGCATCACCAATTGCCCGCGATGGTGGAGGTGATGGTGGAGCAACGCGTCCCACAGGATCTCCCGGATCGCCATGGCTCGCCCGTCGAAGTAGGTCACCGATTCGTCGAGCTGTGCGCCCGTGAGGCCCTTCAGCCGGGCCACGGCCTCCGCGTGAATCCGGGCGAAGCCTGGCGCCAAGAGCGCCACCTCACGCGGCCGCGCCAACCCGGGCGGCTCGTCTTCGAGCCGGAACCGCCGCTCGGCGATCCCAAAGCTGAGGCAGGCATCGATCTCGCTCAGATGCCAGGCCAGCTCCCCGATCGAGCGGCCCTTGGGATCCGGGCGAAAGTCGTACTGGTCGGGAGGGAGCGACTCGAGAACCCGCATCAAGTTCCGAGCCTCGCGGTCCCAGGTTTCGCGAAACGTCTGCAATTCATGATCGTGGTTCATGTCCCACCTCCGTTGATCGGCGACGTACGGCCGCCCTGACCCCATAGCGTCACTTCCGATTTCCACTTCGCTTCATCCGCTCTTCGATCGCGGCGATCGCCACGCCCATGTCGACGCCTTCTCCCAGAACGCCCGCCAGCGGGTCCTCCATTTTATCGAACCGCTTCGGCAATGTCCGGATGTTGAATCGGGCCGGATCGAGCTTGCCGTTCACCTCGCTCCATTTGAGCGGACAGGATGCCGACGCCCCCGGAACGGGGCGAAGCGAGTAGGGCGCCACGATCGTGATCCCGTGACCGTTCTGACCCCAGTCGATGTAGACCTTGCCGCCCCGCGCGTGAAGGGGGCGCGCGAGCGTGGAGATCTCCGGATTCGCCTCGAGCGCGAGCGACGCGAGCACGCGGGCGAACGTCTTGCACTCCTCGTGCGTGTAGCGACGGCCGAGGGGGATGAGAATGTGGAGCCCCGTCGCACCCGAGGTCTTCGCGTGGCTCGGCAACTCCAGCTCCTCGAGGATCCGATGAAGGCTCCGCGCGACCTGGACCACGTGCGCGAACGGAGCGCCCTTGGGGTCGAGATCGAGGACGAGCCAGTCGGGCCGCTCCAGGCTCCCCGACCGCGCGCTCCACATGTGGATCGGGATGGTTCCGAGGTTGGCCACGTAGCGAAGGGACTCCGGGTCGTCGATCACGAAGAAACGAATCTCCCGATCGGAGTCCTTGGAGTACACGGATTCGGTGCGCATCCAATCCGGGATGAAGACCGGCGCGTCCTTCTGGAAGAAGGACTTTCCCTTGATCCCGTCCGGATAGCGCGTGAGTACGGCCGGCCGGTCGCGCAGGTAGCGGAGCATGAGCGGGGCGACCGCGTCGTAGTAGGCGATGAGGTCGCCCTTCGTGTAGCCCTCGTCCGGCCAGAAGACCTTCCGCAAATTGGACAGCCGAACTTCGCGCGGCGCATCCTCCACGGCCGGCTCCGGCCTGAGGGCGCTCCCCGTTCCTTGCAACGGGGCGGCTCCGTCCGCACTGCCGGCCCCGTTCGGCGCCGCGGCGGCGTCCTCCTCCGCTTCCGGTGGATCCTCGCGGCGCACCTCCTCGGGTTTTCGATCGGTGCGCAGCCCCAGGAAGATCGGATGGCGGAGTCCCCCGTCCGCCGTCCACTCGGTGAAGCGAACCTCGCACACGAGGCGCGGCTCCACCCAGTGGTTGCCGCGTCCGGTCGGGGACGAGGCTCCGAACGGCGAGTCCGCTCGGCGCAAGGCCTGGAGCTCCTTCCAGAGGCGGTCCTGCATCGCCCCATCGAAGCCGCTCCCGACCCGCGTCACGTGCCGAAGCTCGGTTCCTTCGTAGACGCCGACGTGCAGGGCGCCGAAGTGGCGTCCGCTGCCTCGCGGCTCGGCGTAGCCGCCGATCACGAATTCCTGCCGGCGCTGGCACTTGACCTTCACCCAGTCCGGCGAGCGCTTTCCGGTGTACGGGCTGCCCGCGCGCTTGGCGATGATGCCCTCGAGCCCCATCCCGGATGCCGCTTCATAGAACGCCTCGCCGTGTTCTTCGACGTGATCGCTCGCCTGAACGATCCCCGCGGGCGGAAGAATGCGGCCGAGGCATTCCTTTCGATCGAGGAGACCCAGCTTCCGCAGATCGTGGCCCTCGAGCGCCAGACAATCGAAGAACACGGCCCGCACGGGCACCCGCGCCATGGCGGCCGCCACGTCGCGCGGGCGCGAGAGCAGCATCCGCTTCTGCAGCCGGGCGAAGCTGGGACGCCCGGAGGCGTCGTATGCAACGATCTCGCCATCCAATACGAAGTCCTCCGCCATGAGCCCCGAGAGGCCCGCCGCGATCTCGGGATAGCGCGCGGTGATGTCCTCGCCGCTCCGGCCGAGCATGCGAACCTTCTCGCCGCGGCGTTCCGCGATCACGCGAACGCCGTCGTATTTGATCTCGAACACCCACCCGGCGCGTGAGAAGGGTTCCTCGGCCAACGTGGCGAGCATGTGCTGCACCTTGTCGGCACGCAGGTCAGCGCGCGGCGCCTTGAGCGCCGCGACGTGCTCGCGGAGGCCGGCGAGCCAGCCCGGCACGTCGCGCATTTCCTGGACCGTGAGCCCCGAGATCACGGATCGCGGCCACCGCTCGAGGACGTCCTGGTCCGAGGCGGCGCCGTCCACCTTCTTCAAGAGCAGCCATTCCTTCTCGCTCCGGCTCATGCGGACCAGCGTCCATCGGCCGCCCAGCTTGTGGCCGAAGAGCTCCAGCTCTAGCTTTCCCCGCGCGTATTGCTCGCGGATGTCCTCGGGTTTGAACGAGCCGTAGGTGCCCCGGTCCCACACGATCACGGAACCGGCGCCGTAGTTCCCGGCGGGGATCACGCCCTCGAAGTTCGCGTACTCGATGGGATGGTCCTCGACGTGGACGGCGAGCCGCTTCTCTTCGGCGCGAACGGAGGGCCCCTTGGGCACCGCCCAGCTCTTCAGGACCCCTTCGAGCTCGAGACGAAGATCGAAATGCATGTTCCGCGCCCAATGCTGCTGCACGACGAATCGCGCGCCCGACGCGACCGACGGGGTCGCGGCGGGGGCCGCCGGCGTCCGGGCGGTCGAACTTCCAAAGGGCTCGGTCGTGCGGCCGGGGTCGCGCTTGCGCCGGTAGGCATCCAGCGGCGCGGCCGCCGGAGGCACGGCGCGCGGGGCGCGGGCGGTCGTCTCCCCTTTTGCCTTGCCAGTATTTGACTTATGGCGAGCGCCGGGGCGTGGTGGCATGATGGGCAGGTTAACGTTCCAGGGGTCGGAGGCCGATGGATATGCGTTGAGCATCAGTAAAGCACGGTGCTACGGTTGACGCTACTGCCCCCATCTGGAGGGACTTGAAATGCCACTGCACTCTGTCGGGTCGGGGACCATCTCCTTCGGCCTGGTTTCCATTCCCATCAAGATGTACTCCGCCTCGACCTCGGCCGGGGTCTCCTTCAACCAATTGCATGCCAAGTGCGGGAGCCGGATCCGCCAGCAATTGATCTGCCCGACCTGCAACGAGGTGGTCGACCGGTCCGCCCTGGTCAAGGGATACGAGTTCGCCAAGGACCAATACGTACAGTTCACCGAAGACGAGCTGAAGGCGTTGGAGGGCGAGGCGTCGAAGATGATCGACATCGCCGAATTCGTGCCGCTCGCCGACGTGGATCCAATCTACTTCGAGAAGACGTACTACCTGGGTCCCGACAAGGGCGGAGAAAAGGCGTACCGCCTCCTCGCGGACGCGATGCAGAAGTCCGGCCGGGTGGCGCTCGCCAAGTTCGTGATGCGCGGCAAGGAGAACCTGGTTCTCATTCGCCCCGCCCAGGACGGTCTGATGCTCCACACGATGTATTTCGCCGATGAGATTCGCGACTTCGGCGAGGTGGAAAAGGGCGACGACGCCAAGGTCAAGCCCGGAGAACTGGATCTCGCCGAGCGCCTCGTCAAGGAGCTATCGAGCGAATCGTTCAAGCCCGAGCAATATGCGGATGAGTATCGGGGCCGCGTGCTCGAGGTGGTAGAATCCAAGGTCGAAGGCCGCGAGGTGACGACGCTCGCGCCGCAGGCGCAGCGCACGCAGGTCATCGATCTGATGGATGCGCTCAAGCAGAGCCTCGGGAAGCGCGGTTCGGGCGCCGGCGCGAAGGCCGGCGGCGAAACGGCCCTCGAGAAGAAGCCCGCCGCGCGGGCCCGCCAGAAGCCGGAGCCCATCGCGCGCGTGAAGAAGGTCCAGGGCGGGAAGCGCTGACGCGAAGTCAAGGGGAGGTGGCCCGGTGAGGGCGAGCGCAGAGATCGGGAACGCAGAACCGGGGCCGCAGTCGGATCCGCGATTCTCTCTCCGCGAGGCGGCGCGAATCCTCGAAGTTCCGGAGGCTCGTCTCCGCGCCCTGGCCCGTGCCGGCCTCCTGGCCTCCCAACGGGGCCCCGTCGGCGCGCCGTCGTTCGGCTTCCGCGACCTTCTGCTCCTGCGCACGACCCGAGGCCTGCTGGAATCGGGTGTGCCGATGCGGCGCATCCGCCGAATCTGGGCTTCCCTCCGAAAGCAACTCGAGGCGGGCCTGCCCCTCACGAGCATCTCCATCCACACCGACGGCGTGGAAGTCGTGGCGTCCGACGGCGACGCCCGATGGCAGCCGGACTCAGGGCAGTTCCTCCTCGACTTCGAAGCCAGCGAGATCGCGGAGCGCGCCGCCGATACCACGCCGACGCGCTTCCCTCCGCTCCGGGTGGTGCAGTCCACGCCGTCTCCGGCGAGCGTCCCCCACGATCCGGAGTCCTCCGCCGACGAATGGTACGAGGCCGGATGCTCCCTCGAAGCCTCGTCCCCCGAGGAAGCGCGCGAAGCCTATGAGCGCGCGCTGGAACTCGATCCCTACGTGGCCGACGCGCACGTGAATCTCGGGCGGCTCCTCCACGTGGCGGGCGAGTTGGGCCGAGCGGAGCCTCATTATCGGGAGGCCGCCAGGCTCGATCCCGACGACCCGACGCCGCACTTCAACCTCGGCGTGCTCCTCGAGGAGGCGAAGCGACGCGACGAGGCGGTCCACGCCTACCGCCAGGCGATTCTCCGCGACCCCGATTTCGCGGACGCGCACTGCAATCTGGGGTTGCTCCTCGAATCCCTCGGCCGGCGGCAAGAAGCGGTGCGCCATCTGATGGCCGCCCGCCAGCTGAAGGGCCCGCAGGGATAGCACCAACGAGAAGCGGGCGCCCAACGGCTGCGCCCGCTTCGTCGTTCAACTGCGACGGCACGAAGACCTAACCGCGATTGCGTCCCCACCCTGGCGGATAGGTACGCCACTGATCACGCGGAACGTTGTAGATTTCGTCCGGAACATCTTGATCGTCAATCCGGGTGAATTCACCGCTCTCACGGGGCGACGAATACCACCGGCCGTCGGCGTACACGTAGTAGTAGCCGTTGACGCGGAACAGGTCGTAGTCCGGACGCTCCGAATACGGAATGATCTGGACTCGCGTGCCGTCGACCCAGGACCAACGCGGCTGGCGGCCGAACGTGACCTCGAACGTCGCCGACGATGCGGACGACCCTCGGTAGTCACGATCGTCCCGCGGATAGCTGCGCCACTGGTCACGCGGAACACGGTAGAGCTCGTCCGGGACGTATCGATCGTCGAGTCGGCCGAACCGGCCCGTCTCACGGGTCGACGAGTACCACACGCCATTGCTGTAGACGTAATACGTGCCGTCATACCGGAACACGTCGTAATCGGGACGCTCCGAGTACGGGATCACCTGCACGCGCGTCCCACGTACCCAGGACCAGCGCGGCGGGCTGCCGAACGACACCGTGAACGACGAACCGCTACGATATCCACCTCGATATCCACCTGCCCACGCCGCGGGGTAATGGCGCCAGCGATCCCGCGGGATCCGCCGCAATTCGCGAGGAACCGAGCGGTCATCGATCAACATGAATCGCCCGCTGTAGCGGCGGGAGGCGTACCAATTGCCATTCAAATGGTTGTACGCGTAGTAGCGTGAGCCGTATCGGAATACGTCGTAGTCCGATCGGTCGCCCGCGCGAATCATGCGTACCTGGGTGCCTCGCACGGTTTCCCACCGAGGCGTTCTCCCGAAGTTGATTTGCAGCGAGACATCGGTCGCGCTCCGAGCCGGCATGGCCGTCCCGAGCATGATGCCCAGGGCCATCGCCGGGAGCAGTAGATGCATCCTTCTATTACCGAACATTTGGAGTCTCCTTTTGTTCGCAACGATCTCGACGACTGCGATGGTCGCGACCCCGGGGTCCGCACGCCTTCCCCGTTCCGGCGATCGGGCCTCGACGCGAATCCACGTCATCCAGTTGCTACAGATGGAAATTTGCGAGAATCGTGCCACGGGAGGGAGCAACGGCTCGTTGCGCGGCAAGATGCGATGGCGCCTTGCCATGCGGATTTGCGGCAAATGCAAAACCGCACCAGAATAGGGACACCCGTCCGCGCGGTTGTACGAGCGGGGGCAGGAAATGAACTATCATCCCTCTTCCGCCGCCCACCGCACGTCATTGGAGGTTTCGTGGTCGCCGATCTCCCCGCTCTTCCGGATTTCGACTCGCTCTGGGATTTCAACGCGCCGGATTCGACCGAGGCCGCCTTCCGCGCGATGCTTCCGGGGGCGAGATCGAGTGGAGATCGCGAATACCTGGCCCAACTCCTGACCCAGATCGCGCGGGCCGAGGGCCTTCAGATGAAATTCGACTCGGCCGAGAAGACGCTGGAGGAAGCCGAGACGCTGCTCACCGACGACATGAGGGTCGCCCGGGTCCGCCTTCTCCTCGAGCGCGGTCGCGTTCTGAATTCATCGAAGCAGCGCGAGAAGGCGGCGCCGCTCTTCGAGCGCGCCTGGGAGCTGGCGCGCTCGGCGGATGCCGATGGCTACGCGGTCGACGCCGCGCACATGCTCGGTATCGTGTCGCCGGGGGATTCCGCCATCGAATGGAACCGGAAGGCCGTCGAGACCGCGGAGCGGTCGAAGGACCCCAAGGCGCGAAAGTGGATTGGCTCGCTCTACAACAATCTCGGCTGGACGTACCACGAGCGGAAGGAATATGCGACCGCCCTCGAGCACTTCCAGAAGGCGCTGGCCGCCCGGGACGAGCAGGGAAAGAAGGCTGAGATCCTGATCGCGCGCTGGTGCGTGGCGCGCGCCCTCCGGTCGCTCGGAAGGCTCGAGGAGGCCCTCGCCGTCCAACGATCGCTACTCGAGGAACACCGAGCCGCCGGCACGCGGGACGGCTACGTCGAGGAGGAAATCGC
>Ga0070699_100003754_pt1 | contig 13418 bp, 10 predicted proteins | sample KBSK1503metaG_FD_65473 | JGI IMG/M metagenome (GOLD analysis project Ga0070699, IMG submission 65473) | Corn, switchgrass and miscanthus rhizosphere microbial communities from Kellogg Biological Station, Michigan, USA - KBS K1-50-3 metaG | ecosystem: Host-associated > Plants > Roots >...
GAGCACCGCTCCAAGCTGGCTGAGGATCCGGGCCGTCGCGCCCCATATGGACAGGCCGTCCAGGTCGTACGACCCGTAGCGCAGCGGCCAGTCACGGATCGTGCGTTCCACCATGAGCACCGGCGCGTCGGGCAGGAACCGGGCGACGGACGGTTCGACGATGCGAGCCACCTCGAATGGCGACGGGACGAGGCGCGGCGGCCGCTCGGCGAGCGCGACGATCGGCGTCACCTCGAAATCGCTGACCGGGATCCACATCCGGTCCAGGCGGCCCACGACCCGGACACCCGCGGCTGCCGCGTCGAGCGCGACTTCCTCGCTCGCTTCTCGCAGTGCGGTCGCGGCAGCATCGGCGTCCTCTGGTTCGGCCTTGCCACCCGGGAAGCTCACCTCGCCCGAATGGTGGCCGTCGCCGGTCGTGCGCTCGATGAGGACGACCCGGGCCTCTCCCTGCGGGTCGGGGTACAGGAGCACGAGCACCGCGGCCGGGCGACCGGTTCGGCCGGGTCGCGGCGCGGCCGGCATGCGCACCGACTCGCCCACGACGACAGGCATCATCACGGCCGCCGGCTCCGGCAGTGGATCGGGCAGGGCCGACAGCCGGTCCGCGGCCACATCGAAGCGCATCGGACCGGCAGCCCGCCAGGGCGGCTAGTTGACGAGCTCGCCGTCGTCCCGCTTGCTGCGGGTCGCCGGCAGATCCAGGGGCGAGGTCGACGGTCCGCCGCGCCCACCGACCGAGGCAAGCTCGTCGTCGGGCCGCCGGCGGGCGTCCTGGCGTCCCGCGTCACCGACCACGGTCGCTCCCTCACTCGAGAACACGAGCGTGCCCGACACGAGGTCGGCGTCGGCCTTGACCCGGTCGCCAGGCCGGAACTCGCCCGAGACGAGCGCGCGGGCCAGCTGGTTCTCCACGAGCCGCTGGATGGTCCGCTTGAGCGGCCGCGCGCCGAATGCGGGGTCCGTGCCTTCGCGCACGATGAGCGCCCGGGCCGCCGGCGTCAGCTCCAGGACGATGTCCTGCTGGGCCAGCCGCCGTCCCAGGTCGGCGATGAGCAAGTCGACGATGGCCGACAGGTCGTCTTCAGTGAGCGCGTGGAACACGATCACCTCGTCGACCCGGTTGAGGAACTCCGGCCGGAACTGCGAGCTGAGGGCTGCCGTGACCTCGCGCTTCATCTGCTCGTAGGCGGCATCACCGGCCTTGGCGTTCGTCGCCGCGATGGCCGCCGAGCCGATGTTGCTGGTCATGATCACGACCGTGTTCTTGAAGTTCACCGTGCGTCCCTGGCCGTCGGTCAGGCGTCCGTCGTCCAGCACCTGGAGCAGGACGTTGAACACGTCGGGATGCGCCTTCTCGATCTCGTCGAGCAGGATCACCTGGTAGGGCCGGCGACGGACCGCCTCGGTCAGCTGGCCGCCCTCGTCGTAGCCGACGTAGCCAGGCGGGGCGCCGATCAGCCGGGAGACCGCGTACTTCTCCATGTACTCGCTCATGTCGATGCGGACCAGCGCGTTCTCGTCGTCGAACAGGAACTCGGCGAGTGCCCGGGCGAGCTCGGTCTTGCCGACGCCGGTGGGGCCGAGGAACAGGAACGAGCCGATCGGTCGGCGGGGGTCCTTGAGACCGGCGCGGGCGCGGCGGACGGCGTCGGACACGGCCTGGATGGCCTCGTCCTGGCCGACGACCCGCTGGTGCAGCCGGTCCTCCATCTCGATGAGCTTCGCGGTCTCGCCCTCCAGCAGCCGGCTGACGGGGATGCCCGTCCACGCACCGACGATCTCGGCGATGTCGTCCGTGCCGACCTCCTCCTTGAGCAACGTGCCCGGGCCCTGGAGCGCGACGAGGGTCGCCTCCTCCTCGGCCAGGCGGTCGTTGAGCTCCTTCAGGGTCGCGTACTTCAGCTCGGCGGCCGTCGCGAAGTCAGCCTCGCGCTCCGCCTGCTCGATGCGGACCTGGAGCTGCTCGAGCTCCGCCTTCGTGGCGCGGATCGCGGCGATCGCCGCCTTCTCGGCCTCCCAGCGCTGCTTCAGGCCGCCGGACTGCTCCTCGAGGTCGGCCAGCTCCTTCTCGAGCGCTTCGAGGCGCGCCTTCGACGCGTCGTCGGTCTCCTTGCGCAGGGCTTCGCGCTCGATCTCGAGCTGGATGCGCCGGCGCTCGAGCTCGTCGAGCTCGACCGGCATCGAGTCGATCTCCATGCGCAGGCGCGACGCGGCCTCATCCACGAGGTCGATCGCCTTGTCGGGCAGGAAGCGCTCGGTGATGTAGCGGTCGGACAGGGTCGCGGCCGCGACGAGGGCGGAATCGGTTATCCGGACGCCGTGATGGACCTCGTAGCGCTCGCGCAGGCCGCGCAGGATCGAGATCGTCTCCTCCACCGTCGGCTGATCGACGAGGACTGGCTGGAAGCGGCGCTCGAGCGCGGCGTCCTTCTCGATGTACTTGCGGTACTCGTCGAGCGTCGTCGCACCGATCGTGTGCAGCTCGCCGCGGGCGAGCATCGGCTTCAGGAGGTTGGATGCATCCATCGCGCCTTCGGCCGCCCCGGCCCCGACGACCGTGTGCAGCTCGTCGATGAACAGGATGACCTGGCCGTCGCTGTCCTTGATCTCCTTGAGGACGGCCTTGAGGCGCTCCTCGAACTCGCCACGGAACTTGGCGCCGGCGATGAGTGCACCGAGGTCGAGGGCGACGACTCGCTTGTCCTTCAGGCCTTCGGGGACGTCGCCACGGACGATGCGCTGGGCGAGGCCTTCGGCGATGGCGGTCTTCCCGACGCCGGGCTCGCCGATGAGCACCGGGTTGTTCTTCGTCCGCCGGCTCAGGACCTGGATGACGCGACGGATCTCCTCGTCGCGGCCGATGACCGGATCCAGCTTGCCGGCGCGCGCCTCGGCGGTCAGGTCGCGCCCGTACTTCTCGAGGGCGGCATAGGTGCTCTCGGGGTTGGGGGAGGTGACCCGCTGGCCGCCGCGCACGCTCTGGAGCGCCTGCAGGATGGCTTCCTTGCCAGCGCCGTGGCGCTCGAGGATGGCCTGCGCTTCGCCGCCCGCTTCGGCGATCCCGAGCAGCAGGTGCTCGGTCGAGACGTACTCATCGCCGAGCCGCCGGGCTTCCGCCTCGGCGCGTTCGATGACCGCCTTCGCGCGTGGGTCGAGGCTCAGCGAGCCGCCCTGGACCCGGGCCCGCGTCGCGAGCGCCGCGGCGACTTCGCCGCGGAACGCGGGCAGGTCCACACCGAGCCGGCGCAGGGTCTCGGCGGGGATGCCATCGTCGGGTTCGACGAGGGCGCTGAGGACGTGTTCGGCGTCGAGGATCGGGCTCTGCATCCGCTCGGCGGTCTGCTGGGCGGCGACGATGGCCTCCTGGGCCTTCTGGGTGAATCGATCAAGTTGCATATCAGGTCTCTCTGGTAGGTGGCGCGGGCTGGTTCACGAGTTTGAAGAATCCCTCAGCCGCTTCGCGGGCGGGTTCGGACAGGTCTGTGGGCAAAATGACCTTGGCCCTGGCGTACAGGTCCCCGTAGCCCTCGGCGCGGAACCGTGGCATGCCCTGGCCGGTCAGCCGGAAGACGCGGCCGGGCTGGGTTCCGGCCGGGACCGTAAGCGCGACGCGGCCCTTGGGTGTGCGGACCTTGACCTGCGCGCCGAGCAGCGCCTCCTCCAGCGTGAGCGGCAGCTCCCGCTCGAGATCGGCGCCACGGCGTTTGAAGGTTGCGTCGGGTCGCTGGCGGATCACCACGTGCAGATCGCCGCCACCGGGAGCCTTGCCGCTCAGGCGGATCCGGGTCCCCGTGTCGGCGCCGCGCGGGATCGTGACCTCGAGGCGCTTCCCGTCGACGTCGACGAGGCGGGTCGTGCCGTGATAGGCCTCATCCAGGGTGATCTCGGCGGTCGCCTCGGCCGTCGGGAGCCCGCGTGGGGTCGCGGTCCTACCCGCGGTTCCCCGTCCTCGTGATGCCGCTGCGTCCGCTCCGAAACCTCCGCCACCGTCGCCGCCGAGCCCCATCCCCGCGAGGATGTCCTCGAAGGTGGGGCCACCACTGGGTCGCCGCCCGCGGCCAGGGCCGTCGACCGGTTCGGACGCGCCGGCGAAGAAGGCATTGAAGAAGTCACTGAATTCGCCGGCGTCGCCGGTCGTGTGGAACTCGTAGCGGACGTTCCCGCCGGGGCCACCGAACCCGCTCGCTCGGCCGAACGGGCTTCCCCCGGTGGCCGCGCCCGCACGAGCCCCCGCGCCAGCCCCCGCCCCCGCTCGGGCGTAGGCCTCCCAATCGCTGCCCAGGCGGTCATACAACGCCCGCTTGTCCGGATCGGACAGCACGGCGTTGGCCTCATTGACTTCCTTGAACCGCTTTTCGGCCGCGGCGTCACCACCCTTCACGTCCGGGTGGTGCTCACGCGCCAGCTTGCGAAAGGCCTTCTTGATCTCTTTCTCTGACGCGGTCCTGGGAATTCCCAGGACCGCGTAGTAATCCTTGTAATCCATGTCGCGGACTCCGGGATCGCCGCCGGACTGCGCCGTTGGTTCTCGCTGCTTGGTCTCGCTAGACCCGCGGGACCGGCTCGCGGCGGATCTCGCCGCGACGATCGTGGGTCGGCGCCGTCGGATCGCGGTCCTGGCGGACCACCACTGGGGGCTGGTCGGTCGGCGGGAAGTCGCTCCGGCGCACGCGCGAGGCGGGCGACGGGTCGATCGGGTCGTTGCCGCGGATGATCTTCGGCGGCTCGGCCTCGAGGGGCTTCGGCTTGCGCCGGAGGGCCGCCTCGAGCACCTGCTCCATCGAGTCGACGAGGACGAGCTTGATCGACTTGCGGATCTCCTCGGGGATGTCGCGCAGGTCCTTCTCGTTCTTCCGCGGCAGGATGACCATCTTGGCGCCCGACAGGTGAGCGGCCAGGATCTTGCTCTTCAGTCCGCCGATCGGGAGGACCCGACCGCGCAGGGTGATCTCACCGGTCATCGCCACGTCCTTGCGAACGGGGATCCCGGTCAGCGCGCTCACGATGGCCAGGGCCATCGTGATGCCCGCCGACGGGCCGTCCTTGGGGATGGCTCCGGCCGGCACGTGGATGTGCAGGGTGTTCGTCTCGAAGACCTCGCGCGGGATGCCGAGCTCCCGGGCGTGTGCCCTGGTCCACGACAAGCCGGCGCGGGCGCTCTCGCGCATGACCTCGCCGAGCTGGCCGGTGAGGATGAAGTCCTCGCGGCCCTCCATGCGGGTGACCTCGATGGCGACGACGTCGCCGCCGACCTCGGTCACGACCAGGCCCGTCGCCGAACCGATCTGGTCCTCCGACTCGAGCTCGCCGTACTCGAAGCGCTGCGGACCGAGCAGGTCGGCCAGCTTCTTCGCATCGATCACCGTCTTGCGCTTGCGGCCCTCGGCGACCTGCCGGGCGACCTTGCGCATGACGTTGGCGATCTCGCGCTCGAGGTTGCGGACGCCCGCCTCGTGGGTGTACGAGCGGACGAGCTCGGTCATCGCCTCGTCGGTGATCTCGATGTTCTTGTCCTTGAGGCCGTGGTTCGTCATCTGCTTGGGGATGAGGAACCGCTTGCCGATGCCGATCTTCTCCTGCTCGGTATAGCCGGGCAGCTGGACGATCTCCATCCGGTCACGGAGAGCGGGCGGGATGGGATCGAGCAGGTTGGCTGTGGCGATGAACAACACCTTGGAGAGGTCGAACGGCACCTCGAGGTAGTTGTCCTGGAACGTGTTGTTCTGCTCCGGGTCGAGCACCTCGAGCAGCGCGGACGACGGGTCGCCCCGGAAGTCCATGCCGATCTTGTCGACCTCGTCGAGCATGAACACCGGGTTGTTGGAACCGCCGGTCTTGATGCTCTGGATGATGCGACCCGGGAGCGCGCCGATGTACGTGCGCCGGTGGCCGCGGATCTCTGCCTCGTCGTGGATGCCACCGAGGCTCATGCGCACGAACTTGCGGCCCATCGCCTTGGCGATCGACTTGCCGAGCGACGTCTTGCCGACGCCGGGCGGGCCGACGAAGGCCAGGATCGGGCTGCGGATCTCGTCCGCCAGGTTGCGCACCGCGAGGTACTCGAGGATGCGCTCCTTGATCTTCTCGAGGCCGTAGTGGTCCTCGTCGAGGATGCGCGCGGCTTCCTTGATGTCGAGCTGGTCCTCGGTCGAGACGTCCCACGGCAGGCCGATCAGCCAGTCCACGTAGGTTCGGATGACGCCGACCTCGGGAGACGCCGACGGGATGCGGCTCATCCGGTCGATCTCCTTGATCGCCCGCGTCTTGATCTCTTCCGGCATGCCGGCGGCTTCGACCTTGTCGCGCAGCTCGTTGATCTCGGCCTGCTGCGGGTCGTCCTCGCCCAGCTCGCGCTGGATGGCCTTGAGCTGCTCGCGCAGGATGTACTCGCGCTGGGTCTTGTCCATCTCCGACTTGACTTCGGACTGGATGCGGCCCTTCAGCTCGAGGATCTCGACCTGGTGTGCGAGGAAGTTGGAGACCAGCTTCAGGCGCTCGATGACGTCGATCGTCTCGAGCAGCTCCTGGCGCTGTTCGGTGCTCATGTCCGGGCTGTAGGCGACCATGTCGGCGAGTAGACCGGGCTCGGTGATGTTGCGGGCGGCCACGGCCGCCTCCGGCGGCACCGGCGCCCCGTTGGCGACGTACTGCTCGATCTGGGCCTGGACCGTGCGCATCAGCGCCTGGACCTCGAGCCCATCCGGCGATTCGTCCTGGACTTCCTCGACGGACGCGCGCAGGTACGGGCCGGTCTGGGTGAAGCCGTGCAGCTTAAGCCGTGACTGGCCCTGGACGATGGCGCGGACGGTGCCGTCCTGGAGCTGGACGACCTGGGCGATCTTCGCCAGCGTGCCGACGGTATAGAGCTCGGAGGGATCGTCGATCTCTTCCTGCTCAGCCTGGCGCTGGGTGACCAGCGCGATGGGGCCGCCTTCGGCGACCGCGGCGTTGAGCGCGTTGACACTCTTGTCGCGGCCGACCTGGAGCGGAACGATCATCTCCGGGAAGATGACGGTCTCCCGGAGGGCGACGAGCGGAAGGTCGCGTGGCCCGCTGACGGTCTTCGCTGGTTCCTGCTCTTCGACCGGGGTGGACGGTCGCTTGGCCATGTCGAGGTTCTCCTGAGATTCGGGTTCGAGGTCGGCGGGGCGTTTCCTCGCCGGCTGCTTGATCGTCGGTCGGTCGGTCAACGGTCGGCCGTCGATCGATCGCGGGTGGTGGTGGATTCGGCAGCGGGCTGCGAGTCCGCTTCGGGCTTCGGGCGTCGGATGCCTTCGGCATCCCCGGTCCCTTCGGCGTAGAGCGCCTCCAGGATGCGGGCGCCGAGCCGCTCCTCGAGCTCGAACAGGATCCGGATCCCAGCGAGGTTGACGCCGCGCTCGCGGGTCAGATGACGGATCCACAGGATCCGCCGGATGTCATTCTCGGAATAGAGCCGGATATTGGTCGGTGTCCTGGCCGGACAGAGCAGACCCTCGTCCTCGTAGATACGCAGCGTGCGTGGATGCGCGCTGACGAGCGTGGCCGCTACGCTGATGACGTAAACGGGCCGCTCGGGGTCACGATCCGGGCGAGGAGAAGCCATGCATGGATGCTAGAACGTTGACAACGCCATTGTCAAGAGTGTTGCGGCGTATCGGGATTGAGATTCGTTCATCGGGGCAGTGGTCCGACGGCGCGCCACGGCCCCAGCGCCGCCGCCCCGATGCCGCCGCGGCGTGCGCCCCGGATCTGGCCCCGTCCCACCCCTATCGTTCGCTGAGCGAGTCTACGGGCGAAGGAGGACGATTCTGGCGGGTCCAATTAGCCATCTCGTTCGCTCAGCCGGTCAAGTGGCCACCGAACGCCTCGATGTACGTCGTTTCGCCCGGCCAGCGAGTGGACGACGAAGTTCGTCCGTCACTAGAACCGCTGGGCGGGTCAATGGCGGACCCGCCGCGCGCGGGCCAGGGCAGTGCCTCGTGGCGTCAGCCCGGCGCCGCGTGGCATCAGCCACAGGCCGGCGCGGCCCGCCGGCCGGTCAGCCGGCGGTGACGGCCTCCGGATCGCCGATCAGCTGGCCGTGCAGGAGGACCTCGCACTCCTGCTTGCCGATGGCGATCACCTTGTCGCCCTCGCGCAGGACGCTGTCCGGCCGGAGCGGCGTTGCCTTCCCGTCCCGCACGACAGCGAACAACGAACAGCCTTCCGGCATGTCGAGCTGGTTCGGCGATTTCCCGATGGCCGGCGAGCCGGCCTGCAAGTGGGCTTCGATGATCTCGAGCTCGCCCTCGCCGAGAGCGGCCAGGTGGAGCAGCTCGTGGACAGGGATGTCCTGCTCGATGGAGCCGAGGATCATCCGGGTCGGGCTCACCAGCTCGTCGACACCGAGGTGCCGGAACAGCGGCTCGTTCTTGGGGTTGTTGACGCGGGCGATGGTGCGCGGCACGTCGAAGTGGTGCTTGGCCATCTGGCAGATGACGAGGTTGTCCTCGTCGTCGCCGGTCACGGCAGCCACCACGTCCGCGCGGTTGCAGCCCGCCTCGCCAAGGTACTTGCCCTCGCAGCCGTCGTGGGCGATCACGATCGAGCCGATCTCGTCGGTGATCTGCCGCGCGCGCGTCGCGTCCTTCTCCATGAGGGCCACCTCGTGACCCGAATCGATCAGTTCCTTGGCCAGGTAATACCCGACCTTGCCGCCACCGACGACCAATACGAACACGTCAGGCCTCCACGGCCGCGCGAGGCGCGGCGGCTGCTTCGTCAGCGCCATCGGGCGCATGGGTATGGGCGTCATCGGAGTGCGCGCCGGTCTTGTGGTGACCGCTCGCCGTCAACAGGGTCGGCAGCCCAGAGGGCGGGAAACCCAGCTGCGCGTTCATCGCATCGACCATGAGCCCGGTCCGGCACAGCGTCGCGATCCCGAGCTCCGCGTAGGCCATGGCCCGGACCGGGTCGTTGATCTTGGCGATGACGCGCGGGATGCCAAGCGCCTCGACCGCGAGCTGGGCGGACATCACGTTGCGATTGTCGCCCTCGGTCATGGCGACCAGGACGTCGGCGCCCTCGGCGCCGGCCCGGCGGAGGACGTCCTCGTCGGTGCCGTCGCCGCGCACGGCCGTGCCGCCGAAGCTGGAGGGCAGGCGTTCGAAGGCGCGGGTGACGATGTCGAGCACGATGACCTCGTGCCCGGCGGCGTCCCACAGTTCCGCGGTGGATGCGCCGACTCGGCCGCATCCGACGATGACGATCTTCACGATGGTTCCTCGCTCATGGGCTCGCGCGCCACCCAGACGGCGCACGGGGCGTTCTGCAGGATGTAGGGGACGGTCCGTCCGATATCGAACTCGCCGCCGAACCGCTTACGGTACGGCAGGCCGACGACGAGCAGGTCCGCCCCGCGTTCGGTGGCCTCGTCGACGATCGCCGCCCCGACGTCGCGGGCCTGCAGCAGCACCGGTTCGAGCACCATCTTGCGCTCTTCCGCGATGGCCTCGGCGGAATCCAGTACGTGCTGGACTTCCTCGGAGCGCCCGGCGATGTCCGCGTCGAGCGGCAGGGTCCAGTCGATCTCCACCACGTGGACGGCGATCAGCTCCGCACCCTTGGGGGCAAGACCGACGACCAGCCGCACGATGCGGGCGTCACTGGTACCGCCGTTGAGGGCGATCACGGCCCGCCGAAACGGCGGTGTGTCGGTGTCGGGCATTGCCGGTCACGATACCACCGCCACGCTCGGGGGTCGGTTCGGCCGCGGCCGGCGGCGGCTGGCGGCCCTGCCCCTCAGTGCTCGCGGCGGAACGGCACGTCCGCGATCACCGTGTGCTCTCGCCCGAGGATCGCCGACTTGAGGCGCTTGGCGGTCTGGTTGTAGAGAAGCCGGTCCCACCAGTGGCGAGGAACGTACTCGGGGAGCACGACGATGGTGATGGGGTCCTCCTTGTCCGGCGGCCACGCCTGGTCGAGGACGTCGAGATAGGCGATGAAGGGTGAGACGACGGCCCGGTACGGCGACTCGACGATCACCAGCGGCACACCCGGCACCTGGCGTTCCCATCGGTCACGAAGCACTTCGGCCTCGTCCGGGTCGTCGGTTACGTAGACCGCCCGGATGTCGGCACTCATCGTCCGTCCGAAGTTCACGGCCTGGAAGACCGCCCGGTTGATGCCGTTGACCGGCACCACGACGCGCTGCTCGCGATGCGGGCCCTGCAGGATGAGGTCGTCCCGAACGTGGAGCTCGGTCTCCTGGTCGTCGTATTCGCGGCGGATGAACAGCATCATCGCGACGAGGATTGGGATCAGCATGACGACGAGGTAGGCGCCGTCGCGGAACTTGATGCTGGTCACGACCACGGCGACGATGGCCGTCGAGACGCAGCCGATCGCGTTGATCGTGAGGCGCCGCCGCCAGCCAGGCGACCGCGTGCGCAGCCAGTGCCGGACCATGCCGCCCTGGGCGATGGTGAAGTCGATGAACACGCCGACCGCGTAGAGCGGGATCAGTGCGTGGGTGTGGCCGCCGAAGATCACGACGAGGGATGCCGCGATGAGGCCCAGCGCGACGATGCCCATCGAGAAGGCCAGCCGATCGCCGCGGAACGAGAACTGGCGGGGGAAGAAGCCGTCCGTCGCGAGGACGGCTCCGAGCCGTGGGAAGGCGTTGAATGACGTATTGGCGGCCAGGAACAGCAGCAGTGCGGTGAACGCCTGGAACAGGTAGAAGCCGATCGAATCGCCGCCGAACACCACCGTCGCGACCTGGGCGATGACGGTCTTCTTGACCGGCTCGTCGACCGGCAGGATGCCGAAGCTCGAGGCCAGGAACGTGATGCCGACGAAGAGCACGCCGAGGACACCGGCCATCACCATCAGGGTGGTCGCCGCGTTCTTCGATTCGGGCGGCTTGAAGGCCGGCACGCCGGTGGCGATGGCTTCGGTGCCGGTCAGGGCGACGGCGCCCGACGAGAAGGCGCGCAGGAGGACGAGGATGCCGACCGCCTGGGTCGTGTCCGTGGCCGCCTTGATCGCCTCCGGCGACGGCGCACGGTGGTCGCCGAGGACCACGATCCGGAAGACCCCCATCCCGATCATCAGGAACGCGCTCCCGAGAAACAGGTAGGTCGGGACCGCGAAGATGTTGCCGGCCTCGCGCAGCCCGCGCAGGTTGGCGATGGTGATGAGGGCGATGGCGCCGACGCCGATGCCGACCGCGAACGGCGCGAGCGCTGGCACGGCCGACGTGATCTGCTCGACCGCCGACGAGGTCGAGACGGCGACCGTCAGGTTGTAGTCGATGAGCAGGGCCGACGCGGCCACGAGCGAGGCAAGGCGGCCGAGGTTCGCCTTCGACACGGAGTACGAGCCGCCACCCGTCGGATAGGCGATGCACACCTGGCGGTAGGAGAAGGCGACGACGCCGAGCAGCAGGGCGATCGCCATCGACACCGGGATCGCGTACGTGAAGGCCGCCAGGGCTGCGCCGGCGAGCATGAACGCCCGCAGGATCTCTTCGGTGGCGTAGGCGGACGACGAGATCGCGTCCGAGCTGAAGATGGCGAGGGCCTTGACCTTCGAGAGGCGTTCGCCCGCTTCCTCCTCGGAATGGAGCGGCCGGCCGAGGACGATGCCGCGGATCTTGTGGAGCAAGATCCCGCCCGGGGTCGTCGGGATGCTCGCCGCCTCCTTGGCCGTCAATTGGCCCGGGCCGGTGTAGCGGAAATACGGCGCGTGAGGTCGGTCCACGCGGACGCGCTTGTCGCCGGGCTTGCGCCCCTGCAGCGACCGTCGGCCGCCGATCACCGCCGAGCCCTCACGCGCCGAACGCCAGGCGGTCGGCGAGGCGTCCGGGCAAGCCGGCGGCGCGGATGGCGTCCTGGACCGTGGCGATGTCATAGGGCACGCGATGCCAGGTCACCTCCCCGGCGTCGGGGTCGAGGATCAGGTAGGACGCATCGGGATCCCCGTCCCGGGGCTGGCCGACGCTGCCTGGGTTGACGAGCGCCCGATCGCTGCCGAGCACGACGCTGCCGCCATCGCCCGGCTCCACGATCCGGAGCCGCTCGTCGCCGCCGAGACAGAAGGCGACGGGGACGTGCGTGTGCCCGTGCAGGCCGACGTCCGTCTCGAGCACGGCCAGGTTCTCGAGCGCGATCCCGGGGCTCGCGATGTACTCGCGGATCGGGTCGCGCGGGCTGCCATGGACGAGCGTGATCCCCTCCACGACGTGGCGCTCGGGCAGCGCCGAGAGCCAGGCTCGCGTCGTCGCGTCGATCTTGTCCCGGGTCCACGCAGCGGCAGCTCGCGCCTCGGGGTTGAACCAGTCGATCTCCGGCCCGCCGAGCGCGGCCGCGTCGTGGTTACCGCGCACGCCGATGGCCCCGATCTCGATCAGGCGCGCGACGACGCCATCCGGATCCGGGCCGTAGCCGACGACATCTCCGAGCTGCCAGACGGCATCGACCGGACCGGCATCGGCGAGGACCGCGTCGAGCGCCACGAGGTTGCTGTGGATGTCCGAGAGGACCGCGACGCGCATCGCGGCAGAGCGTAGCAGCGTCAGCGTCGCCCGACGGGTTGCCCGTTCGTCACCACGGACGCCGGCGCCGGGCGGCGGGATCGCGGGGGTAGGCGTCGGGCACCCGGCCGGTTCGGCTGATCGTGACGAGGCGATGGCCGGCGAGGCCGTCGATGGCGACGTCGTGGACGACGAGCGCCCCGCCCCCCAGCGCATCGACCGCCCGGCGGGCGGCCGCCAGCTCGGCCCCGAGGTCGCCCCGCTTCCAGGCGACGAGGACGCCGCCTGGCTCGAGGAGCGGGAACGCCAGCTCGACGAGCTCCGCGGCAGGAGCGACGGCGCGAGCCGTGACGACCGACCACCCGTCCCGTCGGATCGGGTCCGTGGCGAGCTCCTCCGCTCTTCCCGCGACGACGTCGACGCGGTCCGCCAGCCCGGTCGCGTCGACGACGGTTCGCAGGAATGCCGCCTTCTTGCGGATCGGTTCCAGCAGGGTCACCCGCGCGCCGGATAGCGCCGTCGCGATGGGCAGGCCGGGGTACCCGCCGCCCGACCCGAGGTCGAGGATCCGGTCGGCGCTCCGGGTACCAAGCCAGGGCACGGCGGCGAGGCTGTCGAGGACGTGTCCCGTGGCGACGGCCGCCGGATCGCGGATGGCCGTCAGGTTGATGGCCCGGGTCCAGGCCAGGAGCAGGCGGACATGCCCGTCGATGGCGGCTCGTGCGTCGGGGTCGAGCGCCAACCCGAGCTCGACGAGGCCGCGATCCAGCGCGTGGGCGAAGTCGTCGGGGAGGGCCGGGGTGTCCTGGACGCGCGTCGGGAGCGGCTCGCGGTCGGGTTCCACGGCACGCCTCCTGTGTTCACGTGCCACCGTCCGCGGCGCCGCTCCCGGCGTCGACTCATCTCGCACCAGCAGCGC
>Ga0070699_100003755_pt1 | contig 13418 bp, 7 predicted proteins | sample KBSK1503metaG_FD_65473 | JGI IMG/M metagenome (GOLD analysis project Ga0070699, IMG submission 65473) | Corn, switchgrass and miscanthus rhizosphere microbial communities from Kellogg Biological Station, Michigan, USA - KBS K1-50-3 metaG | ecosystem: Host-associated > Plants > Roots >...
TCCTCAGGAACACCGTGAAGACGCCCCGCCCTCCTGGCCGGAAATCCAGGACTCGTTGGCGGAGTCTTCAGGGCTGGCCCTGTTGCTGGTGAACGGTTACCAGCCTCCGGCCGTGGTGGTGTCAAACAACAACTCGATCTGCCGCAGTTTTCAAACTTCCCCGGAGCACGTTCAACTTTGTGACCCTTATTGCGGCGCGGCTCACTCGCGGGCGCTGCAAGCAGGCGAGACGGTCGAGTACAAATGTCACGCCGGACTCTCGTGCTTTGCGAAGCCGGTCGAGATCGGAGTCAAACGAAATCTCGCGGTGATCGGCGGGCGAACTTTTGTAAAGAGTTCGGATTATCAACAACTGATGGAACGCTTTCGGACCGGTGATCTTCAAGGCCTCGCGTCGGATGAAGTCTTCGCGAACATATTGTTCGCGGAACCGCAGCGTCTGGCTGAACTAGCGGAACGAGTCGAGCGCGCGGCCCGCAAGCAGCATGCAGCGTCTTCGAACGGCTCCGGTGTGACTCATCGGGTCCAACCGGCGTCCACACCTGCAAAGCCGGAACCAACCCGCGCGCAGCAGGACCTCGAGCTCGAAATACAACGTCTGCGAAACGAGCTCGAGCATCGTTCGCGTTTCGCCAACTCGCTGGCGCATTTTCTCGAGCGGATTAGTTGCGCCGATCCGGTTAAGACATACAACTCGATCATCAGCAACCTGAAAGAGCTGCTGCAATCAGAACGCGCGTCGCTGATGGTGTTGGATGAAACCGCGAACGAACTGGTCATGAAAGCGGCGAGTGGACTCTCGACCGACCCGGCGTCAGTGTCGCCGGTGCGCGTGGGCGAAGGCGTGTCGGGAGAAGTTATCAACACCGGCAAAGCGATGATGATAACGGATCTTCGGATGGCGGGCCGCAAACCGGCGCCGTCCGAACGTCATTACAAAACCAACTCGTTCATCAGCTATCCGATTGCGATTGGTGGCCGAAAGGTCGGCGTGCTCAACGTCACTGACAAATCAGGTGGCGGAACGTACGACGAAGTCGATCTCAGTTTGCTGGAAATCATTGGACCACAGGTAGCGCTGGCGCTCGAGCGCGCCGAGTGGCAGGAGCGCGCGACTGAGTTTCAACTGATGTCTATCACGGACGCGCTGACGGCGCTGCCGAATCGTCGTTATCTCGAAGAGCGGCTGGCGGAGGAGTTGAATCGCTCGAAGCGTTACGACCATCCGATGAGTTTCCTGATGATCGACATCGACGACTTCAAAGTCTACAACGACAAGAACGGGCATCAGGCCGGCGATCTGGCATTGCAAATCACGGCGCATTGTTTGAAGGGCGCGCTGCGCGCGGCGGACGTAGCGTCGCGGTATGGCGGAGAGGAATTTTGCATTCTGTTGCCGCAAACGGGCATGGTTGAGGCGGGGGTGATCGCGGACCGCATCCGGGATCGTGTCTCGACGACGCACTTTCCGCACGGCAAGTCGCAGCCGCTGGGTCGTGTGACGATCAGCGTAGGCGTATCGACATTCGCGAAAAATGTGGATACGTCGGAGAATATTATCGCCGCCGCCGATCGCGCGCTGTACCAGGCGAAGAGTTTGGGAAAGGACAGGGTTGAGTTTTACGGAGAGAGGGAAAGTTAGGTATCCACAGATTACACAGATTAAATAAATCATCTGTGTAATCTGTGGATGGATTTGCATGAATAGTCGCAGCCCCAGCGAGAACTTCCGCCGCATCCTCGGCCGCGTGGTCCAACAGGACTTCGTCGGCCGCGCCGCCGAACTGGACCGCATCATGGTCCAGGCGGAACCGGCCAACGCCGGTCGCGGGCTGCTGTTGCTGATGGAACCCTCCGCGGGCGTCTCCGAGCTCCTGCGCCAGGCTTACGATCGACTCTTCAATCAGCACACCGACGTAATCCCGATCTACTTTGCCATCACACCCAACGAAACCACTGCGGTTAGCGCGGCAATCGAGTTTCTCAACACCTTCGTCCAGCAATACATCGCGTTTCGCCGCAACGAACCGGTCGTTTCCAACGCGCCTTTGACCTTGCAGGATCTACTGGAACTGGCCCCTCCGGCCGACCTCGAATGGATCGAACAACTCATCGAGTCGTACAACCACCTGCGCTTCAGTAACGACGACAAAGCGCTGGTCCGTTTCTGCCTCGGAGCACCGCAACGTATTCCAGCCGGTCGTAGCCGTCCGTTCGTCATGCTCGACGGCTCTCAACTCGCCGAGTATTTGAACGGCGCAGTCGTGCTCGGAACGGAGATCCAGCGCGTCTTCGGACGTGGTGGTTTTTCCTTTGTGCTCGCCGGCTTGCGTCGCCAGATCCTCGAAGCTGCACACGACGCGGGATCTGACTTTGAACGCCTCGATACATTGCGTCTCGAACAACTGGAGACTACCGAAGCCGCAAGCCTCGTCGAACACGTCGCGCGCCGCCAGCACGTCGTAACGAGCGAAATCGCGCGCGACCTGCTGGTCCAACAATTCGCCGGCAGCCCGTTTTTTATCCACATCTTCCTCCAGGCGGCGCGAGAGAAGCACAGGTCGCTGATCTCTTATCTCGACTGCGAACGTCTTTACGTCGATGAGCTGTTCGGCGGTCATATTCACCGGCACTTTGCGAACCTGTTGGAGGAAATCTCCCCGCGTCTCGATACGCGCCAACTGCTGATTCGCCTGCTGTGGGAAGCGGCCGCTGGTGAAGATCAGATCTCGTCGTTTGAAGTCTGGCGCAAACGCCTGCACATGGCCGCAAGTGAGCTCGAAGAGGTTCTGCATCGCTTGCACGTACAGGAGTTTATCAACTGGGATGGTGCGACCGTCGAAGCCGGAGCTGGACCACGAGCCTGGAAAGACTATCTCAAGATTCGCTACCGACTCGACGTGCTCAACGAGCCGCGCGCCCTCGTCGTGGCGGATACGCTCGCCGACTCTCTCAAGCGCGCGCCACATACGATGGCGCGACACTACAAACAGATCGCCAACGCCGGGTTACGGGATTTGATCTCGCGTTTCAACTGCCAGCGAGTGCCGGCAGTACTGTTTGACTATCAGGGCTTCAGCGCGAAATACAAAGGTGCTGAAAGTGACACGGTGGTTTCGGGACTCGCCGCCGCGAACGAGAGCATCAAACTACCGCAGACAGTTCACCTCGCAAGTTGTGCGGCTTTCTTCAGCGACATGCGCCAGCTCTGCGAAGAGGATCATTGCCTCGTCGCGCACACCTTCGAGGAAGGGAACTACTCCGACGCTCAGCAGGTGATCTGGCTCGCCGCCGACATCGAATCGAAACTGGAAGTTGACGTCGAGGTTGCCCGGGCCTGGTGCGATCGGCTCGAGAACATGGCTGAGCGCCTCGGTTTCACTCGTTTTCAGATCTGGTTAATTTCGAATGAAGGCTTCTCGGAAGCTGCCTGCCGGCTGCTCGAACAGCACAAGGGTTTTGGCTCGAGCCGTCAGCAACTGGGCCTGCTCGCAGCGCGCGTCGGAGAAACGGTTGTGAGCGAAGTAGTACAGACGGACCACCCGGACGAGTTTTTAATGGTCGTGCCGATGGGCGAAGACAATGAGTTGATTGCCGCCAACACCGCCGAGCAGATCGCAAAGCGTTTGACCTTCCGGCCCGAGGCAATCAATCAGATAAAAACGGCGATCGTCGAGGCTTGCATCAATGCTTCCGAACACAGTTTCAGCCCGGATCGAAAAATTTATCAACGTTTTCGTGTCGAAAGTGATAGATTAGTCATCACTATTTCGAGTCGCGGCATCGTGCCGGCCAATCTAAACGGCGCGAACAGCGGATCAGAAGCGAAAGAAGCGGTAGAAGAAAGACGCGGTTGGGGACTTAAGCTCATCCGAACACTCATGGATGAGGTGGAGTTTGAACGAGTCGACGACGGCACCAGTTTGCGCATGACCAAGTATTTGCGGCCACAGAAAAGCACCACGGGCGCAAACGAATAGAACCAGCGGTTAACACGAAAAATTTATTCTTAGCTTTGTGCCTTTTCGTGGCAAACATTCGGAGCAGGAGGGAGCTTTCGAGTGGATACACCAAGTGGCAAGCTAGTGCGCTCACATTGTGTTGGCACCACTGCGGTTGTTTACGCGAGCGATTACCTTAATAAGCTGACCGGGGAAAAGATCGAGCGCGAGTGTCGCCGGCAACTTAGTGGCGGCTGTCGTGCGCTCGTGATTGACTTCAGCGATACCAAACTGGTCAACAGTATCGGTATCTCGATCCTCCTGGGCATCATCGACGTCGCCGAAAAGAACGGCGCGCGCATCGCGTTTTCAGAAGTGAACAACGAAACAGTCCAGTTGTTCGAAATGCTGGGACTGACCCGCCACGTTGTGCTCGCGAAAGATGAACGCGAGGCGCTACTGAACCTTTCGCATTACGAGACTACTCCCATAGTCCACTGATCTATGGAGCCTTCGACCCAGAAACTCATTCACACATTCGGAGCGCTTGCCGACCTGGGCCAGGAGATCGCCGGCACCGGCGATTTCAACGAAATGGTCCGGACGTCGATGCACATGCTCCTCGGCACGCTCGCTTTGCGTCGCGGTGCGGTGGTCGAGTGTACCGAGGGCGGTCCACTCCGTTGCGCCGCGCTCTGGGGTCTCAGCGATCACATATTCGAAGGCTTTGAGATCAACGACGCTGAGAAGCAGTCGTTTCTTCAGGGTGAGGCTAATGAGCTGCTGGTTGGAAGCACGGCTGTCTCAAACAGTTTCATTAACCGGCATCGCGACCGGCTTACGGCCGAAGGTATTGAGCTCGTGTTGCCGATGATCGTGCGTGGTGAAGTCACGGGCCTGATCCTGCTGGGCGGGAAGGCGAGTGGCGAAGAGTTTTCCGGCGACGATTTCGAAACTATTCGCGCGATGGTCCGGCACATCGGCGTCGGCATTCACACGCATCGCCTGTTGGAGCAGGTGGCCCAGCGCGCCGAGGAGAATCGCAGGTTGTACGATGACTTGCGCGCGATCTATCGCGACACCGTCCGCGCGTTTGCCGCGGCGATCGATATCAAAGACAAGTACACGCAGGGGCACTCGGAACGGGTCGGCAAGTACAGCGAGATCATCGCGCGCGAGCTGGGTTGGAGTGAAGAAGAGGTCGAGGGAATTCAGATTGCCGGTTACCTGCACGACATCGGCAAGTTGATCGTCGATCGCGACATCATTAACGCGCCTTACAATATCGACGCGAAGAATTCGAGCGAGCTGAACCGGCATCCGGCGGCCGGGTACGAGATTCTTTCGCCGATCAATCATCCGTACGCGGACATTCCATTGATGGCGAAATATCATCATGAGCGACTTGATGGGCGTGGTTATCCGGATGGACTGACGGATGAGCAGATCCCGATAGGCGCGAAGATCGTCTCGCTCGCGGATTCGTTTGACGCGATGACTACCGATCGTCCTTACCGGCGCCGCCGGTCGTTTGAAGACGTCGTGCGCGATCTGCGGGAGAACAGTGGCAAGCAGTTTGACGGGAAGGTGGTCGCGGCGTTTGCGCGCGCGTTGTTGAAAGAGGTCAACGGCGACACGAAAGAACGGCGCATTACGAAGATGCTCGGGAAGAATTATCTCGAAGGCGAGCAAGTTCCGACCCTGCTATCTGACCTGATCTCAGACCTGGAAGAAGTTTCACGCAAAGGCGCAAAGGCGCAAAGCCATTCTTAGCCACAAAAAGGCACATAAGGCACAAAAAAGATCTTCCCCTGCCAGGAGAATCGTTTTTGTGCTTTATGTGCCTTTTTGTGGCTCACTTAGGCTGGATTCTCAAGACAAAATTGCAGATCGCGATCTTCTGATCCGGCGCGACTTCGGTCGGTTCTTCTCGCGTTAACTCTTTTCCATTCACGAGCGTTGGATTTCGACCCTTTGCCACGAGCCAGTAGCGCCCTTCATTATCACGCGACAACACCGCATGCACACGGCTTACTTCCGGATCGCCTTTGATCGGAATATCCACCGTGATACTCCGCGAACCGCGCCCGATCGTAATCTCATTTTTAACGATCGGCACGACTGCTTCTCGCATACCGCTGCGCCAGATCTCGACTGAATAAAGCGCCTGCGCCCTGGGCCGCACGACAGTCTGTTCACTCTCGCTGCTCACATCCGAAGCACGTTCGACCACCGTGTCGTTAGGATTAAAGGCCGGCGCTGTCTGCCCGGGATTTACCCGCGGCGTCACCATCGTGTGACCGCTCTCAGTTTCATCCCAAACCGCCTGGACGCGAAACTCACCTTTATTGAGTGTGCCATCGACACGCAACTCGACCGCAAACGATTTCACGGCAAGCTGCGTCTGTCCGCTCAGCTCACGCGCGCGTTCGGAGAGCACGTGAAATAGCCCCTGTTCGAGCCCACGGCGTTTATCGCCCTGCCAATCCTTGTCGTCGTCGGCGCTGAGGTAAACGATATATTCGCGCGGAATGTAAGTTGGACCACCGGGCGGCGTGAACATCTCGCGCTGCATGGCCGCTTCCACTTCGCGCGCAATCTTCACCAGAAATTCTTCCCACACACGCCGGGGTTTGGCGTGTTCGTCGGCGGCTTCGAGGAGATCCTCGCCTGTTTCACCGTCTATCCATTTTCTGATCGAGTCCAGCAGGCCCAAACTGTCGCTCCTTCTCCCGCACGCAATGTTAGTCGAATTTTACGTAGATCTTTCTGATCCAACCACGATCCGAAGAGTAGGGGTCAGTCTTCGGCCGTGCATGTTCCATTACCTGCACTTCGTACCAGTTGGTATCGGCGCTCAGGACTTTGACTTTCGATCCTGACTCGGCCAGTCCGATAGGCGCGTTATTCGCGGCGCTCGCAATCGGCCGCAGATTCACATCAGTGGTCGTTATACCCTGACGCCCAATCGGCTCAACAGTCTGCGCCGCACTCAGCGGATTCCAACGCGTGGTCACGTATTTGTGCGTGGCCAGCAACATCCCGGAGAACGCGAGGATCAAACCCAACGCAACCAACGCGCGACGCTTGCGGCCGGCGGGTAACACAGAAGCCGTTGTTGCCGGGCCAGTCAGGCGTTCGGCTTGAGCTCTGGCTTGCATTTCCCTTTGCCGGCGCGCTTCGATACCGAGATTGATCGGTACGACAATTCGCGGGCGCTTTTGTGAATCGATCTCGGAAAGCACCGGCCGCGGCACGTCGAAGTGCGGTCGCGGCGGGGCGGCTTCGGTAAATTCATCTTCCGGTTCCACCGACAGATCCGCACTCGGTTTGCGACGCATCTGCTGTATCTCCGGTCTCACCATTTGCAACGGCCGCGTCGGCGGCAGACTCGCGTCGGCGATATCATCCCAGAATTCTTCGACGGTTTGATAACGAGCTTCGGGACGATTCTGCGTCGCCTTTTCAAGCACACGCAGCACCGGGTTGGCCCAGTGCTCCTCGCGCAGGGCCGACGGCAACTCAGTCACAGCGTGTTGCGCGAAGCGACGCGGCGATTCACCCGCGAGCAAAGTGTAGGTCGTCTTCGCGAGCGAATAGATGTCGGCGGCCGGAGTCAGGTAATCGTGCGGCAGTCGCAGGCCAGTGGTATCGAGTTGGCCGGTTTGCATTAACGGGTTGTGCTCGGGCGCGGAATAGATATTGGTTCCGACCCTGGTGATCGCGCCTTCAGTCGCGTCGAGCCGGGCCACACCAAAGTCAGCGATCTTCACGATCTCCTGATCGGCGGTGAGCAAAAGATTTTGCGGTTTGATATCGCGATGTATGACGCCGCACTTGTGCGCGTGTGCGAGTCCGGAACAAACCTGTTCCAGGTAAGACAAAGCGCGTTTGAGTGGCAGTGGCCGTGTTTTTGTCAGCGCAAAGAGATCGCCGCCGGGCAAGTACTCGAGCACGATGTAATGAAACGTTGTGCCCGCGAGATCGATTGCCGTGCCGTGACCGAGACGATTGATGACGTTCGGATGACGCACGCGATCGAGCGCCACCGCTTCGTTTTGAAAGTTCGCAACCAGGGTTCGTTCCAGCTCAGCGTCAGGCGCGTCCTGGAGATAAAGATTGAGCGCCTTGATGACAATAGTGCGTGGTGCGTCTTCGGCTGCGGCGTTGTCGTTGGCAACGTAGATCTCAGCATAACTGCCGCGTCCGAGGCATTCGAGGATGTCGTACCGCCCATCGAGTCTGCTCTGTTGAAGTTTGAGTTCCGACATTTATCTTTTCAGCCACAAAAAGCACAAAAGGCACAAAAGAATATTCCGGTTTTGTTATGTGCCTTGTGTGCGGCTATTTCACTGTGCTTCTTTGCGGCCATTTCGCACCTTAGATGCCTCCTAAGGGGCGTTTGAGTTGGCGGGAGGTTTGGTCAGCTCTTCGTAGTGGTTGAGCACTTTCCAGCGGTCGCGCTGCGTCCGGACACTGACCGCCGCCAGGCCCAGAATCGCTTCCTTTTTCACAGTCGCGTTGGCAGGTGACGGGGTAGCGTCCGCTTTACTGATGGCGGCGTCAAAAGCCTTGCTCGCTTCGTCAGTGTTTCCGGTCAGAAGATTTGCGCGACCATAAAGATATAAAAACTCCGCATTCGGAGAATCGAGCGGACTCTGAACATGCGACTCGAGTAATTCCTTGCCAATGTCAGTTGCCAGCCACGCGCGTGGATCCTGATCGACCGCCCTGCGTGCCCTTTCAAACTTTACGAAAGGCTCCTCCGGCACAGGCGTACTGGTGGGCGCAGCCACTGCTGCCGGTTGCGCTTTGGTTGCAAGGAAGGGAATTCGTTCCTTGTAACGCGCGCCGGCATAGAATGCTCCACCGATCAGTAACAGCACGAGCACCACACCAAACAGACGCATTGCACCGCTGCCTCCCTGTACGGCCGGCGCGGCAACGTTGAGCGGCTCACTAACCGCAGCAACCTCGCTCGCAGGCGCCGGAAACGCGATCCGCGAAGCCGGAACGAAAGTGTTCTCCGGCGGGGAACCGTTGCTCGACTGGACCGCGTACACCGGTTCACTCTCGGGCGTGATCGTCGGTTCCAGATCTGCCAAACGCTCGCCGGCTTTCAAATGTTCGCCAACACGCACGACGATGACGGTCAGATTGTCTTCCGCACCGCGCTCGTAGCAACGCCGCTTCAACTCATTGCAAAGATCGTCCAGGCTGTTGCTGACAACCAGCAACTGGCGCAGCTCATTGTCCGACACATGACGCGTGATGCCGTCGGTACACAGCAGAAACTCGGTGCCGTCTTCGACTTCCATCGTCTTCATGTCGACTTCGACGCCCTGCTCGGCGCCGAGTGCGCGACTGATAACGTTCTTACTGGGATGATTTGCGGCTTGCTCGGGCGTCATTCGTCCCGCGCGTACTTCTTCTTCGACGATCGAATGATCCTCAGTTTCGCGGCGCAGTTGTCCGTCAGGTGTGAGACGGTAAAGTCGTGAATCACCGACGTGACCGAACGTCGCGATGTTGCCTTTGAGATGCAGTGCGACGATCGTGGTCGCCATCATGGAAAACTTCGCGTGCTCCTGGGCCATCTGGTGAATCGAAGCATTCGCACGTTGAATCGCGAGCTCCATCAGGTCTTCCACGTCAGTGCCGTCAACCTGGTGACGAAACGCTTCGTCGAGAACCTCGATCGCAGTTTGCGACGCGACCTCGCCTGCTTCGGCACCACCGACACCATCGGCGACCGCGAAGATGGACCGTTCCTGGTCGTGCAGGAATGCGTCCTCATTCAGTGGGCGCCGTTCATTCAGGCCGCGGTCCGTCAGGGCTGCGGATTGGACCTGAAAGGTTTTTGTGTCTTCGCTCATTCCACTGCCTCCAGCTTAAGGGGAGAAGAACTCTTAGCTACCGGCCGATCCGCTATGACACGATCGCGGGCATTTCTACTCGAAAACGCCATCAGCATCCCCAGCATCGCAAAACTAGTAATCAAACTGAAGCCACCGTGACTGACAAAGGGCAACGTGATGCCAGTCATCGGCAAAGCACGCAGAATACCACCGATATTCACGAGCGCCTGGAAACCTACAAACGCCGTTAGACCTGCCGCGCATAACTTCGTAAACATATCACGCGCCTCCAGCGAAGTGCGAACTCCTGCAACCACAAAAATAATGATCGCGAGGATGATCACAGCCCCTCCGGCAAGGCCCGTTTCTTCCGCAATTGCCGCGTAAATGTAATCCGAGTCGGCAATCGGAATCACTTCGGGAAAACCCAGGCCAAAGCCGCGTCCGGTGGTTTTGCCGGAAGCGATGCCAAACTGCGCCTGGGCCGGTTGAAACGCGAGTTGGTCGAACCAGATATCGACGTTGACTGTCTTCTGCATCGCCGGACTTTGCTCGGCCAGTTCTTTCAGTCTCGGATCTTTCTTTAACGCATCGTCGTAGTCTTTCTTCCACCACGAGACTTCCGGCGACGGCGGATCGAAACCATCGAGCCAGAGATGAAAGCGCTGTTGAATGCGAGACGGAAGTGTGGCGCTGATCGGGCGTGCAATCGTGGGCAGCAGCGGCACTTTCTCCTGAACGTCGCGCGGCAACGCGCCGACGACGAGAATGCTGATCATGAGAAACACCGAACCAACAAACAGCAGCAGTTGCGGCCAGCGACGCACGGCGACGAGATACAACGTCGTGTAAGCGCCGCTGAAAATCAGCATCTGTCCGAAGTCTTTGAGTGCGAAGAACGGTACAAACGGCAGCATCGCCATCACGAGCAACGGCACGATGTCGCGTGCGCGTGGAATGCCCCAGTAAGTCTCGGCCAGATCTTTATAACGGGCGGTCAGAATACCGGCGAAGCCGACCAGAAATGGGATCTTTGAAGGCTCCCACGGCGTCATGTTGCCGAGCGCTTTACCGGCGCTCGAAGTGACGACTGCGATCGCGAGTGGGAGAAGTGTGAACAGGACAATAATGAAACTATTGCGCTGTAGCCAGAGGAGAAATCCGTCACGCGAACAGAATGAATACGCGATCGCGAAAGCGAGGAACGAGAACACGGGAATCCAGGTGTAACTCGACGTGAGCGCGTTCCAGAGTGAGTAGTTCGACTCTTTCTTCGGAAGCTGGCTGATCTCGATCGGTTGAGCGGGAGTCGGCGGCAGGCCCATCATCTGTTTCTTGATGGGATCGTAGTTCTCCATGATGTAGCGCGTGCGCAGCGCCTGCATCTTGTCTTCGCGGGCGGCGGCTTTGTTGCGCGCGTTGTATTCCGGATCGCTGTAGAGGCGATACTGGATCAGCATGCCGAACGCGAACAGCAGAATCGCGGTGGTGAAGAGCACCCAGTTGCCGGCAAATCGCTTGCTGCGCGAGAGCCAGAGCGTCAGGAAGATCAAGGGCACGAACATCATCAGATCGCGTACCGCGCCGATGAGCGACGTCTCATAACCGCGCAACAACCCCGAGCGATGCACGGCGAAGTATCCAGTGATCTCCAGCCCGAGGATGATCAGGATGATTAGTAAATGTGACGACGCCCGATTCTTCATGTTATTTAGCCGCGGATTTTCGCGAATAAACGCGGATTATTTTATCTGTCTTTATCCGCGTTTATCGGCGGGAATCCGCGGTTAAGTCTTATTTGAAATATCCAAGGTCCTTCGCTTTCAACACAAGCGCCGCGGCAATCGGCGCTGCGGATCTCGATCCATAACCACCACCCTCAACGATCACCGCCATCGCAAGCTGCGGCTTCTCCAGCGGCGCGATGCAGAGAAACCAACCATCGATCCGCGGATTGTCGTTGTCCATGATCACTTCATCGTATTCGCGAATGATATTGCCCTTATTGTCTTTCTCGATTTTATGTCGCGTCTTCGGCTCGCCCGTCTTCGCATCGTAAACCGGCTGAACCTTCTGCGCCGTTCCCGTCTTGCCGCCGGTATTAATCCCGGCCGCCTTCACTGGTCCAAACACGCCGCGCGCCGTTCCACTCGGACCACCCGTCACCAGTCCCATGATCGACCGCAAACGCGCGGCAGTCCGCGCCGTCATGACCTGATTGAACATCTGCGGCGCCACGTTGTACTCGATCCGCGGCTTCATCAACTTGCCTTCCATATTTCCAATCGCGGACGCCGCCAGCGCCATCTGAAACGGCGTCATCTGTCCCGCATAGCCTTGCCCGTATCCCATCAACGCAAGGTCATATCTCGTCACTTGCTTGCCGGTAACGATCGTCGCTTCTCTCGGCGCCAGCGCACGTTTGATCGCATCCGTGCTCGCATCCCAAATCTGCGGCAGCTTGCGACCACGCAATGCCTCCGACGGCGTGTCGTACGCACCAATTCCCAACAACTGCGCCGCGCGTTTCAAACGTTCCGGTCCCAGCTTTACGCCCATCTGCGCGAAGTACTGGTTACACGAAACCTCATACGCCTCGTCGATCTTGATGCGGCCGTGTACCTCGCCTGGTCCACCATCGTCAAAGATCACGTTCGCTCCCGGCGCGGCATAGTAACCACCGCCGCTGCACGTAAACTCCGTGTCCTGCTCGCCCGCGAGAAACGCAGCCGTCATCGTTACGGTTTTGAAAGTCGAACCGGGAATGTAATACGCGCCGAGGGCACGACTGACGAGCGGCTTGTCGCGTTCATTTGCTTCGAGACGGATCCAGGTCGCTTCGTCGTCCACTTCCGCGAGACTGTAGGAAGGCTCACTGTAGAGAGCGAGCACGTCGCCAGTCTGCGGATTGAGGATCACGACCGCGCCGTGCTTTCCTTTCAACTGGTCCACCGCGGCCTGTTGCAACGAACGATCGATCGTCAGGCGCACGTCCTGGTTGCCTTTGAAGTCGATGTCTTTGCCTTTGACGATTTCGAGTGCTTCCGGCAACGCACCACTCTGAACGCCGAACAGCGCGCGTTCGAGTCCCGGATCGCCGCGATCCGATCCGAAGATATGGGCCAACGCCTTATCCATCGGGTATTCGCGACGGATGTTGCCGCTCGAGTCGCGTTTGTAATAGGCGAGTGGCTGGTCCACCCGGCCACTGCGATCGAAGATCCAGCCGCGCAAGGTCGACTCTGAAAGACGTCGTACACGCAGATCCTTGTAACCCAACTCCTGAAACTTTTGATTTTGCTCGGCGGCGTATTGCGCCCAGTAAATGTGGAAGCCAAAGAGTCCGAACGCCAGCAGGATGAACAACCAGCGCAACGCGCGTAGTCCGCGATTGGTCGAAGTTGAGCCTAATCGTTTTCTGACTTCTTTCGGAAGATCCTGGGGAACTGCCGGTTCAACCTGGCGGCGACTGCGGATGAGCCCGAGCAGTAAAAGGAGAATGACGAAACCAAAACCACCGACGTAGATCAATGTAAACAGTGCCGGTGTTCTTTCGGGCACATGAGGAGTCGGGAGAGGAGAAGGTGCAGCAGTTTGGAAGAGCAGTAGAAGTAAGGTG
>Ga0070699_100003756_pt1 | contig 13418 bp, 5 predicted proteins | sample KBSK1503metaG_FD_65473 | JGI IMG/M metagenome (GOLD analysis project Ga0070699, IMG submission 65473) | Corn, switchgrass and miscanthus rhizosphere microbial communities from Kellogg Biological Station, Michigan, USA - KBS K1-50-3 metaG | ecosystem: Host-associated > Plants > Roots >...
ACGGGAGACCCAAGGGGGAAAAGGTGACCGCCGTGAGGTTGCCATTCGCGTCGGTGATCCGCAACGGTTGCAGGACCCGATAGTCGTTCTCGATGTCGGTGGTCAACCCGACCGGATCGACAACGCTGAGCGGCAGGAGACGGAACGTGTCGTGCTCGAACGTTGTCTCATGCCCAAGCGGATCGCGCGTCGCGGTGACGAGTCCGCGCGCGTCGACGTCGGCCTGCTGGAAGTCATAGCGACGTTGCAACACGGTCGCGAAGTAGCCGCGGGCGTACTCGGAGCCCTCATTACCTGTTCGATAGGTGTAACCGGCGAGGCCGGGCAGCGCATCGCGACAGGCCTGCGGATATTCCTGCGTCCAGACGAGGTCACCGTCTGGCTGGAAGTACGGCGGCACATCCGCGGGGTCGACGTCGTCCGCGGATCGTGTCGCATCGAGCAGCACGTCGTCGGTCAGCACCAGATTGTCCGAGCGCACGAGCGCACCGTACTCACCGACGCGGCCAAACGGCAGTCCCGCGTAGGCCTCGCCGTCGTAGTAATGCAGGCTCTGCTCGATCAGGCGCCGTTCGACCGCGCCCGTCTCGATCGCCTCCTTCAGCTCGAGGAGCGGCGGCGTACCGTCGTTGTCGATTTCATGGATCGAGACGCACGCCACCCGATCGGCGATATGGCGCTCGTCGTCGTCCGCGACCGCGAAGGTCGTGAGCGTCTGCGTGGCAGGGTACGGCGCCGCGGTGTCGGCGGCGGTCCGGTAATCGCGACGACGAGGTACCGCGATGCTGATGTTCATGCATGGCTGGCCGTTGTCGTCGTAGGCGCTGGTGAATACGAATTGCGTCAGCGGGTCGTCGCCGCGTTCCCACTGCGTCGTGCGCGCGGCCAGGTCGTGCGCGAAGAATATCCGGCCGCGGTCGCTGTCTTCGGGCGGCGGCGCGGCCTCCTCACGTACGCCGTGCAGGCACTCGGTGACTGTATACGGGCGGTCTTGCCGCTCGGCACCGTCGAGCGCATACAGCTCCGTGCGCAGGATGCGACCGCGCAGACTGCGCAGCGCATCACGCCTCGCCGGACGCGGCAAGGCAGTGAGCATGTCGATCTGGGACGGTGAGCGGGCGAGCGCCGGGGGATCGCCAGGCCAGTACTCATCGCGGTAATCGCACTCCGTCCAGTCGCCGGACTCGTCTCCGATCGGGCCCAGATGAAACCAGGTACGAAGTTCGGTGGGAGGCGAGAACGTTCGCGCCGGGACGGCCTCGAACGGTCGATCCTGCGGGTGCGCGCCCGCTGTGTGAAAGTCGGTGAACGTTTCGGTGTCGCGCCGATCGACCCGGCCGAAGCCCCGGAACTCGCGCTCCGCCCCGTCCCAGTAACCGTGGTGATATGCGTACTCGGTGGTGAGCTTTCCACCGGACCACGCGTCGATGACCTCGACCCGATGCACGACCTGCACCGGAAACGGAAGCGTCGTCTGCCACCGGGTGGCGGGCAGCCGTTCGTCCTCGAGATAAAAGCGCGTGGACGGCGCGTACGCGATCCGCGTGATCGCGCCGATGTGGTTGTTCGTCTCGTCGAGCAGATACGGCTTGCTGCCGCCGGTGAAATCGAGGAAGAACATCGAGTCGTGCGACAACTCCTCGACGTCGCGACTCCACAGCAGACCGGCGACGCCGGTGCCGAGCAGGTCGACGAGACGGACGGCATCGATGTCGCGCACCGACGGCGTCCCTCGAATCACGATCGGATCGCTCCAGCCATTGCCGCTCTGGTTGATCCAGAGCGTGATGCGTCTGTCGTCGACGTATACGAGATCGGCGGCCCCGTCGCCGTCGACATCGCCGGCGAGCAGGCGCCGCGGGTCGTAGCTCTCGGGAAGCCGCGGACTGCGATGCATCGTGATCCGGCTGCCCCAGTTGCCGCGTCCACGATTGGGCCAGTACTCCACCGACCGACCGTGCACCAGCACGATGTCCAGCAGGCCGTCGCCGGTCATGTCGGCCCACTTGACCCGCGGATCGGAGAAGTTGACGTCGGGGAATGTCTCGAGCGAACGGCGCCGTTCGACCCATGTGGTCTGGTTCCAGCCTTCGAGTGGATCGTTGAAGAAGCACTCCATGCGCGTCCCTGAACGGACGGCATCCACCACGCCGTCACCATCCAGGTCGACCAGGCGTACTTCGGGATCCTCGAGATCGAAGGTCGGGGCCTGCCGATACGGCCTGAACGATCGGCGGTCCCAGAATCCGCCGAACCGCAAAGGAAAGTAGCCGGCGAGCGACGCCGTCGTGATCAGGAGATCCGTGCGGCCGTCACCATCGGCGTCCGCGAGCTGCACGCCTCGATTCGCGAGCGAGAAGCCGGCCGGCGCGTCGGGCATGTCGCGAGGCGGATCGAACCGGCAGTCGCCGCGATTCCGCCAGTAGCGGACGGTCCCGTTCATCTCGAGAATGTCGGGCAGACCGTTCCCCATCAGGTCGACGAGCTCGAGATCCGGGCTGGCCAGCGATCGGGACGGACCATCCGTCTCCGCACGATGAAGGAAATGACGACCCTGTGGATCGAACCGCGTATAGCCGAATTCGAGCGGCGGAAGCGCCTCGACGGCGTCCGCGTCGTGGCCGGAGACGCGGATTTCGTGGAGCAGGGAAACCCCGTTGGCGGGCAGCGGTGGATGTTCCTGCTGATCGAGATAGCCGAGAGACAGCGTGCGGACGAGGCGGTCCTCCTCGGCGTGGGTCCTCGTCTCTATTCGCGTACATCGGCGCCGGGTGCGGACCTCGAAGCCGCTGCGGTACTCGGAGAACGCGTCGAGCCGGCCCTCGTACTCGAATCTGACGGACGCGAGGAAGCGGATCCCGGCGTCGGTGGCGTAGTCCGCGTACTGGATTCGGCGAAGGTACAGCTGATCCCACGCGTGCGGTCCGTCGACGTCCCGGTCGCGCTCGTACTCGTACAGAATCTGGTTTCCGAACGTGTCGCGAGTCGCCGTCAGTTTCCAGGCGAAGATCCGGCGTGGAGCGGCCGGGTCGCAGACGACTGCCGGATCGAGCCAATCCTCTGCCGCGTCATCGGGGCGCGGCGAGCCGTAGCAGCTCACGATCCCGTCTTTGCTGCGCACTTCCCAGTAGTCGCTGAACTGGTCGCACACGTGCGTGATACGCGCGAACAGGCCCTCCGTGCGCGGGCGGTATCGGTTCGGATCGCGTGCGATCCTCACGAGGTCCTCGGCCCCCGACAGAACGAACGTGTCCGTATGGTCGTCGTAGCGCGGAATTCCCGCGGAGGTTTTCCGCGAAATGCCCGGAACCGTGAGGCTCCAGCCCAGACCGAACGGCCCATTGCCCTGTCCCGTGCTGTAGGCCAGGTTGAGCGTGGGTTCGAAGCCATGGCGGCCGGCCGGAAGGGCAATCGGGACGGTGAAGTTTCCGGTGCCGGTCTGCAGATCGGGCGAGAACTTCTCGCCCAGGCCGTGCAGCGCTCCGCCGCCTTTCGGGAGCGAGGGACCGGCAGTTGACCCGTTCGCGGCCTTCGACATGCGGCTCGATCTCGTGCTGGTGGAAGCTATCGCCTCGTCAGGTCGTCAGTCCAGTCGAAAACAATCGTGATGAGGTTGGTATCATTCGGCGCGGTCATGATGCTCGCGATCTCGGATACCGTGCTCGGTTCGGCGATCCTCGCCGTCTTTCTCGTGGTGGTGTTTGCCGCGGGATGGGTCCTCTACAAGATCAAGAATGCCGCACTCGAGCGTGAATGGGCGCCGCTGGGCCCGCTGATCCAGGACGCACGTATCGTCGGCGACGGCGGCGGCGGTGCGACGAGTTGGATGACCGGGACCTACCGTGGGCGTCGCATCACCGCGAGCATCAGTCCCGATGTGGCCAAGTACACCGGCACGACCGACAGCTCCGGCCATTACCGGAACCCGTTCTCGGTGGCGCTCGACGATGTGCCCGGCGCGAGCGATTGGCGGCTGGAGCACGTTCCGGGGTCGAGTGGCAGCAGCTGGCGCGTCGTCACGCGCGACGACGCGCTTCGTTCCGGTCTCGACAGATCGCCGGCGATGGCGATTCTCGCGCGGCTCGGGACAGGTGACCTCGACGACAGTCGATCGTCGCGGGCCCTCCGCTTCTCTGAGGACGTGAGGCCGTTGAAGGTTCCGCAGCTTGATCGTTTTCGCGCGGAGCTCGACGCCCTGCTCGAGCTCGCCGAGGTGAATGCGGCCGTCAACGCCTGAAGAAAGAGACGGATAATCAGGCGCGGCAAGGGTATCGAATCGTAGGATCCTTCGACGCAGGAAGTCATGAGCGCAGGGACCGAGGCCGACAAGCTGTCGCAGGTGGTGATCGCCTCTCTCGAAGAAGAGGCGAGCGCCGAGCAGTTGGCGCGGCGCGCCTATCGCAGCCGGGCACAGTTCTTCCGTGTCTTCGGTGCGATGATCGAGGAGACGCCGGCGGCCATGCGGCGCCGGCTGCTGCTCGAGCGGGCCGCCTGGCAGCTGGGAAGAACACGCCAGCTGATCACCGAGATCGCCTTCGACGCCCACTACGGGTCGCTCGAAGCGTTCACGCGCGCGTTCTGCCGCGCGTTCACGATCTCACCGAGCCTGTATCGTCGGATGGGCGCGACGCATTTCCATCTACCCGCGCCGAATGCCATCCATTTCTGTGCGCCAGCTTCCGCGTCGGAAGGAGAGAGCATGGATCTGTACGACATCTTCGCGGGAGCGGAATCGTTTCACGTCCGGAAGCTGCTCGAGCACGCGCGCGGCCTGACCGATGCGCAGCTCGACACGCCGCTCGACAATCCGGCGCACGTGTTTCCCTGGGACAGCCCGGCGCGGAATCTGCGTGACCTGCTCCGGCGGCTCGTTGTGACGAAGGAGGTCTGGGCCGCGGCACTCACCGGCGGCCCGCTGCCCGATCTCGATGCCGAGCCGGCAGAACAGCGGACGCCCGCCGCGCTGCTCTCCCGACTGGAAGCGGCCGACGTGAAGTTCAATCGCATCCTCGCCGACGTACGCAACCGCAACGCGTGGAGCGACACCTTCGTCGACGCCCTCTGCGAGCCGCCGGAGACGTTCTCCTTCGGTGGCATGTTCGCGCATGTGATCACGTTCAACACCTATCAGCGTCTCCTCGCGCTCGATGCCTTGCGCCGTCTGGGTGTCAAGGTCGAGGGCTTCGGATGTCCGACGGAGTACGAAGCGAGCATTGCGCCCGCACGCTGAACCGGCCAGGGGTCACGCGTGATTGCCGTGCTCGGTGTCGCCGATCACAACGGGTGGGTCGTGTGCGTCACGGTTGCCGCCAACCGCGGCCTGCCCGTTGTCGTCGATCGACGCCGAATCGAGCTGATCGAGCCAGGCGTCCCGAGCCAGCCGTACCACCACGAGACTGTCGGCATGGCGCTGCCGGAGGCGGAGCAGCTCGTCGTCCGCGTCCGCGAATCGGTCGTGCGGACAACGCTCGCGCGGTTGACGGAGCTGCGCGACGAGCTGCAGGCGTACTCAATTCGTGCGATGACGATTCGCAACCCGCCGCTGACGTACGTTCCGATCACGGTCGCCGAGGCGCACGCGTCATATCCGGTGATGTGCCGCGCCGACGGGATGATGTATCACGACGCCCTGTGCACTGGGGCTCGACGGCTGGGCCTTGCCGTGGAGCAGCACGATCGCGGCGAAGAAGTCACGCGTGGCGCCGATCGTCTCGGCGTGAGCGTCGCGCAGCTGGAACAGTTCCTCCAGACCGAGGGTGAACGCCTGGGACCGCCATGGCAGAAGGAGCATCGTCTGGCCGCGGCCGCGGCGATCGGTGCGCTCACGACTCGCGCGCGACTGTCGCTAGTCCTTTGACCGCGGTGATCTGATCGATGCTGTCACACCCGCGCTGCGTCTCCGCGATGAGCGGCACAGAGCACGACGTCGGGGCCACGGCGCTAGTGTCCTGATCGTGGGGGCACCGCGGGACCGACGACGATCTCGATGTCGTCGAGGGTGTCGCCGTTTCCGACGATCAGCCGATTGTTGGCGACGCGGAGACCTCGACGACGCACTGACGTGACCGTCCATTGCGACGGCTCGTCGACGCGGAGCGCGTACTCGCCGATGACGCCCGTCTCGTCGAACCACCCGTCCGGCGCAACGTCGATGATCCGATCGGATTCACCGAGCGGCTGAAAGCCGCTGCGCACGAGCGAGAGCCTGGCGTTGACCGACGTGAGCGGAGCTCCGTCCGCCATCGTCACACGGCCTCTGATCGCTCCCGCTTTCCCGAGGACGACATCGACCTCGTTTGGACCGTCGACGATGGCAATTGTCGTCAGTGCCACCACCGGCCCTTCGTCCGTGTCGCCGCGCACCATCAGCGTCACCGGTCCCGGTTGAAGTCCACGATCCGCGATCTCGAAGGTCCCGTCCGGGCCGAACGACGACAGCAGTCCGCGGTGGCTGGTCCCGGGCGTTCCGTATTCGACCTGCAGCATGCGCGGCACTCGACCCGCCGCGTCGGCGATGCGGCCCCTGATCGAGACCTCCCGCTCCGCCACTACCGCTACATCGATGGTCACGGAGCCGCCCTCCGCAACCGTCACCGCGATGAGCGCACCGGGATCGACATCCTGCAGTCGCCGCGCCTGCAACACCCCGACGTAGTAGGTACCTGGTCGCACGTCGTCAATCGAATACCTGCCGCTCACGTCGGTCGGCCGGCTGCCACGACCGTCGACGATCGCTCCCGCACCATCGGACGTGTAGAGCATGACGGGCACGTTCGCCGCTGGCGAGCCGTCCGCGCACAGTGCGCGGCCCGCAATCGTGGCTGGTTTATAGAACGTCAGATTGACTTCGGATGCGTGGCCACCAGGAACGAGCTCGATGGTCGATCGCGATGCGGACATCGCGAGCGCAACCGCGGGTACTTGTCGTCCTGCCGCCATCGGCGCCGGAGCGGCCGTCGGTACCGACTTCCATCCAGCGAAGCCATCCTTGACGGCGATAACCGTGAATCGACCCGCCGGGAGGTTGTTAAATCGGTAAACGCCGTCCGCGTCGGTCGTGGCAGACCACCACGCCTGCCATGTCGACGGGTCACTGTCGAGGGCCAACCCGAGTGCGACGGTCGCATCACGAACCGGTTCCGACGCTGAGGTGACGATTCGCCCCGAGATGCTGCCGGTACCGGCAGGTGCAGATTGTCCTTGTGCCTGGCCCGTGAGGCTCAGGACAGTGGAGAAGACGAGAACGCGGCAGAGCAGCCGCATGCCCGCGATTATAAGACTGTGGAATCGGCAGGGATTGAGTGCCGCTGACGCACGTCAGTGGCGTGCGCCGCAAACCGGAAGACGTGCTTGAACCGCTAATGAGCGAGCGCAGCGATGGCAAACACACACGCCTGCGGCAATCCATGGCGCGCGATCGGTCTCGAGCAGGGTGCGCAGATCGTCCGGGATGCGCGGGCTAGCGTCTCCATCCAAAGCGCCCCAAACACTCCGAACGCCACCTTAGTATTTGATACGTGCGCGGGGACGTCCGGTCCATCCGGGGATTTCGCGCGCGCCGAGTTCTCCCAACAAATGACCTTTTGTCGCCGAGTCCGCCCGCGGCGCAGGCCTCGGGTCACGCACCTCTCTCGAAGTCGCGAGTAATCCGCGTCTTGTCGAGTTGGCGGTGATCTCGCATAGCGAATTACCACGACCCCCCATACGCAGTGCACGCGTGTCGCGACGGTTGTTCGTCCGTTGGATACCGGCCTATCCCGATGCTCGGAACAACTTGTGAGCTGGTGCCAACAGCTCGCGGGGCGAACGCCGTACAGAGCCGAGGCATCGGTCCTACGAACGCTGCACGCGCTGATCGACATGATTCCCGATGACATCTCTGGACGGGATCAACTCCTCGTTCGCACACTGCTGCCCTACACGCTTGCCCGGCTCGCTCAGTACATCGGTCTGCAGCATCATCCGATGGTTGCCCGCAGATTTCTGGATCTCGGCGCGACGCCATGGGGCCGCGATTGGCGCACCCGCTGGAGCGATACCGTGACTGCGTTGGGGCTCGCATCGGGAATGGATGGAGCGCATTGCGATCCTTGCGTGCGCCGCATTCTGGGCGTGCTCGACGCGCGATTCACCGAACAGTGCCTTGCGCTCCCCGACGTCGCCCGGGCTGTCAATCTCTCACCGAGTCACGTTGCCAAGACGCTGCGCGCGGCGACGGGCGTTGGCTTTGTCGGACACCTGCATCAGCGTCGAGTGACAGCTGCTGAGCGCTTGCTCGCCACAAGTGTCTTGAGCGTGAAGGAGATCGCGGCTGCCGTCGGCTACGCGAATCAGAGCCACTTCTGTCGTCAGTTCCGAACGCTCGCAGGCACCACTCCGAAGGATTTCCGCGCTCGACACAGCGACCACTCTTATTGAAGCGGGCGGTTGTCTGGTTACCGCTCACGACACGCTCGTGCCGTCGCCACTCTGTGCGCGACGGCGGCCGACTAAATCCACGACGCGAATTCGTCAACGAATCACCAAATCAGGCAAACATTCGCGATTGCCCTGCGAACTGCTGTGGTCGATCATCGCCGCGTTCCACGCTGTCACGCCTCGATAAACCCAGTTCCACAAATTCCGGGTCCCGGCCGTTCGTACGACTCCCTGTGGAGACGCGATGCAGGATTCTGTGGCAGGTTCGACTCGCAGTACGTCGCGTCTTTCACGCGGTGCACGCATAGCGCTGACGACATGTGGCCTACTGCTGGTGGCTGCCCACGCGCAGGCATGGACGGTGTCGCTGAGCGCGAACAAGTTTTCGCCCCAGGCCGTGGGGACGCAGATCACGCTGACGGCGACGCCAAGTGGCGCGCCGGGAATTCCGACGTACGCGTTTCTTGTTTCTCCTGACGGCGGCAGCACGTGGGTGACGGTGCGGGACTACGCCGCGAGCAATCAGTTCGTCTGGATCCCGCAGGAAGTGCGCGCGAATTGGCAGATCATCGCGCGGGCAACAGTCGCGGGGTGCGACGATCCGGATGATCCGGACAGCTGCTGGGGCGAGACGGCGCAGTCACCGCGGATGAACTACTCCACCGATGTGGCGGTCACCGGAGTGACTCTGACCGTGAATCGCGTGTCGCCACAGGCCCTGGGAACCACGATGACGTGGACGGCGACCGTCTCCGGTGGCTTGGCGCCCAACAGCTTCAAGTGGGAGCAGTCGACGGATAACGGAACGAGCTGGACGACGCTGCAGAACTGGACGTCGAACGCGAGCCAGTATGCATGGACGCCAGCGCAAGCGGGCACCCTCTATCAGATTCGCGTGGCGGCGCGCAGCGCCGGCAGTGGCAGCGTCAATGGCGAGGCCACCACCACTGGCGGTTTCGTGATCAGCGGCCCGGCGATGAGCAGTGTCACCCTCACCACGGACAAGGTCTTGCCGCAGCCGGCCGGAACACCCGTCACGTGGACCGCGAATGTGACCGGTGGTATCCGGCCGTGGCTCTTCTGGTGGTGCGCCGCCGGCCCCAGCGGGTCCTGCGTCTCTGAGACCTGGACATCCAGCACCCAGTTCACCTGGACGCCGCCCACGGCGAATACCAACTACACGATGACCGTGTGGGTCTGGAGCGCGACGGCCGACCCGGAATACGACATCGCGGAGCGCAAGCTGACGGTGCCGTTCTCGACGTGGACCACCGTCAGCGCGGTGACCGTGGCACCCGATCGCGCGTCACCACAGCAGCTCGGCACGGCGGTCACGTGGACGGCGACGCCGAACGGCGGCACGGCGCCGATTAGTTACAAGTGGCTGACGTCGACCGACGGCGGAACGACGTGGGCGACTGGCCGAGACTGGACGTCCGGGGCGAACACCTTCACGTGGACGCCGACCGTGGCGACGACGCAGATTCGCGTCGCGGCGCTCGCGCGGAGCAGTGGCAGTACGAACGCGCAAGGCGAGGCCACCGGATACTCGTTGAATTTCACAATCCTGGGGCCCCCGGTGTCGTCGCTGACGTTGACCGCGAACAAGACGTCGCCGCAGTCACCCGGCACAACGATCACATGGACGGCGACGCCGACGGGCGGCACGGGCCCGATTTACTACTGGTGGCAGTGGATCGACAATGCCGGCCATTTGGTGGAGCCGGGCTGGACAACGAACAACCAGTTGGTCTGGACGCCAACGATCGTGAATGCCAACTGGGGGATCGCGGTGTGGGCCGCGAGTGCGACGGCCGATTTCGAGGCAATCGAACAAGGGCTCGCGGATGCGGAAGCCGGGGCGACCGCCACCTTCTCCACGGCGACGACCGTGACGTATCTCACCCTCGCTGCCGATCGCGCAAGCGGCCAACCGGTTGGGACCATGATCACCTGGACGGCCTCGCCGGTCGGCGGCACGGCGCCCCTCAGCTATCAGTGGAAGGTGTCTACGAACGATGGCGCGACGTGGACGCTGCTTCGGGACTGGACGATCAATGGCAACACCTACGTGTGGACGCCCTCGACGCCCGCCAACGCGTACAAGATCGGTGTCTGGGCGCGCAGCGCGGGCAACACCGGGAGCGCCGAGGCGTCGACCGCGCGCGTGTTCGTGATTACCGACGAGTTGCGCGGCGTAACGCTCACGGCGAACAAGACGTCGCCGCAACCAACGGGCACGGCCATCACCTTTACGGCGACAGCAATCGGTGGCAGCGGCCCTCTCTACTATTACTGGCAGTGGGGTAATGGCAACGGCGGCGGCTGGGGCTATCAGGACTGGTCGACGAGTAATCAGTTGGTGTGGACGCCGACCGCCGTCAGTGCCACGTGGGGCGTCACGGTGTCAGTGGTGAGCGATGGCGCCGACTTCGAGGCGATCAATCACGGTCTTGCGTTTCCGGAAGCCGAGGCCAGCATAGGCTTCTCGACAGCCACCAGCGTGCTGAGCGTGGCGCTGGCCTCGGACCGACCGACGGGGCAGCCGCTCGGGACGACCGTCACGTGGACCGCGACGCCTGTCGGCGGCACGGCGCCCTTCAGCTACAAGTGGATGGCGTCCCCCGATGGAGGAAGCTCGTGGTCGCTGCTGCAGGACTGGACGCTCAACGCCAATCGCTATGCGTGGACGCCGACGGTCGCCACGAGCACGTATCAAGTCGGCGTGTGGGTCCGCAGCGCCGGCAGCAGCAACGCCAACGGTGAAGCGACGAATGCCCGGTGGTTCGTGATACGTGATGGCGCGGTTCGCTCGGTGACGCTGGCCGGCAACAAGGCGTCGCCGCAAGTCAGCGGCACGCCGATCACCTTCACCGCGACACCCACCGGCGGGACGGCGCCGTATTACTACGAGTGGCTGGTGTCGGCGAACAATGGTGGCGCGTGGGACCTGTTGCGTGGGGTGAGTAACAGCAATCAGATCGTCTGGAACCCGGCGAACCCGGGCAGCACCTATCGCGTCCTGGTCAACGCCTGGAGCTATGACGCGGATTTCGAAGGAGAGGAACCGCCACAAGCCACGGCCTCGGTCAATTACGTGATTACGCCGCGCGTGAACAGTCTGACGCTGACCGCCAACAAGAAGTCGCCGCAGGTCACCAACACGACGATCACGTGGACCGCTACCGCCGCCGGCGGAACCGCGCCGCTCTCATACCGCTGGAAGCAATCGACGGATGGGGGCCTCAACTGGACCCTGCTTCAGGACTGGACGGCGAACTACACTCAGAAAACGTGGACGCCGTCGGCCGTTGGCGCCAAGTATCAGTTCATGGTGTCCGTCAGGAGCACCGGGAACACCGATATCGACGGCGAAGCGACCGCTTACGGGAGTTTCGTCATCACCAACTCCAGTGGCCAGCTGGTCGCGGACACGTTCAACGCGTCGAACGGCACGTTGCTCCGCAACCGCACGCCGGAGGTGGCTCCCACCGGCCTGAAATGGACGATTACCGGCTCGGGCGACCCGACGATCCAGGGCAAGCAGGCCAAGGCGAGTTCGGTCACCGGCTACCAATTCGCATCGGTGGATCCAGGTCTCTATGACGCGACCGTCTCGACCGACGTCGTCATCGGGTCGGGCGCCGCGTGGGGCGGCCTCGTCCTGCGCCTCATCGACATCAACAACTTCCTGGTGGTGCGGTACAACACGAGCCTGAAGCTCTCGCAGGTCGAGGGAGGCCAGAGCTCCGACCTGGCGACGTCGACACCCTCGGCCGCGGCCGGCTCGCACAAGCTCGAGGTGCGCCTGCAGGAGGACAAGATCCGTGTGTATTGGGACACCGTGTTCCAGTTCCAGGTGGCCACGAGCTTCCAGCAGGGCACGACGCGGCACGGTCTCGCCTGGAATCCCTCTGTCAGTACGACGACGCTGTTCGACAACTTCGATCTGCGGCCGGCGACGCTGGTCATCACGGGACCCGGAGACCGGACCGATTTCGAACAAACGAACGTCACGGCCCAGATCAGCGTCAGCGACTCGCAAGGGTCGACGCTGACGTTTAGCGCGACCGGTCTGCCGCCGGAGTTGACCGTCAATGCGGCAACGGGGGTGATCTCGGGATATCTGACCGCGGCGGCGGCCGGCGTCTGGACCCCGACGCTGAAGGTGACGAGCGGGGGGCGATTTGCCGAGCGGACGATGCAGTGGTTCGTGATGTGTCCGGCCAGTGACTATGCGTTGTTCCCCTACGAACTGCAGTTGCCTGGCGGCAACGGCTCGGCGGAATTCTGGGTGCTGGCGCCATCGGGGTGTCCGTGGCAAGCGGTGAGCCAAAATTCGTTCATCACCGTCGATTCCCGCATTCAGTACGGCACGAAATACCTGCAGGTGGCCTGGCCCAACAACAACCCGAGCCCATGGCCCGCGGTCGGCTCGGTGAAAGTCGCGGGGCGCACGCTGATCGTGTCGAAGGCGGGCACGCAGCGATTCGAGTGCAAGGTGTACCTCTCGTCGGTGCGCCTCGACTTCAACGCGGATGGCGGCACGGCGACCGTGAACTACTCCACGGACGACCCGTGTGAGGTGCTCATCGCGGGCGAGGCGCCGTGGATCCACGTGAGTGGCAAGACCAGCGGCATCGGGGCCGGCAGCATTACGGTCTCCGTCGACCGAAACTTCCAACTCACGCCCCGCACCGGCTACATCGCCATCGCCGGGACCGAGATCGTGGTCGACCAATCGCCGAACATGTGCACGTTCGAGGTCGAGCATCCCTTGTTCGAGATCGATGCCACACCGCAAAGCCACGATGTACAGGTAGTGGCGCCGAGCGGTTGCGGATGGGACGCCTGGGTTGACCCCAACAACAACTGGCTGCACATCACCGAGTGGTATCCGTCGAGCAACCCCGCCGGAAGCGGTCACGTTCGGGTGTATGCCGAAAACAACCCACAGCCGCAGGCGCGCGTCGGCATCGTGTACGTAGCCGGGCGGGTCG
>Ga0070699_100003757_pt1 | contig 13414 bp, 15 predicted proteins | sample KBSK1503metaG_FD_65473 | JGI IMG/M metagenome (GOLD analysis project Ga0070699, IMG submission 65473) | Corn, switchgrass and miscanthus rhizosphere microbial communities from Kellogg Biological Station, Michigan, USA - KBS K1-50-3 metaG | ecosystem: Host-associated > Plants > Roots >...
CACGGCCGCCGCGCCATGATGCTGATCGCCATCGGCGTCTACGCCGCTGGCTCGCTCGCCTGCGCGCTGGCGCCGTCCATGCTGACGCTGATTTTCGGCCGCGCCTTGCAGGGACTGGGCGGCGGCGGCCTGATGCCGCTGGTGCAGACCATCATCGGCGATGTGGCCTCGCCGCGCGATCGCCCGCGCTATCAGGCCTACACCTCCTCGACCTTCATCGTATCGACCGTGGGCGGCCCGATCCTCGGCGGCTTCATTGCCGAACATCTCCATTGGTCCTGGATTTTCTGGTTCAATCTGCCGCTCTGCGGGCTGGCCTTTCTGTTCACTCACAATGTATTGCAGCGGCTGCCGCGCCACGACCGTGGGCACGAGCTCGACCTGCTGGGCGCCGCGCTGATGGTGGGCGCCGCGATCGCGCTGATGCTCGCACTGACCTGGGGTGGGCGGCGCTATGGGTGGGCCTCGCCGCAGATCCTTGCCCTCTTCGTCGCCTCCGTGACGCTATGGATCTTGTTCGCATGGCGCGTGATGACTGCGAAGGAGCCGTTCATTCCGCTGTCGGTGCTGCGCGACGGCGCCATGCGCGTCGGCACCGCGGCTGCCTTCTTCGCCGTCGGCGTGGTCATTGCGCTGACCATCGTGCTGCCGCTTTATGGTCAACTTGCGCTGGGGCTCTCGGTGAGCGAATCGGCTTGGACGATCATTGCGCTGCAAGGCGCCGCCACGCTCACGTCGGTTGTCGGCGGCCGGCTGCTCGTGCGCTTCGACCATTACAAGCGGGTGCCGCTCGTGGGCCTCCTGCTCTCGGTGGCGGCGCTCGTTCCGCTCGCAATCGCGCCGACGGGATTTTCGCCTGCCGCTGCGCTAGGGCTGATCGCGCTGGTAGGGCTCGGATTGGGGCCGACGTTCCCATTCACGGTGGTGGTGGTGCAGAATGCGGTCGCGCTCCACCAGCTCGGCGTCGCAACCGGCACGATGAATTTCTTTCGTGCCCTCGGCTCGACCTTCATCGTCTCCGCCTTCGGCGCGATCGTGCTCGCGGGCGCGCCGGTGATGCGCGGGATGTCGGCGGGCGCGGTGCTGGCGGGAACCGACGCGGCCGAGGCCTTCCGCTGGGTCTTCGCCGCCGCCATTCTCTGCCTCGCGGTCGCCCTCTCCTGCATTCTCGCGCTCGAGGAGCGGGCGCTACGCGGCTCCGAGCGGCCGGCGACGCCGGGGGAATGACGCGGCGGCACGCAGTCTTGTGCCGTTGCGCCAAGTTGGCGGCGCGCGAAAAGCGCGGGCGGCGATGTCATACCTGCTCTGTGCCTGAGCCCGTTGCCTTCATCGCGCCGGAGCGCGATATGAACTAATGCCGGCCGGGGATGCGGGGTGGTCGCTGACTTAAATTTTGATCCGAATGACGTCTTCGAGCCCAAAATCCAACGAGCCTGCCAAAGCCGAGCCCAAGCCTTCCAATCCGCACGCACCGCTGACTAAGGCCGACGTGCGCAAGATCTTCTATGGCCTGATGCTGGGCATGTTCCTCTCGGCGCTCAATCAGACCATCGTCGCGACCGCCTTGCCCACCATCGGTCGCGACTTCGGCGACTTCGAGAACCTCTCCTGGGTCATCATCGCTTATCTGCTGTCCTCGACCGTGGTATCACCTCTCTACGGCAAGCTCTCCGACATCCACGGTCGCCGCGCCATGATGCTGCTGGCGATCGGCCTGTTCCTCGCGGGTTCGGTGGTATCCGCCGCGGCGCCCGACATGGCGCTGTTGATCGCAGGCCGCACGCTGCAAGGGATCGGCGGTGGCGGCATCGTGCCGCTGACGCAAACCACCATCGCCGACATGATCACGCCGCGCGAGCGCGGCCGCTACCAGGCCTATATGGGCACGTCGTGGATCGTGGCCGGCGTCGCCGGACCTGCCCTCGGCGGCGTCATCGCCGAGTATCTGCATTGGTCCGTCATCTTCTGGCTCAACGTGCCCTTTGGGCTCATCGCGGCGCTGCTCACGTATCACGCGATGAAGCGGCTGCCGCGCCACGAGCGGCCGCACCAGCTCGACATCGTCGGCGCGGCGCTCATGATCGCGGCGGCGACCCTGTTGCTCATTGCGCTCACCTCGGGCGGCACTCGCGTGCCATGGATATCGTCGACGATCTTCGTCCTCGTGCTGGCTTCGCTGGCGCTGAGTCTTGCCTTCGTGTGGTGGCTCAGGCTGGCCCCCGAACCGTTTCTGCCACTCACCGTGCTGCGCAATCCGGTGATGCGCGCTGGCACGGCCGCGACCTCATGGATGCTCGGCGCGGTGCTGGGGCTCACCGTCTACATGCCGCTCTATTTCCAGGTCGTGCACAAGCTGTCCGCCACCGGAGCCGGCCTCGCGCTCATCCCCATCGTCGTGATGACGACGCCGGGATCGATGCTGTCGGGGCGCTCGATGATGCATCTGCGCCGCTACAAGATATCGGCGATCGTCGGCGCGATCATCACGATCGCGAGCCTCACCGTGCTCTGTGTCCGACCTGCCATGCCGCTTTACGGCGTGATCATCGTGCTCACGCTGATCGGCTTCGGCGCTGGCACCGTCTATCCGGTCGCAACCGTCTCGATTCAGAATGCCGTGCCGGCGCACCAAGTCGGAACCGCGACCGGCGCCATGAATTTCTTCCGTGCGCTCGCGAGTACGCTCGCGGTCGCGATCATGGGCGCGATCCTGCTCGCCGGCCTTGGCGCCACGCCCGAGCGCGGCACCGGCGTGGAGCTTTTGGTCGAGACCGCAGGCGCCGCCGGTATCGACATGGCGGCCGTATTCCGGTTCGTATTCGTCGCCGCGGATATTTTCTTGATTGCGGCGCTTGCCGCAGTGCTGCTCATGGAGGAGCGTCCGCTGCGGGGACCCGCGACCAGTGCGCCGCCGGTCGCGCCCGAGGCGCCGCCCGCGCCAGCGGAGTAGAGTCTCTCTCTTGCGTTCTGCGCGCAACGTGGAACGAGCGGCAAACGATATCGCACGCTACTTGGTGCGTACGGTATCCTCGTAGCTGGGCGCCTCGTGCAAAAATCCGCGCTCCAGCATCCAATCGACCTTCGCCTTGAACTCGGTCGACTGATAGGGCTTGACGCCGGTCAGTTCGGGAAGGAGGCCGTCTTTGCGCAGCTCGGGCTTCAGGTCGCGCAAGAGCTCCGCCCGCGAGCGATCCTCGTTCTGGCGTAGCCATTCGATCGCGCGGTTGAGTGCGCGCCGCAATTTCCCCGCGGTTTCTTCGTCGACATCCTCCCCGGCGACGATGCCGCCGCGCCAGCGCAGGTCGGCAATCTTGCGGCAGCCGGCCTCGAGCGCGCGGCTCACCAGCGGCTCCATCAGCGCGGCCGCTTCGTTCCGGCCGCCGAGCAAGGCGTCCAGCCGGTCGGCCGCGTGTTCGAGCTTGATCTCGTCGAACGAGACGCCGGCCGCCTCCATGGCTTCGATCGCGGCATAGAACGTGCCCGCATGCCAGGTGACCGCGATCGGCACGTTGCGCAAATCGGCAAGGGTGTGAACGCGCGACTCCTTCCTCACCATGATCGCGCCGGTACGCACCGTGGCGTCGAGCCCGATGATCTTGCCTCTGCCCAGCCGCTGTACGCGCTCGATCGCGCCCCATTCGCATACCGGATAGACCTCGAGGGCGCCTTGCTGAAGCTGCGTCTCCTTCCAACGATGGGTGAAATCCTTCACACGGCCCTCGGCGCCTTTGGGATTGTCCTCGTGATAGACGACGTGGAGGCCTTCTTCGGCGAAGAAGCCTTGCTCGACCGCCACCCGCCAGGGACGGTCATGGGCATTGCTGTCGCTTTGAAGACGGATGGTGCGCGCCATGGGGAGATCTGCCGGATTGATCTAAGTGAGCCGAAACCACGTTATGCCCTGAATTTCATGCGACCACAACGGAGCAGGTGGTTGGCAACGGTACGCTTCGCCGTTTGTGCCGGTGGTTGCTCCTTTCGCGGCCGCGGATTCATCATTGTGCATCCGCGAATCAGATGGAACTCCGATGGCGAGGCTTTGGTGTTGCCGCTTCTGCATGGTCGAGATGGAGCCGGTCAAGCTGGCCGATGGCACGGCCGCCCTTGTTTGCGTCGACTGCGACGTGATCGGCCTCGAGCACGAAGTTGCGCGCGGCGGGCCGATGCGGTCGGCCGGCGCAGCCACGGGCGCGGGAGTGGGAAAGAAGCAACGGTCGACGCGCAGGTGGGCCGAACGTAACCGCATCCATCACCGTTCTCGAAACCAGCTTCCTCGTGAATGAGCGAAGGATGCGCGGATGGCCGATGAGCTCACTGCGGACGAGATCCGCACCCTGCTGAAGCTCGAGCCGCACGCCACCTGCGGGTTCGTGCGGATTACCTACCTCAGCCCGCAATCGATCGCGGCCGGCGGTTTGCCGCCGCCCTTTTCCGACAGGCGACCGATGGGGTCCGCGCTCTACTTCATGGTGACGCCAACTGCACCGGTGCGGCTCCACCGCATCCGCAACGATCAGCTCTACCACTACTATCTCGGCGATCCGCTCGAGGTCTTGCTGCTGCACAGCGACGGCACGACCGAGCGCGTCGTCGTCGGCCCGAACTTGCGCGGCGGGGAACGCCTGCAGCTCTTCATCCCCGGCAACACGTTTCATACCGCGCGGCTGATGGGGCGGCGCCGCTGGTTCCTTGGCGCGAGCACCGAGTGGCCGGGGGTGGTGCCCGCCGACGTCGAGACCGGCAATGTCGACGAACTGGCGGCGAAGTTTCCGTCCATTGCCGCGGACCTGCGCGTCATCGCGGATTCCGTCGGATAGGATCGGATTCGGCTTAGGGCGACAGCAGCGAACCCATTTTACCCGCTTGCTCCACCATCCACGCGCGGTAACGCGCGAGCGGGGTGACGCCGGTTAGCCCGCCGCAGCCCTCGCTCAATGCCGGGCCGGTCGACCAGCTCACTACGCCGATCACCGCCAGCGCGCCGCCGACGTCGCGATAGACCGGCGCGCCGGAATCGCCGGTACAGGCGCCCAGTCCGGCGCGCTCGCCTTTGGTGGCGGGGTCGGCGAGCCTGATTTGCAACGTTCCGGGCTGGCCGGTGGCGACAAGCGTCGCGGCGCGCACCGTGCCGCCGGTCTTGCCGTCGCCGTGCACGGCGACGCCATAGCCGGCCACCACGAAGCGGTCGCCGGCGGCGACCGAGCCGCCTGCCGGCGCCAGCAGCGCGGGAGCGACCTTCAGCAGCGCGGTGGGTTTGATGAGCGCGACGTCCGCCGTGACGCGATGGCGCAGCACCGCATTGACGTCGAAGTCGGGATGTCGTGCGATGATCGCGAGGTCTTTGAGCGCGGGCTGCCGCGCGGTATCGAATTCAATCAGCTTGTAGTTGGCGCCCGGCAGCACGCAATGCGCCGCGGTGAGCACGAGATCGCGCGCCAGCGCGACGCCCGAGCAGAACGTGCCATGCGAGCCGGTCAGCATGACAACCGCGCGTCCCGCGCCCTCGCTCGTCGGCGGTGCGCCGCCCACCATGGCGGACAGCGGCGACGCGAGCGCGCAGCTGCAGATGAAAACGATCGCGATCCGGATCATGGTTCCAGCGGCGACCCCAGTCTCGCTGCCGTCTCCAGGATCCAGTAATGGTAGCGCGCGAGCGGTATGACGCCACTGACGAAACCGCAAACGGGTTCGCCGTCGGTGCGCGCCGACCAGCTCACGATCCCGACCAGCGCGCGGTCCCGCTCGTCGAACACCGGCCCGCCGGAATCGCCGTTGCAGACGCCCAGGCCGGCGCTTTCGCCGAGTTTCTGGGGATCGATCAGGCTGAGTTGCTGCGAGCTTGGCCGATCGGTCGCGACCAGCGTGACCGCGCGCAGCTTGCCCGCGGTCTTGCGGTCACCTTGCACTCCGACACCGAAGCCCGCGACGATGAATCGGTCGCCGACCAAAGGCGGCGCCCGGCGCCCGCTGAAAGGGGCCGGCGCGAGATTCGGCGCCGGCGGCGCGAGTTTGACGAGGGCCAGGTCGGGAGCATCGGCGCGCGGCGAGAACTGCGGATGGGGAGCGACACTTGCGACGTCCTTCACCACGGGGCGGCGGCCTTCGAACGCCAGCAGTCGGTATTTGCCGTTGCTGAGCACGCAGTGTGCGGCCGTAAGCACGAGATCGGGTGCGATCGCCACGCCGGTGCATAGACTGTGTCCGCCCACGATCAGCACCACGTGCCGCGCAATCGCCTGATCGGCGAAGGGCGCACCCCCGACGATGGCGGCGGCGGGCGTGGCTGGAAACGCGAGGCAGGCGAGAGCAACGAGCGCGCGCGACCGCCCGCTCTTGCTTGGCGCTGAAGAAGCGATCGGAGCGGACACTAGGCGAGCGACGGTCCTGGTTGATCGCAGCCAAAGCCGGGCATAACGACCCGGTGTTCGAGCGGACCGTCCGATGGTGGGCACCTCATTGCCGCGACGTGCTGTTGGGGTCGTGCTCTCTCTTTGGGAAGAACATTTGCTCGACTTCGTTGTGGATGCGGACGAGCCATGCCTCGGCACGCGCGGCGCGATCGCGAAAGTGCGCAGCCTCGGCCTCGGCTTCCCTCAATCGTTCTTCGGATGCGCGAAGTTGAAACGAAAGTTTATGAGCCAGATCCATGGCGCGTTTGCAGTCTTCGTTCGCCATGTCCGCAGCTTTCTGCAGCAAGGCCACGATCGTTCGCCCGGAGTCATCGACCACGGCGCCGGTATCCTGTTGCCCTTTTGGCGTAGGCGCAAACGGGACAATGGTCCCTGCTTTATCGGGAGCATACGCACTCATCACACTTACTCCGCCCATGATGATCCGATGTCGCAAAGCGTACCATAGTCTCCGGCGCAGAGCCGGCGAAAATTTGGCCTTGCGATGACGAAGATTCGAGCTGTGGCGAAAGGATCACTCACAAACGGTCCCAAAAGCGCAGGCGCGCGCAGTCGAGTGCTCCGGTTTGTGAGGTAAAAACGTCGATGGCGGAGTCCGCACCGGCATCGCGCTGGTTGCGCGAGCGCCTCCGAGCACGTTGCGGACGCCAGGGCCGGCTTCGCTGCGGACCTGTTGACCTGCCCCGCCTACGTTCCGGTCGCCAGGAGCATGCCGGCAGAATTCGGGATTTCGACCTCGATCTCGAGCGTTGAGACGCTCTCGCCGCGATCCATCCGCACCTGAACGTTCTCGCGGTCGACCGTAATATGCTTGGTGAGCGCGGTCAGGATTTCTTCTCGCAGAATGGCGAGCAGGTCAGACTGGCCGCGCGCCGCCCGTTCGTAGGACAAGAGGATCTGAAGCCGTTCTCGCGCGACCGGGGCGGAACCGCGACGCCGGAACAGGTTGAAGACGTTCATGCCGCTCTCCGTCCGAACAGCTTGTCGAGCAGACCTTTGCGGTCGCTGGGTATGGACATCGGCACGTCGTCGCCCTTGAGCCTGCGAGCGGCATCGAGATAGGCGCGCGCCGGGGCGCTTGTCGCATTGTTGAGCGTGATCGGCGAGCCGAGATTGGAGGCGCGCAGCACCTCCTCGCTTTCCGGAATGATGCCCAGCAGCGGCGTGGAGAGGATATCGAGCACGTCCTCGATATTGAGCATCTCGCCGCGCGCCGCGCGTTGCGCGTCGTAACGCGTGATCAGAACATGTTTGTCGATGCGTTGACCCTTCTCCGCCTTCTCGGTCTTGGAATCGAGGAGCCCGATGATGCGGTCGGAATCGCGAACCGACGATACTTCCGGATTGGTCACGATGACGGCTGCATCGGCAAATCGCATCGCGAGCGTTGCGCCGCGCTCGATGCCGGCCGGGCTGTCGCAGATCACCCAGTCGAATTTATCGCGCAGGTCCTTGATGACGCCCGCCACGCCTTCCTCGGTCAGGGCATCCTTGTCGCGTGTCTGCGACGCCGGCAGCAGCCACAGCGTCTCGAGCCGTTTGTCGCGAATGAGCGCCTGCGAAAGCTTCGCGACGCCTTGGACCACGTTGATGAGGTCGAAGACCACGCGGCGCTCCGCCCCCATCACTAGATCAAGGTTGCGCAGCCCGACGTCGAAATCGACCACCGCGACCTTCTGGCCGGCTTGCGCCAGCGCCGCGCCGAGCGCGGCGGTGGATGTCGTCTTGCCCACCCCGCCCTTGCCGGACGTGACCACGAGGACCTTGGCCATGCTTTCCATCTCCCCCATCGTTCAATCCAACGCTGCTATCGCAAGGACGCGGTTTTCGAGCCAACACTGCGCCGGCCGGCTGCGAAGGCTTGCGTCCATTTCCTCGGCCGTCCGGTAATAGCCGTCGATCGAGACCAGCTCGGCCTCGTTCTTGCTGCAAAAAATCCGCGCCCGCGCGTTGCCCATCGACCCGCCCATAGCTCGGCCGCGCAGCGCGCCATAGATGTGGATCGATCCGCCGGCGACGACTTCGGCGCCCGAAGCCACCGAGCCGAGCACGGTGACGTCACCGTTGGGGAAAATGATGGATTGGCCCGAGCGGACCGGGCTCTCGATCAGCAAAGAGCTCGGCTCCTGACGCTGGCGTGGCCGCGCGGTCGCCACGCCTTTGTCGGAGGGCGGCAAAACCGTCTCACCATTCGCCTGGCGTCCCCGTTTGAGCACGGGCGGCAGCGAGGGGCCGATCTGGTCCGCCTCGGTGCCTTCGAGAGCCATGACCCGAACCCCGCGCTCGGTCAATTGCGTGATCAGCTCGCCGATTTGGGATTCATTTAGCGCGACCGCTGCCAGGTCGAGGATGATCGGCCGGCCGACGAAAAACGCGGGCGAGGTTCGACTGCGTTTGTCCAGTGCCGCCAGCCAGTCGGTGATCGGCGCCGTCGGGGAAAGGACGAACGCCATGAGCGAGCGGCCATGGAGGCGCATCGCTCCTTGCGGTCGAACGGCAATCGCGGTTGTCACTACAGGGCCTCGAGGATTTTGCCGGCTGGCAGGTCCGATTAGCGCGCTCCGTAGTTAATGGGGGGTTAACGGCGACGCATTTAGTCGCGTTGCAGCCGCAAGCAGATCGCGTCAGTACGGGTGGCGATCCTGCTTTTTCTCCCAGGCGCGGTAGGCCCGTAGGCCGACGTCGCGTTCGAAGTTCGGCGTTACCTTGATGCCTCGCCGCTTCTCCCACGGCAGCGCGAAGTCTTCGTACTGGAAGGCGTCGGAGAAGCCGATGTGATTCGTGTCCTCCAGGCTGCAACCAAAATAGAGATGATCGATGCGCGACCAGTAGATCGCGCTCATGCACATCGGGCACGGCGCGCCGTTGATGTAGATCTCGCACCCTTTGAGCATGCGCGCGCGCTCCGGCACCAAATCGGGCGAGCCGGGCGGGCGCGCGATCATCTCGAGCATGGTGCCCGCGTGATAGTCGCTGCCGAGCAGCGCCTTCGGATTCAGCCGGCTCGACGCGTCGATGATCGCCGTGATTTCGGCGTGGAACACCGGGCATCCGGTAAGCAGGACGCGATTCTGCCCGCGGCCGATGATTTCACCGTCCTTGACGATCACGGCCCCGAACGGCCCGCCCCAGCCCTTCTCGACCGACTCGATCGCCAGCCGCGTCGCCTCTTCCATGAATTTGCGATCCATTGCGATCATCCCTGTTTGCGTGGCGCCAAACCGGCGCGCCACCATCGCACGTGTTTACGGGCGGAAAAACGCTCTGTCGCGAGGGAGCCGACGCGCAGCACGTAGGCAAGCCTTGCCATTATCGTGCCATGCGATAGAGAGGTGGAGCGATGCGGACGTCTCGACGCGAGTTCGTGAAATGGATTACGGCGAGCGGCATCGCGCAAGCGGCGGACGCAACGCACGTTTACGAGGGCCTCGACCTTTCGCGCCTGAGCGGTGCGTTGAAGCCTGCGGTGGTGGTGACCGCCGCCGACCTCGCGCGAACCGGCATGCGCGTTCCCGAATTCTATGCCGGCGACCTCCTTTGCCCGGTGGGCAAGACGCCGCTGTATCTCGGGCAGCCGGTGGCGCTGTTGATCTTCGAGGATTTCGACGCCTTCGATCAGGCGCGGCTCGCCCTGCGCGACGCAGCGGTCCTGAAGTTCGGTAAAGAAACCGGCCCAGTCACAATGGCCAACTACGGTGCGTTTCGTTTCACGCGCGTAGGCGGCCCGACCCCCGACGCGCCCGATGTCTACTCGCCGGTCAAGAACGGCTGGGTTAGTCCGGGGCGTTTCGAGGACACCAGGCGCCCGATATGGGCGCGCCTCCCGATTCCGACCGGGCAGGCCTATGCCGAAGCCGCGACCTATGGCGAAAAGATCCGCGCGGAACTCGCAGCCAACAATCCGGCGCTCTTGGTGCTGGACCGCGAATTCGAGACCCAGTCGGTCGATCCGATGTTTCTCGAACCGGAAAGCGGCCTTGCCTGGTACGACGCGCGCCGCAAGAACCTCGAGCTCGTCGTCGGCGTGCAGTCGCCCTACGAGGCCGCGGAATCCGTCGCCTATCTGCTCGGCAATGCGCAGGCGGCCTTCAGGCCGGCACGCATCAACAGCAATTTCGCCTATTGCGGTGGTGGTTTCGGCGGTCGCGACCATACGCCGTTCCCACTCTACGTCGCACTTGCGGCGGTGTTTTTCCCGAACCGTCCGGTGCGGCTCGCGAACAACCGCTATGAGCAGTTTCAATCGGGCATCAAACGGCACGCCTTCAAGATCCGCACGCGGATCGGGGTCGATCGGGCGACCGGCAAGATGGTCGCCTTCGCCGCTGACCATGCATTGGATGGCGGAGGCCTCGCCAATTTTTCCGCCAGCGTGGCGACCGTCGGCGCCAACGCCGCGCTTGGCATTTACTACGTCCCGAAAGTCGATGTGACGACGTATGCGTTCCACTCGCGGCGTAACCGCGGGCTCGATGCGCGGTTACGGAACCGTGCAGCCAATGACCGCGCTCGAAGTGCTGGTCGATGAGATCTGCACGGCGCTGCCGCTCGACCCGATCGAGTTCCGGCGCCGCAACGCGCTCGCGACCGGCGGCCGGACGATGGCGGGAAACCCCTACATCGTGTCGGTCCGCACTCCGGAGATCCTGGATAAGCTGGAGCAGCATCCGATCTGGAAGGAGCGCGCCGAGCAGAAGGCGCGCGGACAGCAGGCGGGAATTCTCGTCGGTACCGGCATCGCTTGCGTCACCAAGGACTACGGCACCGGAGGCGACGGTACGCTGGCATCCGTCGAACTCGCGCCCGACGGCCGGATCACCATCCATTGTGACTACGTCGAGATGGGCACCGGCATTGGAACAGCGGTCGCCAATCGGGTCGCAGCGCATCTGGGTGGGGTCGCCGACGAAGTCGCGGTCGCGCAGGTGGACACATTCGGTCCGCTGGCGCTCGTGACCTCCGGCGACTCCCACACCATTAGTCAGAAGACGCAGGACGCGGCGACGCGCAATCCACGCTGGGTGCCTGCGATCAGTACAGCCAGCACTGCCTCCATCGGCGCCCATGTCGGCACACATGCGGCGGCCGAGGCCGCGCGAGTCATGTTCCGCTTCGGTCTGTGGCCGGCGGCGCTCGAATTGTGGGGCATCGCGCCGAACGATCCTAAGGCTAAACAATGGGAGACGGCGCGGTGGAAAGACGGGCAGCTGGTCATGCCAGGGCTGGCGCCACTCGCGTTGCCGGCGGTCGCCGCAAAGGCGCATGCGCGCAATGGCGTGACCGGGGCGATGGCGCACGGCTTCAATCGCTGGGCATGGTCGCAGGCGACCTTCGTGGTGAGCGGACAGGCGTGGACGGCCGACATCGATGCGCTGGCGGTGCGCCGGGGCGCGGGCAAATTTGTTCGCATCGATCGTTCCAACGTGAAGTTTCCGCCCACCGACTTCAACCGGATCGGACAAAGCTATACGTCGCTGTGCGGCACCGTAGTGCGCATCGAGATCGATCGCGCGACCGGCGCATTGCGGATCGCAAAAGCATACAGCGTGCTGGAATGCGGTCAGGCGTTGGTCCCGGAGGCCGTGATCGGACAGGCGCAGGGCGGCTTCGCCATGGGCGTTGGCTATACGTTGCTCGAGACGCTGCCGTTTTACGAGGACGGACCCGGTAACGGGAAATGGAACCTCGGTCAATACCTCGTCGCACGAGGGTCGGACCTGCCGCTACAGGGGCTCGAAGTTGAGGCGCTGCCGCCCGTTGATCCGGACGAACGGCCCAAGGGCATGGCGGAAGTCGTGATGGTCCCGGTGGTCCCTGCGCTGCTCAACGCCATCTACGATGCCACCGGTCACCGCTTCCAATCCTTGCCGGTGACCCAAGCCATGATCAAGGGAGCTCTCAAGTGACGATGCTGACCGTCACCATCAATGGACGCGCTTACGGCCCGAGGGAGGTGCGAGACGAATTGTCGATGAACGATTTCCTGCGCGAATATCTCGGGATGACCGGCACCAAGTTCGGCTGCGGCGCCGCGCAGTGCCTGAGCTGCGCGGTGATCGTCGATAATCCGGACGGCACGAGCTATACCGGCCCAACATGCGTCGTTGCGGCAGCGAGCTTCGACGGCAAATCGATCCGCACGGTGGAAGGCCATGCGAAGAACGGCGAACTGTCGCCTTTGCAGAAGGCGTTTATCACGCATTTTGCCTTCCAGTGCGGCTACTGTACCGCGGGTTTTTTGAATGAAGGCCAAGTGCTGCTCGAGCGTCTGCAGCGCAATCCTGTGGCGCGGGCCGATCTTGAGAAGACCATTGCCGAGGCGCTCGACGGTCACCTGTGCCGCTGCACCGGTTACATCAAATATCACGAGGCCGTGCGTGACGTAGTTCTGGCCGATCCAGGACGCTACCTCTCGCGGGCCTAGCGAAGCTCGATCGCGACCACCGTGATCATTGGCCGTCTGCCGCGATGCTGGCGATGTTGTGATGGGTGAAGGGCATTGACGATGAATTCGGAGACGCGGATCAAGGTCCTGGTTGCGCTCGTGGCGCTGCTGACCGGCATGCCGACTGCCGACGCCGTTTCCGACCAATCGGACAGCCTCGCAACACCCGAGAACGTCGGCCAGCGACGTGGGTCCTGGCCCTGGGGTGATCAGCGTTGGCCATTGCTTCGAGCCGAATGGCACGGCCGGGGGAAGGAACGGCTTCATGCCGCGCTTCTCGGTTTCCGCGACGATGGCTGCGCGCGCATCGCCGCCCATCAACTCATAATCCATCAGGTAATAATTGCCGAAGAACAGCGCGCCGACCGAGCGATCGGCGATGATGCGAATGAGCGACGTCAGCATCTCATCCGGCGTGGTCGTGAAGGAAATCGTCTCGATCAGCATCAGCCGCTCGTTGATCGCCTCCGGCCCGAAATACTGTGCGAGCACGCTGAAGAGAATGTTGTTTTGCCGCGCGACATAGATGGTGTTGCTGGCGGCATAGGTCTTCTCCCAA
>Ga0070699_100003758_pt1 | contig 13414 bp, 4 predicted proteins | sample KBSK1503metaG_FD_65473 | JGI IMG/M metagenome (GOLD analysis project Ga0070699, IMG submission 65473) | Corn, switchgrass and miscanthus rhizosphere microbial communities from Kellogg Biological Station, Michigan, USA - KBS K1-50-3 metaG | ecosystem: Host-associated > Plants > Roots >...
CGATCTCCTGCGCGAGCGCGATGTTCTTGGGCCCCATGGCGCCGAGATAGATCGGCACGTGGGCACGGAGCGGCTGGCCGATCAGCTTGAGCGGCTTCCCGAGCCCGCTGCCACCCGGGTGGGGTAGCCGGTAGTGCCGTCCCTCGAAGACGACCGGCCCCTCGCGCCGGAGCATCGTGCGCACGAGCGTCACGAACTCGCGCGTCCGCTCGAGCGGGCGCGGGAACGGCTGGCCGTACCAGCCCTCGACGACCTGCGGACCGGAGACGCCGAGGCCGAGGATCAGCCGCCCGCCCGAGAGATGGTCGATCGTCATGGCCGTCATCGCGACCGACGCCGGGGTGCGCGCCGAGATCTGCATCACCGCCGTACCGAGCTTGATGCGGCGCGTGCGCGCGCCCATCCAGCAGAGCGGCGCGACGGCGTCGGAGCCGTAAGCCTCCGCGGTCCACACCGAGTCGTAGCCCAGGCGCTCGGCCTCGAGGACGAGGTCGATCGGGTCTTCGGGGCCGGCCATCCAGTAGCCGAGCATGAGGCCGAGCTTCATGGGCGCGAGTCACTCGATGAGCACGTTGGTCGCCAGGCGGAGCGACTTCCCCCAGACCACGGCCAGGCTAGTCGGGCCCTCGGTGAGCGCGCTGCCGTCGATACGCACCGTCCGGCCCGGTGCCAGCAACGCCGGCGTGACGCTGCCCTCCTTTTCGATCGCGACGGAGGGGCCACGGCCGGGAAGGTTGATGACCGTCGTGAGCGCTGCGTACAGGTTGGACGGCCGGTAGATTGCGGCGAGCCGCCCGACACTCAGCTTGCCCTTGACGTTGATGACGACGCTATCCGAAGAATTGGCGTCGATGACCAGGAAGCCGCCGTAGCCCCGCTGGTAATCACCGCCCTCGAGGGTGACCGATTGGATGTTCACGACGCCCCCGCCGTGCACGTCGATGTGGTATTCCGCACCGAATGCCACCGTGATGTCCCCGAGCGTCTGCGTTGGGGGAAGCGCGGCGAACCTGGCGGACGCCACCGAGGCGGCGGCAAGCGCCGCGGCACAGGTGGCAACTCGGGGATCGTTCCCGCTCGCGTCGACGAAGTCGACTTGGTTCATGAACGGCGCAACCTCCGTGTAGAGGAGCGCCTTCCCACCACCGGTGATCACGTTGACGACGCTGGACCCGCAATCCGTTGTCCTGGTGAAAACGACGGCCGTTCCCGAGCGGGCCGTGGCGATCAGATCTTGGTCCACCTCCCCGCAGTCGAGCCGCACCTTGGGCGCACACAGGCTGCCGTCGACGGTGCTTCTGAAATTCGCGCCGATTTGACCCTGCTGCCGCGCCGTCCTCACGGTCTTCTGCGCAGAGGCGATGAGCTCGAAGTCCTGGCCTCCGGTCGCGCCAAGCACGCTCAGGACGAAACACGCGTCCGGAATCCCATCGCCATTCGCATCCTCCTGCCCTGGATTGAAGATGGCCGGACAGTTGTCCAACGGGCAGGTGTTGGCCGGGAATCCGGGGTCCCCGAAGCCATCCCCGTCGATGTCGGTGCACGGATCGCAGGCGTCGCCTGTTCCGTCGCCGTCCCCATCCGCCTGGTTCGGGTTCGGCACGTCGGGACAGTTGTCGTCGACGTCGACGATCCCATCACCGTCGCGGTCGTCACACGCATCGCCGATGCCGTTCCCGTTCGCGTCCGCCTGGCCCGGGTTGGCGACGGTCGGGCAGTTGTCGCAGCCGTCGGGCACGCCGTCGTGGTCGCCGTCCACGTGGTCGTCGTGACCGGGGCAGATGTCGCAGACGTCGCCAACGCCGTCCCCGTCTGCGTCGGCCTGGTCGGCGTTCGCCGTCGTCGGGCAGTTGTCGACGATGTCGATGACGCCGTCGCCGTCCGTGTCCTGGCACGCGTCGCCGATGCCGTTGCCGTCGCGGTCGGCCTGGTCCGGGTTGGCGACCGCCGGGCAGTTGTCACAGGCGTCGCCGAGGCCGTCGCCGTCACCGTCGGCCTGGTCGGGGTTGGCAACGCGAGGGCAGTTGTCGGCCCCATCGGCCACGCCGTCGCCATCACAATCTCCGGGTGGCCCGGGGCAAAAGTCCCGCGCGATGGTGACCGGTAGCCCGGTGTTCGCTTGGCGGTGAAGTGTCGTCCACCCGACAAGATCCCCCGAGAAAACGGTGTACGCGGTGCACCCCCCAGCCCCGCCCCAGTTGCTCAGCAGGGAAGAGGTCAACGCTGCGTTCACCGGATGTCCTGCCTGCGCAGCGTCGATCTGGATGTAGTCGGTGCACTCCCGGAACACCGGAGCCACGCCCCAGCTCGGCGGCAACCAGTCGAGGGCTGAATTGAGGTCCCCGAGGACGATGAGACCCGGCTGCCCCGCCTCGGCCGCCCAGTGAAGAGCGTTCAACATGAGCGTCGAGGCGCCTGCGCTCGAGGGATAGGCTACGTCGGGGTCTGCCCCCATGATGAGCACGCGGAAGAACGCCGCGCCCGATTGGAAGGTCGGGTTCGAACGAAGCCCGTCGTAGGTCGCAGGGTTTCCGTGAGAGGGCACGAGCCACACGTCCTGGACGGAGAAGTCGCTGACGCTGGCGAAGCTCGCCGGGCTGTATCGGGTGTACGACGCGTCGAGGCCCTGGTTCAGGATGAGATCGTCGAGGAGCGCGCTGCCATAGCCCCAGTCGTAGAGGCCGATGTGGGTGGTGGCCGCAGCCGGCGCGGGCGCCAGCCGGAGGAGGAGCAACACCAGAATGACAACGCGCGCGCGCTTCATGCGCGGTCCCCCTTTACGTGGCCTCATACATCCATGGCTTCAGCGCGGTCAAGGAAAAAGAAAGTCACGAGGCGAAGCACCATCCATGCCCCGTGACGCAACGCGATGGCGACGACGCCCGACCGAATCGTCGGCGAGGCGCGCCGCAGGCCGATCGCGACATGGCGGGATGTATTCCCGAGGCTCAGGAGCCGCTCGCGTCGGCGGGTTGACGACTTGGGCGTCGAGCCGCTTGACGCGCACGCGGCGGCGGTGGAGGAACTCCCCGATCCCCTCGCTCTGCGACCTCTGCCTCGCGCGCATGCGTGAACTTCCCTGACGGTGCAGCCCCTCCCGATCGACGCCCTCCTCCCCGACGCCGTCGCGAGCCTCCGCCGCTCGCCCCGCCTCGTCCTCCGCGCCGCCCCCGGCGCCGGCAAGACGACGCGCGTCCCCGGTGCGCTGCTCGACGCGGGCATCGCCGGCGATCGCCAGGTGCTCGTCCTCGAGCCCCGGCGAATCGCCGCGCGCGCCGCGGCCGGGTTCGTCGCCCGCGAGCGGGGCGGCGCGCTCGGCGACGAGGTCGGCTACCGCGTGCGCTTCGACGAGCGCGGCGGCCCGGGGACGCGCCTCTGGTTCGTGACCGAGGGGGTGTTCGGCCGCCTCCTCACGGCCGACCCCTTCCTCGAGCGCGTCGGCGTCGTCGTCCTCGACGAGTTCCACGAGCGCCACCTCCAGGGCGACGTCGCGCTCGCGGTGGCCCGCGAGCTCCAGGAGACGGTGCGCCCCGATCTCCGCCTCGCCGTCATGTCGGCGACGCTAGAGACCGACGCGCTCGCACGTGCGCTCGGCGACGCCGCCGTCCTGACCGCCGAGGGCCGGGCCTTTCCGGTGACGATCGAATACGACGAGGACGCCGCCGGCCCGCACCTCGCCACCCGTGTCGCCCGGGCGCTCCGGCGGATCCTCGACGATCCCGGGGACGTCCTCGTCTTCCTGCCGGGCGCGGCCGAGATGCGCCGCACCGCCGAGGCGCTCGCGCCGATCGCCGCGGCGCGGGCGCTCGACGTCGTCACGCTGCACGGCGACCAGCCGCTCGAGGCACAGGAGCGGGCGCTCCGGCCCGGGCCGCGCCGTCGCGTCGTGCTCGCGACCAACGTCGCCGAGACCGCGCTCACGGTCGAGGGCGTCACCACCGTGATCGACTCGGGCCTCGCGCGCGTCGCGCGGCTCGACCCGCGCCACGGGATCAACGTGCTCCGCGTGCAGCCGATCAGCCGCGCCGCCGCCGACCAGCGCGCCGGGCGGGCGGGCCGCCTCGCGCCCGGCCGCTGCGTCCGCCTCTGGTCGCGCGCCGACCACGCCGGCCGGCGCGCCGCGGAGACGCCGGAGGTGCTGCGCCTCGACCTCACCCGCGTCGTGCTCGAGCTCCATGCCTGGGCTCTCGCCGACGCCCGGCGGCTGCGCTGGCTCGATCCACCACCGCCGCAGGCGATCGAGCGTGCCGAGCGTCTGCTCGCACAGCTCGCTGCGCTCGACCCGACGACCGGAGCGCTCACGCCGACGGGCCGCCGCATGCTCGAGCTGCCGGCCGAGCCGCGCCTCGCCCGCCTGCTGGTCGAGGCCGAGCGTGTCGGTGCGGCGGCCGACGGCGCGCTCCTCGCCGCGCTCGCGAGCGAGCGCGACATCCTGGGCCGGAGCTTCGGCCCCTCGACCGACTTTCCGCCGGGGCCCTCGGATCTGGAGCTGCGCGCCCAGCTGTTCGCGGACGCGGCGCGCCGCCGGTTCTCCGCCGACGCCTGCCGCGCCCTCGGCCTCGACCCGGGCGCCGTGCGGGCCGTCGAGCGTGCGCGGCGCCAGCTCGCGCGACTCCTCGGGCGCGGGCCGGCGGCATCGCCCGACCCCGACGGGCTCCGCCGCGCGACACTCGCCGGGTTTCCGGATCGGGTGGCGCGACGGCGGGCGTCCGGCTCGGCGCGCGCCGTCATGGTGGGCGGCACCGGCGTCGTGCTGGCTCGCGAGAGCGTCGTCCGGGAAGCCGAGCTCTTCGTCGCCGTCGACCTCGAACGCGGCGGCGGGCCGGAGGCGCGGGTGCGCGTCGCCTGCGCCATCGAGCGCGACTGGCTCGCCGTCACCGAGACCCGCGAGCTGATGTTCGACCCCGAGCGCCGCCGCGTGGTCGAACGCGCCCGCACCTGCTACCACGACCTGGTGCTGGCCGAGACCGTGCGCACGGACGTCGACCGCAGCGCCGCCGGGGTGGTGCTCGCGGCCGTCGCGCACGCCGATCCCGCGGGGACGGGCGCGGTCGGCGACGTCGAGCGCGAGCTCATCGCCCGCCTCCGCTTTCTCGCGCGCTGGTTGCCGGAGCTCGGCTGGCCGGCGGACCCGGAGGCGGTGCTCGCCGAGGCGGTCGCGTCGCTCGCGGCGGGGTGCGTGAGCTTCGACGAGCTCACCGCCCGCGACGTCGGCAGCGCGCTGCTCCGCCTCCTCGCGCCCCGGCAACGCGCGGCGCTCGACCGTGATGCGCCGGCGCGCTACCGCCTGCCGAGCGGCCGTCTGGCTCCGGTGCGCTACGCGCCTGACCGGCCGCCGGTGGTCGCGGCGCGCATCCAGGAGCTCTTCGGGCTGGCGGCCACCCCGCGCGTCGGCGGCGGGCGCGTCCCGCTCGTCTTCGAGCTCCTCGCCCCGAACGCCCGTCCCGTCCAGATCACCGACGACCTCGTGAGCTTCTGGCGCACGACGTACCCCGAGGTCCGGAAGATCCTTCGTGGCCGCTACCCGAAGCACGCCTGGCCCGAGGATCCGTCGACCGCCGCGCCGGGCCGGCCGCGCTGAGGGCGGGCACCGGCGGCCGGCCGCAGCATGCCATGGCGCGCGCGTCATACTGGCTCACGCGGTTCCTCATCCTCCGGCTCCTCGGCCTCATCTACTTCGTCGCCTTCCTCTCGCTCGCGCAGCAGGTCCTGCCGCTCATCGGAAGCGACGGCCTGCTCCCCGCCCCGCTCTTCCTCGAGCGAGTCCAGGCGCACTTCGGCTCGCGCCTCGAGGGGTTTCTCCAGATTCCGAGCCTCTTCTGGCTCGACGTCTCCGACCGCGTCCTCGTCGCGGGCGCCTGGGCCGGCACGGCCCTCTCGCTCCTCGTGCTCCTCGGCTTCGCCAACGCACTGCTGCTGATCGCGCTGTGGGCGCTCTACATGTCCTACGTCCATATCGGGCAGGACTGGTACAGCTACGGGTGGGAGATCCAGCTCCTCGAGACCGGCTTCCTCGCCGTCTTCCTCTGTCCGCTGCTCGACGGGCGTCCGTTCCCGCGCCGGCCGCCGCCGGCGCCGGTCGTCTGGTGCCTGCGCTGGCTCATCTTCCGCATCATGCTCGGCGCCGGGTTGATCAAGCTCCGCGGCGACCCGTGCTGGCGGAACTTCACCTGCCTCTACTACCACTACGAGACCCAGCCGATCCCGAACCCGCTGAGCCGCCGGCTCCACTTCATGCCGCACTGGTTCCACCAGGCGGGCGTGGCGTTCAACCATCTGAGCGAGCTCGTTGCACCCTGGTTCGCCTTCGGCCCGCGCGCGGCGCGCCACGTGGCGGGTACGATCCTCCTCGGCTTCCAGGTCTTCCTGATCGTCAGCGGCAATCTCTCCTTTCTCAACTGGCTGACGATCGTGCCCGTCCTCGCCTGCTTCGACGATTCATCGCTCGGCCGGCTCCTCCCCCGACGGCTGGTCGCACGAGCCGAGCGCGCGGCCGCCGAGGCGGAGCCGTCGCGCGCGCAGCAGGTCGCCGTCGCGGCGCTGGTGGCCGTCGTGGCCGTGCTCAGCGTCGCGCCGGTCGAGAACCTCCTCTCCCACCGCCAGGCGATGAACACGTCGTTCAATCGCCTCGAGCTCGTGAACACGTACGGCGCCTTCGGGAGCGTCGGACGCGAGCGCCGCGAGATCGTGTTCGAAGGCACCCGCGACGAGGTGCTCGGCGACGACACCCGCTGGCTCCCCTACGAGTTCAAGTGCAAGCCCGGCGATCCGGAGCGCCGGCCGTGCGTGATTGCCCCGTACCAATATCGGATCGACTGGCAGATCTGGTTCGCGGCCATGTCGACCGCCGACCGCTACCCGTGGACCCTTCACCTGCTGTGGAAGCTGCTGCACAACGACCCGGGCACGCTCACCCTGCTGGCGACGAACCCCTTCCCCGACGCCCCGCCCCGCTGGATCCGCGCGCGGCTCTACCGCTACGAGTTCGTCGCTCCCGGCGATCCGAGCGGCGCCTGGTGGAAGCGGACACCCCTCGGCCTCTGGATCGTGCCGCTGTCCGCCGACGACCCGCGGCTCCGGCGCTTCCTCGCCATGTACGGCTGGAGTTAGGACGGTGCCGCCGTGGCACACCCGGTGACACCGGTGGCACACGCGCCATCGTATTTTCGGGACGCGCCGACGGCATCGAAGTTGCTTCTCTCGGCCCGCGGGATGGAGACAACCACCACGAAGGCCGGGCTACGCCGTGACGAGCACGGGCAGGGTCTTGCCGAGTACGCGATCGCCATCGGCGTGATCACGCTAGCCGTGATCGTCGCCGTGCAGCTCGTGGGCTCGAACATCCTGCCGCTGTGGAACAACGCGGCGAATAACATCCAGGCCGCCGCGGGCTGAACCGGAAATCGGGCGGGACGGCCGCCGGTCAGCGAAGCCGCTCGAGGGCTTCTTCCCGGCAGCTCACCGGCCCGTTCACCGGATTGCACCGCGCCGGAGCCCTCCGCGCCGGGCGAAGAGCCCGCCGTGCGGATCGGCCCAGACGTCGAGCTCGACCTGGCGGACCCCTTCGAGTGAGAACTGCTCGCCGAGCGGCGGACGTCGGGTAGTGCAGCCCGAGCCCGAGGATCAACGTGACGACGAGGACCGACGGGCGGCGCACGGCGGGGGACTTACCACCACCGCCGTAGACGCTGTCAATCGAAAATACGTCGGCTCACGGTAGCGCGCCGACCGTCAGGGTGAAGCTGGTGCTGGCGGAGAGCCCGGCGCCGTCGGTCACCCCGACGGTGATCGTGTGCGTGCCCTGGCTGAGCGTCGTCCGCGTGAAGCTGCCGCCCGTCCCGAGCGCGCCGTCGCGGCTCGAGGTCCAGACCAGGCGCGCCGACACGTCGCCGTCCAGCGGATCGACGGCGGACGCGGCAAACGCCACCGGCGCGCCGAAGCCGTAGACCGCCCCGTCGGCCGGCGCCGTCCGGGTGACGAGCGGGGGCCCCGGGTCCACGACGTCGATCGTGACCGAGGCGCTGCCGGCGAGCCCTCGCGTGTCGGTCGCGCCGGCGGTGATGGTATGGCGGCCGGCATCGAGCACGCGCGAGAACGACGCGCCGCTGCCGAGCGCGCCGTCCCGGTCCGAGGTCCAGGCGAGCCCCGCGCTCAGGTCCCCCTCGAGCGAGTCGAGCGCGGCGGCTGCGAAAGTGACCGGCTGATCGGAGCGGAGCCGCTGGCCCGGGCGGGGCTGCGCGATCGTCACCGCGGGCGGCTGGTCGGCCTCGACGCTCACCGTGATCGTCGCGCTTCCCGTGAGCTTCGTGCCGTCGGTCACGGACGCCGTCACCTGGTGCACCCCCGGGGTGAGGCTGGTCGTCCTGAAGCTGCCGCCCGTGCCGATCTGACCGTCGCGGCTCGACGTCCAGCGCAGGCGTGCGCCGACGAGGCCGTCCGTCGCGCTGGTGGCGCTGGCCGCGAAGGTGACCGGCTCGCCGGGACGCACCTTGAGGCCGTCGGCGGGCGCCGTGATCGAGACGGTGGGCCGCGCCGCCGGAAGGGCGATCCAGTTGTGCCAGTAGTGGTCGGTCTCCGAGGTGGAGGCGATGACCAGGATGCCGGCGCTCGGATCGAGGTTCTGCTTGGTGCCGCTCGGGTTGTTGATCCCGCCGGTGAGTAGCGGGTCGGGATGCGTGCCGCTCACCATGAGCGGCGTGCCGAGGCCGGCCGGGAAGGCGATCGCGTCCATGCTGCTCGACTTGTAGTAGATGTCCGACGAGAACGACGAGTAGAGGACGTAGACGCGCCGGTTCGTCTCGTCGAGCACGCAGAGCACGCGCGTCGGGTCGAACTCGGTGTTGGTCACCTTGTAGAGCGGCGACCAGACGCCGCTCGGAGCGCGGACGAACAGGCCGACGAGCGTCTCTCCGAGCGCGGTGCGGCTCGTCTTGACCGCCGCGAAGAGCCGTCCGTCGGAGGCGAGCTTCAGGTTGAAGTGGTCGTCGGCGACCCCCGAGGTGGCCGACACGATCTCGAGCCGCCACGCGGCGGCGGCGAGGTCCGGCGCGACGTCGGTGTGGACCGCGAAGTAGTCCTTGCCGGTCAGCTGGTTCGACCAGAAGACACCGATCTTGCCGTCGGGGAGCGCGATGACCGCCGCGTCGTCGTCGGGAAGCGCGGTGGTCCCCTCCGGCACCGGCGGCTGGAAGGGCGTACCCCACTCGGTGTCGCTGCCGAGGGAGTGGGCGACGGAGACGAGCCCGTTGAGGGCGTAGGCTATCCACAGCCGCCCGAGCGAGTCCTTTGCGATGGTGAGCGCCTCGGCGCCGCCGCCGGGGATCGGCACCGGGAAGCCGGGGTCCATGACGTAGGTCTGGACCGCCGGGTAGTAGGTGTAGCGCAGCAGCCGGTTGCCCGGCGGCACGACGTTGTCGAAGCCGTAGCGCGACACCATGTAGAGCTTCTGGCCGTCCACCAGCACGTCCTGGCGGCTCTTGCCCCGCTCGTCGACGAACACGCCGGTGTCGACCCAGGTCTGTGTGGCGAGGTCCATGCGGTGGATGTGGTAGTCGCTCTTCGCCGGCACGAAGAGCGTCGCCCACCACGTGCCGTCCTGGTACCAGAGCTTGCTCTGCGCCTTGGTGGCGGTCGCCTTGTCGAGCCCCACCTCGATGTTGGGCCCGTAGCTGAAGTCCTCGTAGCCCAGGCGGCCGGTCGTCACCTGGATGCTCGCCGTCGCCCGGCCGACGTTCCCGGCCCGGTCGGCCACGCTCGCCGTGATGGTGTGCGTCCCGGCGCTCAGCGTGCGCCTGAACGACGGTCCCGTCCCGATGGGGCCGTCGAGACTCGACGTCCACTGGAGTGCGAACGACAGATCCCCGTCCGGAATATCCGCGGCGCTCCCGCTGAAGGTGACCGGCTGGCCGAGCGGCGCCGTGGCGCCCTGCGCCGGTGCGCCGATGGTCACGAGGGGGACGGCGCTCCCCGCCACCACCTGGATCGCGTCGGCCCCGACGTTCCCGCCGGCGTCGGTCGCGCTCGCCGTGACCACGTGCACGCCCGCCGAGAGTCTCGCGGTGACGGACGGGCCCGTGCCGAGGAATCCGTCGCGATCCGAGTGCCAGACGAGCACTGCACCGACGTCGCCGTCCTGGGGATCCGTCGCCGTCGCCGTGAACACCACCGGCGCGCGGGCGACGACCGCGCCGCCGGTCCCGGGCGCCGTGATCGCGACGCGAGGCCGGGTCCGCACCGGCGGCGGCGGGAAGACGAGGAGCACGGGGCCACCCGCGCCCGCCTCGCGGGCGACGTACTCGACGCCGTTCGACGACGGGGTCCGCAGGCCGAAGTTGTACACGCCGTCGGCGGTGATCGCGGGCGTGACGTCGAAGTCCACCGTCTCGGAAAGGCCGACGGCGCCGACGCTGGCGAGCAGAGCGCCGTCCATCGCCGGCTTGTTCAGGTGGGTGATTCCGAGCTCGTTCCACGCGCCGCTCACGCCGCGCAGCTCGCCCCCGACGTCGCCACCCGCCCCCGCCGCGGCCGTGGTCCGGAGCCGCACCACCGCCCGCTGGATCGGCATCGGAAGACCGCTGACCGCGAAGCGGAGGTAGACGCGCCGGGTCGGCTGGCCGTCCAACTCGAGCGTCGGCCCGCCGCCCTGATTGGCCGCGGGCGCGAGCTGGTCGGTCCAGGCGTCGGCGACGGCCGGGAACACGAGCGGCGCCGGCATGACGGTGACCGCCACGCTCGCGGACCCCGGAACGCCGCTCGCGTCGACGACCGACGCCGTCACGCGATGCACGCCGAGCGACAGGCTGCTGGTCGCGACCTCCCGGCCCGTGCCGATGAAGCCGTCGAGGTCGGAGACCCACACCAGGCTGGCGGACAGGTCCCCGGCGTCGTCGACGGCGGTGCCGGCGAAGCTCACCGCCGCGCCGGACGCGAGCTCGGCGCCCGGCGCCGGCGCGGTGATGGTTACCCGGGGCGGCAGCGTGGGCGGACCCGCCGTGATCACGACGACGATCGAGTCCTCACCCGTGAGCCCCCGGCTGTCCGCGGCCTGGGCGGTGATGAGATGCGTCCCACGCGAGAGGCGCGCCGTCGTCACCGTCTTGCCGGTGCCGATCGGCCCGTCGACGCTCGAGACCCAGCGGAGACGGGAGCCGAGATCGCCGTCGGCCGCGTCGGTGGCCGTGGCGCCGAACGTGAGCGGCGTCCAGACGGGAACGCTGGCGCCGTTCGCGGGGGTGAGCAGGGTCACCGTCGGCGGCGCGTTCCCGGCCACGATCGTCACGCTCTGGGTTGCCGTGAGCCCGTCGCTGTCGGTGACCGTCGCCGTGATCACGTGCCGGCCGACCGCGAGGCGCGGGAGCGTCACCGAGGCGCCCGTGCCGAGCCGCCCGGCGACGTCCGACGTCCAGCGGATGGTCGGCGAGCGGTTCCCGTCGCGGAAGTCGATCGCCTGGCCGGTCAGCGTGATCGGCCCCGCCACGGTGCTGCCGTCGGCGGGTGAGAGGATGGTGAGGACCGGGGGGGCGAGCGTGATCGTGACGTCGATCTCCTGCGACCGCATGGCGCCGTCGCTGTCCGTGACGCTCGCCGTGATGTGGTGCGTGCCGGCGTTCGTCAGCGCGACCTGGAGGTTGCCGCCCGTGCCGAGCGCCCCCTGGAGGTCCGAGCTCCAGGTGATGGCGCGGGTGAGGTCGCCGTCCTCGACGTCGGTGGCGGCGGCCACCAGCGTGAGCGGAGTGCCCTCGCCGATCGTCGTCGCGTTCGCCGGCGCCGAGATGGCGAGCCGCGGGGCGGCGTTGCCGATCGACACCGTCACCGACGCGCTGCCCGCCGTCCCGAGCCGGTTGGCGACGCTCGCGGTGATCTGGTGGTCGCCCGGGGCGAGCCCGGAGACAGTGATCGACCTGCCCGTGCCGAGCGGGCCGCCGCGGTCGGAGGTCCACACCAGGCTCGCCGCGAGGTCGCCGTCGGTACGGTCGACCGCAGCTCCGACGAAGGTGACCGGGAAGCCGACCGGGAAGAGCGTCCCGTTGAGGGGTGTCGTGATCACCACGACCGGCGGCCGGTCGGTGACGGTGACTGTCACGGCGGCGGTGCCGGCGAGGCCCGCCCGGTTCTTGACCGACGCGGTGAGCACGTGGGTGCCACGACTGAGGTGCGCGACGGTCACGGCGCCCCCCGTGCCGAGCGGGCCGTCGAGGCTCGAGCGCCACGCGATCGCCTTCGTGAGATTCCCGTCGCGGACGTCGGTGGCCGTCGCGGCGAGCGCGACCGTGTCGTCGTCGAACACCGACGTCCCCGTCGCCGGCGCCGTGATCGCCACCTGCGGCAGGCGCGGAGCCGGCGCGCGGAACGAGACCACGAGCCGCGGTGGGGTTCCCGTCTCGCGGCTCGCGTATTTGACCGCGTCGGCCGAGTCGCTGGTCAGCGCGAAGTTGTAGGTGCCGTCGCGGGTGACCGCGGCGCCCACCCGGAAGTCGACCCGCTGGCCCTGGACGACGGGCGTGGTCAGCGCATCCAGCACCGAGCGGTTGATCGTCGGCCGGTTGGCATACGTGGTCGTCGCCTCGGACCACGTGTTGTTGCTGATCAGCCGGAGCGCCCCCCCCGTGCCGCCCGAGGCCGTCTTGGAGGCGCCGACGATGAGCTGGAGGCGGGCGTCGGCCACCGGCAGCGTGCCGATCCCGGCGACCGCGAAGCGCAGCAGGGCGACCTTGAGGGCCGGCAAGCCGACGGCCGCCAGGCTGTTCGCCGCCCCGAAATTGGTGAGCGGGAAGAGCTGGTCGACGTAGGTGTCGGCGGTCGGGAAGAAGGTGAGCGCGCCCACCTGCATCGAGAAGCTCGCCGTGGCGGCGCCGATCATCCCGGCGTGGTTGTGTGCCTGAGCGGTGATCGTGTGCACCCCTGGGCGCAGCCCGGCCGTGGTGACGGTGGGACCCTGCCCGAGCGGCCCGTCGAGGTCGGACGTCCACGCGAGGCTCGCGCCGACATCGCCGTCGGCGGGGTCGACGGCCGTCGCGACCAGCGTGACGGGCGTCGACGTGAGGAAGAGCCGGCCCGGATCCGGCTGCGAGATGGTCACCTGCGGCGTCGGCTGGCGAAGGCCGACCACGAGCTCGGGGGCGCCGGCCAGAGACTCGCGGCTCTGGTAGCTCACCCAGTCGCTCGAGGCGCTGACCAGTGCCAGGTCGACCTCGCCGTCGCCGCGCACCGCCGCCGTGACGTCGAGCTCGACGGCCTGGCGCGGCAGCACGGCGCCCGCGGTGGCCACCACGGGCCCGTCCAGCGGGGGACGCGTGGCGTACGTCGTCGCCGACTCCGACCAGGTGGTGCTGGTGAGCGTCCGGATCGTGCCTCCGACCTTGCTGCCGTCGCCGCTGCCGGGGCCGACCGTGAGCCGCAGGACGGCGCGGTCGAC